>Ga0210410_10000017_pt1 | contig 302352 bp, 256 predicted proteins | sample IncBWC4MmetaG_FD_161058 | JGI IMG/M metagenome (GOLD analysis project Ga0210410, IMG submission 161058) | Forest soil microbial communities from Barre Woods Harvard Forest LTER site, Petersham, Massachusetts, United States - Inc-BW-C-4-M | ecosystem: Environmental > Terrestrial > Soil >...
CCGCGGTGGCCTTTTTCTTCGTGCCGCTGGTGAGTTTGGTGCTGTCGGGTCTGACCCCCGAGAGAGTGCCGGCAGCATCGGGTTTATCGAATTTCGCGCGCATCGTCTCGGGCAGCTTCGGCACCTCCATTGCGACCACCCTGTGGGACAATCGCGCGATCCTGCACCACGCGCAGCTCACCGAATACGTCACCAACTCGAGTGCCGCGACCCGGGACTATGTACAAACACTGCAGGCCGGTGGCCTGTCCTTGCAACAGGCAGGCTTTGCCATCAATCGCAGCATCGATGTCGAGGCGCATTTGCTGGCGGCCAACGATTTATTCTGGGTCTCGTCGATTTTGTTTCTGCTCATGATCGCGGTGATCTGGCTGGCGCGGCCCATCAAGGCCAACTTGCCTCCCGGGGTCGCTGGTGGCGCTCATTAATTTATAATTCATATACTTACATATCGTTTGCAAGGATATTTCTCTAACTCGCGCGAAAGTGATCGCAAAAGCCGCCTCGAACTCACTTCGTCGACTCGGTCATAGAGTTGACAAAATCCGCGTTGCGTTTCCGTGATTGTCTTGTATATTCCGGTTGCAGAGTCTTGATTTAAAAAGAGTCAAAAAGAGGTCGCAGCCTCGAAACCACTTTAAGGTTTGAGTCTTGGCTAAGAAGGGGCGTCCATGATCAGTGCCTGGGATTGTTTCCATTGCGCCACGCTCGAGCTGGTGCGTTCGACTCCCATCAAGCAACGCTTGGTCAGCGCGTACCATCGCCACTTAGCCACGCTTCCGGAAGAACAATTACCGAGCGACGTTCGCGAATTCTTCGGTCAAGTGATGCGTTGTCTGCGCGGTGTGCAGCCCCTGAGGGGCGAGGATGCCGTGGCGGCGTCCGTGCGCAAGATGTCGAATCAAGAAGCCGATGAATGTGCCGCCCTGATCGTGGAAATCTTCGGCCTGATGAGCCGGGACCACGTCACGGCGAATCGGCCGAACGCGGTGGTGCAATTGCACAGCGTGGATTGCGCTCCCGCTCAATTTGACGAGGCTCCGGCGCTGGTCGCCAGCAACTAAGTATTAGTCGAGCTTGAATTCGATCGTATCCCAGCGCGTCGATTCCTGATGCCGCGCCTGGCGGCGCAAGGCATCGATCAAGTTGCGCTCGTTCCACGCGCTCACTTCATCGGCGAGATCCTTGATGGCCTTCGCCAGCGGTTGCGTCGAGCCGAAATTTTCCATGGCGACGATCGGCCGATCGGCCGACTTGGCGAAGTTCATCTGAAACAGCACCAACTCCGGCGCAATCTGGTACACCGCCGGCAGCACGATAATGACTTCGCAGGGAGCGATCTGCCGCCGTAGGTCTTCGCGCTGCGATTCCTTGTCGATCGGCCGCTGCGCCTGCGGCTGGCTGGAATTGAGATAGTAAAAAGTTCCCGACGCCTCGAGATACTCGAAAACCCGCGCGTAGTCGTCGTTTTCCTCCCACGCGTGGGTGACGAACAGTCGAATAGGGTTGACGCGGGTCGACATGTGCTAGGAGCCTGTCTCGGTATTGTAGCGTGACGATGGTCATGCGCGAAGCACTGGGCGCCGATACAATGGCCCGGGTGCGTTTGCTGATTTACAATATACGCTATGCCACCGGAACCGGGCCCGCGTTCCACCTTCCCGTGCCGGGCGCGGGCTATCTTCGCTCCAGCCGGCAGGTTCTGTCTCGGATCACCGACTTCATCAAGCAGCAGGATCCGGACGTGGTCGGTCTGATCGAGGTGGATACCGGCTCAATTCGCACCGGGATGGTCAATCAGGCCGACTTTATCGCCCGGTCCCTGGGCCACTACTCCACTTTCGAGTGCAAGTACGGGGTGGCCTCCATGAACACCTTGGTGCCCATCGTTCGCAAGCAGGCCAATGCCTTCCTCGCGGCCCCGCGGGTGCGCGGTGAACGCTTCCATTATTTCGACACCGGGATCAAGCGCTTGATCATCGAACTGGAACTCGACGATGTGGCGATTTTTCTGGTGCATCTGTCCCTGAAATTCAGGCATCGGCAATACCAGCTGCGCTACCTCTATGATTTGGTGCGCAAGACCCGCAAGCCCGTCATCGTGGCGGGCGACTTCAATACCTACTGGGGCGACCACGAGTTGTATCTCTTCACTCAAGCCGCCGGCCTGGCCAGCGCCAATTTGCACGGCCTGCCCTCCTATCCGAGCCGCAGCCCGCGCAAGGAGCTTGATTTCATCCTGCACAGCGCCCAGATCGAAGTGAATCGCTTTGAAATCCCGGATGTGCAGTTCTCCGATCACCTGCCGCTGATCTGCGATTTCACCGTGCACAGCCAGGTTCAACAGGCGGCCTGATGGCTGGTACCAACACCTGGTCCGTGGAACTTGACGCGGACCGCGTTGCCTGGCTGGTGTGCGATACGCCGGACACCTCCACCAACGTTCTGTCCGCGGCCGTTCTTCGCGACCTGGCTGCGCACCTCGGGGACATCGCCGCCAAGCACCCTGTCGGAGTCGTGATTCGCTCCGCCAAGCCGGGCGGCTTCATCGCCGGCGCCGACATCAAGGAATTCTTGAAGATCCGCAGCCCCGAAGAGGGTTATGCGCTGGTGCGCGCCGGACAAGCCGTACTGCAAACGCTTGCGGATCTGCCCTGCCCGAGCGTTGCCGCCCTGCACGGCTTCGTGCTGGGAGGCGGTTTGGAACTCGCGCTCGCGTGCAGCTATCGAGTGGCCGCCGACGACGCCACGCTGTCCTTGGGTTTCCCGGAAGTACTGCTCGGCATCCATCCGGGATTCGGCGGCACGGTGCGCAGCGTGCAGATCATCGGTGCCCGTTCCGCCCTCGATCTCATGCTCAAGGGCAAACCGTACAAGGGTTCGCGCGCGCTGGCGGTGGGGCTCATCGACGAGTTGGTGCCCCCGGACGCGCTTCGCGAGCGCGCCAAGGCGCGCCTGCTGACAGCGCCGCCGAAGGCCACCGCGCCCTTCGTGGATAAACTGATGAACTTAGGATGGGTACGCCCATTCATTGCGAGACAGACCGCGTCGGCCTTGAAGCAAAGCGTGCGGCGCGAGCAGTATCCGGCGCCCTACGCCATCGTCGATCTGTGGCAGCGCTTCGGCGCCGCGCGCGCCGCGAGCTACGACGCGGAGGCTCGCTCCATCAGCGATCTTGTCTGCACGCCCGCCTCGCGCAACCTCGTGCGCGTGTTCTTGCTGCAGGATCGGCTCAAGAGCTTGGGCGGAAAATCGCCGGTCGATTTTCGCCACGTGCATGTCGTCGGAGCGGGCGTCATGGGCGGCGACATAGCCGCCTGGGCCGCGTTTCGCGGCATGACGGTCACCCTGCAGGATCGCTCGGCGGAACTGATTCAACCGGCAATGGAGCGCGCGAAAGCGTTTTTCGACAAGCGGCTCAAGACCGAAGCGGCGGCGGGCGCCGCGTTCGCTCGCATGCGCATGGACGTGACCGGCGACGGAGCGGCCGACGCCGATGTGGTCATCGAGGCCATCTTCGAGAATGTCGACGCCAAGCGTGCCCTGTACGCGGAGATCGAACCGAAGCTCAAACCGAACGCCGTCCTCGCCACCAACACGTCGAGCATCATGATCGAGACCTTGAGCGAAAAACTTCGCGATCCGGGCCGCCTGGTCGGCATCCATTTCTTCAATCCCGTGGCGCAATTGCAATTGGTGGAAATCGTGCAAGGCACGGGCACGCAGCCGCAGGTGGTGCAAAGCGCGCTGAGATTCACCCGCAAGCTCGACAAGCTGCCGCTGCCGTGCAGGAGCGCGCCCGGCTTCGTCGTGAACCGCATTTTGACCCCGTATGTCAACGAGGCGCTTTTCGCCCTGGAAAGCGGCATCCCCGCGACGGTCATCGACCGGGTCGGCAAGGGGTTCGGCATGCCCATGGGGCCGATCGAGTTGACCGACGTGGTCGGCCTCGACGTCTCGCTGCACGTCGGCCGGGTTCTGGCGGAGGCGTTTCATCGGCGCGTGCCCGACATATTGGTCAAACTGGTCGAGCAGAAAAAACTCGGCCGCAAGAGCGGGGAAGGCTTCTATGTCTGGCGAGACGGCAAGCCCCTTCGGCCCGAAAATTCGCAATTCGCCGTGCCGGAGGACCTGGAGGACCGGCTGATGCTGCCCATGCTCAATGAGGCCGTCGCCTGCCTACGGGAGAAAATCATAGAAGACGCCGATTTACTGGACGCAGGCGCGATATTTGCGACCGGATTCGCGCCTTTCCGGGGTGGGCCGCTGCAATATGCCAAGGAGCGAGGCATCGCCAACGTCACCGCACGGCTGGAGGAACTCGCGGTTCGCCATGGCGAACGCTTTCGACCGGACCCAGGTTGGCAGCGCTTCTTGTCCTGATCCGTTACTCGATGTGACCCACTAGGTGGTCGAACCTACCGTCGCATATGGTAGGATTCGCAGCCAAAATCATAGGGTTGAAACCATAGGCGCGCAAATTGTTCGATGGATGAACGACCTCTCGACCTTGCAATCTTAAGGACTTTCTCGCCGCTCGACGGTTTGAAGGCCGAAAACCTGCACGCGCTCGCCCGCAAGACCCAGATTCGCCAGTTGGACGCCGGACGTGTCCTGTTCAAGGAAGGCGATACGGACAAGCGCACCTTCTACCTGGTCACCGGCAACGTCGAATTGCGGGCGGATGACAAACTCATCGGCACCATCCGCGGCGGCACTCCCGAGGCGCGTGCGGCTCTCGCTCCGGGCCTGCCACGAAAGTTTACCGCGCGTGCCGCGGTTGATCTCGAATACATCATGATCGACAGCGATCTGCTCGACGTGCTTCTGACCTGGGACCAGACCGGCCAGTACGAGGTTGCCGAGTTGCGGGGCGACGGCCTCGATGTCACCGGCGACTGGATGACCACCCTCCTGCAAACCAAGGCATTTCACCGCATCCCGCCCGCGAATATTCAGGCAATTTTCATGCGCATGCAGCGCATCAACTATCGTGCGGGCGATATCGTCATCAAACAGGGGACCGAAGGCGACTATTTCTACGTGGTGGTGGCGGGAAAATGCATCGTGATGCGTGAGACGCCGCTCAACAAGGAAGGCATCAAGCTCGCCGAACTCGGCCCGGGCGACAGCTTCGGTGAGGAAGCCTTGATTGCCGAAGCGAAGCGCAATGCAACGGTGACCATGTCCACCGACGGCACGCTCATGCGGCTCGGCAAAACTGATTTCCAAACCCTGCTCAACGAGCCGCTATTGCAATGGGTGGAGCACGACAAAGCCAAGGAAATCGTCGCCAAAGGGGGCAAGTGGCTGGACGTGCGGCTGCCCAGCGAATTCCAGAACTTTCGCATCGACGGCGCGGTCAATATTCCGCTGTATTTCATCCGCCTGAAGCTCAATGCCCTGGACAAGAACACTCCCTACGTCGTGTGCTGCGACACCGGCCGGCGCAGCTCCGCGGCCGCGTACATCCTGAGCGAACGAGGGTTCGAAGCGTACATATTGAAGGGCGGCCTCGCCGCCACCGAGGCGGCTCGCTCGCACAGAACCTAAAGGCCCATCGGGCGCGTCATCCCTACCCCGCGCCGACTCCTACATGGTGTGCGTCGGCTTGTCCCCGCCCAAGGCGCCGGCCAGATAATTCTCGATTTTCTTCTGGGTGTTGCCGCGGTCCTGATCGCTGAACTGCACGCCGATGCCGGCGGTGCGCTTGCCCTGCGCGCCCTTGGGCGTCATCCAGATCACCCGGCCGGCGACCGGCAGTTTTTCCTCTTCGCCCATCAGATTCAGCAGCATGAACACTTCGTCGCCCAAGCGATAATTGCTGTTCGTCGGAATGAACAGCCCGCCGTTCTTCACGAAAGGCATATAGGCGAGATACAGCGCGCTCTTATCCTTGATCGTAAGGGTCAACAAACCCGGTTTGTTACTTGGACTTCGCAATTCCTACCATTCCCACAATAAGTTCCATTACGCCAGCGCGGTTCGGCCACCGAGCAGCAAGGCCTCCAGGGCCAGTTGTTGATTCATGCCGGTCGACGCAAGCCGCCTCAGGTCACGGGCGGCGTCCAGCAGCTCGAATAGGGCTCTTATCTTGGCCTTAAGTAAAGCGGCAGGCAAGCGGACCGGTTCCGCACTTTGATGCGAAGCGGCGCCGCCGAGCGATGCATGTACCCACTGTGTGATCCAGTTCTCAAGCCAAGTGATGCGCAGTTCCGGATCGGATTTCATCCAGCGCTCCGCCAGCAAAGTCACATCCACCGCACCGGCCGCCAATTGGCGTAAGGATTCGCGCATGTCCGCATCGAGCGGCGCGATCCCCAACGCGTGCAGTTCCGCGGCCCGCAGCGGCGCGCCGCCGGCCAGATCCAAGGCCGCATCCCACGATCTCGCGGCGGGCGCGGCGGCGGCCTCGGCTTCGGCGGCGGGCTCGGATCCGGCGCCGGACGCGGCGCCGGTGTGCGCCTTCAGCCATGCGATGGCGACCTCCTTCGGGGGCGGCTGCAGCGTGAGGCGCAAACAGCGGCTGATGACGGTCGCCGGCAAGCGGTGGCTCGGCCGCGCAATGATGATCAACACGGTGTCGGCGGTCGGCTCCTCCAGCGTTTTCAGGAAGGCGTTGGCGCCATTGGCGTTGAGCGACTCGGCGCCCTCGATGACGCCCACCTTGTAACCGCCGCGATAGCTCTTGAGCGACAGTGAGTCGATCAGATCACGCACCTGGTCGACCTTGATCTGGCGCGCATCCTCCTCGATACGCACCAGGTGCGAATCCGGATGTGTGTCCGCGCGCAGCAGCCGGCAGGATGCGCATACGCCGCACGGACGCGACTCGAGCGAGTCGCATAACGCCAGAGCGGTGGTCCAATTCGCCAGTTGCTCCGCGCCCAGTCCCGGGACCGACAGCAGCAACAGGGAGTGCGGCAGTCGCTGCGCAGCGAGTGCGGCGCGCAGGCGCTGCTGCGCGCCGTGCAGCCACGGCAAAGCATCGGCGCTCAAGAAATCCACGATCGCTCCACGAGCAGCTCGAGGATTCGCGCTGCAACCGCATCGGCGGATTGGCCGGCATCGACGCAGGCGATTCGGCCGGGTTCGGCCGCGGCCCGCGCAAGATATACGCCGCGGACGCGCTCGAAGAATTCGGCGCGTTCGCTTTCAAAGCGATCCGAGGCGGCGCCGGGGTTGCGCAGCCGCGCCCGCTGCAACGCCAGTTCAACGGGCGCATCCAGCAATACGGTCAAATCGGGGCGGCGTGCGCCTTGCACCATGGTTTCCAGCTGCCGGATGTGGTCGGCATTCAGGCGGCGGCCGCCTCCCTGATAAGCATAGGTGGCGTCGGTGAACCGGTCGCACACCACCCACCGGCCCGCCGCGAGGTGAGGCTCGACGTGGTTGGTCAAATGCACGGCTCGCGCGGCAAACATGAGCAGCAGTTCCGCCATGGCCGGCAGCGCCTCGTTGCGTACATTGAGCACGATGTCGCGGATGCTCTCGGCCAAGGGCGTGCCGCCGGGCTCGCGGGTCAGCACATGGGCTATGCCGCGATCGGTCAAGGCTTTGGAGAGCCGCGCCACCTGCGTGGTTTTACCCACACCCTCGATCCCCTCGATGGTCAAAAGACGCCCTGGGATCGCGCTCATCGGGCTCCGTCCCCGGCCGTCTTCTGCCGCAGATGCGCAAGGTAGGACGCAACCGCGGCGTTGTGTTGCTGCAGCGTGGAAGAGAATACATGGCTGCCATCGCCCTTCGGCGAGGCGACAAAATAGATGGCATCGGTTTTCTGCGGATGCGCGGTCGCGCGAATGGCCGCGGCGCCGGCCAAGGCGATCGGCGTGGGCGGCAATCCAGCGCGCGTGTAGGTGTTGTAGGGCCCGTCGGTGCGCAGGTCCACGGTTCGTATGTCGCCGTCGTAGCGCTCTCCCAATCCGTAGATCACGGTCGGGTCGGCTTGCAGCCGCATGCCGATGGACAGCCGATGCAAGTACAGACCGGCGATGAGCCCAAGCTCCTGCGGCAGGCCGCTCTCCTTTTCGACGATTGACGCCATGATCAATAGGTCATGGGAGTTGTGCAGCGGCAGGAGCGGATCTCGATCCTTCCAGGCCGAGTCCACCTCTCGCTCGAGAGCGGCGTGTGCCTGACGCAGGAGCTCGAGGTCGGTCGTGCCGCCGACGAATCGATAAGTCTCGGGAAGGAATTGACCCTCGGGATCCACGCCGGCGAGCCCGAGCTTTTCCATGAGATTCGGCGCCTTGTCGGCCAGGGTGGAAGTGATGTCGGGACTGCGCCGCAAAGCGCCGAGCAAATCCTGCACGCGCCAGCCATCGACGATGGTGAAGGAATGCAGCAGCACCTGACCGTTGACCATCTTCGCCAGCAACTCGCGCGGCGTCGTTCCCGGCTGAATTTCATATTCTCCCGCCTTGATTGCCGGAGCGAGGCGGCGAACTCGCGCATAGAGGACCCAGGCCCGCGGGTTGGCAATCACACCCTGCGCGGCCAATTCCGCCGCGACCCGGGCGAAGCTGGCCCCGGGTGCCACATTGAACCGCAGCGGCGCCGCGAGAGGCAGCGCCTCATCGAGGCTGCGCACTCCGAGCCAAACCGCGGCGGCGGCGCCCGCGCCCAGCAGCACGCAAAGGACGCCTGCTGCGCGCCATGCCCGGCTCACAGCGACTCCAACCGGGCGCGCAGCAGATTCGCGGCGTCGAACGCCGAGCGGCGCAGCCGCTCCCTCCCCCGCTCGATCACGCCGACCGATCTTAATCCGACGACGGCATTGCTCAAGAACACCTCCTCGGCGTCGCACAGTTCCTGCCAGCCGATGCGCCGCTCCACCGGGATCAAGCGCAGGTGGGGCGCCGATTCCAACACCCAGCGGCGCATCACGCCCGCCACGCCGCATCGATCGAGCACCGGCGTCATCAACGATGAACCGCGCCTGAGAAACAAGTTCGACATCGTACCGCAGACGATGTTCTCGTCCACGTCCCGCATCAATCCCTCCCATATCCGTGCATCGCTCCATTCGGCGCGAGCAACCACCGATTCCAGGCGATTGAGGGTCTTGAGACCGGCAAGCCCGGGGTTCTGCCCGAGCGGCGTCGCGCACAGGCGCACTCGCGCCGGCACCGCTGCGTCCGTCAGAACGCCCCGCGGCAGGACATGCAGTGTGAGGATGCGCGTGCATCGTTCGCGCCCCGTCGGCCGATAGCCGCGCGAACCGCCGCCGCGTGTGACGATCAGCTTCAAGACGCCTTCGGGGCGAAGCGCCGCTATTCGTTCGATTTCCCGACGCAGCGCGAGCGCAGAGGGGCCCGCGATCTGAAGTTGCCGGCACCCGGCGAAAAGCCGTTCGAGGTGATAGTGCAGCAGCCGGACCTGGCCGCGGCGGACTCGCATGGTTTCGAAAACGCCGTCGCCGTACTGCAATCCGCGATCCCGGGAGTCGATCCGCGTGCCCTTCCGGCCATTGATCCAGGTGTTCAAGGCGGCGCAGCCAGCGCGCGCAGCAGGCCCTCTGCCTTCGCGCGAGTCTCGGCCAATTCTTGCGCAGGGTTCGAATCCGCCACGATTCCGGCGCCGGCGCGAAACTTGAACAGCCCGCCCTGCGCGGTGATGGTGCGGATCAGGATGTTGAGATCGCAGCTGCCGTCGCGGTTCAAATAGCCGATCGATCCGGTGTAGGCCCCGCGCCCGACTCCCTCGAGCTCGGCAATGATTTCCATGCATCGAACCTTGGGACATCCGGTGATCGTGCCGCCGGGAAACAGCGCGCGGATCACGCCGATGGGCGACACGTCGCTGCGCAACCGGCCGCTCACGTTCGAGACGATGTGATGCACGTGCGCATAGGTCTCGACGCTCATGTACTCGTCGACCCGCACGGAGCCGCCGACGCACACCCTTCCCAAATCATTGCGCTCCAGGTCGATCAACATGACATGTTCAGCGCGTTCCTTCTCGTTATCCAGGAGGGATCGGACGAGTGCCGCGTCGGCCTCCGGAGTGGCCCCGCGCGGCCGGGTTCCGGCGATCGGGCGGGTGGAAACGATGTTCCCGCGAATGGACAGCAGGCGCTCGGGGGAGGAACTCAGCAAGGCGAAATCCCGGTATTGCAGCAGCGCCGCGAACGGACTGGGATTGGTGGCGCGCAGGCGCTGGTAAATCCGGACGGGATCGACCTGCAGCGCCGCTCTGCCCTGCCAACCCCTTGATAAATTCGCCTGATACACATCGCCCGCCGCGATGTACTCGAGGGCTTGGCGGACTGCCCTGAGAAACGCCTCGGATTCTTCCTCTTCGATGAGGAACACGGCGGCGCTCGTTTTCTGCGGCTCCTTCAGGCCCTGCACGCGGCTCTCAAATTCGTCGAGCAAGACTTCGTACTCAGTCTCGGCAATGAGCCAGGCTTGGCCGGTCGCGCGATCGCGGACCCAGGCCGCCGGCGCCCGGATCGCCAATGCCGTCACCGGATCGGCGCTGCGCGGCAGCCGCAGCCGAGGTTCGATTTCCGATGCCAGCTCATAGCCCAGGTACAGCAGCCAGCCGCCCGTGAACGGCAAAGGGGATCCCGCCTCGGGCATGCGCAATGCGGCCCACCAATTCTCCAGGGCGGTGAGAAAGCCGGATGGGCCCGCGTGCGGACCGGACAACCGAGCATCCGATCCCAGCCGCAGGCATTCGCCGCTGGCCATGGGCAGGATGTCGAACCGGCTGCCGCCGCAGCGGTCGCCGCGTGCCTTGCCTAAGCCGGCACCGCTCTCGAGAAGTCCCGGATAGAACTCCGGAAACTTCTCGACGAGAGTCAGCGGCTCAAGTTCGGCGGAAAATGAGCGAACCGTTGGTGCCACCGAACCCGAAAGAATTGGACAGGGCGTATTCGATCGACATGGGACGCGCGGTGTTGGGAACGTAGTCGAGATCGCAGCCCTCGCCGGGCTGCGCCAAATTGATGGTGGGCGGCGCGACTTGATCGCGCAGCGCAAGCACCGAGAAAATCGCCTCGACGGCTCCGGCCGCGCCAAGCAGATGGCCGGTCATCGATTTGGTGGAACTGACGGCCAATTTATCGGCCGCCGGCCCAAAGGCGCGGCGGATCGCGGTCGTTTCCGCGCGATCGCCCAATTCGGTGGAGGTGGCGTGCGCATTGACGTACTGCACCTGATCCGGATTCAATCGAGCATCGATGAGCGCCTTGGCCATGGCCTTGCGGGCACCCTCGCCGTTCTCCGGCGGTGCCGTGACGTGGAACGCATCCCCGCTCATCCCGAATCCGACGATCTCGGCATAGATCTTTGCCCCGCGAGCCTTTGCCTGCTCGTACTCCTCGAGCATCATCGCGCCTGCGCCGTCGCCCATGACGAAGCCATCGCGGTCCTTGTCCCAGGGGCGGCTGGCCGCTTGAGGATCCTCATTGCGCTGGGATAAGGCCTTGGCCTGGGCAAAGCCGCTCATGCCGGTGGGGCAGGTCGACATTTCCGAGCCGCCGGCCAGCATCGCGTCGGCGTCGCCATATTGAATGAGCCGCATCGCCAATCCGAGCGAGTGAGTCGATGTGGTGCACGCGGTGGCAACGGCAAGATTCGGACCCGTCACCTTGAATACGATCGACAGATGTCCGCTGACCAAGTTGATGATGCTGGCGGGAATGAAAAACGGCGAAACTTTCTTCGGCGAATGAGTATCGAGAAACCTGTCGTAGGCTTCTTCGATCGACTCCAGTCCGCCCATCCCGGACCCCATCATTATACCGATGCGATCGGAATTGGCCTCGGTCACTTCCAGCCCCGAATCGCGCATGGCCTGTATGCCGGCCACCACCCCATACTGCATGAAGGCGTCCATGCGGCGCGCGTCCTTCGGGCTCATATAGGGTTCGAGATCCAGCTGCCGGATTTCGCCGCCGAAATGCGATGGAAATTTCGCGGTATCGAAACGCGCCGTTGGCGCGATACCGCTGCGGCCGGCCAGGATGGCGGCCCACGCGCTCTTTACGTCATTGCCCACCGGCGAGACGATTCCGAGTCCCGTAACAACGACGCGTCGCTTGCTCAACGGCGGCTCGCCCAATGGGGTTTAGGCCTTGCCCTTGTGCGAATTGATATAGTCGATGGCCTGCTGAACCGTGGTGATTTTTTCGGCGTCCTCGTCGGGAATTTCGGTCTCGAACTCTTCCTCGAGCGCCATCACCAGTTCAACCGTATCCAGCGAGTCTGCACCTAGATCGTCGACGAACGAGGCGTCGTTGGTGACTTCTTCTTCTTTGACGCCCAACTGTTCGGCCACGATCTTCTTAACCTGCTGCTCAACAGTACTCATCGTTATGGTGTCCTCTCGGATTTGCTATTTATGCACTGAACTGACAAAAGCCCGCGACCAGCCTTAAGGAATCGACGGGCGCGTATTTTATGTGAACACGGCGACGGCGGCTACCTGGAACGCATATTTGACATCTGGCCTCCCCCATTCGTATTGACAAATCCGGACGAGTTAGGGCGCAAAGACCTCAAGACATGTACATCCCGCCGTTCACATGCAAGGTCTCGCCGGTGATATAGGCGCCGTCGGGGGAACAGAGAAACGCCACCGCGGCTGCAATGTCGGCGGGCTGGCCCAGCCTTCCCAAGGGTATCTGGGCATTCAAGGCGGCGCGCTGCGCCTCGGTCAAAACCCGGGTCATGTCGGTGTCGATGAAGCCCGGTGCGATCGCATTGACCGTGATGCCGCGCGAGCCCACCTCCCGAGCCAGCGATTTCGTGAACCCGATGATTCCCGCCTTGGCGGCTGCATAGTTGGCCTGTCCGGGATTTCCCGTGACGCCCACCACGGAGGTGATGCTGACGATGCGGCCCTTGCGCGCTTTCATCATGCCGCGCAAAACGGCCTTGGAGAGCCGGAATACCGACGCCAGATTGGTGTCGAGCACGGCGTCCCAATCCTCTTCTTTCATACGCAGCAGCAAGGTGTCGCGCGTGATGCCGGCATTATTGCAGAGAATGCCGATGGCCCCTTCCTTGGCCTCAATGTCCTGGAGTACTGCCTCGATCGATTCCTGCTTCACCACGTCGAGAACCGCGCCGCGTCCCCCGTATGCGGTCAGGCTTGCAGTGATCCGATGAGCCCCCTCCGGTGTGGTGGAGGTACCGATGACTCGGGCCCCGTCTCGCGCGAGGCGCTCGGCGATGGCCGCGCCGATGCCGCGCGTCGCTCCGGTCACCAAGGCAATTTCTCCGTTCAGCATGGTGCCCATCCTCATGTTATTGAAGCAAGCGCTTCTTCCAGGGCCCTGGGATCCTCCAGCGCCAGCATTTTGAGGTCCCGGTTCTTATCGACGCGGCGGTTCAAGCCGGTCAACACCTTGCCCGGGCCGCATTCCACGATCTCGGTCGCGCCTGCCGTGATCATCGTGCGCACGGTCGCCGCCCAATACACCGGCGTATACAGCTGTTTGACCAGCCCGTCACGAATGCCTTCCGGGCTCGTATGCGCCTTGACATCGACGCCGTAGACGACGACGCCGGAAGGGCTTGCAAAGGCGGTGCTCTCGAGCCGCACGCGCAGCAGCTCCGCCGCCGGCTGCATCAGAGAACTGTGTGCGGGCACGCTGATGGGCAACTCTATCGCGCGCCGGGCCCCCTTCGCCGTGGCAATCGCAATGGCACGCGCAACCGCGGCCGCATGGCCCGCAATGACGACCTGTCCGGGCGCATTGAAGTTAACCGCCTCCACCACCTCACCCTGTGCGGCCTCGCGGCACGCTTCGTCGATATCGATGTCCTCGAGTCCGAGGATCGCCGCCATTGCGCCAAATCCCGGCGGCACGGCCGCCTGCATCAATTCGCCGCGGTGCCTGACGAGACCGACAGCGGCGCTGAAGTCCAGGGCGTTGCCGGCAACCAGCGCCGTGAATTCGCCCAAGCTGTGACCCGCCATCAACTGCGGTGCCGGGCCCCCTCGCGCGAGCCAGAGACGATAGGTGGCGACGCCTGCGGTCAACATCGCGGGTTGCGTACATTCGGTGGAATTGAGCGATTCAACCGGTCCTTCCTGGCATCGCCGCCAAAGATCGTATCCCAGCACCGCCGAGGCCTCGGCAAAGGTCGACTCAATCACCGGTGAAATCTTTGCCAGCGCAGAGAGCATGCCGACGGACTGTGAACCTTGACCGGGAAAGACAAACGCAAGTGACATGGACTTTGGGCCTCTAGGCGCGGGAGCGGTGGCGAATTATAGCGATCCGCAGCGACAGTGCAGCCCCTACGGCAAATCCGCACAAGGCCCCGTACAGATGCGCATCGACGACGATCAAAACCGCCGACGACTCGTGCCATTGCTCCCACGCAAGCTTGGCGCACAGACCGACAATGAGGATCCATCGGTCCCAAGAGCGCTCCACCAGATGCTTCGCAGCGCCGGCGGCCATCACCGAATGCAGAACCCCCGAGGCGCCGACGTACCAGCTGACGCGCGGACTCAGCCACCACAGGCCCGAACTGATCGCCAACGCGCCGGCCAACACGATCGCGCACCACTCCACGGCGTCGTAGTCGTGTGCAAACAGCGACCACATCAACACCAAGCCCAACTCGTTCAGAACCAAGTGGTGAACATCGAGATGCACGATGTGGGCTGTGAGCAACCGCCACCATCCGCCGGCTGCGATGGCGCTGCGGTCATAGCGCAGAAGTTGGCCGACGCTGTCGCCAAGACCCAACACGGCATCCAACACCAGCAAAATTGCCAGCAACCAAATCCAGCGGCCGCGATCCAACTGTAAGGCGGCCGCGAGCTGCGCGAGGCGGATTGCGGCGTCACCGGGCATCGGCATCCCTTATTTTGGTATCATTCGGGGAATTTTCGAGGTCACAATGCGTAATCGCCAACGCGGTTTTACCCTTATCGAAATCATGGTCGTAGTGGTCATTCTCTCGGTGCTCGGCGCCCTCGTGGTGCCTCAAATTATAGATAAAGTCGACGTCGCCAAGGTTAAGAGGGCGCAAAGCGACATTCGAGCCATTCAGACCGCCCTGGACCTGTACCGCCTGGACAACTTCAAATACCCCACGACTGAACAGGGCCTGCAGGCGCTGGTGAAACAACCGGCGGACCCCACCATCACCAACTATGCTCCCAGCGGGTATTTGAAGTCCCTACCCAAGGACCCGTGGGGAAACGTGTATATCTACGCCAGCCCCGGCAGCGACGGCCGCGACTACGAGATCACGACGTACGGCCGCGACGGCAAACCCGGCGGCGACGGCTACGACGCGGACATCAGCACCGCGACTCTCGATCAGAGATAAACACCGCAAAGCGGTGCCGCAATGCGCAGCAAGGGCTTCACGCTCGTCGAGATATTGGTGGTGGTCGTGATCATTGCCGTCGTGGTCTCGCTCGCCGCATTGTCGGTCGGCGTCACGGGGCGCGACTCCCAGCTCGACGAAGAGAGCCGCCGCATCGAGGGTCTGATCGGCCTGCTGCATGAGCGCGCGCTGCTCGAGGGCCGGGATTTCGGCTTGCGAATCGAGCCTGCCGCCTATGAATTCATCGTGTACGATCCGCGCCGCGATCGATGGAGGGCGTTCGATCAAGAGCATGAATTTCGCCGTCGCGACCTGCCAAAAGGCCTGAGTTTCCAGCTGCAGCTCGATTCCCAGATCGTGGTGATCAAACCCATCGACCGCAAATTGGCGGGCGATGAAACGTCTCCCGGACCCCAGGTGGCCATCGCGGCGAGCGGCGAAGGGACGCCGTTTCGCCTGACATTGTTGCGGGATGGAACCACGGCGAAGGCCTCGGTGGACGGCGACGCGCTCGGCAAGGTCACGCGCACCAGCACGAATCAATCGGAGAAGAGCACTTGAATCGCCGACCGCCGCGCAATGAGCCACGCACCGGCGGCTTCACGCTGGTCGAGGTCCTGGTCGCGTTGGTGATCGTCGCGATGGGTCTGGCGGCGTTGATGATCGCGGTGAGCAGCACGGCACGCACCACCGGCGCCCTGCGCGACAAAACTCTCGCACAGTGGATGGCGCTCAATCGGCTCTCCGAGGTGCGCTTGAATCTCGTCAAATTTGGCCAGAACACCGACACCGGCGAGGTCAATTTCGCCAATCGAACCTGGCACTACGACACCCGCTATTTTGACACGTCCATCAGCAGCATGAAGCGCGTCGTGGTACGCGTGTATGCCGGGGACGCCAAGACCAAAGGCAACCCCTTGGCCGAATCCACCGGTTTTTTAGGTACCTCCGTGCTGTCCACACCCGGCGGCTCCAATGTCGACTGGACCAGCGGCAGCACCGCGCCCGCGGGCGCGACGCCCGGCACAACCCCGAGCGCAACGGCGCCCGGCACGGTCACGCCGACCCCTCCCCCGGGCAACGGTCGGACGCCGACCATCACGCCGCCTCCGCCTCCGACTTCAACTCCAACCCAATGAATGGCCCGAGGCACAACATGAGCGGCGCGACGCGACCGTCGTCCCGCTGCGCCGTTGCCGGTTTCACTTTGATCGAGATCATGGTTGCGCTGCTGATTCTGGGAATCATGTCCGCGTTGGGTTACGGAACATACCGCGCCGCGCGCATCTCCGCCGAACGCACCGAAGAGTCGATGAAGCGCTCGCGCGAGATCGAATTTGGGATGCGCATGATGGTGCAGGACTTCGCGGAAGCGGTGCCGCGCCCCGTGCGCGACATCTTGGGTCAGGGCCGGTTGCCGGCTATGCGGGGCACGGGGGGAATCGGCACGTTGAGCGCCGTGCCCGGCACGAGTTCGGGTTCCGGCTCCGGCCAGAGCTTCGTCAGTCAAAGCTTCGTCAGCCAGAGCTTTGATTCGGGAACCGCCTCAGGCTCCAACTTCGGCTCCGGCACGAGTTCGAGCGTGGCGTCCATCGTCGATTTGACGCGCGCCGGTTGGTCGAACACGGCCGGTCAGCAGCGCAGCACCTTGCAGCGCGTGTCGTACGGCCTGGTCAATGACGTGCTCCAGCGCAGCTACCAGATCAACTTGGACACCGTGCAAGGCAACAAGCCAGTGGTTCAGGACCTGTTCACGGGTGTCAAGGCAATCCAACTACGCTACCTCGACGGCAACCAAGTCTGGCAGAGCCAGTGGCCGCCGCCCGGCCTGGCACAGCCCGACAGCTGGTGGACCCGGCCGGTGGCCGTGGAACTCATCATCGAATTCAAGGATTGGGGACGCATTCGCCGACTCATCGAGGTCGCCGGATGAAGCGCATGGCCAGGCAGCGCGGCGTGGCGCTCATCATTGCGCTGATTTTGGTGGCGCTCGCCACCATTCTGGCGTCGAAGTTGACCTTCGACGGATTTCTCGAGCGTCGGCGTGCCATGGGTGTGCTGGCCGCGGAGCAGGCGCTGCACTTCGGCCTGGGCGCCGAAGCGCTGGCGGCCGGCGTGCTGGTGCAGGATGCGCAGACCAGCCCCACGCAAACCGCGCTCACCGGGGCTTGGGCGCAGCCCACGCAACCCTTGCCGATCACTCCCCCGAACGACCCCGAGGGAGAGCCCATCGGCATCTTGCAGGGCGAATTGGAAGACATGCAGGGCCGCTTCAATTTGAACAACTTGGCACATGTCATTCAGGCCGCGCCGCCGCAGGGCGGCGGAGCGCGGGGCGGGCTGCCTCAGCCCCCCATCCAGGATCCCCAGCCTCTGGAGCAATTTCAACACTTGCTGGCAGCCGTTGGAGTGGAACCGAAGTGGGCTGCCATCGCGCGCGATTGGATCGATGCCGACGATACTCCCGGTAGTCCGGACGGCGCCGAAGACCAGGTTTACACGTCGCAGACTCCGCCCTACCGCACCGGCAACTGGCCCATGATGTCGCCCAGCGAATTGATGAACCTACCCGGATTCGGCGCGGACCGTTATCGCAAGATCGCGCCCTATGTGACGGCCTTGCCGACGGCAACCGCGACGATCAATATCTGCACGGCATCCGCACCCGTTCTCGAAAGCCTGCTGGCCAACTCGAGCGGTGAGTACACCCCGGAAGTGCTGGCGAGCGGTCGCAAAACAGGCTGTTTTCCCGACGCGACGTCCTTCGGGAATATCCTCGGACCCAAGCACACGGCGTTATCCAAATACTATGGCACCAAGAGCGACTATTTCCGCCTGACCACGCATGTCACCCTTGGCACTACGGAGTTCACCTTGTACAGTCTTTTATTGCGCGGGGGTGGTGGCAGGGTAACGCCGCTGCTGCGCTCTTTCGGAACCCCTTAGCCGCATGCCGCAAATTCTACTGTTACGCCTTCCGTCGCCCGGCCAGGACGAGACCGAGTGGCTCGTGATCGACGAGGCGGCCGGTTCGCCCACGACCCGGCAGCGAGGACCGCTGACCCTGGCGGCGGCGGTATCCGGAAGCCGCAAGGTGGTGGCACTCGCGCCGGCAACGCAGATTCTGTTGGCCGAACCGGAATTGCCGCCCGGCAGCGGCGTCAAGCTCGCGCGGGCGGTGCCCTTCGCGCTGGAAGAACAGCTGACCGAAGATATTGATCACTTGAACTTTGCGATCGGCCGGCGCCGGCCCGGCGGCGGCACGCCCGTGGCCGTGGTCTCACGCACGGTTCTGCAAAGTTGGGTGTCGGCCTTGACCGCCGCCGGTCTCGAGCCGTCGGCCATCTATCCGGACATCTCGCTGATGCCGGAAAACCCCGGCCAAACCGTGCTGTGGCTGGAGAAGGGACGGCTCGCGGTGCGGCGTCCCGGGGCGCTGCCTTTCGCCGTGGAACTCTCGCCGGTGAGCGAGGCCCTGGCCGTCGCCGGCGTGATTGCCGATCCGCTGGATACCGCCTCGCAACCGAAACTCCTGGAAAGCGCGGTTCTTTATGTCACGCGCGAGGATTGGGCCCTATGCCAAGGCGAGTTCGAGCAGCTTGCCGAGAAATTCGATTCGCTCAAGGTACAGCTTCTGCCGGACGGGCCGCTGCCGTGGCTGGCGCGAGAAGTGCAATCAACCGACGCGGTGAACCTCCTGCAAGGCGACTTCGCCCGCGTCACCGACTATGGCGCGCGCTGGCGCCGGTGGCGCACCGCGGCGCTGCTGGCGGCGGGGTTGCTCGTCGTGCACGTTGCCGCCCAGGCGCTGCAAATTCGTCAGGCCAAGCGGGAAACGGCCGTGCTCGACAGCCAGATCGCGAACGTCTTCTCGGCCGCCATGCCCGCGGAGGTCATGCACGATCCGCGTCGCCAGATGCAATCGCGCCTCGACCGCATCCGCAAGGCGGGAGCGGGGCCGGAATACTTTCTGCGCACCCTCAAGGTGTTGAGCGGGGCCATGGCGGTCGCTCCGAAAACAGACATCGACGCGTTGAGTTATCGCGAGCAAGGCCTCGACATGAAAGTCAGCGCCCCAAGTCTTGCGGCGCTCTCGCAATTGTCGCAGTACATCGGCAAGCAGGGAATGACGGCGGAGATTCAATCCTCCACCCCGGTTGCCAGCGGAGTGGAAGCGCACATTCAACTGCGAAGTCAAACCGCGCGAGCGCACCGATGAACAAGCTTCGCGCCTGGTATGCGGGCTTGCAGGACCGCGAACAGCGGGTGGTTGCCGTCGGCGGCGTCGTTCTGACCTTTCTCATTTTGGTGTTGGGCGTCCTGATGCCGCTGCAATCCGCGGTTTCGAGTGGGGCCCGACGCAACGAGGTCAGGCGTGAGGATCTGGCATGGATGCAGGTCAATGCCCCGGAGATCCGCGCGGCCGGCAATCAGCTGGCCGAGGATACGGGTGAAGCACCGGTGGTCTTGGTCGACAGGGTTGCGCGCGAGGCCGGCCTCGGCGCTGCTCTGCGCGGGACCCAACCCAACGGCACGGGCGTCCGCGTGCAACTGGAGGCCGCTCCCTTCGATACCGTGATCACCTGGCTCGCCACTCTCGATGAGCGCTACGGGCTCGCGATTGAAACGATCACCGTGGATCGCGCCGCCCGCCCGGGAGTCGTGAATGCCAGCATCACGTTCACCCGGCCCGGGCACTAGTCTGAAGACTCCTAGGCCGACGCCGCAGCCGCGCTCGTATTGGCCGGTGGTGCTCATCGGCGTCGCGGCGCTGCTCGCGGTGATCATTGCCACACTGCCCGCGTCCATCGCGGCGCATTTCCTGCCGCCGTCGGTGCGGGCGGAGGATTTTTCCGGCACCGTGTGGCACGGATCCGCGGGCAGGATCAGCGTCAACGCTCATGATGCCGGAGCGCTCGAGTGGCGCCTGCATCCGGCGGCGCTGTTCGGGACGGCGGTGGCGGCGGACCTGCGCTGGGTCAAGGTCGGATTCGTGATCGACGCCACCGTCAAGATCGATCGGCAGGGCATGACCCTGCACGGCATCAAGGGCGGAGGAACCGTCGAAGATCTGAACGATATGGGATTCGCGGTGGGGTGGCGCGGCAACGCGGATGTCGATTTCAGCGAACTGAAAACTGATTTTGCCAAAGCGCTGGCCGCCGTCGGAGACATCCGCGTGTCGAATTTGACGTCGGCGCGCATCGCCGACGGCGCGGATCTGGGATCTTACGACCTGCGGCTGCCCGAAGGCGCCGTCGATGCCGACGGCAATGTGTCGGGGCAGCTCAGGGATACCGGCGGCCCCCTCGATGTGCAAGCCGTCCTGCACTACACCGCGAAGGAGCGCACCGGACTGCTCAGCGGCACGATCAGGGAACGCCCGGACGCACCACCCGCCCTGCGCAGTCAACTGCAGAGCCTTTCGCAATTGCGTCCGCGAGACCCGCAGGGTCGCATTGCCGTGGACCTGGAGTTCGCGCTGTAGCGGTCGCCCGAGGCTCCTAGCCCATGCAGAAGAAATTGAGTTTGTTGCCGTCCGGATCCCGAAAGTAGCCGGCGTAAAAGCCCTCGCCCCGCGGTCCCGGCGCCCCCTCGTCCTTGCCCCCCAATTGCAAGGCCTTGCGATGCAATGCATCGACCTGCGCCGCGCTGGCGGCCTCCAGCGCCACCATGACGCCATTACCGACCGTGGCCGGTTTCTTGTCGAAGGGTTTGGTCACGCCCAAGCCCGGTGCGTCAGGTTTCACCGACCATGCGATAAATTGGTCGTTTTCCATCATCCGCTTGGCACCAACCTCGCCCAGCAAGGCATCGTAGAACGCGGCAGCGCGCGCCAAGTCATTGGTGCCGATGGTTACGTATCCGATCATGTGTGTCCCCTTGTATCGTGCGTTTTCGGTGAGCCCGACGTTTCGCGGAAACGTCCCCGTTGACCCTTCGGCCGCGGGGAACTGTTTATATATCCAGTAGTGGCCCAAGTCAACCGGAACTGGACCCAAAGACTGGTCAGACGGCCCACTCGCGCCACGCGCGCATCAGAGGAAAATATAGGCCCAGCCGTACCGGCTCGGGACCAAGCTTCTTGGCCAGCGCCGCATAACGATTCAGCTGAGGCCGATAGCGCTCGACCTCGCGGTCGAGGAACTCTTCCAGGCGGCCGCCCAGATGCTGACTCGTTTTGTAATCGATGACCCAGCGCACCCCCTCACTGTCGATAAAGCTCCGATCGAACACCACTCGCACCACCTCGCCCTGCCCGCGGCCTCCGGGGTGCACATAACCCGATAGAGCGTGCTCGCGCATGTCCTCGCGCCCCTTCTGAAGAATCCAGCGGCCGCGCGGATCGCGATGCACGGCGGCGAGCGCCTCGACGACTCGCGACGCAGCCTCCTGCCGAAGTTCGGTGGGTACGCCGTGCAAAGCCAGCCAGCGGCGAAAATGCGGCTCACGGGCGCGAATGGCCTCATCGTCGCTGCTCCCCGCATCCATGGTTTGAAGTTCGGCATGCACCAGCACGCCGACACGCCGCGCCGTTTCGCCCGCCCAATCGAAAACCGGGGTTTCCTCCCGCAATACCGGCGGCGCCAGAGACTCCGGCGCCGGCGGCCCCGTGTCGAGACTGGGACGAAAATCCTTCGGCAGCCGCCAAATCGGTCCGCCGCGCGGTGCGCCCGCTCCTTGATCCGGCGACGAGAGACCGGACTTCGTCACGGTGAATTCGGCGCCGACCACCGGCCAGAGCACAGCCAGTAAACTGCCGGCGCGTGGCGACCAAGCGCGGCGTGAGCCGGCCTCGCCGGCCGGATCCTCGGGTTCCGCGGCCGTCGTCGCGGTCAGCCGCAGCTGCCATTTTGCACGGGTACAGGCCACATACAACAGCCGCTCCGCCTCGAGACCGGCGGCATCGCGAAGCTGATGACGAAGGAACTCGAACAGCCGATCATTGTCGGCCCCGACGGGCGGTCGCGCCGCCATCACCATGCCGTCGCGGCCCGTACGGGCGAATTGATGAGAGAGCAGCAATTGGTCGCGGCCAAGCGGTACGTAGCGATCCAGCGCGGGCAACACCACCATATCGAATTCCAGCCCTTTTGCCTTGTGAATGGTCATGATCTCCACGGCACTCGCCGCGCCGTGATCGGCGTACAGATCCGCAAAGCTCGCCGCGAGCTCCGCGGCGTCCGGCAGGCCGCGTTGCTCCAGATCCTTGAGACGCGCGAATGCGGCACCGGCGAGGTCGAGATCCTGCGGCGACGCGGCGCAGCTTGCTCCGCCTAGCTCCAGCCAGGTGCGTTCGACCCAACGCGCGATGGAGCCTTCATTGCGCACGCCAAAGGCCGCCTGCAGCGTCGAACGCAACCGCCGGCAACGCTCCTGGCCGTCCCCGCTCAGTCGCCGCAACACCGCCTCGTCGGCCAGGGCGTCCCAGACCAGGGGCGCCGCGCGGGAAATCTGCAATAGATCAGCCAGGGACACTCCGGCCCATGGGGCGCGCAGCACCGCCAGCCACGCGATGCGATCGCCCAGGTGCAGCAGGGCACACAAAAGCATGATCACGTCGCGCACGATGGCGCGATCCTGCAGCGGCTCGATTTCCACCGCCCGAAAGGCAATGCTTCGCGCGCGCAGAGCGGCGGCGATTTCCCGCGCGTGGGTTCTTGCGCGCACCAGCACGGCGATGCGCCAGGCAGGATGCTGTTCGACTCGAGCCGCAATCATGTCGGCGACCGCCGCCGATTCTTCGGCACGCGTCGCAAAACCGCGGAGCAGGACCGCGGGAGCCGGCGCCGACTCGGCCACCGCGGCTTCGCTGGGGCGAAACGCAATGGCGCCGCGATCGCGATCATCGAGGCGCGGCAAGACGCGTGAAAAGCACTGGTTGATCCACTCCACCACCGGCTTGGCGGAGCGAAAATTGTCGCGCAGACGCTGTACATCGAAACGCACCTCGCCGATGCCGTCTTCGGCGAGTTCCAGAAAGGCGCGCACCTCCGCTTGACGAAATCCGTAGATGGATTGCATCGGATCGCCGACACAAAACACGCTGCGTCCATCCCCTTCCTGCCATCCCGCGGTCAACAGCCGGAGCAGTTCGAGCTGCGCGCTCGAGGTATCCTGGAACTCATCGATCAAGATGTGCTGCAACCGATAATCGAGGCGCAGTCCCAGATCGGTCGGTGCTTCGGCGGACCCCAACGCGCGCAGCGCAGCCAATGACACCGCCGGAAAATCCGCCGCCCCCTGCTCGCGGAAAACTTGGTCCAATTCTGCGGCGGCCAGCACCATCACTTGCGCCACTTCGCGAACACGCCCCCATTGATCGTCGCTGTAGGCCGGCTTCGGCAGGTTGCGAATTTCCACGAAGAGACGCGGGCCCGCCCTTGAATCGCGATCGAGTTCCTGCAGCAGATCGAGCATGGGCTGCTTGTCCGCGCAGTTGGGCGGAAAGCCCTGGTGCTTGGTGAGCCGCTTGCGAAACTCACCGTCCCCGGTCAGCAACAGCCAAGCCACGGCGCGCCAGCGCGCAAGATCCGCAGGGTCGGCACGCAAGGGCGCGCCGTCCTTCGCCCAATCGAACAACTCCTGCCGCTCCGCGCCCGCGCGGCATGCGGCGCCCTGCATGAGCCGCGAGAGCGCCGCGAGCCTTTCCGCGCCGAGCGAGTCGACCGCGCGGATCAGTACACGCGATACCAACAGATGCAAATCCTCGTCAAGGTGCCGCCGCACACGCTCGAGCTGCCTCTCGTCCAGTGCGCTGGCCGCCTGCAAGCGGCCCGCCAGCAGCGGCAGCCAGCGGTCGCGCTGCGGCAGCATCTCCGCGATGAGCGTCAGCAGCCGGCGCCAACGCTGATCGTCGAGCGCGAGCACGCGGTCGACGGCGACGCCAAATTGATCGTCCTCCTCGCGCGCCAGCGCGCGCCGGGCCGCCTCCTCGTAGCTGGGCTTCGCGTCGGCGAGTACTTGAAACGCGGATCCCGCGCCGGCGGAAATGGGCAACTGCGCCGCCAGCCACGCGTTGAAAGCGTCGATGGTCTCAATGCGCAGCCGCGACGGCTGGCGTTCGACGTCGAGGCGCAACGCCTCCAGATGCCGCGTCGCGGCCACCGCCAAACCCCAGGTATCGCGGTTCATGCTCTGCGGACACTGATCGAGGCGCGCTGACTTGAGCGCCAGCAGCACACGTTCGCGCATCTCCTGCGCAGCGCGGCGCGTGAACGTGAGCGCCAAGATACGTTCCGGCGCGTCGACCACCGTCAGCAGTCGCAGATAGCGCTGCGCCAGCAGTGTCGTCTTCCCCGAGCCCGCGGGCGCCTGGACGAGAACCGAGCCGTGCGCCTCAATGGCCCGTTCGCGAACCGCGGTGTCGGATGCGGCGCGGCCATGGTCGGTCATGGGTGACCGTCTCCTGGAGCGTGGGTGACCGTCTCCTCGAGCGCCGCCGGTACCCGACACAATCCGTGGAGCCGGCATGTCTTGCAGGCATGCACCGTCGGTGCCACTGCCGCCCACCCCGCCGCGAATTCCGCGGCTAGACGCTCGATGCGCCGGGACCACACTTGGGCCAGCGCCGCGAGGCTCGTCATACCCTCGAGCGAGTATCTCTGCCCGCGCGGCTTGAAGATCGCGGGCCGGTCCGCTTCGCCGACAAAGCTGCATTCGGCGGCGTTTACGCGCCCATAGGCGACCGCGACCAACGCCTCGGGATGCAACAGCGCATACATGGGCAATTGAGGGTTGTCAGGCCGGTCACCGCGCCAATCGGCCGGTGCGATGCCGGTTTTGTAGTCGATCAAGACGCGCGCACCGTCGACGAGCCGGTCCATGCGATCGATTCTCACGGCGAAACTGAGACCGGCATGGTGCGCCTGGCCGCCATGCTCCAGCTGTTCCACCACAAAGGGCTCGCGTTGCCGTTCGACGTCCAGCCATTTGCGCAGCACGCTCGCCATGCGCTCGCGTTCCCTCGAGCGCCAGCGAGGGCCCGGGTCACGAACGCGGCACACTTTCGCGAGAGCTTGTCGCGCCGCGTCGTCGAGCAGACGACCTTGTTCGTCCGCGGCAATCGACCGCAGGGCGTTCGAGTCGCGTAAGCTCGACCACACGTGCTCGAGCGCATGGTGTATCAATTCGCCGCGCTCGCGATTGTTGAAACCCGGCAGCGGCCGCTCGAGACGCTCGCACCCCAGGCGCGTTTCCGCGAAGCCGCGAAATGCGCAGCGCGACTGGGCTCTCAAGGTGGACACGCCGCGAGTGCGCTCGTCCGAGCCAAATGCCGGCGCGACTTCATCCGTCATCCGCTCGAGCGCCGGCCGGGCTTGCAGCAGCGCGCGCCAATGCGGTTGCGGCAGTGCCGGCGGCAACGTCGCCGCGGTGTCCGGCAGCAGCGGGCTGGCTGCGGCGGATCGTCCGTCGCCCGGATCGGCGTAGCTGAACACGCAGCGACCGGCGCGCGCAGCCCATCGATTCTGCAATTCGAGCGCGAACTGCAATTGCGATTCGGCCGCAGCGGCGATCACGCCAAATTCGCGCTGCAATCTCACGGGCAGCAAGGGAATCGGATCCACAGGAGGCGGCCAGCGTTCGTCGTCGCAGCCGGTGACCCACAGGCCATCGTAATTGAGCCACGGGTCGATGAGCTGTCCGCTCACCCAGATCGGTGGAACGCCCGTTTGCGGCTGAAACGCCGTGTCGCGCGCCGCGCGCCGCAGGATGCGCTCCGCCGAGCCTCGGGAATGCGCGCCGAAGAACGAATCGGCGGCCGCCAGTTTGCCCAACAGCTCGCGAAAGCGCTCCGCCGCCTGGTACTCCGCGCTCGACCAGAGGTGCCGCAGCGCCCAGGGACCCGATTCCAAGGCCGTGATCCACACGGTGACCCAGCGGCTGATGGGATGATTGCCGCGCATGTCGTCGAGCGCACGAAATGCGCCATTGAGCCGCCTCAAGGCGGCGACCGGGGCCCTTCCCTGCGCAGCCGCAATTCGCTCGGCCATCTTGAGCCACGTGGCAAGATCGGCCTCGCTGGGGCCTTGGCTTCGCAACTGCACATCGAGGAGAGCCGCGGCTCCGGCCTCGGCGGCAGACTCTTGCAGTTCCGGCGCACGCAGCAGCGTGCTGAATCGCTCGAACGGCATTGTTCCCAAACTCGCGGCCAAGGTCTCCAGTGCCGCCCGCACCGGAGCAAATTCGGCGAGCGGCGTCCCGCCGGCCACGGCATAGGGCGGCTTCCTCGAGCTTTCGGACAGAGTAAAGCGCTGCGGTGCCAGTGCGGCATCGAATGCATCCACCACCTCCACGCGGCGCCGATTCAAGTCCGGTACGCAAACCCAGGCGCGAAACCGCTCCTTGATGCGCAAATTCACCATCGCCCAGTCCGCGATCGCCGCCAATTCAGCCGCGGGCGACACCACATGCAGCCGGCTTGCCGCCCGCGCAGTGATGATGGAAGGCATCAGCGTTTGGCCACGGCGCTGCAGCCATTGACGCGCCACGGGCCGCCACGCCGGACTCTCGATCCACATGATGCGTTCGGCGGGCGGCTCGACGCGCCCGAGAAGTTCATCGCTACCGATGCAATCCAACATCCGGCAGCGCTCGTCGAACTGCCGATTCCAGTCGAGAAATACCCGCGCCTCCTCGGAAGCCGCGGCGTGGACGGCGACGGCTCGCAGCGGAATGCCGAATTCGTAGATCGCTCGGCGGGCGCGCCGCGCCGCACGCGCGGCACCTGCCGGTTCGAGAATGTCCTGACCCACGTCGCTGGAATCGATCACCGAGCGCCATAACTCGCGCTCCTCGATGTCGCTCAAGGCGCGCGGCGAGGAGGAATCCCCCAGCTGCCGGCGGGCGTGCTGTTCCCGCAGCCAACTGCTGAAATCACGCACACGCGGGGTGGGCCACACATCGCGGCCGGCGTCTTGCTGAGCGCGCTCGACCGCATCGAACAGCGCCGCCGCCAGTTCGGCGTTCGGCGCCAGAATGGTGTCGCCGGCCGTGACGGCCGCCACCAGGCCGGGCGCGGCGGATGATGTGTTCAGTGCTGCTGAACCTTTGCAGGGGCTCCCACGAGTTGCAGTTCCGGCTGGGCCGCGGCCTGCGCCTCGAGCAATTCTTCGATACGCGCGAACACCGTCGCGAGAACCTGCGGCTCGGGCAGATTGGTGATTCGAAAACAATTTCGATACGGCACGTTGAAGCTCACGCCCGGCGCCACCAGCACATGCTTGTTCTCCAGCAGGTCGAGCGCGAAGGTTTGATCGTCGAAGTCCGGCAGCAGGTCGCTGCGCACCTCGACGAAGGAGTACAGCGCACCCATGGGGCGTGCGAGTTGCAGATACTTGCTGCGCGCGACACCATCGAGAATGGTGCGCCGTGATTCGTACAGCCGGCCACCGGGGCGGGTCAATTCGCGAATGCTCTGATAGCCGCCCAGCGCCGTTTGCACCGCCCACTGGCCCGGCACGTTGCTGCACAGCCGCAGGGACGACAGCAGTTCGAGGCCACTCAAATATTCGCTTGCGCTCTCGATGTCTCCGGAAAATGCCGCCCATCCGACGCGGTAGCCGCAGGCTCGATAAACCTTGGACAGCCCGCTCATGGTGCAGCACAGCGTGTTGTGCACGAGAGTCGCCATTGGCACGAACTCCGCGCCGTCGTAGAGGATCTGGTCGTAGATCTCATCCGACAACACCACTAGACGATGTTTTTCGGCCATTAGCGCAATCGCGGCCAGCGTCTCGCGCGGGTACACCGCGCCGGTGGGGTTATTGGGATTGACGATGACGATCGCGCGCGTGCGCTTCGTCACCAACGCCTCGATATCCTGAGGATCCGGGATGAATGAGGACGCCGCGCGGCACGGATAGTGAACCGCACGACCGGCATTGAGATTCACCGCGGCAGTCCATAACGGATAGTCGGGGCTCGGCACCAGCACCTCGTCCCCCGGATTCAGCAACGCGCGCAGGCAAAGGTCAATCAGTTCGCTCACACCATTGCCGATGAACACCTCTTCGGCCGTGACTCCGCGGACCCCGCGCTCCTGCTGCTGCATCACGACCGCCTCGCGCGCCGGGAAGATGCCCTTCTGGTGCACGTATCCCTCGCTGTCGCGCAGATTCTCGATCATCGCCAGCCGCATTGTCTCCGGCGTTCTGAATCCGAAGGCATAGGGGTTGCCGATATTGAGCGAGACGATGTCATAGCCCAATCGCTCCAAGGCCAACGCGCGGCGCGCGAGCTTGCCGCGGATTTCATAACGTACATTGGCAAGGCCGTCACTGGCGCGTACCGGTTTTCGTTGTGTCATGGATCGAAGAATAGCGGAATCCCTGCAGGGGCGCCGGTGGATTTCGAGACTATCGCTGCATGAGTTCACGTGCGCGGTGACAGGCGACAAAGTGTCCTGGAGCGACTTCGTCGAGAAGCGGCACGGCGGCCGCACAGAGCGCCAGCGCGTGCGCGCAGCGATCGCGATACGCGCAGCCGTTATCGGCGCTCGGGTTGGGTAACCCGGGCGCCGGGGCGCCGTGCACCGATGCACCGGGCGCCGATGCGCCGGGCGCCGATGCGCGGAGAGCCGATGCGGCGGGCGCCGCGGACCTTCGAGCCGGCACCGCCGCCAACAGCGCGCGTGTGTACGGATGCGTCGGCGCCGCGAACAGTCTATCGCGAGGCGCGATTTCCACGAGCCTGCCCGAATACATCACCAGAATTCGATGACTCAGATGCCGGACGAGCGCAAGATTGTGGGTGATGAACAGCATTGCGGTGCCGGCGTCCCGCTGCAGATCGAGCAGCAGATTGACGATCTGACCCTGGATGGAGGCATCCAGTGAACTCACGGGTTCATCGCATATTAGCAACTTGGGACCCAGCACCATGGCGCGCGCAATGCCGATGCGCTGGCACTGGCCGCCGCTGAATTCGTGCGGATAGCGACCGTGCATGCCGGCCGCAAGACCCACGCGCTCCAGCATGTCGCCCACCTTGTACGCCCGAGCGTGCGCATCCAATCCGGGTTCGAAGATCCGCAGAGGCTCGGCGATGATCTCTCCGACCGTCATGCGTGGGTTCAAACTCGCGAGCGGGTCCTGAAATATGATTTGCAGGTCGCGGCGCCGACGGCGCAGTTCGGCCCCGTCGCACAGCAGCAAGTCCTCGCCGCGCCATAGCACAGTGCCGCGCGCGGCTCGAACCAGTCGTAAGATGGCGCGGGCCAGAGTGGATTTTCCGGATCCCGATTCGCCCACCAATCCGAGCGTCTCAGCGGCGCAAAGATCGAAACTCACATCCCGTATCGCCGCATGAACGCCGAAGTTCACCCGCAGATCTGCGACGCGGAGCAACGGCTCTTCGCTCGAGGCCGCTTCGCTCATGGGAGCCGCGGCTCGCTCATGGGGACAGCGGGTAGTGGCAGGCCACGTGCGATCCACCGGAACTCTCGTTGAGCACCGGCCGCTCGACGCGGCAACGCTCGGCGGCCCGCCGACAGCGGGGTGCGAATGCACAGCCCTCGATGCTCTCCCCCGCCTGCGGGGGTTGCCCCGGCAGAGTCGGCAAGCGTTCCAACCGAGGGCCCGATAGACTCGGGATGCAATTCAACAATTCCGCGGTGTACGGATGCAGCGCTTGCCGGAATAACTCCCCCGCAGCGGCACTCTCGACGATCCGGCCCGCGTACATCACGAGAATCCTGTCCGCGAGACCTCCCACCACTCCCAGATCATGACTGATCAGCACCAGTGCCATGCCGACTTCCTCGCGCATGGCCCGCAGCAGATCGATGATTTGCGCCTGCACCGTCACGTCCAATGCCGTCGTCGGTTCGTCGGCGATCAGCAGCGTGGGTTCGCACAGCAGGCTCATGCCGATCATCACACGCTGACGCAATCCTCCGGAGAGCTCATGCGGATACTGATCCAGCCGGCGCGCCGCTTCCGGCACGCACACGCGTTCCAACATGCGTCGCGCGTCCGTCCGCGCCTCGCTCCACGACTTGCCGCCGTGATGCACCAAGACTTCGGCGAGCTGCGTGCCGATTTTCAAGTGCGGTGCCAGCGAAGTCATGGGATCCTGGAAAATCATAGTGAGTTTCGAGCCGCGGATGCGATTCAACCGCGCGCGCGGCAACCCCAAAATATCTTCGCCTTCGAATCGCACTCTGCCGTCGGCGGCGGAATTGCCCGCCAGCAGCCCCATGGCGGCCATGAACACCTGGGTCTTGCCGGATCCGGATTCGCCGACAATCCCGACGCACTCTCGGGGCGCCACGGCCAACGACACCTGCCGCACGGCGCAGATGGTCGCGTTGCGCTGCGCAAAGCTGACACTGAGGCCCTCGATGCTCAACGTCGGCGGCGGCATTCAGCGTTCCTTCACATCGAGGGCATCGCGCAATCCGTCGCCAAGAATATTGAGCGAGAGCAGCAGCACGGCCAGCAATCCGCCGGGTACCAGCAAAATCCAAGGCGCCGCCTCCATTTCGCCGGCGCCTTCGGCGATCAGTGTCCCCAGGCTTGCGTGCGGTTCCTGGATGCCCAGCCCGAGAAAGCTCAGGAAGCTTTCGAACATGATGATTTGCGGCACCGTGAGCGTCGTGTAGACGATGACGGGGCCGAGAAGATTGGGAATCACGTGTTTGACGATGATGCGGGCGGTGCTCGCCCCGGACGCCACCGCGGCCTCGATGAATTCGCGCTGTCGAATGCTCAATGTTTGACCGCGCACGATACGAGCCATCGTCAGCCAACCGACCGCGCCTATGGACATAAACAAAAGATATTCGCTGCGGCCGAATATGACCGTCAAGAATATGACGAAGAAGATCAGCGGCAGCCCACTCAATATCTCGATGATGCGCATCATCATATGATCGGCGCGGCCGCCGAGGTAGCCGGCGACCGCTCCGTAGGCGATACCCACCAACATGCTCACGGCGCTGGCCACCAGCCCCACGGCCAAAGAAACGCGTGTGCCCTCCAGCGTGCGCGCGAACAGATCGCGCCCCAACCGATCCGTACCGAACCAGTGCGCGCCCTGCAAAGCGGGCTGCGACGCCACGTGCAACCAATCGAGCGACTCGCTGCCGTTCGGATTGAACCACGGCCCGACCAGCGTGAGTGCGACGATGCTGACCGCAAGAAACAGCGCGCACATTGCGCCGGGACTCGACCGCAGACGGCGCGCGGCATCGGCGGCGAGGCCGCTCATGCTTCGAGTCTCACGCGCGGATCGAGCCAGGCATACAAGAGATCCACGACGAGGCCCATGAGTATGAGCAGGGTCGAATAAATGATCACCATGCCCAGCACCAAGGTGTAGTCCCGATTGAGCGCGCCCTGCACCATGTAGCGTCCGATGCCGGGCAGTCCCGCGATCGATTCAACCACCAGAGAACCCGTCATGATCGAGGCGACGGCCGGCGCCACATAGCTCGCCACCGGCAGCAAGGCGGGCCGCAATGCATGACGCATGATCACCGTGCGCAGCGGCAGCCCCTTGGCCACTGCCGTGCGGATGAAATGGCTTCGCAGAACCTCCAGCATGGTGCCGCGAGTGAGCCGGGCGATCACGCTCAGGGGCGGCAGCGCCAATGCCACCGTCGGCAGCACCAAGTGCCGGATCGAACCGGGTTCCCAGCCGGCTACCGGCAGCCAGTGCAAATAAACGCCGAATAACAGGCCGAGAAACGGCAGCAGCACAAATGTGGGAACCGCGATGCCGACCACGGCCAGCGACATGGCGGCGTAATCGGCTGCGGAGTTATGATGAAGCGCGGCGAACGTGCCGATGGGAATCCCCAGCCCTAAGGCCAGCAGCATGGCGATCGCCCCGAGTTCAAGGGTCACCGGAAACCCTTGAGCGATCAGTTCCGTCACCGAGAAATCCTTGTATTTGAACGAGGGTCCGAAATCGCCGTGCGCGAGCGCTGCGAGATAGCGTCCGTACTGGGTCCAAATCGGTTGGTCCAGGCCATAGGCGGTGTCCAGGTTCGCTTTGATCTGGGGCGGCAGAGTCTGCTCTTGATCGAACGGACCGCCCGGAGCCGCGCGGATGAGAAAAAAAGCAATCGTGACAATAACGAACAAGGTGGGAACCGCGCCGGCCAGGCGGGTCAGACAGTAGCGCATCACGCGCTCAGTCTATCGATTGACCGCAAGGTGGACAAGCGAACCGGCGGTCCTTAAACTAGCGCGCCGAACTTGCACTAGCCCTGAATTACTAGCGTAAGCCAACCGCCCCATACTCGAGGTTTCATGGAATCGACACGCCCAATCCGTGCGCTGATGCGCGGCCTCGATACGCTGACCGTTCTGAATTTGCGCGACGGGGCAACGGTTTCGGAAGTGGCCCAAGAGATTCGTCTGCCGCGCACCACCGTCTATAGGATCCTGGAGACCCTGTGCAATGCCGGCTTCGTATTTCGCGACGCCGCGGACGACCGCTACCGGTTGACCATCCTGGTCCGCGGCTTGAGCGATGGCTTCGACGACGAGGCGTGGGTAACTCAGATCGCGAAGCCCTTCATCCATGATTTGTCCCGCGAAATCGTCTGGCCGGTCTCCATCGCCACGTTGTCCGGAACGACGATGCTGGTGCGCGAGTCCACTGATCACAGCAGCCCGCTGGCGGTCGAACGCTATTCCGCCGGATTTCGGGCGCCGCTGCTGACGACGGCGGCCGGCCGCGTCTATCTGGCGAATTCTCCGGTCCCGCAGCGCGATACGCTCATCGAGATTCTGGCCCGGTCGAACAAGGATGAAGACAAGCCGGCGCGGGCGCGCGCCGAACTCACGCGCGTGCTGACGGAGATCAAGGCATCGGGATACTCGACGGTGACGCGCAACCGCCGCCTGGTGGAGGAGATCAGCTTGAGCGTTCCCATCCTCCTGCACGACCGAGTGTTGGCCTGTATGACGGTGCGCTTTGCGGCTGCTGCCGTGCCGCTTCGCAGCGGTCTCGAGCGCTTTTTGCCGAAATTGCGCCAGTGCGCGGCCAAGATAAGCACGGTATTTTCAGAACAACAGGCTGAGATGCGGATCAAGGGCGCGCCCGAAACCGCAGCGCAGACTTGATTTCTTGTCATAACATTATGGGACGGGGTCGCCGCGACCCCGTTGATTTCGGCGCGTAGCGCCTGGGGAACGGAAAAATGCAGAAGATCATGGTGTGTATCAAGCGCGTCGTCGACTACAACGTGCGTATCCGCGTCAAACCCGACGGCAGCGGCGTGATGCTCGATGGCGTGAAAATGAGCGTCAATCCGTTCGATGAAATAGCGCTCGAAGAGGCCTTGCGCATCAAGGAGCGCGGCGCGAATATCGAAGTCGTCGCCGTCAGCATCGGCGTGGCCGAGACCCAACAGCAGCTACGCACGGCATTGGCAATGGGCGCGGACCGCGCGATTTTGGTACAGACGGATTTGGCGGTCGAACCGTTGACTGCCGCCCAGACCTTTCTCGCCGTAGCGAAAAAAGAGAACCCGGATGTGATCTTCCTGGGCAAACAGGCCATCGACGACGACGCCAATCAAACCGGTCAGATGTTGGCGGCAATCTGGGAGCGGCCGCAGGCAACCTATGCTTCGAAAGTGGAGATTGCGGCGGGCAAGGCGTCGGTCACCCGCGAGGTCGATGCGGGATTGGAAACCATCGAAGTGGACTTGCCGGCGGTGGTGACCGTGGATCTGCGTTTGAACGAACCCAGGTATGTGAAATTGCCGGACATCATGAAGGCCAAAAAGAAGCCCTTGGACGTAACGTCGCTCGACGCGCTGGGAGTGAGCGCGGGAGTTCTGCTCAAAACCATAAAGACCGAGCCGCCGGCCCAGCGCCAGAAAGGCGTGATGGTCAAGGACGTGGCTGAACTCGTTGACGTACTCAAGAAGAAGGGTCTGCTCTAATGCACCAGGTACTCATTGTCGGCGAGCACGACGGGAAAATGCTGAATCCCGCCACAGCGAAGTGCGTCACCTGCGCGAGCGGCATTCCCGACCGCGAAATCACAATAGTTCTGCTGGGCGCTGATACCGCCGCCGTCGCTTCCCAGGCCGCCGCCATCGCGGGAGTGAAATCGGTGCTGCGCGTGGATCGAGCTGAGAACGAGCATCCGCTCGCCGCGACCTTCGCGCCGCAACTGGCGGCGCTCGCCCCCGGCTACACCCATGTCTTCGGTCCATCGACGAGCTTCGGCAAGGATCTCATGCCGCGCGTAGCGGCCCTGCTCGGCGCGCCTCAGGTCAGCGACTTGATGGCAGTCGAGGGAGCGTATCGTTTCAGGCGGCCAACCTACGCGGGGAACGCCATCGTGACGGTGGAAGCCGATCCGGCCCGAAAGCTCGTCGCGACGGTGCGAGTCGCCTCCTTCGAAGCGGCAAAGGCCGGCGGGAATGCCGCCATAGAATCCAAGACGCTGACCGTGTCCCTGCCTTCGCACACCCGCTACGTGGGCGCGAAGTCCGGCTCCACCGATCGGCCCGACCTGCAGACGGCCAAACGCGTGGTGTCCGGCGGACGGGCGCTCGGCAGTGCGGAGAACTTCAAGTTGCTGTTCAGTCTTGCGGACAAGATCGGCGCGGCCGTGGGCGCATCGCGCGCCGCCGTGGACGCCGGATACGCACCGAATGAGATGCAGGTCGGACAGACCGGGAAGATCATTTCCCCCGAGATCTACATCGCCATCGGCATCTCCGGCGCGATTCAACATCTGACGGGCATCAAGGACGCGCGCACCATCGTGGCAATCAACAAGGACGGCGAAGCGCCGATCTTCGAGGTCGCCGACGTCGGATTGGTCGGCGATCTGTTTCAGATCCTGCCGGAGTTCGAGCGTTTGGTGGGCGGCTGAGCAACCGAGCCGAGGCGGCGCTGCTGCTGGCGCCATTACGCCGGGCCGCCGATTGCCCCGGCGGCCGTTGCCGTTGCGGCGGCATCGATCGCCTGCACCAAGAGGTCGGCGTGTTCACGGTGAAAGGGCATCGGCGGCCGCAGTTTGAGGATGCTGGCGTGAGGGCCCTCGTAGCCGATCAGGATGCGAAACTCCGACGCCAAGGCGTTCACGATCCGCTTGTTGCGCAGCTTCGCAGCGGCTGCATCGCGCCCCAGTACATCCAAGCCCAGCAGCAACCCGGTGCCGCGCACCCGTCCCAGACACTCGTGCCTGGCGGCAACTGACTCGAGCTGCTCACGCAAGTAACCTCCGGTAGCCGAGGCGTTCGCCATGAGCGCTTCGTCGTCGAGCACCTTGAGCACTGCGAGGCCCGCCGCCGCCGCCACGGCATTGCCGCCGAAGGTCGAGAAGAAGCCGAACTTTGCCTGGAAGGCCTCGACCAATGCGCGATCGGCGACGACGACACCCATGGGATAGCCATTGCCCACCGGCTTGCCCAGGGTCACGATATCCGGTACGAGACCGCGCCGCTCGAATCCCCAGAAATGCGAACCGGAGCGTCCCAGGCCGTATTGCACCTCGTCGGCGACGACGAGGCCGCCGGCGGCGCGGATGCGGGCGCTCACGGCCGCCGCCCAAGCGGCGGGCGGATCAAATATGCCGCTGCTGGTGATGGCGGTGTCGATAAAGAAGGCCGCGGGTGCGAAGCCTCGTTCAGCCAGCGTCGCGATAGCCCGATCGGTGTCTTGTACCGCTTCGGCAAGGGTACGAGGATCCATCCCATCGAGGGCTCGCAAGTCAACCGGCGGCGGCGCGATCGTGACGACTCGCGGGTCTCGGGGCCGGCCACCGCCGGCGGTGAGCGCCGCCGCCGCATCCGTAATACCGTGATAGGCGTCCTGCATGACCATGCCGCCCTGATGGCCGGTGGCCATTCGCGCCATTCGCCACGCCACGTCGTTGGCCTCACTGCCGGAATTCACGAAAATACACGCGTTCAGACGGGCGGGTAGCCGCGCCGTGAGCTGCTCCGCGTACTCCAGGACATTTTCATGCAGGTATCGAGTATGGGTGGCGAGGATTGCGGTCTGTCTCTGAATCGCAGCCACCACCGTCGGGTGGGTGTGGCCCACATGCGGTACGTTGTTGTACACATCGAGATAGGCCCGCCCCTGCAAGTCGTACAACCAGACCCCTGCGCCGCGCACGAGGTGCAGGGGCTTTTCATAGAACAGCTCGGCACCGGCTCCCATCAGCCGATGGCGTCTCGCAAGATCGACATCGGGCACGGCGGCCCGCGCAGCCGCCGGCCTCGAAGTGCCCGCCGCCTCGTGCCATGATCGGGTCAGCACCTGGGGGTCCAGGTCAAGCAGGCGGTGCAGCGACCGTTCGGCATGGACACTCGCCGCATCCAGTACTCGGGCACCTTGGACGTCGTGGCGGCGGCGCCAGGCGTGTACCAGCACCGTAACGGCATGACGCGCGGTGACGATGTCGTAGAGCATCTCCACTTCCTCGGCCTGCAGCGGGCGCTCCTGCGCATAGCCGTGCAGCACCCGACCCAGGGAATCCAGCGGCGCCACGGCTTCGGTCAATAATTCCGACATCGCCACCGCGGGCTCGAAGATCAGGGGCGCGTGAATCATGTCGCCGAAATCAAGAATGCCGCGGACCGAATGACCGTCGACATCCACCACCAAATTAGCTGCGTGGCAATCGCCATGAATGGCCTGACAGCGCAGGCCGCGCAAGCGCGGCAAACAGCCGCGAAACGCGCTGGAAACCCGATCGACGGCTTCTCGCAGCGCGTGAGATTCGATGACGGCGCTGAATTCCGCGAGTTCGGGCAGACGCCTCACATCCCACGCCAGGCGCCGGCTCAAGGAAGGGTGAAAAAATCCCTGCAGTGCCCGGTCGATGCGGGCGAGCGTTGCGCCCATGTTTTGCAGCAGCTCCGGGCCTGGCGACATTTCCGCCAACAGCCGCCCGGGCAAAAAGCTGAGCAGCAAGGCGGCATAGCCGCTGCCGTCGCGGCTGAACCGGCCGAGGGCTTCCCCCAGCAGAGTGGGGAAAAGCCGCGGGACCGGCAAAGCGGGATCCTGTTCCGCCAAATGGTCGAGCACGCACGCCAGGCAGTCCATGCTTTGCGCGTCGGCTGCGACGGCCTGGATCTTCAGTACGAACTCGCGCGTGGCGGCGCCCGGCGCGTCGGCGGTGCGCAAACGAAAGTTGCAGTCGCGCTCGCCCGGCAAGGCACTGACCGAGACCGCCAGGCCGTAGAGGTCGCGCGCGACACGCTCGGCTTCCGCCAGACGAAATGACGGCTGCGAGGTCCGCAGAGCTAGCAATTGAATTTGCGCGCTAGAGCTGTTTGAGAACGTATTCGGCCGCGGAAACCTTGAACTCGCCCGGCCCTTCGATGTTCACCTGGGTGGCGACCCCATTCTTGACGATGATGGCAAAGCGTTGCCCGCGGACCCCCATGCCGAATTTCGATCCGTCGAGTTCCAGTCCCAATGCCTTGGCATAGGTGGCGTTGCCATCCGCCAGCATCAGGATTTTGTCGCCGACACCGCCGTGCTTGCCCCAGGCGTTCATCACGAACACGTCGTTCACCGCGGTGCAGGCGATGGTGTCCACACCTTTGGCCTTGATTTGATCCGCTAGTTCAACAAACCCCGGTAAGTGCTTGGCATCGCAGGTCGGCGTGAAGGCGCCAGGTACCGAAAACAGCACCACCGTCTTACCGGCGAATAGTTGCTCCGTGGTGATCTTCTGCGGCCCGTCCCCGGTCATTCGGGTGAACGCGCCCTCTGGCATTTTGTCGCCGGCTTTGATCGTCATTGCCAATCTCCTCGCGTCCGATTATCGACCGACCGTGTCGGCGTACAGGGACCACAGCCGGAGGACCCGCGGGCTGATGTTCGGCACGAGTTTCAAACTCGCAAAAGTCCGCTTGGCCTCCGCGAAATTCTTGAGCTGGACCTCGGACAAGCCGAGATAGACGTAGGCCTCGTCCAGATGCTTGACCTGTCCCTTGAGAATACCGGCACCGATGGCATCCACGGCCTTTTGATAGTCGCCGAACCCGTAGTACACCTCGCCGAGCTTGACGCCCAGTTCCCCTGCGGGATTCTTGGTCGCCTCGGCATCGAGCGACGCCAGACCCTTTCTGTCGGCCTCCGAACGCACCTTCAGCGAATTCAGAAGGCGCGTGGTGCGCTCCTTGTGTTCTTCCTTGAGCACGTTGGGGGTGGCGATCGCCTTCTCCAGGACCGCCTGCGCCTCGCCCGGCAACGCGGCATCGGCCAGGAGCTGCGCCATTTCGATATAGTCGGTATCCGCATTCATCGAGTTCGTGTTGTACATGATGCGGTAAATCATCAACGTGTTGCGATCGTCCCGCTCATCCTGCCGCTCGATCCGCAATAAGGTGTTCCAGTAGTTGGTTTTGTTGGTAAGGCGAATCAGATCCATCGATGCGGCGGCCATGGCCCCCGTGTCGCCCGCATCGGAAGCACACTGCATTTTGAACTGGTAGAGGTTTTCCTTTACCGGTTCTCCCGCCTTGCGCGCGGCTGCGGCGGCTTTGTCGGACCAAATCGCAGAGTTCTTGCAGTCCTTTTGCAGATAATAGAGCTGGGCCAAGATTCCCAGGTCGTCGGGAGTGGCCGAACCCGCTTCCGCCATCTGTTTTCCATATTCGATCGCCTTCGCATTTTGCTGGGTGCTCGCAGTCACTCTGAACAGAATGCGTATGGTCTTCGCCAAGTCCTCCGCTGAATATGCGCCCGTTGCAATCGCCTGCTCATAGGCTTGTTGCGCCGGCTTCAAGCTGTTGAGCCTGACGTAGGCAAATCCCTTGAAGTCGTAGATGGTTTTTTTGTCGAACGCGTTGAGTCCGGGTTTCGTCTCCGCCGCTTCCAAATTCTTGATTGCCTCCGCCCACTGGCTGGCCTGCATTGCCTTCTGCGCCGCCGTCATTTCCTTGGCGATGACACGGCTGATCTGCTGCTTTTCCTTCTCCGCCGACCGTGCCGCCTGGGGACTCAACCCGAGGCAAACCAGCGCCAGCGTTAAACTCAGGCTCAAAAAGCCGGTCCAGGATTTCGCGGGACGGTGCCCAACATCGTGTATCGAATGAGTCATTACCAAACCTCGCTGCGTACAAGTCTTGAATTTATTTTGCGTAGACTTCGCGACCGTGCCACCGGACTCGCCTGCTGGTCAAACAAACGGCGCGTCAACCCGATTCGAGGACTGACGCGCCGCAACCACCTAGGAGTGCCTGATCAAAAATAGTCGTTGTTGACGAACCCGATCTTCTTCAAGCCGCGGTGCTGTAGATCGGCCAAGGTCTGAGCCACTATTTCATACTTGGCGAACTTATCGACCGAGATGTGCACTTCCGGCTGAGGCGACTTCACCGCCTCTTGCGAGATGTAGCTTTGCAGGGTCGGCCGGTCCACCGGGGTCTTGTTCCACAGCAGCGTACCGTCGAAATCGATGGTCAAATCGATCACCTCCGGCGGCGGCGGCGGCACAAAATTCGGCGGCGGCGGTAGCGGATTGTCGATCTTCACCGCGTGCGTCATGCTGGGAATCGTGATGATGAAAATGATCAAGAGCACCAGCATGACGTCGATCAACGGCGTCATGTTGATGTCGGAGTAAGACTGGCCCTCGCCGCCGCCTACACTCATGGCCATGAGAGTTCTCTCCTAGGTTCCGGGACCGAAATGATCGGGCGTCGTGATGAATGCCACCTTGCGGATGCCGATCTGCTGTGTGGCCACGAGCACCTGACCCACGAACTGGTACCGAACGGCGGCATCACCGCGGATATGCACCTCAGGCTGCGGCTCCTCGCGCGCGATTCCGCGCAGCTTCGCCTTGAGATCCTCCTGGCCATCCAACAGCTTCATGTTCCAATAGATGCCACCTTGCTTGTCGATGGCAATGGTGATGTTTTCCGGCTTGGTCTGCGTCGGCAAATTGGTCGCCTTCGGCAGATCCAACGCCACCTGCTGGATGATGACCCGAATCGTAATGATGAAAATGATCAGAAGCACCAACATCACGTCCACGAGGGGCGTGACATTGATGTCGGACATCGCTTCGGCTTCTTCACCACCGACATTGATCGCCATGAGCTTTTCCTAGCGAGCGCCCGCAGGCGCGGGTTTGCCGACCGATGGTGCCGCCGGCCCTTTGTCCATGCCCAGCCCCATCTTCGCACCCGAAATCAGGTAGGCATGCAGTTCATGGGTGAAGTGGCTGACCCGCTCCTGGACGCCCTTATTGCGGCGCAACAGAATGTTGTAACCCAGCACCGCAGGTACCGCGACGGCCAGACCGATGGCGGTCATGATCAATGCTTCGCCGACGGGTCCGGCCACCTTGTCGATGGACGCCTGTCCGGCCACGCCGATGGCGATCAAGGCGTGGTAAATGCCGATGACGGTGCCGAGCAATCCGACGAACGGCGCCGTGGCTCCCACCGATGCGAGCACCGGCAAGCCCGATTGCATGCTGCTGATGACGGTGTCCGCAGTGCGCTGCAGCGACTCGGTAATCCACTCGCTGGTGCCGATGGCACCCGACAAACGGCCCTTGTTGATCTCGTGGTACTCGAACGCCTGCTTGCCGGTCTCGGCGAGCGCGCGGAACGGATTCGACGAGCCCTTCAGCCTGCCGATGGCGTCGGTCAGGTTCGGGGCGTCCCAAAATTCCTTTTCCGCCGCGATGGCCTGCAGGCGCTGCCGGCGTTGATCGAAAAACTTCGTGATCATGATGAACCACGTCAGCAGCGACATGATCAACAGGATGAGGAGGATTGACCTGGCAATGATGTCGCCATTTTGGATCAGGGCGCCAAGGCCATATGGGTTCTCAATTGCTGTCTCATTCATTGCCCGATTCCCTCTGCTTAGAAAAGCTTAATGTGTGATAGCTCGAAAGATTGACTATTGATCCGGCATTAACTACTTGCCCGTGAGCTTCCACGCAATCGGAAGCGCTACGGTTTTCTCGATCGGCTTGCCGTCCTCGGTGGCCGGCAACATACGCAGCCCGTGTACCGCCTTCAAACAGGCGTCATCCAGCCGGGGAAAGCCCGAACTCGACTGCAGGGACTCATTACTGATGCGTCCGTCCGCCGCGACCGTCACCGTCACCACGCATCGACCCTCTTCGCCCGCCCGCTTGGATGCGTCGGGATACCACTCTTCGCCGATTTTCAGCGGATGCTTCGGATCTTGCTTCGGAGGCGTGCCCGGTTTCGGCGGCGCCGCCACGGCCACCGGCGGCGGCGCCACTTTCGTTTGAGTCACCACGCTGATCGCCGTGGTCTCGACCTGCGGCGCCTGGATGTCGACGAATTCCGGCGGCGGCACGTATGGCTTGATTTCTTCGAGCTTGGGCGGCGGTGGCGGCGGCTTGTCGACGTCCTTGGGCTTGTCGATCTGGGCAATTTCCACCGGCGGAATGATCGTCTGCACGAGCTTGCCGGCCAACCCCGTATAAAACGCCCATACAATGCCAATGTGGAGAATGATGACGGCAATGAGGGCCGCGCCCCTCCTGCCCGAAAATAATGATGGCTCTTCGTATTTATACATAAGTCTTTTGCGGCCTACCCCTGAATCGATTCGTCTATCCGCGCGGTGCGTGCGCCCTGCGTGCCCCACCAATGCGTCTCGAAGCCACGCTCCAAATTTTCAGCAGCGTCCCTTCTTATCCCTGCGGCGAGTAAAGAGCCTGACACATATGGCGCCCGAACTGCAAGCGCGACTTTGCCCGCCGAATGTCCTTCCAACCGCGGGTCACGAGGTTCTCGCTCCTCGCGGCGCGACCTGTTCCAGATCGGTGACCGCACCCAGGGATGCGCTGCTGACCTGCCTCGCATACTTTGCCAACGCACCGCGGCGCGCATAGGGTTTCGGCGCCGCCCAGGATTTGCGCCGACGCTTCAGTTCGGCCGCACTCACGCGCAACGTAACTTCACAACGCTCCGCGTCAATCGTAATACCATCGCCGGTCTTTACCAAGGCCAGCGGGCCGCCGAGCGCCGCTTCCGGCGACACATGCCCGACCACGAAGCCATGGCTGCCGCCGGAAAACCGCCCGTCGGTGATCAGTGCAACCTCCTGCCCAAGTCCCTTGCCCATGATGGCGGCCGTTGGACTCAACATTTCGCGCATTCCGGGGCCGCCTTTCGGGCCCTCGTAACGTATGACCACGACGTCGCCGGCCCTCACCTTACCGCCCAGAATTCCCTGCAGGCAGTCTTCCTCGGAATTGAACACGCGCGCCTTTCCTTCGAAGCGCAGCCCCTCCTTCCCGGTAATCTTCGCCACCGCCCCTTGCGGAGCCAGGTTTCCGTACAGGACCACCAAATGACTATCCTTTTTGATGGGGTCGTTCAGCGGCCGGACAATCTGTTGACCTTGTGGGTAGGGCGCGACGCCGTGCAAATTCTGCTCCAGAGTTGCGCCGGTGACGGTCACACAATCGCCGTGCAGCAAATCGGCATCCAACAGAGTCTTCATCAGCGGTTGAATGCCGCCGATGGCAACCAGTTCGGACATCGAATAGCGTCCGCTGGGCCGCAAGTCCGCCAGCACCGGAACGCGCCGGCCTATGCGCGTGAAGTCGTCCAGGTTCAGCTTGATATCAGCGGACGAGGCGATCGCCATCAAGTGCAACACGGCATTGGTCGATCCCCCCAGCGCGATGACGACGGTGATCGCGTTCTCGAATGACCGGCGGGTCAGGATCTGCCGCGGGGTCAACCCCATCTTGATCAAATTCACCACGGCGGCACCGGCGCGCGCGCAATCGCCGCGCTTCTCTGTGGAGATGGCGTCCTGGGCAGAGCTGTTCGGCAGGCTCATGCCGAGCGCTTCGATGGCGGACGCCATGGTGTTGGCCGTATACATCCCGGAACAGGATCCCGGCCCCGGAATCGCGGTACGCTCGACGAAATTGAGCTGCTGCTCGGACACCGTCCCCTGCGCGTATGCGCCGACGGCTTCGAATACGGAGACGATGTCGCGCTTATCCGCCCCCGGCCGGATCGTGCCGCCGTAGACGAACACGGCCGGACGGTTCAAGCGTGCCAGCGCCATCAAACAACCGGGCATGTTCTTGTCGCAGCCGCCGATGGCCACGACTCCATCGAAACCCTGGGCGCCTACCACCGTTTCAATGGAATCGGCGATGACTTCGCGCGACACCAAGGAGTAGCGCATGCCGGGCGTGCCCATGGAAATGCCGTCGGAAACAGTGATGGTACCGAAGGTAATCGCCTTCGCGCCCGCCGCCTCAACACCTCCGGCGGCCAAACGCGCCAGCTCATCGATATGCATATTGCAAGGTGTCAAGTTGCTCCAGGTCGAAGCGATGCCCACCTGCGGTTTGCCAAAATCGGCATCCACGAACCCGACGGCGCGCAGCATCGCTCGGCTGGGCGTCTGCTTTACGCCATCGACCACCAGGCGTGAGTAATGACGAGGGTCGACAGAATGGGATTTTTTTGGCATGGCTTTGGACTTGAAGGGCGTCTATTGGACTTGAAGGGTGTCTGTTGGACTTGAAAGGTACCTATTGGACTTAACGGTATCTATATGAAGGCCGCGGGCCGCGCAGCATAAACATCCGCGTTGCCGCCGCGCAACGGCTATTCAGCGCCCCCGGGGAGCAGCGCATAAATCTACTCCGACGTTTTGTCGCTAAGGCAGCCGCCTTAGCGACAAAACGTCAGCCCCCTCCATCGGGCTCACCCCGGGCCGACCGGGGCCGATCGCCCTCCGGCTTGACGGTACCGTAGCGCTTCACCAGGTATCGATATACGCCGCGCAAACCCTGCGCCTCGGCACCGACGCTGCGGCCGGGACGGTCCTTCGAATTCCAGGCGAACAAGTCGATGTGCAACCACGGCGTCGATTCGCTGACGAAGCGCTTCAGGAACAACGCGCCGAATATGGCTCCCGCGAAGGTCGACGCGGCGACATTGTTCAAATCCGCAATTTTGCTGGCGAGCTCATCCTCGTAGCTCGCCCAAAGGGGCATGGGCCACAGTGGGTCGTGTTCTGCAGCGGCGGTGCGGGCGAGATCCTGCACCAGTCCGTCGTCGTTGCCGAACAGGGCCGGCAATTCCGGACCCAGCGCAACGCGGGCGGCGCCGGTCAAGGTCGCGAAGTCGATGATCAAATCCGGATGTTCGGCATCGGCAAGCGCCAGCGCATCGCAGAGCACCAGCCGGCCTTCCGCGTCCGTGTTGCCGACCTCAACCGTCAAGCCCTTGCGCGTGCCCAGCACATCGCCGGGCCGGTAGGCGTTGCCGCTGACGGCGTTTTCGACCGCCGGCACCAGCACTCGCAGTTCCGCGCGAACTCCCGCGCTCATGAGCATGTGCGCCAGCGCCAGCGCCACCGCCGCGCCGCCCATGTCTTTTTTCATGAGAGCCATACCGGAACTCGATTTGATATCCAGGCCGCCGCTGTCGAAGCAGACACCCTTGCCCACCAAGGTTACGCGCGGATAGGTTCCGTCCGCGTGCGGCCGCCAGCGCAGCTCCACGAGCCGGGGTGCTGAGCTGCTGGCGCGGCCGACGGCATGAATGGCGGGAAAATTCGCCGCGAGCAGGCCCTCACCCAGCCACTCTTGATAAGCCGCCTGATGCCGCTCGGCAAGCCGGCGCGCCGCTTGGGCCAGCGCGTCGGGACCGAAGTCGGCCGCCGGCGTATTGATCCAATCGCGCGCCATGCGCAACGACTCGGCCGCCAGCGCCACGAATTGCACATCGGCATTCGGTGGAGCTTCGAGGCTTGGGACCTCGCTCTTGGCCGGGCGATAGCGGTCGAAGCGATAGGCTCCGTAAGCGAACCCAAGGGACAATTGCGTGGCCTCATCGCGCGTGAACTCCTGGACCAGATGAAATCGGCGAGGCGGCAGCCGTTCGGCAAGACCCGCCGCATGCCACAGCGACACTTCCCCCTGCCGCCGGCCCAAGCCGCCCACCGCGGCCGCGAGCCCTCCGGCAGCATCAGGCAGCAGCACGACCCGGTGTTTCTCCGCCTTGAAATTTTGCAAGGCGAGCCAGCGCTCGACCAGCGGCGCTTGCGCCGCGCGCCATGCCTCGATTTCGTTCTCGTAGAGCAACCACAAGGGAACCGAATCACTTCCAGCGACGTTCATCAGATATTCGGCACGGCAACCCGGGTCTTCAGGCCAGGGACGAAGTGCCACTCCTTACATTGAATTACCACGGCATTGCTCCTATATTACGACGTTGCCAGGTTTGGCGATTACGCGCTGTCGCGATTAAAGCGGCGCACCTGTTGCCGGTGCGCCCCACGGCTCGGCGATACACCGGCTGGTTAACGGCGCCTGCCACAGATTTCAACGGACCCCGCTTCGGCAAAAGTCTCCCAGGCGGGGTCTTGCATTTTGCAGGCAAAGATCAGGGTTACAGGAGAATTTCATGCGTTTGTATTCGCAAAAAGACGTCGACAAGAAAGCGCTGCGCGGAGCGCGCATCGCCATCTTGGGTTACGGCAGCCAGGGCCGCGCGCACGCGCTCAACTTGCACGACAGCGGCTACGACGTCGTCGTCGGCGTGCGCAAGGGCGACAGCTGGAACAAAGCCAAGAAGGACGGCCTGAAAGTGCTGGAACCGGCTGCGGCCGTCAAGGGCGCGCAGCTGGTGGCGATGCTGGTACCGGATCTCACGCAAAAGACCCTTTATACGGAACTCAAGGACCTCTTCGAGCAAGGCGCCACGCTGCTGTTCGCCCACGGCTTCAATATTCACTTCAAGCAGATCAAACCGCGCAAGGATCTGGACGTGGTGTTGATCGCGCCGAAAGGCCCGGGAGATTTGGTGCGGCGTCAGTACCAGCAGGGGCGCGGTGTGCCTTGCTTGATCGCGGTGGCGCAGAACCCTTCCAAGCGCGCCAAGGCCAAGGCTCTGGCTTACGCGGATGGGATCGGCGGCACGCGCGGCGGCGTCCTGGAGACCACCTTCGGGGAGGAGACCGAAACGGATCTGTTCGGCGAGCAGGCGGTGCTGTGCGGCGGCGCGACCGAACTGGTGGTCAAAGGGTACGAGACTCTGGTCGAGGCCGGGTACCAGCCTGCGGTCGCCTACTACGAATGCTTGCACGAACTCAAGCTGATCGTCGACCTCTTGCATGAGGGAGGCATCACGAAAATGCACCGCTTCATCAGCGAGACGGCCAAGTACGGCGATCTGACCCGGGGACCGCGCATCGTCAACAAGGCCACCAAGAAAGAAATGCGCAAGATTCTGACCGAGATCCAGCAAGGCAAATTTGCGCGCCAATGGATAGCGGAAAACAACAGCGGCCGCCGCAAATATTCGAAACTGCTGAAGGCCGATCTGGGGCACTCGATCGAAAAGATCGGCGCCCAGCTGCGGGCCCGCATGCCCTGGTTGGAAGCCGCCAAAGCCTGACGCACTGCCCAATGCGCACCCTGTTCGACAAGGTATGGACGGCACACGAGGTCGTTGCTGAAACGCCGGACACGCCGGCGGTGCTGTACATCGATTTGCACCTCATACACGAGGTCACTTCGCCGCAGGCATTCAGTGTGCTGAAGAAGCTGGGGTTGCCGGTGCGTCGTCCCGATCGCACCCTGGCAACCATGGATCATTCGACGCCGACCAGCACCGAACAGGTGTTCGGCAATGTGCCGATCAGGGTGGATGCGGCGGCGAAGCAGGTGCGCCAACTCGAGCAAAACGCAGCTGCATTTGGTGTCGAGCTGTTCGGGATGCGCGATGCGCGGCGCGGCATCGTGCATGTCATCAGCCCGGAATTGGGCGCGACGCAGCCCGGAATGACCGTCGTCTGCGGTGACAGCCATACCAGCACGCATGGCGCGTTCGGTGCGCTTGCCTTCGGCATCGGCACGACCGAAGTCGGGCATGTGTTCGCGACTCAATCGTTGTTGCAGCGCAAGCCGAAAACATTCGCGGTGAATGTCGAGGGTCGATTACCGCCCGGCGTGACCGCCAAGGATTTGATCCTGGCCGTCATCGGCAAAATCGGCGTCTCCGGCGGCACCGGCCATGTATTCGAATATCGCGGGTCGGCCATTCGCGCGCTATCCATGGATGAACGGATGACGGTGTGCAACATGTCGATCGAGGCCGGCGCACGCGCCGGGATGATCGCGCCGGACGACACCACGTTCGCATATCTCAAGCCCAAGCCGCGTGCCCCGCAGGGCGCAAAATGGGACGATGCGGTGGCGCGCTGGCGGACCCTCGCCACGGATCCCGGCGCGTCGTTCGACGCTTCGGTGGACATCGACGCCGCCACTCTCGAACCCATGATCACTTATGGCACGAACCCCGGCATGGTGCTTCCCATCGGTGGTGCCATTCCCAACACAGTGGGAGACGCCGCCTTCGATAAGGCGCTCGAGTACATGGGTTTTCACGGCGGTGAAGTCATGCTCGGCAAACCGGTGGACGTCGTCTTCATCGGCAGCTGCACCAACGGGCGGCTGGTGGACATGCAGGCCGCGGCCCACATTCTCAAGGGCCGCAAAGTCGCGCCCGGCGTGCGTCTGCTCATCGTGCCCGGATCTCAGGAGACCAAGCGCGAAGCGGAAGCCGCGGGCTATGCCGACATTTTCAAGGCGGCGGGCGCGGATTGGCGCGAGTCCGGCTGCTCGATGTGTTTGGGTATGAACGGCGACACCGTCGCGGCCGGCCAGTATTCGATCAGCACCAGCAATCGCAACTTCGAGGGCCGCCAAGGCGTGGGCGCGCGCACCCTGTTGGTCAGTCCTTTCACGGCGGCGGCGAGCGCCGTGCGGGGCCGGATCACCGATCCGCGCGAGATGCTGTAATGGAACCGGTGATTCGCGTGCGCTCCAAGACCGTGGTGATCCCGTCGACCAATATCGACACCGATCAGATCATCCCAGCCAGGTTTCTGACCACGACCGTCAAGGACGGCTTGGGCCTGCAATTGTTCGCCGATTGGCGCTACCTCAAAGACGGTTCGCGCAATCCCGATTTCGTGTTGAATCGACCCGAGGCTCGCGGGGCGCAGGTGTTGGTCGCGGGCCGGAACTTCGGCTGCGGCTCTTCGCGCGAACATGCGCCCTGGGCGCTGCTGGATTTCGGGTTTCGCGCCGTCATCAGCACGGAAATCGCCGACATCTTTCGCGGCAATTCCTTGAAAAACGGGCTGCTGCCGATCGTCGTGGATGACTCAACCTCGCGATGGCTGCTGGATCATCCCGGCGTAGAGGTCGACATCGATTTGAAGTCAGCCACGTTGACGCTGCCGACGGGAGCCGCCCACCGTTTCCCCATCGAGGCTTTCGCGCGTCATTGCCTGTTGAACGGCATCGATGAACTCGGTTTCCTGCGCAGCCGCTTGAGCGACATCGAACGCTACGAGGCGGCGCGCGCTTGGTAAGGGCCCTGATCGCGGTTTTGGCCGGTGACGGCATCGGTGCCGAAGTCACCGCCGAGGCGGTGCGCTCGCTCACGGCTATCGCGGCGCGCTTCGGGCATCATTTCAAGTTCGAATCGGCGCTGCTGGGCGGAGCCGCCATCGACGCGACCGGGCATGCCCTGCCGCCGGCCACGCTGGCCCTGGCGCAACGGGCGGATGCGATTCTGTTGGGCGCCGTCGGCGGCCCAAAGTGGTCGGATCCCAATGCCGCGGTGCGCCCCGAACAGGGCCTGTTGCAGCTGCGCAAGGCGCTGGGGCTGTTTGCCAATCTGCGCCCCGTGGTGCCACACGCCGCGGTCCTTCACGCCTCGCCGATCAAGGCTGAGATTCTCGCCGGTGTGGATATCATGGTGGTGCGCGAACTGACGGGCGGCATTTATTTCGGCGACAAGACTCGCACCGAAACCGAAGCCGTCGATGTGTGCCGCTACACCGTGGCGGAAATCGAACGCGTCGTGCGGCTGGCGGCGCGCCTGGCGCTGAGGCGCCGACGCAAACTGACTTCGATCGACAAAGCCAACGTGCTCGAGACCTCGCGGCTATGGCGCACAACGGTCGAGCGCATCATGCCCCGAGAATTCCCGGATGTGACCTTCGAGCACATGCTGGTCGACGCCGCCGCCATGCATCTCTTGAAGCGGCCCCGCGACTTCGATGTGGTGGTGACCGAGAACATGTTCGGCGATATTCTCACCGACGAAGCCTCCATGCTCGCAGGCTCCTTGGGATTGCTGCCCTCGGCGTCGTTGGGTGAACGCGACCGCGGTGGACTCTTCGAACCCATACATGGATCCGCTCCGGACATCGCCGGGCGCGGCATCGCCAATCCGTACGCCGCCATCTTGAGCGCGGCCCTGCTGCTGCGATATTCGCTGCAACTGGAACCGGAGGCGCGCGCCCTGGAGGCCGCCGTCTCGCGCGCCATCGACGCAGGGTCGCTGCCGGCCGATCTCGCCGCCGCAGGCGCTGGGATTACGACGCGTGCCGCCGGAGATGCGGTTCTGGCTGAGCTCTAACGGCGCGTTCAAGTCCGGCGGCGAGGTCGGCCACCAGATCCTTGGGATCTTCGATTCCGACGGAGACCCGCAACAGGCCGGTTCCGATACCCGCGCGCAAGCGCGCCGACTCCTCCATGCCCGCGTGAGTCATGCTCGCGGGATGCGAGATCAGGCTCTCCACCCCACCGAGCGACTCGGCCAGGGTGAAGCATTCGAGCCCAGTAAGGAATGCTTCGACGGCGGGCCTGCCCCCGGCCAGTTCGAAGCTCAGCATCGCACCGAAGCCGCTCTGCTGGCGCCGCGCGATGTCATGCCCGGGATGATCGGGCAGACCCGGATAGTAGACGCGCTCGACCGCGGAATGCTTGGTCAGGAAATCCACGACCACGGCCGTATTCTCCGCGTGAACGCGCATGCGCGCATGCAGGCTGCGAACGCCGCGCAGGGTCAAGAAGCTGTCGAACGGGGCGCCGGTGACCCCGATGGCGTTCGCCCACCAGCATAGATTGTCGTGCAGCTCCCTTGTCGCCGCGATGACGGCGCCGCCGACGACATCGCTATGCCCGTTCAAGTACTTGGTGGTGGAGTGCATGACCAGGTCGGCGCCGAGCGCCAGGGGCTGCTGCCAGATCGGCGAGAGGAACGTATTGTCGACGACCGCGAGCGCGCCAACCGCATGCGCGGCCTCGGCAATTGCGCGGATGTCGACCACCCGCAACAGGGGATTGCTGGGAGTCTCGATCCACACGAGCTTCGGGCTCTCGCGAAGCGCCTGCTGCACGGCGGCGGCGGCGGACTGATCGATGAAATCGACCACCAGATGTCCTTGCGCGTGCAACGCGGCGAGCAGCCGGTACGTGCCGCCGTAGCAATCATACGGGGCGACTATCCGAGCGCCGCCCGGCAGCGTCGCCAGGATCAAAGTGATGGCGGCGAGCCCGGTGCAGGTCACCACCGCACCGGCGCCGCCTTCGAGATCCGCCAGCGCGCCCCCCAACTGATCCCGCGTGGGATTGCCGGACCGCGTGTAATCGTACTTGCGCGGCTTGCCGAATTTTTCGAACGCGAAATTCGACGATAGGTAGATCGGCGGCACCACCGAGCCGTGCTGCGCGTCCGATTCGAGCCCCGCGCGAACCGAGCGCGTGGCGATGTGCTTCTTTTTGGGGGGGGCGATGCTGCTCATGTCGACTGCTCCGCGAGGGCTAGTTTGATAATGGGTGTCAGGGCGGCGCCTTCCTTCAAGAACGCGTCATGCCCAAAAATGGAATTGATCTCGATGAGCTGCCGCGGCCCATTGAGACGCGCGGACAGGGCCTGCATGTCGCTGAACGGCACCAATTGGTCTTCGCGCACCGCAATCAGCGTCGCCGGAGTATGCACCCGCGTCGCATCCATCTGGTGCAGGTCGATCGATTCGCTCAAGACCAGAAACGACTCGGCGCGATACTTTTGGACGTAGTCGTCGCCGCGCGCGAACAGGTAATCCTCGATGGCAAATCGAAAACGATCCTCGTTGCGCTTCGGCGGCGCGCCGAAGCGGAGCTGAAACTCCACGGCGCTGCGGTAGGTGGCCATCGCCAGCGCGCGCGCGAGCTTGAGCCCGGCCGCGCCGTCGCCCCGTGCAATCGCCTCGCGCACGATCTGGCGCTGCACGCTGCGCCAGGCGGTCGAGAGCACCTGGGATTTGTCGGCGGCGCTCAGGACCACGATATGGTTCACCAGCTCGGCATACCGCTCCGCAAAACACAGCGCCACCATTCCGCCATACGAGGCGCCGACGATGGCATGCAGCGACTTCAACCCCAGATGGCGCACGATGGCGCACAAGGCGTCGGCCTGGTCGTAGGAACTCAAGGGCGGAAACTTGCCGCCGCTCCGCGGCGTGGAACTCTGGCCGTAGCCGCCGAGATAATCGATGCCCAGAACCCGGAAGCGCCTGGTATCCACTCCAAGGCCGGGACCGACCATCTCCGGCCACCACCCGGCGCCGCCTACACCCGCGACCCTGCGGTGAGCGGAAATGCCGCCGAGGGCGACGACCACCGGTGCATCGTCGGGGCCGTCGAGCCGAAAAGCCACCTGCGCATCCGCCAGAACATCGCCGTAGTGCAATGTAAAGGGATGCGGAAGCCTCAAGGTTTGATCGGCTGTGAGTGAAGCCTTTTCCGCCACGTTCCGCTCGCTCCAGATAGAGGTTTACATAACCCCTGTAGCGCCAGCGCTCGTAGCCCGTTGCGGCAGCCGTATAAACCGCGCAATCGGCCGCCTATCTACCGGATTCGGGCGTTCGCCCGATTCCGCAGGAGTTGGCACCGTTCCAAAGGCCTGTCGAGGGTCCATGGTGGTTGCCCCGGCTTCTAAGGGCCTTTCCCTCAGCCGGTCTAGATAAGCTGCACGAATTTTAGGCATCTCCGCAAGTTTGCGTCAAGGCCTTTTGGTCCAAAGATCGGTTGCGCCCTTCTCTACAATGCATTAATGTACTAATGCGTTAATACATTCATCTAGCGAGCACCGTAGCCTCCCATGAAGACCAATCGTCCCGTCACCCTCCGTCAAGAGCAGCAACACGAACGCGCGCTTTGCACGGCGATATTGGCGCTGCGCAGCGTCGAGGAATGCCGCAGCTTCTTCCGCGACCTGTGCACGCCGGCGGAATTGCAGGCGATGGCGGACCGCTGGGCCGTGGTCGAACAGTTGGAGCGCGGCCTGCCCTATCGCGAGATCCACAAGCAAACAGGCGTCAGCGTCACCACCATCGGCCGCGTCGCGCGCTACCTGACTTCGGGCAACGGCGGCTACCGGGCCGTGACCGAGCGGTTGAAGCTCAATGGGTGACGAATTGAATTCCCCGGACCCCCTGCGCCTCAAGATCGCCGTCCAAAAGAATGGCCGTCTCACCGACAGCTCGCTCGACCTGTTGTCGCGCTGCGGCCTCAAGTACAGCCGCGGCAAGGACCAGCTGATGTGCTACGGCGAGAACATGCCGCTCGACGTACTGTTCGTGCGCGACGACGACATACCGGATCTGGTGCAGGAAGACGTGTGCGACCTTGGGTTGGTGGGCTTGAACGTCGTACAGGAGAAACGCCTGGCATTCGCCGCGCGCGCGATCTCGCCGCTGTTCGAAACGGTGCAGCTGCTGGATTTCGGACGCTGCAAGCTGTGTATCGCGGTACCCGACGGATTCGACTATCGCGGCCCGCAGTCCCTGCAAGGCAAACGCATTGCCACGACCTACCCGCTATCCCTCGCGCGCTTCCTTGCGGACCATGGCATCGCAGCGGAGGTCGTCGTTCTGTCCGGCTCGGTGGAAATCGCGCCGCGGCTTGGGCGGGCGGATTTGATTTGCGATCTGGTGTCGACCGGATCGACGCTGGCGGCGAATCATTTGCGCCAGGCGCAGATCGTGCTCGACAGCCAGGCGGTGCTGATCCGCACGCCGGTGCCCATCCCTCCGGAAAAGCAGGAGTGGACCCGGCGCCTGCTGATGCGCATCGACGGCGTCGAACAGGTCAAGGGCAGCAAGTACATCATGCTGCACGCGCCGCGCTCCGCGCTGCCCGCCATAGCGAAATTATTGCCCGGCAGCGAGGCGCCGACGGTCATTCCGCTCGAAGGCCGGGGGGATCGCGTGGCGGTACACGCGGTGTGCCGCGAAAACGTATTCTGGGAAACGCTCGAAGAGCTCAAGAGCGCAGGCGCCACCTCGGTGCTGGTCCTCCCCGTCGAGAAAATGCTGGCGTAGGGACGGGGCGACGAATGCGCATCGTCGATTGGAAGTCTCTGTCGCCGCTGCAGCGGTCCCTGGTATTGCGGCGACCGGCGCAGCGCAATGCCGCGCATGTCGCGGCGGCGGCGCAGGTCATCGTCGATGCGGTGCGCCGCGACGGCGACGCGGCCCTGCTGGCACTGACCGAAAAATTCGATGCGGTCCGCCTCGCGTCATTGCGGGTGACTTCGCAGGAATTTGAGGCCGCCGGGAATGCGTTGAATCCCGGCCAAATCGCGGCGATCGAGCGGTCGATAGCGAACGTGCGCCGATTTCATGCCGCGCAAGGAGCCCCGCCGCTGCGCGTGGAAACCGCGCCAGGGGTGGTCTGCGAGCGCTTCAGCGTGCCGATCCGCGCGGTCGGCCTGTATGTGCCCGCCGGGTCTGCTCCGCTGCCTTCCACCGCCATCATGCTCGCCGTTCCCGCCGCCATCGCCGGCTGCCCGGTCCGCGTGATGTGCACCCCTCCCGGCCGCCATGGCGGCGCCGATCCCGCGGTGCTGGTGGCCGCGCAAAGATCGGGAGTCGAGGAGGTATTCAAAGTGGGCGGCGCTCAAGCCATCGCCGCCATGGCCTACGGCACGGCGAGCATCCCGAAGTGCGACAAGATTTTCGGGCCCGGCAATGCCTGGGTCACGGCCGCCAAACTGCTGGTCGCGCAAGATGCCGCGGGCGCGGCGGCGGACCTGCCGGCGGGCGTGACCGAGGTCATGGTCATTGCGGACGACAGCGCTCGTGCCGACTTCGTCGCCGCCGATCTGCTCGCGCAGGCGGAGCACAGTCCCGAAGCGCAGTCGTTGCTCGTCACCACTTCAGGTGCGCTTGCCGAAGAAGCGGCGCGGCAGGTGCGGCACCAGCTCGCTTCCCGATCGCGCGCGCCGATTCTGGCGCAGTCCCTCAGGGAAATGCGGCTCCTGACCGTCGACACGCTGGAGACGGCATTCGAGATCGCCAATGAGTATGCTCCCGAGCACCTGCTGCTCGAAATACGTGAGCCCCGCCGGTGGTTGACGCAAGTCCGTGCCGCCGGGGCGGTGTTCCTGGGACATTGGTCGCCCGAATCCATGGGGGATTATTGCAGCGGACCCAACCACACGTTACCCACCTACGGTCATGCCAAGGCCTACAGCGGCCTGTCGCTCGAGGATTTTCAAAAGCGCATCACGGTGCAGGAACTCACGCCCGCGGGCCTTGCGGACCTGGGACCGACGGCCGAGATCCTGGCGAATCTCGAGGGGCTGGACGCCCATGCGGCGGCTGTGACCATTCGTCTTGAAGCATTGGGCGCCGGCGGTGCTCGGGGAGCAGTGTCGTGAACGCCGCCGTTTCGCTGGCGCGCCCCGAGATCGTCACGCTCAAAGCCTATGCGCACGCGGCGTGGCTGCCGTCGCTAACGCGTTTGCACGCCAATGAAGCGCCATGGCGGCCCACAGGCGATACCACCACGGGGGGGCTCAATCGTTATCCCGAACCGCAGCCGCAGGCCCTGATCGAACGGCTGGCCGCACTCTACGGGCTCCCCGCGGCCTGCGTGCTCGCGACGCGCGGCAGCGATGAAGCCATCGATGTGTTGTCCCGCATCTACTTGCGCGCCGGCACCGATGCCATTCTGCAATGCTCGCCGACTTTCGGCATGTACCAGGTTGCCGCGCGCATTCAAGGCGCCGCAGTCGTCGAGATTCCCCTCGACCGCTCGCGCGGTTGGGCCCTCGATACCGAACGCGTTCTCGCGGCGTGGCAGGCCAACATCAAGCTCGTGTATCTGTGCTCGCCGAATAATCCGACCGCCAATCTGCTCGACGCCGCGGCGCTCGAAGAGATCTGCAAGGCGCTCGACGGCAAGGCCATCGTCGTGATCGACGAGGCCTATATCGAGTGGTCGCGTTCCTTGAGCCTCACTCGCTGGTTGAGCCGCTTTCCGACGCTGGCGATTCTGCGCACTTTGTCCAAGGCGCATGCCTTGGCCGGCGCCCGGCTCGGCGCACTGCTGGCTCACCCGGAACTCATTGAATTGGCGAAGCGGGTCATTCCGCCCTACGCCTTGGCGCAACCGACGGTGGAGGCTGCCTTGCGCGCCTTGGATCCCGCTGAACTTCCCGCAGCGCATGCTCGGCTCGAAGGCTTGCTGGCGGAGCGCGAAACTTTAAGCCGTGGACTCTCGGCCTCGCCCTTGGTCGACAGGGTCTGGCCGAGCGACGCCAATTTCCTGTTGATCGATTGCCGCGACGCCGATCGGTTCATGAGCAACACCCTGGCCGGCGGCTTGATCGTTCGCGACCTGCGCGCCCATCCTGCTCTGCCGCGCTCGCTGCGCGTATCGGTGGGAACCTGCGAGCAGAACGACGCTTTACTCCACTGCGTAGGAACCACGTGACATGAGCGGCCGACGAATACTGTTTCTGGATCGTGACGGCACCTTGAACGAAGAGACGCCGGACGAACAAATCGACAGTCTCGAGAAAATCAGGCTCATGCCCGGCGTCGTGCCGGCGCTGCTCGCCCTCAAAGCCGCGGGCTTCGCTTTCGTCATGGTCACGAATCAGGACGGACTCGGAACGGCGAGCTTTCCGCAGGAGAATTTCGACCGCGCGCATCGATTCATCCTGGAGCTGTTCAGTTCGCAGGGAATCGAGTTCGAGGCCGTGTGCATCTGTCCGCATTTCTTGCGCGAGGCCTGCGCCTGCCGCAAACCCAAGATCGGCATGGTGCAGGATTTCCTAGCGGCCCACACCATCGAAAAGTCGCGCAGCTACATGATCGGCGACCGCGATACCGATATGGAATTCGCGGCGAACCTGGGAATGCAGGGTTTGCGGATACGCTTGGGCGGCGCAGCGCACGAGACCTGGGCCGCCATCGCGCAGCGAATCATCGGGCAGGCGCGCCGTTCCTCGGTGCACCGCAAGACCAAGGAAACCGACATCCACGTCGAGGTCGATTTGTCGCGTGAAGGGCCGAGTTCGATCGCCACCGGCCTGGGTTTTTTCGACCACATGCTGGAACAGATCGCCAAGCACGGCGGCTTCGCGCTCGACCTGCGCTGCAGCGGCGATCTTGACATCGACGAACATCATACGATCGAGGACTGTGCCCTGGCGCTGGGAGCCGCGCTCAACGAGGCGCTGGCCGACAAGCGCGGTATTGCACGCTACGGGTTTTTGCTCGCCATGGACGAGGCCGAAGCTCAGGTCGCGCTCGATATTTCGGGCCGGCCGTTCTTCGTCTGGGACGGACGCTTCAATCGCGAACGGGTTGGCGAGCTGCCGACCGAGCTGGTGCCGCATTTCTTCCGCTCGCTCGCGCAGGGGCTGGGAGCCGCGTTGCACATCAGCGTGCGCGGCGAAAATTCCCACCACATGATCGAATCTTGCTTCAAAGGGGTGGGCAGGAGCCTGCGGCAGGCCATTCGGCTCGAAGGCTCTGATTTGCCGAGCACCAAGGGCGCTCTGTGAGCGGCCGAGGCGCTCTGTGAGCGGGCGAGGCACCCTGTGATCGAGCGAGACGTGCTGTGAGCGGGCGGCAAATCGCGATCGTTGCCAGCGGCGGCGCCAACATCGCCTCGCTGCAATTCGCCTTGCAGCGGCTCGAAGCCGCCTCGATCGTGAGCGCGAACGCGGCGCAGATTCGCGCGGCGAGCCACGTCATTCTGCCCGGCGTGGGCGCCGCCGCGCACGCCATGTCGCGGCTGCGGCAATGCGGACTGGATACCGTGATTCCCGAGCTGCGCCAGCCGGTGCTCGGTATTTGTTTGGGCATGCAGCTGCTGTACGAGACGTCGCAGGAGGGCGACGCGCGCTGCCTTGGGATCATTCCCGGCCGCGCTGCGCGCTTCACCGAAGCGGCGGGCCGGCCGGTACCGCACATGGGCTGGAATACTCTCGAGATACGGCGTCCCTGCGCGCTGCTCGAGGATCTGGCCGACGGCGATTATGCGTATTTCGTGCACAGCTACGCGCTCGAGGTGAGCGATGCCACCGTCGCGAGCGCCAACTACGGCGCGCCCTTCAGCGCCTGCGTGCAGTGGCGCAATTTCTACGGCGCGCAATTTCACCCCGAGCGCTCTGGCGCAGCCGGCGCGCGGCTGCTCAAGAATTTTTTGGCGATCAATTGACGATGCCTCCGAGGAGCCAGCCCGCCGCCATGCGTCAGTCCTTGCGCCTCATTCCCGCCATCGATTTAAAGGCCGGACACTGCGTGCGCCTGCTGCGCGGCGATTTCGACAATGAGACGCGCTATGGCGCGGACCCGCAAGCGCTGCTCGCGAAATATCGCGGCTTCGGAGCCGATTGGCTGCACGTCGTCGATCTCGACGGAGCCAGGAATGGCAGTCCAGGCAACCGCGCGATCATCGTGCAGCTGGCCGCACAGAACGCCGTGAAGCTGCAGGTGGGCGGCGGTTTACGCGATTCCGCCGCGGTTGCGCGAATGTTCGACCTCGGCGTTGCTCGGGTGGTGATCGGCAGCGCCGCATTGACCCAGGCCGGAGAGGTGCGTACCTGGCTCGAAACCTTCGGACCGGAGCGCATGACGCTGGCGTTCGATGTGCGGCTGGACGACGGCGGCACTCCGCGCGTCGCAACCCACGGATGGCAGCGAATGTCCGAACTCTCTTTATGGAGCGCAGTGGAAAATTTCACCGACTCGCAGCTTGCCCACGTGCTGTGCACGGACGTGGGCCGCGATGGCGCGTTGACCGGACCGAATATCGCTCTTTATCGCGAGGCCGTGCGGCGCCACCCGCAGATTCAATGGCAGGCCTCCGGCGGCATCCGCGATGCGCGCGATCTGCACGCTCTGGCCGATGCGGGAGCGAGCGCGGCCATCAGCGGCAAGGCGCTGCTCGAAGAGCTCATACCCCTCGAGGACTTGCAGCCATTCTTGCCAAACGCATAATCCCCTGCCTGGACGTCCGGGACGGACAGGTGGTCAAAGGCGTGAGATTTCGCGATCATCGCGTGGTCGGCGACATTCTGGAACTCGCGGCCCGTTATCGCGACGAGGGCGCGGATGAACTCGTGTTCTACGATATTTCCGCCAGTCCCGAGGGCCGCGGGGTGGATCGCTCGTGGGTCACGCGAGTGGCGCGCACGCTCGATATCCCATTTTGCGTGGCCGGGGGCATTCGCTCCGTGGCGCAGGCGGAGAAGGTATTGGCCGCGGGCGCGGAAAAAATCTCCGTCAATTCACCGGCGCTGGAGCATCCTGAACTGATCGACGCCCTGAGCCAACGCTTCGGGGCACAATGCGTGGTGGTGGGCGTGGACAGTCAGACCTTCGATCAAGGCTATCGGGTGCAACAATACACGGGCGACGCTCTGCGCACCCGCGATACCGCGCGCAATACGCTGGACTGGGTCATCGAAGCACAGCGGCGCGGCGCGGGCGAGATCGTCCTCAATTGCATGTCGAGCGACGGCGTGCGCCGCGGCTTCGACATCGCGCAGCTGCGTGCGATACGCGGCGTGTGCCGCGTGCCGCTGGTCGCATCGGGCGGAGCGGGCGCGGCGGAACATTTCGCGGAGGTCTTTCAAACGGCCCAGGTCGATGCGGCCCTCGCCGCGAGCGTGTTTCATTCGGGCGAAATTGCCATTCCAAACTTGAAGCGCCGGCTGCGCGCCGCCGGCATCGAGGTGCGAATTTGAACATATCGCGGGAGCAGGACCCACTGCAAGAACTCGACTGGGACAAGGGCGGCGGCATGCTGCCGGCCATCGTTCAAGATGCCGGCAGCGGCGCCGTACTCATGCTGGGTTATATGACTCGCGAGGCCCTTGCCGCGACGCAGACGACCGGCCGCGTCACATTTTGGAGCCGCAGCAAACGCCGCCTTTGGACCAAGGGCGAGACCTCCAGCCACTTCCTCGAGCTCAAGCGGATCGCCGCCGATTGCGACGGCGATACCCTGTTGATATTGGCCGAGCCCATGGGCCCCGCCTGCCACAAGGGCACCCCGACCTGTTGGGGCGAGGATGCGCCCCAATCGGCCGCGCAGCAGGTCGCGTTCCTGGGGGCATTGGAGCAAGTCATCACCCAGCGAATCGCCACGCGCCCGCCGGGCAGCTACACCGCCAAGCTCCTGGCCGAGGGTACGCGGCGGATCGCGCAAAAAGTCGGCGAGGAAGGACTGGAGCTGGCCTTGGCGGGCGTGGCCCAATCGGACCAAGAGATCATCGGCGAGGCGGCGGACCTCGTGTACCACATGCTGCTGCTGCTCAGGGTCAAAGGCCTGTCGCTGTCGCAGGTCGTCACCGAACTCGAAGCGCGCCACGCCGACCAGCCTGCGCGCGAGCCCGGCGGCTAATCCGTCCTCAACCGGCTATTGCGCCGCAGCGCGTAGAGGGCAATGCCCACCCACACCACGTTGAGAGCCACCGACGGCCAGGCGCCATTCCAGGCGCAATTGACGATGAAACCCACGGCGCCGAGCATGTTCATCCACTGGTAGAGCGGCGAGCGCGCCTGAATCCTGCCGAACGACAGCAGGCTGTAGCCGCCGAGAATCAGCAAGGCGGCCGCCCATCCGCACAGGTCGATGAAGGTCTTGAGCGTCACGCGGGCCCCGCGGCGGCGAATCTCCTCGGCAGTGCGGCGGCGTCGCGCGCGAGGGCTTCGATACCGGCCCAATCGCCGATGTCGAGCATCGTCTTCGGCGCCACCCAGGATCCGCCCACGCAGGCCACATTGGGCAGCGCCAAATAATCCGCCGCCGTGGCGCGCGTGATGCCTCCGGTTGGACAAAACAAGACGTCGGGAAACGGCGCGCCGAGCGCCTGCAACATTCCCAAACCGCCGGCCTGCTGCGCGGGAAAAAGTTTCAGCACGTTGAAGCCCGCGGTGCGCGCCGTGATCAATTCGGTCGGCGTCATGACACCCGGCAGCAAGGGAAATCGTGCGCCGCGCGAGGCGGCGGCGAGTTCCGGCGTCAGGCCGGGCGTCACGCCGAACTGGGCGCCCGCCCGGTCGGCGGCGGCGAAATCGACCGCGCGAGTAAGCGTGCCTACGCCGACGACGGCGTCCGGCACGGCTTTGCGCATCGCCTCGATGGCGGCGAGCGCGACCGGCGTGCGCAGGGTGATTTCCAGCACGCGCAGCCCACCGGCGGCGAGCGCTCGCGCCAACGGCACGGCGGTTGCCAGATCGGTGACGGTGAGCACCGGCACGACCGGCGCCAAGCTCAAGATTTCACGGATATTCAAGGTACCCTCGGGGTGGAAGCGATCCGAATTCACATCAAGGACATGGCGCCGGCCTCCGCGTCGCCGGCGGCGCGGCGCATGCCGGCAAACAACTCACGCCCGCAGCCGTACCCGTTGTGCGCAAGATCGAGCCCGGGCACCTCGCGTTGCCGCCAGAGCTCCTCGGCGACTCTGGCCTCCAACACTCCGGTGTGACAGTCCAACCGGATCACATCGCCGTCGCGCACTTTACCCAAGGGTCCGCCATTCAAACACTCGGGCGTCACGTGGATGGCGGCGGGCACGCTGCCGGATGCGCCGGACATGCGGCCGTCGGTGACCAGCGCCACGCGGAAGCCCTTGCTCTGCAATGAGCCCAAGGACGGCGTCAATTTATGCAGCTCGGGCATCCCGTTGGCACGCGGTCCCTGAAACCTGACGACGGCCACAAAATCCCGGGCCAGTTTCCCGGCCTTGAATGCCGCGAGAACTTCGTCCTGGCCGTTGAACACCAACGCCGGCGCTTCGACGACATGATGCTCGGGCTTCATTGCCGAGGTCTTGATGACCGCTCGGCCGAGATTGCCGGTGAGCAGCCGCAAGCCGCCGTGACTGCTGAACGGATCGGCTACCGGCCGCAATACCTCGAGATCGCCGCTCGACGCGGGCGCCGCGCGCCAGGCCAATCGGCCGCCGTCGAGCCATGGCTCTTCCGCGTAGGCGCGCAGTCCCTTGCCCACCACGGTCATGGTATCGCGGTGCAGGAATCCGCCGTCGAGCAGCTCGCGAATCAAGAACGCCATGCCGCCCGATATGTGGAAGCGATTGACGTCGGCGCTGCCGTTCGGATAAATGCGGGTCAACAGCGGCACGGACGCCGACAGATCGCTGAAATCGTCCCAGGTGATGGCGATGCCGGCGCAGTGCGCTATCGCCACCAAGTGCAGCGTATGGTTGGTCGAGCCGCCGGTCGCCAGCAAGCCCACGATGGCGTTCACGATGGCCGCTTCATCGATGTTGTGCGCGAGCGGCGAATACCGGTCCCCCAACGCGGTGGTTCGCGCCGCTTGCGTCGCGGCGGCCGCCGTCAACGCATCCCGCAGCGGTGTGTTCGGCGGCACGAAGGCCGATCCGGGCATGTGCAGGCCCATGACTTCCATCAACATCTGATTGCTGTTGGCCGTGCCGTAGAAGGTGCATGTGCCCGCGCTGTGATAACTGCCCGATTCCGATTCCAGAAGCTGGTCGCGGCCGACCTTTCCTTCGGCATAGAGCTGGCGAACGAGCGCCTTCTCCTTGTTCGGAACGCCGGAGGGCATCGGGCCGCCCGGCACGAAAATCACGGGAAGATGGCCGAATGCAAGCGCACCCATCAGCATGCCGGGAACGATTTTGTCGCAGATGCCGAGGCACAGCGCCGCGTCGAACATGTTGTGCGACAGAGCGACGCCGGTCGCCATCGCGATCACATCGCGGCTGAACAGCGACAATTCCATGCCGGGCTGACCCTGCGTCACACCGTCGCACATGGCGGGCACACCGCCGGCGAATTGGGCGACCGCGCCGGCGTCCCGCGCTGCCCGCTTGATCAGCGCCGGATAGCGCTCCAGAGGCTGATGCGCGGACAGCATGTCGTTGTACGCCGATACGATGGCGACATTGGGCCAGCGCATGAGCTTGAGCGCCTCTTTGTCGGTGGCATCCGAGGCGGCAAAGCCATGCGCAAGATTGGTGCACGACAATCCAGAGCGTGAGGAGCCGCGCTGACGCGCCGCTTCCATGCGCGCCAGGTAGTCGGCGCGTCCCAAACGGCTGCGCTCGCGAATCCGTTCCGTGACTTCGCGCACGCGAACATGAATTTTCGGCGATATGTCGCGCATGCTTCATTGTGCCACATCCGAGAACGCACTAGACGGGGTCGCTTCGACCCCGTAAATTCAGCGCGAAGCGCTTTGACAAGGATTTTCGAAATTGGCGGTACTTCCGGTTTTCGACATGGTACTTTTTGGCGGCACGGGCGACCTGGTGACGCGCAAATTGCTGCCTGCACTGTATCGCCGCTATGCGGCGGGACAGGTGTCGCCGGAGTCGCGCATCGTGGGCGTCGCGCGCACGGCGCTGTCGCGCGCCGAGTATCTGAATCAGGCGGAATCCGCCTGCCGCGAGTTTCTCGGGCCAGAATTTGACGCACCGCATTGGACGGCATTCAGCGGCCTGCTCGGCTACGTCAAGGCGGATGCATCGGTCGAAGCGGACTACGCGGCCTTCAGCACCTTGCTGAAGGGCCGCGACGACATCATCCGTGTGTTCTTTTTTTCCACCGCATCGAATCTGTTTTCCGTGATTTGCCGGAATCTGGCCAAAGCCGCCGTCGTCACGCCCCTGTCACGAGTGGTCTTGGAGAAGCCGCTGGGCCACGACACGGAATCCGCCGACCTCATCAACACCGAAGTCGGCGCGGTATTCACCGAGAAACAGATCTACCGCATCGATCACTACCTCGGCAAGGAGGCGGTGCAGAACCTCATGGCGCTGCGTTTCGGAAACGCCCTGTTCGAGCCGCTGTGGCGCCGCGGATTGATCAAACACGTGCAGATCACGGTGGCCGAGGAGCTGGGCGTGGAGCGGCGCGGCCATTTCTACGACAAGACCGGCGCTTTACGCGACATGGTGCAGAATCACCTGTTGCAGCTGCTGTGCATCATGGCGATGGAGCCTCCGGCCAGCAGCGATCCGGACGCCGTGCGCGACGAGAAGCTCAAAGTGCTGCGGGCACTGCGTCCCTTACGGGATCGCGACGTGCTCACCAAGACGGTCCGCGGCCAGTACAAGGCCGGCGCGGTCCGCGGCGCGCCGGTGCCGGGGTATCTCGAGGAGGCGGACATCGCGCCCGATAGCAGCACGGAAACTTTCGCGGCCCTCAAGGTTGAAATCGACACCTGGCGCTGGGCCGGAGTGCCGTTTTATCTGCGCACCGGCAAGCGGCTGCAAGATCGTCTGACGGAGCTCGTGATCACCTTCGACGAAGTGCCGCATCCCATCTTTGAAAAGCCGCCCACCGCGCGCACCGCCAACGAGCTGGTGATCCGGCTTCAGCCGGACGAATCCATCACGCTGACCATACTGGCCAAGAACCCGGGCGAAGGGATGAGCCTGAAGCCCGTGAGTCTTGCGCTCGACCTGGGCGAAACATTCAAGACCCGCAGCCTGGACGCCTATGAGCGGCTGCTGATGGACACGGTGAAGGGCAACCTCACGCTGTTCATGCGCCGTGACGAGCTCGACGCGGCATGGGCGTGGATCGATCCCATTCGCGCCGGCTGGGACAAGTACGATGAGCGGCCAAAGATCTACATTGCCGGCAGCTGGGGACCCTCGGCCTCCAGCGCATTGATCGGGCGCGACGGATTCGAGTGGCATGATGAACTCTGAACCCGCGGCACTTCGCTACGCCGACCTAGAGACGCTGTCGCGCGAGCTCGCGGCGCAGATCGCCAAGAGTCTCACCGCGGCGATCGGCGCGCGGGGACTTGCAAGTTTGGTCGTCTCGGGCGGCCGTTCGCCGGTGCGGCTGTTCGAGATCCTGCGCACGCATGCCCTCGATTGGTCCCGCGTTCGCATCGCGCTGGCCGACGAGCGTTGGGTGGACCCTCAGAATGAGGCGAGCAACGAACGCTTGGTGCGCGACGTCCTGCTGAAGGATCAGGCCGCGTCCGCCCGCTTTCACGGCCTGAAGAACGGCGCGCCCACGCCGGATCTCGGCGCGGTATCGGCCTGGGAGACATTCGCGCGAGTGCCGCGGCCGTTCGACGCAGTGATTCTGGGAATGGGCGATGATGGACATACCGCGTCCCTGTTCCCCGGGTCGCCGAACCTGCCGGGCGCATTGAATCAGGCCGCGGCGGCGGGTTGCGTCGGCATGTGGTCGCCGGTGGCTCCGCACCCCCGCCTCAGCTTGAATTTGACGGCGCTGCTCGATTCGCGCCGCGTCGTGGTGCTGATCAGCGGCGAATCGAAATGGCGCACCTATGCGGCCGCGTGGGCTGCGGGTCCCGCGCAGGACATGCCCGTGCGCGCGGTGCTGCATCAGTCGCGCACGCCGGTCGACGTGATGTGGTCGCCTTGAAGGCCGCGCCGTGAGGTCATCGCCGTGAGGTCATCGCCGTGAGGTCATCGCCGTGAGTTCACTGCAGCTCGAAGACGACCGCACCGCACTCAGCGAAGAGGCGCTCAAGAACGCCTTTCTCGACGATCTGTTCTACGTGCAGGGCAAATTTCCGGCGCTGGCCACCAAGAACGATTACTACATGGCGCTCGCCTTTGCGGTACGCGACCGCATGCTGCAGCGCTGGATCAGCACCGCGGCGATGTACACCAAGCATGCCTCACGGACGGTGGCGTATCTGTCGGCCGAGTTCCTGATGGGACCCCACCTCGGCAATAACCTCATCAATCTCGGAATTTTTGACCGGGTCAAGCAATGCATGACGGAGCTCGGCCTCACGTTCGAGGAATTGCTGCACCAGGAAGAGGAGCCGGGGCTCGGCAACGGCGGCCTCGGGCGCCTCGCGGCATGCTTCATCGATTCCCTGGCGACGCTCGAGGTGCCCTCGGTGGGCTATGGCATACGCTATGAGTTCGGCATCTTTCACCAAGAGATCGTCGACGGCTGGCAGGTCGAGAAGACCGACAAATGGCTGCGCTACGGCAATCCCTGGGAACTGGTACGGCCCGAGTGGGCGGTGGAGGTAAAATTCGGCGGCGCCACCGAGCAGTACACCGACGAGCGCAATCGCCTCAGGGTGCGCTGGGTGCCGCACAAGACCGTCATCGGCGTGCCTTACGACACGCCCATTCTGGGCTATCACACCAATACCGCGAACACACTGCGGCTGTGGCGCTCGGAGGCTCCCGAATCCTTCGATTTCGCGATCTTCAACAGCGGCGACTACTACGGCGCCGTCAATCAAAAAGTCGCGTCGGAGAACCTGAGCAAGGTGCTCTACCCTAACGACGAGCAGCTGCGCGGCAAGGAACTGCGGCTCGAGCAGCAATACTTCTTCGTGTCCTGCTCCTTGCAGGACATGCTCCGCATCCTGCGCACGCAGAAATTGCCGGTGGAGAGATTTCACGACAAGTTCGCCGTTCAGCTCAACGATACGCATCCGGCGATCGCCATCGCGGAATTGATGCGGCTTCTCGTCGATGACGCTGTGTTGTCGTGGTCGGAGGCGTGGAAGGTGACGGGCAAGACCTTCGCCTATACCAATCACACCCTGCTGCCCGAGGCTCTGGAGCGCTGGCCGCTCGAGGTGTTCAGCCGCGTACTGCCGCGGCATCTGCAGATCATCTACGAAATCAACTCGCATTTTCTCGAGGAAGTGCGGATTCGCTATTTCGGCGACGAAGCGCGCATCGCCCGATTGTCGCTGATCGACGAAAGCGGCGAGCGTTACGTGCGCATGGCGCACCTGGCCTGCGTGGGAAGTCATGCCATCAATGGCGTCGCCGAATTGCACACGGAACTTCTCAAGCACGATGTGTTGAAGGACTTCTACGAACTGTGGCCGCAAAAATTCAGCAACAAGACCAACGGCGTGACGCCGCGGCGCTGGATGATGCTGTCGAATCCGGAGCTGTCGGATCTCATTTCGGCGCACATCGGCGCGGACTGGGTCAAGGATCTCGCGCAACTGAAGGCGTTGGAGCCGCTGGCGGAGAACGCCGAATTTCGCGCCCGATGGCGCGAGATCAAGCAGCACAACAAGCAAGGATTCGCCGCACTCGCCCTGCAGCGCACCGGCATCGTGATCGATCCGAAGTCGATGTTCGACGTGCTGGTGAAGCGCATTCACGAGTACAAGCGGCAGCATTTGCAGGTGCTGCACATCGTGTCGCTGTATCACGCCATCAAATCGAATCCGGCCGTCGAAGTGCAGCCGCGCGCGTTCATTTTCGGCGGCAAGGCGGCGCCCGGATACCAGCTGGCGAAGCTGATGATCAAATTGATCACCGCCGTCGGCGATGTCGTCAATCGGGATCCCGACGTGCGGGACCGCTTGAAAGTGGTGTTTCTGCCCAATTTCAACGTCACCAACGGCCAGCGGGTGTACCCGGCGGCGGATCTGTCGGAACAGATCTCCACCGCCGGCAAGGAAGCCTCGGGCACCGGCAATATGAAGTTCTCGATGAACGGCGCGCTGACCATCGGCACATTGGACGGCGCCAACGTCGAGATCCGCGAGGAAGTCGGCGCCGAGAATTTCTTTCTGTTCGGATTGAGCGCGCCGGAGGTCTATGCGCTGCGCACCCAAGGCTATCGGCCGATGGATTATTACAATGCCGATCAGGGCCTGCGCGACGTGATCGATCTCGTGCGCAGCGGATTTTTCTCGCGCGGCGACACGGAGCTGTTTCGCCCCCTGGTCGACGGTCTGCTGTACCACGATCCGTATCTATTGCTGGCGGATTTTCGCTCCTATGTGGACTGTCAGGCCAAGGTGTCGGAGGCCTACCGCGACGCGGAGCGCTGGACGCGCATGTCGATACTCAATACGGCTCGCAGCGGAAAATTCTCGTCGGACCGCACCATTCGCGAATACTGCGCGGATATCTGGAACGTCAGGCCGGTGCCGATTCACCTGCTCACACATGCGGAAGCAGGAACCGCATAGTGCGGCGCAGCGGCTCCGCCGCGCCCCACAGCAGCTGATCGCCCACGGTAAACGCGGATAAATATTCCCCGCCCATCGCCAGCTTGCGCAAACGGCCGATGGGTACGTGCAGGCCGCCGCTGACCGCCGCCGGCGAGAGCTCGCGGATCGACGACTCGCGATCATTGGGCACCACGCGCACCCAGGGATTGGCGCCGGCCAGCAATCGTTCGATCTCCGGCAGCGGCAGGTCCCGCTTCAGCTTGATCGTCAGCGCTTGGCTATGGCAGCGCATCGCGCTCACCCGCACGCAAATGCCCTCCACCGGCACCGGGTGTGCCTCCGATCCCATGATTTTGTTGGCCTCGGCGCCCGCCTTCCACTCCTCGCGGCTTTGACCGGTGCCCAAATCCTTGTCGATCCAGGGAATGAGGCTGGCCGCGAGCGGCACGCCGAACTGCGCCCGCGGAAACTCCGCGCTCGCCAAGGCCGCGCTCACGGCACGATCGATGTCGAGGATTCCGGCGGCGGGATTCTCCAAAAGGGCCGACGCCGAGCGATGCAATGCACCCATCTGTTCCAGCAGTTCGCGCATGTGCTTCGCGCCGGCACCCGATGCCGACTGATAGGTCATGGCCGTGATCCATTCGACCATACCCGCCCGCAGCAAACCGCCGACCGCCATGAGCATCAGCGATACCGTGCAATTGCCGCCGATGAAATCCTTCACGCCCTTGTCAAGTGCGGCCTGCATCACGGGCAGATTCACGGGATCGAGCACGATGACGGCGTTCTTCTCCATGCGCAGGCTGGAGGCCGCATCGATCCAATAGCCCCGCCAGCCCGCGGCGCGCAGCCGAGGGTGAATCGCCGCGGTGTAATCCCCGCCCTGGGCGCTGATGAGCATGGGCAGCCGGGCGAGCGCGGCGATGTCATTCGCGTCCTTGACTTCGGCGTCAGGCAACCCCGCGGCTAGCCTAAGTTTGGGAGCCGGCGAGCCGGCCTGCGAGGTGCTGAAAAACGTCGGGCGAACGAGCTCGAAATCGGACTCCGCGCTCATTCTGTCGAGAAGCACCGAGCCCACCATGCCGCGCCAACCGATGATGCCGATTTGTTTCATGTGTCGATAATAAACTCTGCCGCCGGAGCCCGCAGATTATAGTTCGAGCTCATGGCATAGCCGTAGGCTCCGCAGGTCGCGATGAGCAGTACGTCACCTTCGCAAGTTCGCGGCAGCCAACGATCCACCCCGAGCTGGTCCGCGCTCTCGCAGATCGGGCCGACCACGGTGACCCGATGGCTCATCGGTTCGTCGAGGCGCGTCAGATTGCGGATGTCGTGATGCGCGCCGTACAGCGCGGGTCTGATCAAGGAATTCATGCCGGTCGCGATGCCCACGTACTGAACATCGCCCTTGCCCTTCAGCTGGGTCACCACGGCCACCAGCACGCCCGCCTTGGCCACCAGATAACGGCCGGGCTCCATCCAAAACTCGAGGTGCGGAAACTTCTGCGCGAGCGCGGCGACGCCGCGGTCGAGCTTCGCCAAATCCATCTCGCCGTGGCCGAGCTGTTCGGGCACGCCGATTCCGCCGCCCAGATCGACCACCGCGACCTGCGGGAATCGCCCCGCCAGATCCGCCAGCAGTTCGCCCGTTTCGGTCCAGTTGGCCACATCGAAGATGCCGCTGCCGGTGTGCGCGTGCAGCCCGGTCACCCGCACTGCTTCGCGCGTGGTCAATGCGACCAGCTCATCGATGTCGCTCAAGGGCACCCCGAATTTCGAGTGGACTCCGCCGGTGCGCACATGGCTGTGATGGCCGCGCCCGAATCCGGGATCGACGCGCAGAAAGATCTCTCGGCCGCGAAACAGCTGCGGCCACATCTTGAGCGGGTGGACATTGTCCAGGGTGACCCGCACGCCCTTGGCGAATGCAACCTCATACTCACTGCGCGGGGCGAAATTCGGCGTGAACAGCACGCGTCCGGGATCAAGATCGGGAACGGACGCAAAAGCATGGGCGAGTTCGCCCTGAGAGACGCACTCCAACGTCAAACCGGCGGCGTACACTCGCCGCAGAATCTGCGGATGCCAATTCGCTTTCATCGCATAGGCCCAGCGTTTCACCGACTTGACGCCCTGCACGGCCGCGATGGCCTTGTTCAATGCCGCGGTGTCGTAGACGAAAGCCGCCGACTCGCGCGTGGCGATGTCGATCAGGCGCCGGCGCTTCTGCGGCTCCTCCCACCAATTCAGGGCGGGCGCGGCGCCTTTTTCCTCGGAGAACAGCTGCTGCCAGGTGGGCCCCAGGACCTTATCCGAACCGATGCCCTGGATCAGACGCTCGTGCAGCTGCTGCACCAAACGATCGCCCTGCGATTCGTCGATCACGAAGGTGAAATTCAGGTCGTTCGCGGCCTGAGTCACCAGGTAGATCTTCTGGTCCTGGAACAGCTCGAAGGCGGAACCCAGTTCGTGCAGGATCCCGCGAATGTTGTGACCCAGCAGACTCAAGGAAGCACACGGACCCAGAATCTCGACGCGGCACAGGCCGCCCAGCGCGGAGGTCAGGCGGTCGAGCGCGGCCGAATCCAAGGAATTGGCGGTGGGGTCCAGGGATACGGTGACGTTCGTCTCCGACGTGGACACGAGGTCGACGGACAAACCTTCCTGTTTGAAGATCTGGAATGCATCCGCCAGAAAGCCCACTTGATGCCACATGCCGGGGCTCTCCATCGAGACCAGGGTAATACCCTTCTTGATGGCGATTGCCTTGAGCTGCGCGGCGCTGTCGGCCACGTTCGCCGTCACCACCGTCCCTTCGAGGCCGGGCGCCTGCGTGGCATACACATGCAATGGAATTTTGTATTGACGCACCGGCAGGATGCAGCGCGGGTGCAAGACTTTCGCGCCGTTGCTGGCGATTTCCTGGGCTTCGTCGTAATGCAGTGCGCGCAGCAGCCTCGCCGTCGGCACGTCGCGGGGATTGGCGCTGAACAGACCGGGAACGTCGGTCCAGATCTCCAGCCGCACCGCATGCAATTTCGCCGCGAAATACGCGCCGGAGGTATCCGAGCCGCCGCGGCCCAGCAGCACGGTCTCGCCGGCCTCGTTCGCCGCAATGAAGCCCTGGGTGATCACGACCCGATCGAGCGCACGCCAGCGCGACTGCAGCGACGCATCCGGCGCGAAATCGCAGGTTGCCGACAAGAGAGTCGATTTCACGCTGGCACCGGCGCGCCCTTCGGCGCGCAACACCTGGCGCGCATCTGCCCATGCGGTGCCGATACCCTGCGCGTTCAAGAATTCCGCGCCCAAGGTGGTCGCGAGCAACTCGCCCATCGCCATGACCCGCGCGTGCAGACCATCGCTCAGCAGTCGGGTGCTCGCGAGGCCATCCGCCATCTGGCGCAGCTCCAGGATGAAGCGCTCGAACTCAAGGCCGGGCACGATACCCAAACTGTGCGCAAGGTCGCGGTGCCGGGCCTCGATCTGCTCGAGCAGCTTCGAGTGGGTTCCGGTCACAGCCCCCGCCAGCAACGACTCGAGTCGATCGGTGATCCCCGAGAGTGCGGAATGGACAATCACCGGCCTCAAGCCCTCGCCGATGCGGGCACGGACCACGCCGGCGATGTTGTGCCAATTGCCGACGGAGGACACGCTGGTGCCCCCGAACTTGAGCACAACCCAGGCTTGACTATTCTGCAGCACAGCGTCGGTCGCACATGTGATTGCTACCCGCGTCGCCCACCCGCATTGCCCGCGAATCCGGCGGGGGTCACGCGGGTCGGCGCCGGTGGATATACGCTAATCGTCTTCGAAAATGTCGCGCAGTTCTTTTTCCAACTGGCGCTCGGCGAGTACGTCTTCCACTCGGCTCCAAGCCGCCTTGCCGCGCTTGGCTATTGCAGCCGCTTTGGGGCGCCGCTCGGTGCGCTCCAATAGGGGATCGAAGTCGTGCGATTCTTCGGCCTCCCCGAGAAACTCATCGTCGATATCGAAATGTTCGTCTTCGCGTTCACTCATTTTTCGAGAAAAGCCCTTCAAATCAATAGGATCGATCAGCCCAGCCCTTGGAAGCTCGGCACTATAGCCGATTCTGCCCGGCATTCAACTAGCGCCGCAAAAACACCGATGGCGCCCGGCCGCGGCCCAATACGCCTTGGGGTCCCCTGGGCAGGCTTCCAACCGCTCAGGTGCCTTGGGTCAGGTGCCGGTACGAACCTGGCCGGCGCGTGCCGGCAGCGCCTCCACGGCCACCGCCCGGTTCACCGCCGAGAAAATGGCCAGCAACGAGGCAGTAATGATATTGGGGTGCATACCCGCGCCAAACAAGGTTCGCCTTGATCGAGTGGTGATCTCGATATACGACACCGCCTTGGCAGCGCTGCCCTGCCCGCGGGAGTGTTCTTCATACGACAGGACATCGAACGGCAGTGCAATGGCGTTGACCGTGGCGTCGATGGGTCCGGAACCTGACCCAAGCCAAGTCTCGAGCCGCCCGTTATTCTCGACCTGCAGGGTGATGCGTTCACTGTCCGCGCCATCGGTCGACGCCGCCAGCTGATGGGAGCGGTACACATAGGGCGTGCGGGAGGTCAGATATTCGCTGCTGAAGAGTTCCCATAACTCTTGTGAAGTCAATTCCTTACCGGTGATATCTGCGGTCGCTTGTACGACCTGACTGAACTCGATCTGCAGCCGGCGCGGCATCACCAGCTGATAGTCGCGTTCCAGCAGGTACGCCACGCCGCCCTTCCCGGATTGACTGTTGACTCGAATGATCGAATCGTAGGAACGGCCGAGGTCGGAAGGGTCGATGGGCAGGTACGGAACGTCCCAGAGATCCGACTCGGTTCTGGCCGCCAGTCCCTTTTTGATCGCATCTTGATGGGAGCCCGAAAACGCCGTGAATACCAGGTCTCCTACGTAGGGGTGACGCGGGTGGATGGGCAATTGATTGCAGGCCTCGGCGCAGCGGGCCGCTTCGTTGATATTTGAGAAAGTTAGTTTCGGATCAATACCTTGGGAATAAAGGTTAAGAGCCAACGTCACTATATCCACATTGCCGGTGCGTTCCCCATTGCCAAACAACGTACCCTCGATTCGCTCGGCGCCGGCCATGACGGCGAGCTCTGCGGCCGCCACGGCGGTGCCGCGATCATTGTGCGGATGCACGCTCAAGATGAGGGAATCGCGCCGGCCGATGTGCCGGGAGAACCATTCGATCTGATCGGCGTAGACATTAGGCGTGGCCATTTCAACGGTGGCGGGCAGATTCAGGATCGATCGGTGCTGCAGCGTCGGTTCCCATACCGCATTGACCGCGTCGCAAATCTCGACGGCAAAGTCGAGCTCCGTGCCCGTGAAGCTCTCCGGACTGTATTCAAATACCCATTCCGTGTTGCGTTCGCGCAGCGCGTGCTCGCGCACCGCCTCCGCGCCGCGCACGGCGATGTCGATGATGCCGGCGCGGTCCAACCGAAATACCACCCGGCGCTGAGCCGCCGAGGTCGAGTTGTACACGTGCACAATGGCACGGCGCGCACCCTGCAAAGACTCATAGGTGCGAGCGATGAGTTCGGGGCGCGCCTGTGTCAGCACCTGAATGGTGACATCGTCGGGTATCAAGCCCTGTTCGATGATTTCGCGGACAAAGTCGAAATCTGTTTGCGAGGCCGCCGGAAATCCGACTTCGATTTCCTTGAAGCCAATTTTTACGAGCATGTCGAACATGCGGCGTTTGCGGGCGCCGTCCATCGGCTCGATCAGCGCCTGGTTTCCATCGCGCAGGTCGACGCTGCACCACGCCGGCGGCTCGGCAATGACGCGGCTCGGCCAGCTGCGATCGGCGAGATCGATGGGGGTAAAGGGGCGGTACTTGGTCGACGGATCACTCAACATGGTGTTCTCTCACTGGCGCGCCGGGGCAAACCTATAAGCGCCGTTCCATGGAGCGGCGCATTTGATGAAGATCATTCCGGTCTTGTCAGCGCCGACCGATGGCGCGGGATGGTTGCGCCTAGCGGCGCAGCAGCAGGATAAGCGAACCCGGCAGCGGAAAGCTGTGGGGGCTTGCGAAAGACTGGCCGACTGAAGCGCACATTGAGGCCGAATCTAGCACTCTACCCTTGTTTGGCGCAATAGCGCGGCATTGTCGGCTCGGTTTTCTGCCCACCGGCGCGGAAAAGGCCGAAAATCGGCGGAGCGACCCCACCAGCGAGCGAGCCATGGAACTTGAGCCCAGCCACAATCAAACACCCCCGCTGACGGACTACAACCTCTTCGCCACCGACCTCGCGCTGCAGGAGGCGGTGCGGCGGGAGGGGGCGAGTGCCTCCGCCGCCGATCTGAGTTCCGCGGGGTCCGCACTCGGCTCGGCGGTGAGCTTTGAGCATGCACGCCTCGCCAACCGGCACCCGCCGGTATTGAATAATTTCAACGTTCAAGGCGAACGCATCGACTCGATCGAGTTTCATCCCTCCTGGCATGCCTTGATGCAAGGGATCGCCGCGCGCGGCTATCACTCGGAGGCCTGGGCGCGCGTCGACGGCCGCAGCGCCGCGGGGGCACATGCGGCGCGCGCCGCGGGCTATCTGATGCAGGCGCAGGTGGAGTGCGGCACGCTGTGCCCGACCACCATGACCTATGGCGCGATTGCGGCGATGCGCCGGGACGCCTGGCTGGACCGCCACTGGGTGCCGCGCCTCGTCACGCACGAATACGACCCGCGCGATATCCCCATCGAGCACAAGCGCGGTGGCCTCATCGGCATGGGCATGACGGAGAAACAGGGCGGCTCGGATGTGCGCGCCAACACGTCGCACGCGCTGCGTTCGGCCGACGGTTCCTATCGCATCAACGGCCACAAGTGGTTTTTCTCGGCGCCGCAGTGCGATGCGCACTTGGTACTGGCGCAGGTGGAGCGCGGCCTGTCGTGCTTTTTCATGCCGCGCCGGCTACCCGATGGCGCGCGCAACGGCATTCACATCCAGCGCTTGAAGGACAAGCTTGGGAATCGCTCCAATGCCTCGTCGGAAGTCGAATTCGTCGATGCCTGGGCGCATCTGATGGGCGAGGAAGGCCGCGGCGTTCCCACCATCCTCGAAATGGGCACCTATACACGCCTCGACTGCGTCACCGGCACGGCGGGAATGATGCGCCAAGCCGTCGTGCAGGCCGTGCATCATGCTCGACACCGCAAGGTGTTTGGCTCGTTGCTGATCCGCCAACCGCTGATGCAAAGCGTGCTTGCCGATCTTGCCATCGAATCGGAGGCCGCCATGGCATTGGCGATGCGGCTGGCCCGCGCCTTCGACGGCGATGCGGACCACGAAATCGCGTTGCGCCGCGCGCTCACGTCGGCCGCAAAATTCTGGGTCTGCAAGCGCGGCTGCGAATTCGCCGCCGAGGCCATGGAGGTGCTGGGCGGGAACGGCTACACCGAAGAAATACCCTTGGCGCGCATGGCGCGCGAGATGCCGGTCAATTCGATCTGGGAAGGATCGGGCAACATCATGTGCCTGGATGTGCTGCGGGCTTTCGGCAAATCCGCCGCCACGCGCGACGTCGTGCTGCACGAGCTCACCCAGGCACGCGGGCGCCACCGCGCCTTCGACGCGGCGTTCGAGCGCTTCGCGGCCATTGTCGCCGCTCCCGCACTCACCGAGGCCCATGCGCGCCGCTTCACGCAGATGTTCGCGAGCCTGATGCAAGGGGCCGTGTTGTTGAGCGCTGCGGGGAGCGCCGGCGCACGCGCGGTGGCCGAGGGCTATTGCGCAACTCGATTGGACCCCGAGGCCGGTTGGGGCGCCGTATTCGGAGCCGGCGGCACGGCGCTCGACGCCGATGCGATTCTGGATCGCGCGTGGGCCGAATAGCCAACGGCGGCGGCGTGCCACACGACCCGGCCCTCTCTCCAAAGCGTCGACCGCCCGGTGGCGTGGGACGCGAGCTAGCGCGCAGCGGCAGCGCCATGAGCGCGAGCAACGGCAGCGCGAGTCCCCAAGTCGGGATCGACATAGCGTTCATCGCGCACCTCCCGCCGTCCAGCCCTGAAGCTGAGAGTTCACGATTGCCGCCAGGGCCTGCGCGTGGCGGTCGTCATCGTTCAGCGCGGGCACCAGCGTCAATCGCTCGCCTCCCATTGCCAGGAACTGGTCCCGGTATTCGATGGCGACTTCTTCCAACGTTTCCAAACAATCCACCGCGAATGAGGGCGATGCAACCGTCAGCTTGCGCACACCGCGCTTGACCAAGGCTTTGAGCGTGTCTTCGGTGTAGGGCTGCAGCCATTCCACTCTGCCGAATCGCGACTGATAGCAATGCGACCACTGGTCCCGCGCCAGCCCCAGCCGAGACACCACGATCCGCGTGGTCGCCTCCGATTGCGCTTGATAAGGGTCGCCGTCGGCGACGTAGGCAACAGGAATGCCATGGTACGAGAACAGGAGATGCGACCGCTCGCCGACCTCGGCCCAGTGCTCGAGGATTCGCGCCGTCAGGGCATCGCTATAGCCGGGGTTGTGATAGTAGTCATTGACGAAACGGGTTTCGGGCAACCACCGCCAGCGCCGCAAGGCATGGCTGGTCCGATCGAACACCGCGCCCGTCGTCGATGAAGAGTATTGCGGGTACAAGGGCAGCACCAGCAGCTTCTTTACGTTTTGTCCGGCCAAGGATTCGAGGGCCCGGGCAATACTCGGATTGCCGTAGGTCATGCCGAGTTCGACGCGTATCCGATCGCCCAGGCCGGCTTGCAGGGCCACGCCAATTTTCGCAGTCAGGCGCGCGGAATACACCGCCAACGGCGAGCCTTCGGGCAGCCAGATCTCCCGGTACTTGCGCGCCGTGCGCAGCGGCCTGAGCGGGAGTATCACTCCGTACAGCAAGGGCAGCCATATCAAGCGGGTGGTGTTGATGACGCGCCGATCGCCCAGAAATTCGCGCAAGTAGCGAAGGACCGAAAAATAGGACGGGGCATCCGGTGTACCCAAGTTGACGAGCAACACGCCGATACGTTCGGGCGCCGACGGCGCCGCCGGCGCCACGGCGCGATAATAGGCCATAGATCGGATCCTCGAGCAGTGTCGCCGCCACAGTATACTGCGTGCCGCATGAAGCCCTGCACAGTGTATCGCCCATCATGACGTGGCTGCACCCGAGCGAGAGCGAGGCGCTTTCCTTGAGCTTGAGCGTCGCCGCGCGCAGCGTCATCCTGAGCCTGCCATTGGCTTTGTTGCTCGCGTGGCTGTTGACCCGCCGCCGGTTTCCGGGGCGCACGCTGCTCGACGCCTTCGTGCATCTTCCGCTGGTGCTGCCGCCGGTGGTGGTCGGCTACCTGCTGTTGCTGCTGTTCGGCGCCCGCGGTCCGATCGGCTCGTGGCTCGAGCGGGTGCTCGGCATCGAGCTCATCTTCACGCGCAACGGCGCGGCGCTCGCCACCGCGGTCATGTCGTTCCCGCTGATGGTTCGCGCCATGCGCATTTCTCTCGAAAACGTCGATCGCGGACTGGAGGAGGCGGCGCGCACCTTGGGCGCCGGCGGCTTCGACCGATTCACCACGATCACGCTGCCGCTGATGCTGCCGGGCGTGCTGGCGGGAGCCATCACGGCGTTTTCCGCTTCACTGGGAGAGTTCGGCGCCGTCATCACGTTCGTGTCCAACATTCCTGGGGAAACCCGCACCCTGCCTCTGGCATTGTACTCGGCGCTGCAAACGCCGGGCGGCGATGCGGTGGCGGCGCGCCTGGCCTTCATCTCGTTCGTCCTGGGCTTGAGCGGCTTGTTACTGTCGGAATGGTTCGCGCGCCGCGTGCGTCGCATGCTGGGCCGATGATGCTGAGTGTTGCCGTCAAGAAACGCCGCGGCTCTTTTTCGCTCGACGCCTGCTTCGAGCTGCCGACACCGGGGGTGGTCGCTCTGTTCGGCCGCTCCGGCTGCGGCAAAAGCACCCTCGTCAACGTGATCGCCGGGCTGCTCGATGCCGATGCCGGCCGCGTGGCGCTCAACGACACGGTCTTGCTCGACACCGAACGGCGCCTGTCGGTGCCGCCCGAGCGGCGCCGTATCGGCTACGTGTTCCAAGACGCGCGTTTGTTTCCACACCTGAGCGTCGCCTCAAATCTCAAATATGGAGAAGCGCGCGCGCCTGCACACCACTACGTGACCCTCGATGCCGTCGCCGACCTGCTGGACTTGGGCTCGCTGATGAATCGGCGTACTCACCAACTGTCGGGCGGAGAACGGCAACGCGTCGCCATGGGCCGAGCGCTGCTATCCCAGCCGAACCTGCTGCTGCTGGATGAACCGTTGGCGTCGATCGACGCCGCGCGGCGCGACGAAGTGCTGCCCTACCTGGAGACGCTCCGGGATCAATTGAATGTCCCCATGGTTTACGTCAGTCATGATTTCGATGAAGTCCTGAGGCTCGCGACCTACGTCGTTCTCATGGAATCCGGCAAGACCATAGCCCAAGGCGGCGTCGCCGAAATGAGCTTGAACAAAGACTTGCGGCTGATCATCGGCGCCGACGCGGTGGGCGCCATCGTGGAGGGCTCGGTGCTCGGGACGGATCCATCGAGCGGATTGATGCGCGTGAAGGTGGGGAACGGCGAGCTGAAGGTCCACGCCGCGAACATCGCCCCGGGCACGAAATTGCGCGTGCAACTGCTGGCGCGGGATCTCATCGTGGCGACGCAGCCGCCGCGGAATTTGAGCGTGCGCAATATTCTCGCCGGGGTGATCAAGGCGGTGACGAGCGACGATGCGGATTCAGATTTGATCGCCATCGATATCGGCGCGACTCTGATCATGGCGCGAGTGACCAAAGCGGCCACCCGCGAACTCAATCTGGCGCCCGGCCTGCCCGCCTGGGCCCTGGTGAAGGCCGTCTCGCTGCGCAGCCATTCGTTCGCCGCGCCGCCCGCTATTTCAATCGCGCCCCCAGGTGCATGATGGCTACGATGTGGTCGCCGGGCTTAAGACCGACCACGGCCTTGACGGCCGGATCATATGCCGCGGCACCGGTTTTCCACATGACCCCATAGCCCAGATCATGGGCCGCGAGAAATAGATTCTGCGCCGCGGCGCCCACGGCCACTATCTGCTCGATCTCGGGGATCTTGGTTTGTTCGCGATTGACCGCGCAGCCGACGACCACGATGGTCGGCGAGCGATTCATTTTCTCGCGCTCCGCGGCGACTTGTTCCTCGGTCATGGACGGCAAGCGCGCGCGTTTGGCCTCCGCCGCCGCGGCGACGAAGGCATCGCGCACGGCATCCTCGAGAACGATGAAGCGCCAGGGCTTCAGACGGCCGTGGTCCGGCGCATGCGCGGCCGCCTCCAGCAGCGCCTCGAGATGCGCAGGACTCGGCCCAGGCGACTCCAAGCGGGCTGCGGAAGAACGTGTCTGAACGGCGGCGAATAATTCCATCGTGGGGTCCTTGGCATATCGGCTATGATTTGCACCCGAGATCGCCGGGCGGCGGCACCTCGAAATTATACCCATAGAGTCTTCAAGGAGCCTTCCATGAACCGTATTGTTTTGGCGTCAATGGCTGCGCTAGCGAGCGCGAGCGCGTTCGCGGTGCCGGTCACTTACATCCTCGATCCTGCCCACACCTACCCGAGTTTTGAAGCGGACCACATGGGGGGCTTGTCGGTATGGCGCGGCAAATTCGACAGCAGTTCGGGGAAAGTCGTGTACGACAAGGATGCGAAATCCGGCACCATCGAAGTCACGGTTGACATGAGTTCGGTCGATTTCGGCATGCCGAAATTGAACGAACATGCCAAATCGGCGGAAATATTCGACGTGCCCAAGTACCCGACCGCCACCTTCAGCGGCAAGTTCACGAAATTCAACGGCGCCACGCCCGCGGAGGCTCAGGGCACCCTGACCATGCACGGGGTGACCAAGCCTGTGACCTTGACGATCAATTCTTTTGTTTGCAAGCCAAGCCCGCTGACCAAGAAGGAAGTTTGCGGCGCAGACGCGTCGGCAACGTTCAATCGCAGCGACTTTGGCGTCAACTTTGGCGACAAGTATGGATTCAAGCAGGAAGTGAAGCTGCAGATCCAGGTGGAAGGCAGCCCCGCGGGCTAGTTCTCGCCGCCCTTCGGCACGCCCGTCGCGCCTAACCGCGACGGGCGCTTGCCGCTACAGAGGAGCACCCGCCGCATGTCATGCTGCCGGTGGTTCCAGTGCGGGCCTGAGGCTTCAAGTCGAAGGGACAGTGACGATGCTTTCAAAAGTGACACACTGCACGCTGGCTGGCGCGCTCGGCGGCGCGCTGATCGTAGCGCTCGGCGGCTGCCGCCCGCACAGCGCCCCGGTGGCCGCCACCGGAGAGTCCTCACCCGCGCCGGCGGCGGTCGACGCTGCGCGTCTTGCGAAAGTCGATCCCGACCAGTGGCTGACTGCCGGACGCGATGCCAATGGCACCTACTATTCCCCGGTCAACGACATCAATGCCGCCAATGTTGCCAAGCTCGGCTTTGCGTGGGATTACCGCCTCGGCACGAATCGCGGTCAGGAGGCGACTCCGCTGGTCATTGACGGGGTGATGTACGCGAGCAGCAATTTCGGGCGGGTCTATGCGCTCGATGCGGCCACCGGCCGGGAACTGTGGAAGTACGACCCGCACATCGACGGACACTGGGCGCGCTACCCCTGTTGCGATGCCGTCAATCGCGGGCTCGTCGCCCTCGCCGGCCGACTGTACGTGGGTGCGCTGGATGGCTGGTTGCACGCCATCGATGCGCGAACCGGAAAGTTGCTGTGGAAGGTCGACACGCTGCCAAGGCGAGACGAGCGCAAGCCCTATGCCCTGACCGGGGCCCCGCTGCTCGCGGGCGATATGATCGTGGTGGGCAACTCCGGAGCCGATTTCGCCGGCGTGCGCGGCTACGTGTCGGCCTACGATTCCGCAACGGGCGAGCTGCGCTGGCGGTTCTTCACGGTGCCGCGCAATCCCGCCGACGGGCCGCAGGATCAAGCGCATCTCGAGGCCGCCATCAAGACGTGGGATTCGAGGCATCCCTGGGATGCGGGTTCCGGCGGCACCGTTTGGGACGGGATGGCCTACGACCCCACGCTGCGCCTGGTGTACATCGGCACGGCCAATCCCGCGCCGTATAACAGCCGCCTGGGCGGCCGTCACGGCGGCGACGAGCTTTACGCCGCGTCCATCATCGCCATTCGTGCCGACACCGGCGCCATGGCCTGGTATTACCAGACCGTACCGGGAGATCGCTGGGACTTCGACAGCACGCAGAAAATCATTCTCGCTGAGCTTGACCTGGATGGCCGGCGGCGGCAGGTCCTCATGCAGGCGGCCAAGAACGGCTTCTACTACGTGCTCGACCGCGACACCGGGGAGCTTCTGTCGGCGCACAACTTCGCGTTCGTGAGCTGGACGCGCGGCATCGACGCCAGGACCGGCCGGCCGATTGAAGACCCGGCCGCCGACTACGAACTCAAGCCCGCCCTCGTCTTTCCCTCGGAGGCCGGTGCGCACAGCTGGCAGCCCATGGCCTACGACGCCGGGCGTGGCGTCACTTTCATCCCCGTCATCGAGTCGGGCAATGTGCTCGTCGAGACCAGCGAGCGCCGCGCCGGCCTGGTGGAAGGTCAATTCACGACGCCCGCCTTCGTGCCGGAAGCCTATGACCCGAAGACCATGCGGAGTCTCTATGGGCCGCTGCCGCCGCTCGGCGAACTCGCGCGCCGCCTGAAGACGAATACCGCCTCACGCGGGTTTCTACGCGCATGGAACGTCGCGCAGCACAAGGTGGTATGGGAGGCGCAAACGGCCACAAGCTGGGACGGCGGCGTGCTGGCGACCGGCGGCGGCCTCGTGTTTCAGGGCGATGCGAACGGCAATCTCAACGCGTATTCGTCCGACACGGGTGAGCGTCTGGCATCGCTGCAGGTCGGCAGCTCGATGATGGCGGCGCCGATCACCTATCGTGCGAACGGCACTCAGTTCATCGCCATCATGGCGGGGTATGGCGGCGGCGGGGTGATCACCGGAGTGCCGCTCGACCCCGCCTCGGCCGCCTATCGATACGGCAACGACGGCCGCATCATCGCGTTGAAGCTCGGCGGACCGGCACCGCCTTTGCCGCCGGCACGCACGGACGCGCCGCTGCCGCCGCCGCCGCCGCGCCACGCGGCGCCGGCCCAGATCGCCGACGGTGAACTGCTTTACAACCGCTTCTGCTCCCGCTGCCATGTATTTGGGCGCGGGAACCTGCCCGACCTGCGGCGCATGGATTCCGGCACCCACGTCCTCTTCAACTCGATCGTGCTGGACGGCGCCTATGCGCCCAAGGGCATGGGGCGCTTCGACGACGTGCTCTCGCCGGCCGACGCCGAGGCGATTCACGCCTATCTCATCGATCAGGCATGGCAGCTGCAGGCCTCCGCCCGGTAGGCGCGCATGGGTTCAATTTACTTGGTCCGTCACGCACAGGCGTCTTTCGGCACCGAAGACTACGATCGGCTCACCGCAAATGGATTTACCCAAGCGCGCCTCCTGGGAGCCTACTTCGGTGCGCGCAACATTCGATTCGACGCGGTGTACACGGGAACTTTGCGCCGCCACACCGAGACCGTGCAGGGCATGGCCGAAGGCCATGGCGCGACCGGCGAGTGGCCCCGCGCCGAGCGCGTGCCCGCGCTCGATGAGTACAACCCCGAAGCCATCGTCGCTGCGTTCAGCGGTGCCCTTCCGACGCGAGACCCCGCCGTTGCAGCGCGCGATTCCGCCACCATGCGCGATCATTTTCGCTTGCTGAAAAAAGCTCTGCTCGCCTGGGCCGAAGGGGGCAGCCAACCTGCCGGAATGCCGGCATGGCAGGTATTTCAAGACGGTGCGGTGGCGGCCGTCGCCGAGGCGCGGGAACGGTTTACGAGCGGCAATATACTCGTCGTCAGTTCCGGGGGCCCCATCGCCGCGATCGTGGCTGATTCGCTCATGGCGCCGCCGCGAATCGCCATCGAGTTGAATCTTCGATTGCGAAACTGTTCGGTCAGCGAGTTCGCGTCATCCCCGCGGCGCCATCAGCTGGTCACCTTCAATTCGCTGCCTCATCTGGACGCGCGGGCGGATTCGAACCTGTGGACTTACGCTTGAAGGGGATCGACGTACCGGCTCATCACTTTGACGTATTGATCGTCGGCGGCGGGCTCTCCGGCATTTGTGCGGGCGTCACCCTGCAAAAGAATTGTCCGCGGAAAACCTTCGTCATCCTCGAGTCCCGCGAAAACATCGGCGGGACATGGGATCTGTTCAGGTTTCCCGGCATTCGGTCGGACTCGGATATGTTTACGCTCGGATATTCATTCAGGCCCTGGACCGCCGAGAGATCGATCGCCGACGGCGACACCATTCGCAACTATCTCAAAGACACGGCGAGAGAATACGGAATAGACCGGAAAATTCGCTTCAGACATTGCGTCAAGCGCGCGTCATGGTCTTCCGAGAACGCGGTGTGGACCATCGAGGCGGAACACGGGCCGGAAAAAGAGCTCATCCGGTTCACGTGCAGCTTCCTGTTCGCCTGCAGCGGCTACTACAGTTACGAGGAAGGCTACACTCCGGCGTTTGCGGGGCGCGGGGACTTCACGGGCGTCGTCGTTCACCCGCAGAAGTGGCCCGCAGATTTGCGCTATGCCGGCAAACGCGTCGTCGTCATCGGCAGCGGCGCCACGGCAATCACCTTGGTTCCCGAATTGGCCAGAACCGCCGCGCGCGTGACCATGCTGCAGCGATCGCCCTCCTATGTCGTCTCGCGCCCCTACAGGGACGCGATTGCAGGACTATTTCGGCGCCACTTGTCACCCGAGCTCACGTTCAAGCTCATCCGCTGGAAGAACATTCTGCTCACAATTTATTTTTTCGGACTTTGCAAAAGAAAACCTGAACGCGCCAAGAAACTGATCTTCAATGGCGTTCAGCACGCGCTCGGCGACGGGCAGGACGTCGTCAAGCATTTCACACCCCGATACAATCCGTGGGATCAACGCATGTGTCTCGCACCGGACGGCGACCTGTTCGAGGCGATCAATTCCGGCAAAGCGGATATCGCGACCGATGAAATCGAATCGTTCACCGAGAACGGCATCAAGTTGCGAAGCGGCGCGGAACTGGAAGCGGATATCATCGTCACGGCCACCGGGCTCAACCTCCTCGTTCTCGGCGGTGTTCGATTCAGCGTCGACGGCCGCGCCGTGGATTTTGCCAAGACCATGAACTACAAGGGGTCGATGTTCGGCGGGGTGCCGAATTTCGCATCGGTGTTTGGGTACACCAACGCATCCTGGACGCTCAAGTGCGAGCTGATCTGCAACTATATATGCCGCCTGCTCAATCACATGGACAAAAGGGGATTCCAAGCCTGCATGCCGCTGAACGAGGATGTGTCCGTCAAAGGAGAGCGCTGGTTGAATCTGACCTCCGGCTACATCCAGCGCGTCGCCGACAAATTGCCGAAACAGGGTTCCAAACTTCCATGGAAGCTGCGCGACAATTACCTGCTCGATGCCTTGAGCCTGCGAACCAGTCCGTTGGATGACGGAGTCATGAAATTCGCGACTCGCCGCGGTCCGGTTTGAAGCCGATCGCGTCCAACGCCGGCCGGATCTCCGGATTGGACATGAATAGCCGCCACACCAGGCCGGTGCGATGGTTTTCGACCATCACTGTGATCGGCGCCTGATTGAGCGCCATGTAGGTTTCCTCATACCAGTTCTCGGTCTGGTTGAACCCGTCGTGAAAGCCGTAAATGCCCCACACCTTTGCCCCGAGGTCGCGGTAATAGTGCTTGAGCGCGGCCAGCGACTCCTGCGGGGTGTAGGGCATCGAGGCCAGGGAGGCCATGATGTTGATCGTGCCGTTGTCGTCGCGCGGTAGAGGACGGCCGCCGCCGGAATTGATGCCTGCGGAGAGGCCCCAACAATCGGGCCCATAGCCGACAAAGTGGCGCGGATTCTCGATGCAGTAGGCGCGATTAATGAGAGCAATCGCCCGGTTGTTCTCGAAGTAGTTGGTATAGCGGTCGCGAAGCCCGCGCGGATCGAAACCCATGAACGAGAAATGCGTGAAGAACAAGTCCGCGCCGTTGCCTTCTCCGACGTCGAGTTTGATGCCGTAGTAGCTGCGGCCGTTCGCATAATGATCACCCGCGGTCGTGCGGCTCCAGCCCTGCCGGTATCTCACTTGGAGGTCCGCCGTACCGGCCCAGCCATTGTAAAACAGCGACGCGGGCACCGGATGCGTCGGCGATGCAATCGCCAGCAGGTACACGATCATCGTCTCATTCCATCCAATGAGCGGATGGCCGATGTAGAACCCATGGTCCGGCGACCAATGCCAGTAGAGCACATCGCTGGCAGGGGTCCTGCGGTACCAGTCCCATTCCACCTCTCGCCAGAGCCGCGTGATGGTTTCGCGTACCTCTCGCTCGGCGGTGGTATCGCCGCCGAAATACCGGCGCGCAGCGAGAAGACCCTGGATCATGAACGCCGTTTCGACAAGGTCACCACCGTTGTCGTACTTGCCGAAGAACGGAATGGCCTTGCCTGTGTCGCCATCGAGGAAGTGCGGCCAAGCACCGTGAAACCGGTCTGCCTTGGCGAGAAACCGAACTATCTTCACAATCCGTGCAGTAGCCTCATTGCGCGTCACAAATTGCCGCTCCGCCGCCACCAGAAGCGCCATGACGCCGAAGCCGTTGCCGCCGAGAGCGAGCAGGTTCGGATTACCCGGCCACAGCTCGGGTGCGAGACCGGCCACCGGATGCGCGCACTCCCAATAAAAGCGGAAGCACGCTTCCTGAACCATGGTGACGAGTTCGTCATCCGTGAGCGCACGTGTGCGTGCGTGCGACGCGCGCGACGGAGGCGACTCGTTGCCTGCCAAATCGAGCGCGGTCACCCGATAGTAGGCCTTGCGATCTCGCGTCTCGATGAAATCGACCCAGCGCGTGCGCGCTCCCTGTTGCGTGCCAACGGGTGCGAACGTTTTGCCATCCCAGGAGCGGTAAATGCGGTAGGCCAGCAGATCAGGCGCGCTGCTTGGCTGCCAGCTTATGTCGAGGTGGCGTTCGAAGCCCTGCACCGTCACCGCTCCCGGCGCGGGTGGAGCCGTCGTATCGCCGACAGGCCAATTTCGAATTTGGAAGTCGTCGAGATACAGAGTGTGTTCGCGGTCGTCATCGAGACCCTGCATGAACACAATGCGGGCGAGATCTCGGGAATTAAAGTTTCGCTCCGCGGTACTGTTGTAAATGGCGAGGGAAAACCTGGCGAACGACAGCCTCACCAGAACCCATTTCCCGGCTGCAATCTGGTTACCGTCTTCCACGAGTCTGACGGCTGGCGTGCCGTTCTCGGCGCTATCCTGCAGGTAGATGAGCGGCGAGTCGGCGGCAGAGATTGCCGAATCTGAAAAACACCAAAACGTCAGGGAATCACCCTGAAAATCGCGAGGACGCGCGCGACGCCGGCGAAACTTCAACGTCATCTTCCAGTTCCCGCCGGTCGCCGACCTCCATTTCAGCCGCAGCCCGTTGGGAGGACTCACAAAGTGCCGGGAGTCAACCGGGAACTTGCCGTCCACGGTCTCCAGGGTGCTCGGCGGGACGAGATAGCTCAAGCTCGCCTCGTAGGCCCCGTCCGCCGGGCTATTGTCGAAGAAAACGTGATCATCGTAGACAACTTCCCTCAGGACGGGAGATGCTCCGGCCGCTTTCGAACTGTCCGTTGAGAGAACGGCTGCAGCGCCCGCCGTAGCCACGATCTTCACCAGCTCCCGTCGGGTGAGTCCAGTTGGGTCAAGCGGCCAGTTTCCTTTCATCACGTCCCCTTTCGTACGAAGCGCAATGCGTGCGTCACGTCAAACGGCCGAGCGCCCCCTACTGTTTGGCAATTGCCGGCCGCATTCCCCGCAGGATGAACTTCTGGATCTTTCCCGTAGCAGTCTTCGGCAGCTCCGGCACGAACCGAATGGCGCTGGGACATTTGAAGTGGGCCATACGCTCTCGCGCGAACTCTCGAAGCTCCGATTCAGTGGCCGAACATCCGGCGCGCAGCACGACGAACGCGTGCGGCGTTTCACCCCATTTTTCATCCGGTATGCCGACGATGGCGACCTCCTGGACGGCCGCGTGCCGCAGCAGTATGCCTTCGACCTCGATGCTCGAGATGTTTTCGCCGCCGCTGATGATCACATCCTTCAGTCGATCGCGGATTTCCACGTATCCGTCCGGATGCACGACGGCCGCGTCGCCGGAATGGAACCAACCATCGCGGATACTGCGCGCGGTCGCCTCAGGATCATTGTAGTAGCCCTGCATCACGACGTTGCCGCGAACGACGATCTCCCCTGTCGTCGAACCGTCGGCCGGCACCTCCGCACCGGACTCATCGACGACGCGCACCTCTCCCGATGTGATCAACTCGACTCCCTGCCGGGCCTTCAATCGGGCGCGTTCGTGCGCCGCAAGGGAGGCATGTTCGGGCCTCGGCTCGCACACCGTGATGAAAGGGGCGGTTTCGGTGAGGCCGTAGACATGCATGAGTTCCCAACCCAATTCGACCTCCACCCGCTCGATGGTGGCGGCCGCGGGCGGCGCGCCGGCCGTCAGCACGCGGACCCCGCGAGGGGCTCCCTGGCGAAGATCGCCGCTCGAGTTGGCGATGCCGATGAGCACGGTCGGCGCCGCACACAGCACGGTCGCGCGCTCACGCCGCAGCGTGTCGAAGATCCGCGCCGGGTCCACCCGCCGCAGGCAAACATGAGTCCCCCCCGCGGCCGTGACGGTCCAGACGAACGTCCACCCGTTCGCATGAAACATGGGCAGGGTCCACAGATAGCGATCGGCGCAGGTCATGGGGTGATGGATCAGCGTGCCGACGGAATTCAAGTACGCATTGCGGTGCGTGATCATGACGCCCTTCGGCTTGGCGGTCGTGCCACTGGTGTAATTGATGGTCAGCAAGTCGCCTTCCGCAATCTCCGGTCGGGTGAACACGGGATTTGCAGAGCCAAGGATGGACTCGTAATCCAGCCAACCCGGGCGGCCCGCGCCGCCCTCGAGAGCAATGAATTTCTCGACCCCGGCCAATTGTCTTCTGACTCCGTCCAGGCCGTCGAGGTAGTCGGAGTGAGCGCACACTATCCGCGCCCCGCTGTGATTGATCAGGTATACAAAGTCATCCGGAGTGAGACGGTAATTGATCGGCACGAGTACAGCGCCGATCTGGGGAACTGCGTAGAACCCTTCCAGGTTCGCGTGCGTGTTGGGCGCAATGTAGGCGACGCGGTCGCCTTGGCGAATTCCCATGGTTTGGAGCGCCGCTGACCATAGGTCGCATCGGTGGAAGAATCCGGCGTAAGTCCAGCGCTGATCGCCGTCGACCACGGCTTCGCGATCGGCATATAGACGCCGCGCGCGGCGGGCGAATTCGAGCGGTGAGAGTGCGATTTCCATCAGCACACCGGATCGGAGGTCGGCTGAAATAGCATCCCCCCTTCATAACCCGAGTGGCGTGCCGGGTCAATTCACCGCGGCGGCCGGACTCCATGATTCACCCGGCAGCGCGAGCTGCATTTTTCCCCATCAGCTCGGCAACGATTGGGTCCGTCAGAGCCGCCATCAACGACGCCAAGTCGCCGATCTCATTCCCCAGCACCGAGGGTAGGATTTCGCAGGCCGCCGCCGCCTGCGGTAGCGCCTCTTCCGCCACGACTTGGCGCGCCGGTCCCAAGATCCGCTCGCCCAACACCACCGCCAGCGAGCCGAGGACGATCACTTGCGGGTTCAATGCATCTATCAGCAAGGCGAGCCCCTGCCCCATGCGCCGTCCGGCTTCCTGTGCCACGGCGAGTCCGTCGGCATCGCCGGACGCAACCGCGTGCACCACATCACGGATCGGTGTCTCGAGCGGCCATCGCGACGGAAACAGCCGATTTGCGAGCAGCACCAACCCAGCTCCCGAGGAAAATGCTTCCCAGGAGCCCTTCTTGCCAAAGCCTACGGGCCCGTCCTTCGACAATCGCCAATGCCCCACCTCCCCCGCGGTATCCGATGCGCCGCGAAGGATTTGTCCATTGAGAATAAATCCGGCGCCCAAGCCTGTACCAAAGGTTAAAAAAACCAGGTGGCGCAGATCGGATCGACTCCTCCCCACCCCAAAATAGAACTCCGCCAGTGCCCCGGCATTGCCGTCGTGCTCGATGAAAATCGGCAGCCGCGGAAACGCCTGGGCCAGATGATGCTTCAACCGAACGTCATGCCAACCTGGCAGATGCGGCGGATTCAGGAGAATTCCTTCCGCAATTTTTAGCGGGCCGCCGACCGAAACGCTGAGCGCGACCGCCTCACGGCCCGCGGCGCGGGCGCTCTGCAACTGCGACTCGATCATCGCGACAATCGCCGGGAATCGCCGCCCAAAGGGTTCAACCGCCAGGGTCGGCGTCTCCTGGCGACCCAGAATGCGGCCCGCGGCGGTACCCTCCACACACGCGAGTTTGGTCCCGCCAATGTCGAGGCCGATCACCGACAGCGCATGATTAATCGGCAAATTGTTCTACGCCCATGGCCCTCACCAATGGACTGTACCGCGCTTGGGTGCGCCGCGTCGCGCACCGGCGGTTTATTGAATTGCGTCCCCCGCATCGTCCCCGCGGAGCTCGGCGAAGGCCGCCAGCATTTTTTTCATCGATAGATGGGCTTCGTAACACGCGGCGATCATGGGCGAATCACCGACAATCCCATCTTCCTGCGAGATCAGCTCTCCGCGCTGGGAGGTTCTATTGATGAGTCGCGGCACGTGAGCGGCGGGCCGCCGCATTCCGAATTTCGCGCTGCGCGGTGGCGGCGCGTCGATTGGCGACGGCCGCATGGGGTACAAGCGATTGTCCCTGTCCTTGTGGAACTTCATGGCGAAGAACAAGCAAGCGCCATACCAGACGCCGCCGTTGGCAGGTGCCGGCAACACTCCGAGTGAATGACCTTGATTTCATGGCGTTTTTTTGCAGTTGCACCCCTTCCCGCGGATTCGCGCGCCGCCCGCGACGCACCACCCTGGTTCAACTGGAGCTAGGTTTCGCACCACTCCAGTGCCATTTGCAGGCGGGCCATTCGGTGCGCACATTGGGTCCGCGTTGCGGCCCAATCGCCGATGAGCGCAAAATCACCAGCTGCAACACGGCGGAGCAAACGGTTATGTGTGAACTTGACGATCTCGATGAATTTGCACGCCGCTCGAGCGAACTGACGCGAAGGCAATTCGGTGCAATGACACTTGGTGCCGGTTTGGCGGCGGCATTGCCGAAGCTGGCCAATGCCGCGCAGACCGTGGGAGCGGACGTCGAAATAAAAACTCCGGACGGTGCCGCCGACGCCTATTTTGTGCATCCTGCGGAGGGCAAATACCCCGCCGTGCTCATCTGGCCCGACATTTTTGGGCTCCGTCCGGCATTCAAGAACATGGCCACGCGGCTCGCCGAGTCCGGCTATTCGGTGCTGGTCTTCAATCCCTTCTATCGCACGAAGAAAGCGCCGACAGCACCCGAGCACGCCGACTTCAACGATCCCCCGACGCGCCAGGCGCTCATGACGCTCGCGGGTACGTTGAGTCCCTCGACCGCCGCAACGGACGCCAAGGCATTCGTCTCATATTTGGACTCCCGGCCTTCCGTCGACACGAAGCGAAAAATGGGGACCACCGGATACTGCATGGGCGGTCCCTTTGTGCTGCGCACGGCGGCGGCGTTCCCGGACCGGATCGGTGCGGGAGCCACGTTTCACGGCGGCGGTCTTGTCACCGACAAACCGGAAAGCCCGCACCTGCTGATTCCCCGGATGAAGGCGCACTATCTCATCGCCATCGCCGAAAATGACGACCAGCGAGAACCGCTGACCAAGGACGTGCTGCGCGATTCGTTCGCCAAGGCCCGCTTGCCGGCGGAGATTGAAGTGTATGCAGGCACTCTGCACGGTTGGTGTCCGCCCGACTCGCACGTATATAACCACGACCAGGCGGAGAAGGCCTGGAGCCGCATGCTGGCGCTGTTCAGCAGCTCGCTGGCATAGGTTCGCTGCATACCCCGTCTCGCGCACCGAACATCCGTGTTGCCGTCGCCGACCACGGCGTGGTCGCGCTGAGAAGTGCCACGCCGAAATCTCGGCGGTGACATGGATATGTCACATAAGACACCTGGGGTTGCGCAAATAAGATTGGCCACGCGGTAGAGGCGGCAGTACCCTAGCGTGATCAGTAGTGCGGAAGGCGCGTCTCACCGGTGAGACACGGCGCACTGCTTTCGGGTCACAAAAATATTCAAGGGGTCGACCGACATGAACAGATACCAAGGAACAGTCGTCACAGCGACGACGGCACGGATGTGGACGCGACGCTTGCACATGATCGCGATGACCGCGCTGATTACTCTTTTCGCCGCAACGCCGCCGGCCGCCGTAGCACAGCAGGCCGGCGCGAGCCGTTTTGCAGCGTACAGCCGAAGTGGGCCGATCACGGCGCACCGGCAGCCCCTCTCGCTGCTCCAGAAGGAGCGCGTCAAGGTCGTCGTGACCATGAACGTCGAGTCGGTTGCGGAGGTTCGCGCTCGAACGGCCGGACACGTGATCAGTCAGCAGGATCACGAAGCGATTCACGCGCAAGTCGCGAAGCAGCATGCATCTATTGAACCGATGATCGTCGCGCGCGGCGGCAAAGTGCTCGCGCACTATCAGGACGCCATGAACGGGATGAAGCTCGAGATCGCGCGCAGCGAGATTGCGGGACTGTCAAGCCTGCCGGGAGTCGTCCAAGTCGTCGGCGTACCCAAGTACAGCCTCAAAAATGTGGTCAGCGTGCCGTTCATCGGCGCGCCTCAAGTGTGGCAGGGAACCCCCGGATTTCGCGGCGAGCATGTCAAGATCGCGATCATCGATACCGGAGTCGACTACACTCACGCGAATTTCGGCGGCCCGGGGACAACTGCGGCATTTCTCGCCGCCGCCGCCACCAGCACCGCCCCCGCGGACCCAACGATGTTCGGCCCGAACGCCCCCAAGGTGAAGGGCGGCACGGATCTGGTGGGCGATGCTTACAACGCGGACGATCCCACCAGCGTACCCACGCCCGATCCGAATCCTCTCGACTGCAATGGTCACGGCAGCCATGTGTCGGGAACGGCCGCCGGATTTGGCGTCACCAATGACGGCGCGACCTATCAGGGACCGTACGACGAGGCCGCCTATGCGGCCGGTTTCGGGATCGGCCCGGGCGTCGCGCCGCTCGCCGACCTGTACATGGTGCGCGTTTTCGGCTGCACAGGATCGACCCAAGTGGTCACCGAAGCGATCGATTGGGCCGTGCATAACGACATGGATGTGATCAGCATGTCGCTGGGCGGAGCCTATGGATCGGCCTCGAGTTCGGACGCGATCGCCGCCGACAACGCGTCGAAGGCTGGCATCATCGTGGTCGCCTCGGCGGGCAACGCGGGGCCCGCGCCCTATGTCACGGGGGCCCCGGCTTCGGCGAGCCGCGCCATCAGTGTCGCGGCGATGAACGCGCGGCCGTTCCTGGCGAACGGCGTGCATATTGCGCTGTCCTCGGGCGGCGGCGCCGACGGCGTCGAGGCCAACAGCCTCAAGCTCCCGACCGGCTCGGTGCCGGCGCTGATTCTGACGAGGAGCACCCCTCAGGGCTTGGCTCTGAGTTTGGGCTGCAATGCCTCCGACTTCCCGGCAGGCGCCGCGGGCGCTCTGGTCATCGTCTCGCGCGGCACTTGCTCGTTCGATCAGAAAGTCACCAATGCACAGACCGCCGGGGCCGTCGCGCTCGGCGTCGTGAATAATGGCTCGGGATTCTTCAATCCGCTTATCGACAAAGCGACGATTCCGTTCATTGAACTGCTGAAGAGCGACACCGGCACCTTCCTGGCCGCACCTTCGCCCGTCAATGCCTCGGTCGCCCCGGCGAACATACCTGACGTCACGTTCAAGCTGGCCGCCTCCTTCACGTCCGGCGGTCCGCGCAGCGGCGACGGCGCATTGAAGCCCAACGTGGCTGCGCCGGGCGTCAATGTTTTCTCGACCGCCGTCGGCACCGGCACCGGGGGTACTTTTGACTCGGGCACCTCCATGTCGGCACCGCATGTCGCCGGCGTCGCGGCGCTTGCCGTGCAGGCGCACAAAGACTGGCGCGAACCCAGTCTGCGGGAGGCCGTCGTGGAGACGGCCTCGCCGAGCGCCGTTCTCGACTTCGCTCCGCGAATCGAGGGCGCGGGCGTGGTGCAAGCGGTGGGGGCCACGGGCACCCAGGTCACGGTGCACGGCGATGAGGACGGTTCATTGGGCCTCATGTCCTTTGGCGTCGCCGAGTTGACTCGTGATTTCCGCGAGGAGCGGGATCTCATCGTTCGCAATCACGGACGCTGGCCCGCCGCCTTCACGGCGACCGCGACCTCCGCCGGCGGCGTTCCGCACACGGTCAAGTTGTCGAGTTCAACCGTGTCGGTCCGCGGACACGATGAGAACGTTCTGCGCATGACGCTCGCCGTGCCGGCGGCGACCGCCGGCGCCACTCACGATGCCCTGGGCAACGTCCTCTTCGAGGATGCGTCCGGCGTCATCACACTCACCCCGGAGTCGTCGGCGAACAATGGGGTCAGTCTCAACTTGCCGTACTATGTCGTGACCCGGGCGCGCTCCAATGTCGACGCCGACCTGCGCGGCGGCGACGACAACCCCAGCATCCGTCTCTCGAATCGCAACGGTGCGATCGCGGGCAACGGGGACTTTTACGCCTGGGGCCTCAAGAACCCCAAGACGGGAACCATCGCAGCGGCCTTCGAGCCGCGCGCGGTCGGCGTCCAAACTATTCCCATATCGGCCACGGATGCCGTCCTCGTGTTCGCCGTGAACACGTATGGACGATTCTCGAATCCTGCGTCGGGCGAGTTCGACGTTCTTATCAATGCCAACGGCAATAATTTCCTCCTGTTCTCAGCCGATGCCGGAGCTGTCGAGACCGGCAACGTGAACGGCCAGATCGGAACCTTCCTTGTCAATCTTGCAAACCCCCACGTGGTGTTCTTGGAACCTCCGGCGGACGGACCGACGGACGGTTCGATCGTACTCATGCCGGTGTTCGCGTCCGATCTCGGACTTTCGCCGACCAATCCGCGATTCACCTACACCGTGAACGCCTTCGATGACACCGGGGCGGGCGAGTCGGTGGCGGGAACCGCGTCCTTCAACGCGTTCTCACCGTCGGTTTCGAATGCCTTGTTCGTGCCCGTGGCGCCCGATACGCGCGTGGACGTACCCGTGGCCATCGATCCGGTCGAGTTTCAATTGACCCCGGCGCTCGGCTTCATGGTCGTGACGGAAGACAATGTGTCAGGTGGAAGCCAGGCGAATCTGGTGAAGCTGCACTGACCAAGGGGCCCGGAGCGGGCTCAACCCGCCCGCGTTCGGCATGCTCTCTCAGCCAAGTGCGGCGGGATACAGTGTTTTCCAGAAACGGCACTGATGTGCCGCGGCGGCATCGAATGTGCCCACATGCCCAGGCATGAGGCGCATGACATCGCGCGGCGAATGGTAACGCGGCCATGCCGCAAGACCCGGCGCCAACGGGTGGCCGGTGCGGGCAAATTGACTCCAATAGGCGACCATCTGGCGCGACAGCGGCTGCGATTGTGGCGGTACATCAGGACCGTTGATGCGGCTGTTGAAGGAGATATGCGGATAGAAGTAGACAAGCTCGGCGGAATGAACCGCGCCCGATGCTGAGACAGGCGTCAGCGTCACGGATGGCGCGTCAGGATCGGCGAACTCAAACTCGTACACCGGCACAAAGCGCGAGGCTAGCCGCGCGGTCTCAAGAAAGAGGCAGTTGTTGAGAGGACCCTCCGGCATGAAATCCGACTCCGCGCGACTCACCGCCGCTGCCGGTGACATCTCAGCCGTTATGGGATAGCGCATTGCGATTTCGGCGGCGTAGTCCCCGTAGCTCGCGCGGAGCCGCTCCACATAATTGTCGCGGGTTATGGCGGCGCCTGATTCGATTTCGTATCCCACGTAGAGGCCCATCTCATCGCGATTGCCGCCATTGATCAGGGGTACCTTGACGAACCGACCGGTCGCGAAGGCGTCTGCGCCTTGGCGGGGCACGCTGATGGACCCGACACCCAGTCCAAAGGCGCGGACGTCCGTACTGCCGACCTTGACCTGAGCCTCCAGCAGTTCGTGCACCGACTTCTCGCGCAGACACGATATTGCGGTTGCAGGATCTGTGCAGTGCACCAGGCCGGCTATCTTGACTCCGGTATTGGCAGCCTCGGCGGCGGTGCGCAAATGAATCGTGCAGCCGATGCTCTGGATAATTGCCTTTTGGAAAAGACCAGTCGCCTGATCCGGAGCGATCAGCTGCATGCAGACGCTGGCGGCGCCGGCAGACTCTCCGGCCAAGGTGACGTTGTGCGGATCACCGCCAAAGGCGCCAATATTGCGTTTGACCCACCGCAGAGCCTCGCGCTGATCCTCGAGCCCCAAGCTGCCGTTGTGCGCCGGATCGAAGGCGGGGTGTGCCATGAAACCAAACACCCCCAGGCGGTAGTTGATCGACACGATGATGACATCGCCCAATCGCGAGAAATAATCCAGAGGATAGATATCGGCAGAACCACCGACATACGCTCCACCGTGAATCCATACGATGACCGGCTTGCCATGCACCGCGCCGCCCGTCACGGACCGCGCCACGGGTGCCGTGATATTCAGATAGAGACAATCCTCGTTGTCGCTCGAATCGGTTTGTCCAAACCGAGTTACCTGCGGGCAAGGGCTTCTGTACTTGGTCGCGTCGAGCGTGCCGGTCCAGTGCGTCTGCGGCAACGGCGGCGAAAACCTGAGATTGCCGACCGGCGGCAATGCGAATGGTATCCCCTTGAACTCTCGCACACCCGCGCGTTCGGCACCACGCAGCACCCCCGTGTCGGTAAGCACCTGCAGGGAATCCGATGGCGCTTCGGCTGCCGAAACCAGGCGCCCTTCCATGCCGAGCACGCCGATCAGCGCCATCATCCAGTGCATTGTTTTCGACATGTCGAACCTCCCCTGACCATCGATGGACCCACGGAACTTGGCCCGCTGGGTGAGGTCATCCGAAAGGGCAGTCGCCATCCAGTGCCGACGACCGACCGGAGCAATGTAGGCTATCAGACACCATCGGGGGAGTTCATATGCAAGGGATCACTCTGAGTGCCGCTGGGACTTCCATCGCTACGGTCATTTGCATGGTCATCGTCCCGATCGCCGCCAACGCCCCCGACCGACCGCAAGTGCGCCCATCGACCGCCGCTGTGAACACTCACTTCTCCATTCCGCGCGACGACCGCCGATCAGAGGCCCGGCCCTGCCTGCTCGGGCTCCGGAGCTGCATGTCCCTGTACCCGCCGCCAATTCCCTGCCTGGTGTCGACGACGCGTTGCGAAGCGGAGGGCCACTTCGAGTTTGCCGCTCAGTCCAGTGCAGTCTTCTTCGACCGGCGATAAATTATTCCGATGCTCGCTGGGTCGCGTCTTACCTGACGCTTTGTCGGCGCTGCTCAGCCAAGGAACATCTGGCCAATCGCTTGGCGGAACTTGTCGATTCCCACCGCAAGCCGCCGGGCGTACGTCTCCTGCGCATCGGCTCCCGCGACGTAGGTCAGGCGGTCCTGTTCATCCGTAGCCGCCTGGTAGACGACCTCGGCGATCTGCTCGGCGCTCGAGCCCCTCGCCCTTCGAACGGGATCCATGAAGACCTTCATGGCCCTCGACATCATGTCGGCGTACGCCGGGTGTTGTGTCAGCACCAGCGATCGAGTGGCAAAATCGGTCCTGATGCCGCCCGGCGCAATTGTCTTGACCTTGATTCCAAATTTCGACAGTTCAAACGCCAGGCTTTCGCTCCAGCCTTCCAGCCCCCACTTCGTTGCGTGATACACAGAGTTGAAGGGGAAAGCGACCAGACCACCGATCGACGTGGTTGTGATGATGATCCCGCTGCCGCGGGTGCGCATCCCAGGTAGGAATGCCTGGGTGACACGCATGACGCCGAGCAAATTGGTGTGAATCTCGTCGACGAGTTGCTGGTCGCTCGCAGCTTCGAACGGTCCGGCCAGTCCGAAGCCCGCGTTGTTGAAAACAACGTCGACCGGGCCGACAGCGAGCGTCCGGCGCGCGGCCTCCGCAATCTGCTCCGGTTTCGTCACATCGAGCGGCAGCAGCGTCACGCCCGGCAAGGAGCCGAGTTCGGTCTCCTTGGACGGATCACGCATGGTGGCGATCACCTTCCAGCCGCGGGTTGCGAACAGGAATACGGTGGCGCGGCCCAGGCCGGTCGAGCTTCCAGTAATGAAGATAGTTTTGGACATGATCATTGATTATTTCAACTCGGTGATGACGGCATGGGCCTTGCCGCTGACGAGAATTTCACTGTGTGTACGGTTACGCGCACCGAATCGGACATTACCGAACCGGTTTTCCGTGATCACACTCTTGCCGTCAGGCGTCGTCGACTTCAGGGCGCCCGTCGCCTCGAACACCGCCACGGCATCCTTATCGTGAAAATGCATGGGCGTGGCCTCGCCCGGAAGCCAAACGGAGTCCCAGACGACAACCTGTGCGTTCTCCAGCAATTTCTTCACGTGCTCACGGGGAAACGCGAGTGGATAGCCGGTCTCATTGGCCAGCGGGGCCACGGGAGGGTCTTTCAACTCGATCACGATGCTCCGTGAACCGGTCTTTCCCGCTGTGTCACCCTGATGGCCGAAGCGCGCAGTACCTTTCCGCGATAAGGAAACTTCGACGAAGTCGTGCAGTGAAGACGGCAGAGCAACCGCCGTGTCCCAGACCGTCACATGCTCATTGTCGAGAATCGGCTCGGCGCCTCGAGCCAGCGCGGCGAAGCTCAAACCTAGTATGCACAGCAGAGGCTTCATCGTGGCTCAATCGTATCGCATCCATGTCGAACTAACATTACGCGCAACGCCGCGCGGTACGCCTGTCGCGTCACGTTTGGTTAATGCAAGGTCCAGTGCACCATTCGCCGGGATCCAGCCTGCTTTTAACCAGCAGGGCGCATGCAGCCCTAATTCGGTCCATACTCCGCGGCCTGACGCCGCATACGAGCCGTAATGACGAAGCACCACGAAACCACCGACGAAGAATTGGAACTCATCGAGATGCGTTACCGGCAGGCGCTGGCGCTCATGAATCTTGAGGACTTGTTCGCCGAGGGCCAGCTCGACTGCACGCGAGGACCCTCCTCAATGACCCCTCCTCAATGACCCCTCCTCAATGACTTCAATTACGCATCCGTGCGCGGCACCAACACAAACTGCATCCCAGCGGCTTGCGCGGCCTGCACTCCCTGCGGACTGTCTTCAAACACCAGACACTCCGTGGGCAGCACGTTCAATCGCCGGGCCGCCTCGAGAAACGGGTCCGGAAACGGCTTACCCCGCGCGTAATCCTCAACACACACAACGGTGTTGAAGAGGTATCGGATTCCAAGAGCGTCCAGAGTTTGCTCGATTTGCCTTCGAAAACCTCCGGAGGCTACGGCCAGCGGTTTGATTCCGTGCCATCGCCGCGCGATCTGCAACACGGCTTCGATGGGTTTGACTTCGCGGATCATCTCCAAAAAGTATTCTTCTTTGCGCGCGGCGGCCCTTTGCACGTCGCCGACCTTCAACCCACACTTGTCTCTCAGCAGCGTCAAGATTTGCGCGGTCGGTGTGCCACCCCATTCATAAAACAGCTCCTTCGGGAAGGATCCCCCGAGTTCTGCAACAATGCGCGTCCACGCGCGATAGTGCAGCGGCATGGTGTCCGCCAGCGTCCCATCGCAATCGAAGATATACGCGCCGAATTCGCGCTCAGGAATGACAAGTCTCATCGGCTCGATATCACCTTCTATACCGAGTGTTCAGGCCGCGATTCCCGCAAGTTTCGCGGATTCGATCCACAGACGCTGCGCCGCCGCATCGTCGCGGGCTCCCGTTGTCGGCGTCGCCGGCCGGCATTGGTGGAAATACCTTCCGCTGATGCCGGCCACCTCCGGCGATGACGCCAGATAGACGATGGTCCGGGCTCCATTCTCAGGCGAAATCGCGAAGATCTTGGCCATGCGCACCACCCGCGAAAGAAGGCCGCCGCTGCTGTCTCCGAAGCGTGTCGCAACGAAGCCGGGATGCAGGCAGTTCGCGGTGACCTCCTTCCCGCTCCAGAATCGCGAAAGTTCTCGCGTGAACAGGATATTGCATAGCTTGGATCGTCCGTAAGCCTTGTACCCGGAGTATCCATTGGCCGATTGCAGGTCATCGAAGTCCAGCTTGGCGCCTCTATGCGCATCCGAGGCTGTGTTGACGACCCGCGCCGGCGCGGCAGCCAGCAACGGTTCACGCAGACCCTGGGTAAGCACGAAATAGGCCATGTGATTGACGGCGAAGGTAAGTTCCAGATTATCCTCGGTCACATGACGCGAACCGAACATGGCGCCGGCATTATTGATGAGCACATCGATACGGGGTTCCGCAGCCGCAATCTGCGCCGCCAACCGCTTCATTTCGGAGATGCGCGACAGATCACCGTAGTGAATGGAATGTGAAATGCTCGTATCCGCTGCGCTCAATCGCCGCAGAGTGGCTTCGCCCCGCGCCTTGTCGCGCGCGACGAGCACGATCCGGGCACCCATACCGGCGAGCCTGCGTGCGGCAACCTCGCCGATACCCGACGTCGCCCCCGTGATCACAACGACCTTACCGCGCATGTGTTTTCCCGGTGTTGATAAAAATCTCACTGTAGCAGGGAGCGCGGTCACCGGCCCCTGCCATCGCGTCAGTCTCTTGTCGGTGAAATTCCTACGCGACCGGCCGGCGCATCCTGCTGTATTCGCCGGATGATATTGAGTACAATATCTTCGGTGGTCGCTGCAGCGATGTCAGACGCATGAGGCTGCAGCGCGTGCAATGCAACGAATCGAAAGAGGTGCCTGACAACTGCATGGACAATTCGAACTCGTCTTCCAATCCCACTTCAGCCCGCACGACGCTCAAGCTGAAGGCCGGCGTAAAAAAGTCGCCAAGAGAAAGCAAGACGCCGCCCATTCCGCGGCCGCAAAACACCAGCAAACTGAAACCCGGCGCCCACTGGTCGGACGAATACAAGGAGCGCATGCAGGCCGACATGGATGCACTGATGTCGCGTTGACGGTTCTTTCTACAGTAGATCTCGACTTTTTTTCCCGCCGCGGTCGAGCAGGCGCGCAATCCCGCCGCCCAATTTCATGAGCGTCGCGATCGTTGATCGAGGCAGCGCAATCATCTGGTCGTACCATCGGCTGATTCGTTCGACGAAATCAAGCATCTCTCTCAGCCGAAGCTGAACGACCGGATCTACGCTCGCGTCATCCCGGCACATCTCGACGCATTGGCGCAGAGCGGCCGTTGCCGGATCGAGTTCGCGAGCCTTGCGGCCTGCCGCGATCCGGGAGACGAGCGTCCAGAGGTCGGTTTCAGCTTGGTAGAAAGTGCGCCGATCGCCCAGCACGGGAACCGGCCGGATGAGATTCCATGTCTGCAGTTCCCGCAGGGAATTCGAGACGTTGGAGCGCGCTATCCCCAAGGCATCCGCAATATCTTCCGCCGCAAGCGGTTGCTTCGACGCGTACAACAGCGCGTGGATCTGGCTCACCGAACGGTTTACACCCCAGCGCTCGCCGAGGTTCCCCCACTCCAAGACAAACTGCCGGACCGCATCCGGAACATCGTCTCTGCGATCTGTTATTTCTGTCATGACAGATATTACAGACCATCAGAGGCAACTTGTCAAGGCGCGCCGATGCCAAAGCTGAATCCCGCCTCCGGACCTGATCCGATGTCAGCATGGGAGCAACGTCGTAGTACTGAACCGGATCGCTTTTTTATGGTTGCGTCAAACGGACGCTCGGCCGCCACGATGTTTTGTTGAAAGCGAAGAAGAACTTCCAAGTCTCGTTCCGCGCTTCCAAGTCTCGTTCCGCGGCTTGTCTGATCAGTATGGTTACGATGGCTGCACATCCGCCTGACGGTCCAGCGCGACACAACCGTCCAACAGCGTCACTCTAGCCGCTCCTTCGCCGAACCATTCAAGCGCGCTCGCCGAGGTGTATAATTCATCGACCTTTTGGAGGTGTTCATGACAACTTACCTGCGCGCCGCCGGCGCAATCGCCACTTTAATCCTTTGTGCCGCCTGCGCAGCGAGAACGGCAGATGTAAAGCCAAAAGCCCCGGCATCCACGCTCGCCCAGGATTCCGGTTGTCCGACTCAAACCGGAAGTCGAATCGCCGCCAGCAATGCAAATTGTTCGGTAGCCGGCCGTTCCTATTCGCACGACGACATTGACCGCACCGGAGCTACGACCGCAGTCGAAGCGCTGCGGCTGATGGATCCGTCCATTACAGTGCATCACTAGGATTTTCCGGGCGGAGGTGATCCACCTCTCATTTCCCGCGATCCCCTACACGCCATTTCTGCAGTGAATCGGGGTTACGCCTATTGCGGAATCTAAATTCGGCCAGCGCGCGGTCGTCGTGTATGCCAGTCCGTGGCCTCCTCAAACGCTCGCGCCAGTCCCAGCAACCGCCGCTCTTCCCAAGGCGCAGCGGATATCTGCAGTCCAATCGGCAGGCCGGCGCTCGTCATGCCACAGGGTACGGAGATTGTCGGGAATCCATACATGTTGAACGGCCGTGTGTTCCGCAGAAGCAATCCGTCCAGCGCGAGAACAGCCTCGACGGTTGATGGATAGTCCGCCGCCATCGGCGCGGAAACTGGTGTCGTGGGCGTGACCAGAAAGTCGACGGAGACAAACACGCTTAACGTGCTGCGGCGGAGCCGGTCGAGTTCGCGGCGCGCTCGGATGTACGATTGCCCGTCGATCCCCGCACCGAGTTGCAGTTTTGCGAGAGTCTCGGGCTGATACAGTTCGGATTTCTTGGCGATGTACTCGGCATGATACGCGTAGGCCTCGGCGCGAATGACGGTTCTGTCCGCGCTCACCTCGAGGGGCACCTCCCTGGTCTCGCCGCCCATCGTGGCAAGGACCGCCAGCGCCCGGTCGAATGCGGCCTGAACTTCCGGTTGAAGGTTCGCGCAAAAAAACTCGCGTGGAACGCCGATGCGAAAGCGTCCCGGGCTTTTCCGCATGCCCTCCAGATACTGCCCCGCAGGTCGGTCCTGGCTGGTGACTTCATTCGGATCGTAGCCGGCGATCGTCTGCAGCGCGGTGGCCGCATCGGCAACGCAGCGCGCCATCGGCCCGATGTGGTCCAACGACCATGACAGTGGAATCACACCGCGATTGCTGACCCTGCCGTATGTTGGCTTCAAGCCGACGATTCCGCAGAAAGCAGCGGGCTCCCTGATCGATCCGCCGGTGTCCGAGCCGAGCGCAACATAGCAAAGACCGGCCGCAACGGCTGCCGCAGCTCCGCCGGACGATCCGCCCGCGATTCGTTCCAGGCTCCACGGATTGGACACACGACCGTAGTAGCTTGCTACCGAAGTTCCGCCGTACGCAAACTCGTGCATGTTCAGCTTGCCTAACAAAATTGCGCCGGCGTCCTTGAGACGCTGGACAACGGCGGCATCCTGCTGCGGTACCCGGTCCTTGAATACTGCCGACGCAGCCGTGGTAGTGACCCCGGCAGTATCGATCAGGTCCTTGAGCGCGATCGGTATGCCATGCAGCGGGCCCCGCCACCGGCCGTGCTGCACCTCGGACTCCGCCCGTCGGGCTTCTGCCAATGCGGACTCTGCGGTGACCGTGATGAACGCGTCCAGCAAAGGATTCTGGGATTCGATCCGAGTGAGACACGCCTGCGTGAGCTCAACGGGCGAAACACTCTTGGACTTCACGAGTGCCGACGCCTGTTCAACGCTGAGAAAGGCCAGCTCATCAGGCGATCGCGCCGAACGACGGTCCGGACTTGCAGACGACGCACTCGCTGTGCGTCCATGCAAGCCCAGCACGAGTCCAGCAACGCTTGCCAACGACGCATCGAGAAATGATCGGCGCGACAGGCCTGCATCACCTGTCGGCGCAAAGCACGTCTGAGGCAGCCTTCGCAAGGGGTCGCCGCCATGGAGCGGTGTTTCAGGGCCGCATATATTGGTCACAGGACTCCATCAATGGCGGTGAACACTCCTGGGATTATCCAACCGGGCAGGTCATGAAACAACCGATCCTGGAAGCTGCCAGGGGTCCCGCGTGATACGCTGATGTCCTGGGAGGGAAGCGTGGGAGTACCGATTGAGAGTATTCGTACTGATTACATTGGCCTGCCTATCCGCCTGTAGTTGGTTCCATTCGCGGAAACCGCCGCTGCCGGATCCGACTGAGATCATCTTGACCGGGGCCCCTGCGGGTTCTCTCGTGTTCGTCGATGGCTTGCAAACCGGACAGCCAACGGCGGCCAACGGTCATCCGCAGATTCTGACCGTCGCGCCCGGCACCCACAAAGTGGAAATACACGCCGGTGACACGATCGTTTATCGAGAGGAGACCTATCTGGCTCCAGGCGAACGCCGCACAGTCATGGTGTTGTCGGGTTCAAGCCGCTAACGCCGCTAATTTTTGAGTTGGAACCGGATACGGAACGCATAGCAAGAGTTCACGGGCTGCCCATCTTCCGTCGTCGCGCGATAATGCCCGGATCCCGCTCGTGCCAGCTTCAGCGCGCCCTCGTCGAGCCGGGGACTGCCGGTGCCTTGCAGCGTCGCCGGATCGGAAGTGAGCCGGCCTTTTGCATCAACGCACACCCGCACCGTCGCAGTCCCCTGCTCTTCCATGCGCCTCGCAATATCGGGATAGAAGTCGTCGGGATTCGGGAACCCGGCGCCCGGCCCCCCCTGCACTTGCTTCACCATGCGAGAGGGTGATACCGGCGATACCTGGCGCGACGGATCATCGACGACTTTAGTCGTCACGTCGCTGCCCGGATCGGGGTCGCGCGGAACCTCAATTTCGGGCCTGTTCACTTCGATCGTCACACTCTTCAGCTGCGGCTTGGGGAACGCCGGCGGCAAGGCGCGCGGTTGTGGAATTGGCAACGGCAGGTTCTGAATTGGGGTTCGATTCACAACCGGTACGTGCGTAATTGCGGTCAGAAGTGCGTATAAGAGTGCCGCGTGCAGGGACACGACCAAAAACAATGTGCTCGAGCGGCGCGAGAAATAACCCAAGTCGTGTTGTGCATAGGTGCTCATGAACTTGCTCCCGACGACGGAACTGGCCACTGGAACGCTCGAGGGCTGGTGCTCGAAAGCGATTACTTGCGTCGCCCAGCAGCACCCGATGGCCAAGCGCAGCTGCGACATTGCCGAGGAGGAACAACTCCAGCACCCGCAACGTCTGCAGTGACATTCGTACATTGCGGTCTTGCTTACCCATAGTAGGAAGTCTACATAGGGTCGATAAAGAACGCAAGTCCTCTTAACGCCTTCCCGGGTTCCCGGGTTACCGCCCTGCCGGATTCCTAAATTTCACGTAATGCGCGTCAGCGGAATCAAAGTTTCGCCGTTCCTATTACTAGCAGGAATAACCGAGGCGTGATCCGGAGACTGCTCGTGTATAGGCCCTCTTTCAGAATGATACTGTTCATCATGCTGCTGTCGGCGGGGCACATGGCAGCCATGGCCCCGTTGAAGGTTTCAACCACCCGACTGCCTCAGGAAGCAGCTTCACAGCCTATAGTCAGGGCCGGGGTCGCCGTCTCTTCACCCAGTCCATTCAACCACGCCATGCCGACCAAACCGGCAGGTCCGAGCGCGAACTGACCGGGATTCAAGGGTATGCGGCGCTCTGTTCTCGCAGTGATGCGAGATAGTGTTCAACGGTGCCAACGGCAAATTCTCGCGCTTCTCGCTCATATCGATTCTCCCAATAGCCGCACCGTAAGCACTCCGCCACATACCGCCAACGCGTTAAATATCCCGTCCGCCACTGGCAGATCACATGATAGAACTCGTGCATGACCAGCTCAGGCCTTGCAATGAATTCAGCCCCGCTGATCGCCAGGAGGATGCGGTTCGGGCGCGTCGTCGCGGTCATGCCGCGGTGAAGCTTCGCGTAACGCGAGTGCTCGACCACGATCACACCATCCACCGGTTCCTCGAACACTCGCTCGAGTGCCGCGGCGACTGCCGGCGGAAGCACGTACCGTCGTCCGAACATTCCACCCCTGCTCGGATCCGCGGCAGCGTGCCGTTCCGGGCCGATTACACCCACACCATCTTCTCCGACGACAACTCCGCCTCTCCATCCCATCGATACGCCACGAGCGGCCCGCCTTTGGCCACGCTGTAATCAAGACACGCAAACTGCGTGGAAATCACTTCAGGCGTCCCCGTAAACCAATAATGCCCAAAAAGAACCGGGGGGCCTGCATACCTGCGACCCTTCCACTCCGCCGGCAACGGCACATCCGGAATCATCGCCTCATTGCCCGGCGACACGATCGCCGCGTCTCGGAATTTTGTGACATCCGGCAGCCACCATCGAACTCGAACATCATGGCGAACCTTGCCCTCCTTGTCCTGAAACGATACCCCTTCGGGCAATGGCACCTCCACGCCCTTGCACACCACTTCAAGCGCTTCGTATACGGCATGGCCCTTACGACTGCCCAAAAGGATTGCTTCGTTGGTCAACGTTTGATTGGGGCTCAGCAGCGGACGCAGCACGTTCATGGATTCCTCATGCCAACATGCATGCACCACACGCAAGACCGAAAGATCCAGCCATAAAGGCAACGTCTTGAACCAATCCGTGATGTCCTTCTGCCGAGGCGTTCCTTCGACTACATCCAAAAACGCCTGGTGCTGCTGCCGATTTCCCGGCTTATGATGGTCCCGCAGGAACTTCCCCGGGTGCTCAGGATCCGGAGTAACCCACGCAATCGCATTGAATTCATGATTGCCGAGAACGCAGCGGGCCGAACCCGACGCGACCATGCCGCGCACGAGCTCCACGGTCGCGAGCTGCTTCGGCCCGCGATCGATCAAATCCCCGACGAAGATCGCCGTTCGCTCTGGATGACGCCAAGCGCCGCTGGCTTGCGAATAGCCCATAAAGTCGAGCAGCGATACCAGTTTGTCATACTCGCCGTGCAAATCGCCAATGACGTCGTACGCGGCGCGCGCCTCATTCTGCTGCATCACTTCTCCGATTGCTCGAGCAAATCAACGCGGCCATAAGAACCGACCCGCAACCCATCCATAACTTTACGCTCACCCGTCCTTACGCTCACCCGGCTCTGATCGCGTCGGCGATATAAGTGGCCTCATTGGCCCGCGCGCGGCTCTCTTCGCGACCCAATGGCGACGACGCCATCGTCGAGTTACTCCACAAGGTGGCTCGTCTTTTGCAAATTGCCACGCACCGCTCGCGTTCCCGGCCAACGAGTCGAGTCACCGCCTCTTCGATGCGCGCCGAGATTCTTTGCGCCGTACCCTCGGAGGCCGGCATGCCAATCTCATAAAGTATTTCGTGCGCCAGTATCAGAATGGCCGCGGCATCGGCAGATGTTTTCTCGCTACTCATTGCAATACTCTCTTGGTCCTGCCTACGGCGCGACTGACACGCGTTATCGATTCAGGGTCGCGGCACCGGAAAGGCGAGAACATTGTCCGTGTAGGTTTCTACCACTTCGCTGAACGGCGTGCCGTCGGGCAAGGTTAGCACTGCGCGATGCTCCAGCAGTTTCGGCGGCACTGGCAGGTTCGCCGCCTCCTCGGCAGGGACAGTGGCATTCATCTCCCACCCCTCGGGCAGCGGATGCCACAGCAGCCTCGACGACAGGGTGTGCCGCTGAAAATGCAGCGACTGCACGACTCTGCCGAACGGTAAGTCGGTGGTGTCCAGGAGTTTGTTCATTTCGGGCGTCAGGCGGCCCGGTACATACCAATTGTCCGCCTCCGACAGCACCACCGCGCCGCAGAGCAGCGTTACCCTTCGATAGCGGATCAAATCGGCCGAACCAACACCCAACTCTCGACGCTGCTCCGGCGACGGCGGCTTGTCCGCATCAGGGACTCGCGCGGCGACTATTCGTGGCGGTGATGCCAGCCGATGAGCGTCGCACCAACGCTCGAGCGTCAAACTCGCGCTGTCATGGCTCAGCAGATCGGCATTCAGTGTCTGGAGCAGCGCGAGCGCTTCAACACGCGCAACAAAGTTACCCGGCCAACCGGGCGCCTGCGGCGGCGGCGAATCGGCCGTGGCTACCGCCACCAACCACCCCAGCAGGACACCACTGGCACAAAGCGACTTGGTAACTCTCAGGGTCATTGGTCTCGTCCCCTCAGGCGGTGATTTCGATGCGGTTGCCATCCGGATCGAGCACGACACTCTCGTAATACCCATCACCCGTGCGGCGCGGACCATCAATGATGGCGAACCCGTCGTCATGCAGTTTCCTCGTGAGCTCGGCTACGCGTTCGGCCGATCCCACCGAGAGCGCGATGTGGGTGAGACCCATGCGTTGAGCTCCTGCTTCCAGTACGACTGGCGAAAGGGTCGTCGTCGTCATTACTTCGATACGAGCACCCTCCGAGAAGCTGAGAAAGCAGGAGGTGAACCCCTTCACCGGATTCACGTAGTTGGCGGCGGCGACGGCGCCGAAATAGGAAGCATAGAACTGCTTGCACCGTTCCAGATCCGTCGTCCATAACGCAATGTGGTCTATCCGCATATGCCGAATCCCCTCAATTCTCTCCGCGGCTGCACGCCGTGCACGAGCGCGAGTCGTTGTCAACCGGATAAATTTTCCACTCGGAAGGTTGCTGCCGCGCAATACGTGGACTGGTCGCCGGTCACAAGCGATTCTGCGTCGCACCAGGGCCATGATCGCCACTATATAAGAAATAACAGTTGCATTTGGCGCGCCTTCGGCGTTCGACAATCCGGCCGACGATCGAACCAATCAATTCAGCAAAGCGAGTATAATCGGGTCACTCGGCGCGGTGCTCAGTCATGCCTAAAACGCGCGGAACACGCCACCGTTGCCGCCTCAATAAAGTCTGGAGAAAATCATGGAACATCACAGGGGCCAACGTCACTCGACGGATGTCATGGTGCAATTCTTCACCAGACCGAGCACGGTTGGCATCGGTCGCGTGGTCAATGTCAGTGCGACCGGAGCATTCATGGAAACTGAACTTCCGTTGCGTCCTCTGTCGCTGTTGTATTTGGAGCCAACGGATCGTCTGCCGAGCGATGGCACCAGCGGACGCATCGCCGCAACGATAGTTCGCTGTACTCCGACTGGGGTCGGTCTTGAATGGTGCGAATTCGGAGCGGAAGGAACGAGGGCCTATGCTCGCTTGACCGCCGGCTCGAATGATTTCGCTGACACCCACCAGTGGTCCCTACCTGCGATGCCAGAGGCAATGCCAGGGCCGCGCAAAGCGTCGCGCTCCGGCGAACTGCCCGGCCTGTGTCGTCTGGAATTCCTGGATTAGGCCGCAAACTGGCTGCCAGGGACGGCCAGGCGACGCGCCGCCATGCAGGTAATAAACGCCGCGTAACTCCAGGCCAGGTGCCGCGCGGACGTCTGCTCGCCGGTGCGTTGGTCGAATTGCTCAGACATCTCGCCACCCGGCGGCGTATATGCACGCACCGTCTCGAGAAAGGCATTGCCGCGCTTGATCCAGACGGCCGCATCCGCGCTTTGAACCGCGGCCCGGAAGCAAAATTCGGCGGCACCCAACGTCGAGAAATAATAGGCACCGCCTGAGAAATAGACATCTCCGCTGTAGCGACCCATTGCCGGCGCCGCGCGCTCGGAGCGCTTCTGGTTGATCGGATACGCCGCATCGAACAAGAGCTCCAGCCGCGCAAGGGTGGCCTGCATTCGCGGATCGCGCACAGTATGAGGAATACCCTCCCCCGCTGTGTGGATCGCCGCAAGAACAACCGATATGTCGAGTTCCTTCGGAGAGCGGCTTCCGGAACTCAAAACGCGCGATCGAAAGTAGCCCGCCTCGGGAAGCCAGAATGCGTCGAGAGTGCGGTGAATGGCTTGCCCCTGTGCACGATAGGAGTGCGCCGCATCCCTATCGCCCCTTCCTTCCAGCCAATCAGCTCCGGCTTTCAGAGCCGCTGCGGAAACGCACAGCGTGTAGTAGTGAAGTCCCTGCTCCTCCTCCCAGATGTCGAAGGACGGTTCGCGCCAATGCCCGGAAGTAAACTTGAGATCGGCGCATACCAGCTCCGACAGGTCGATGATGAGGTCGGCGTCGATTTGTCCATCGCGTATCCAGCGCAACACCGCGAGCGCCCGCAGCGGCGCTCCATCGTGCTGAGGCCGACTCCATTTCGTGATGTCGAGCGCGCCGTCTGCATTGACGCGCGTTTCTGCGAGCACGGCATCCCCGTGCACCATCGCAAGCTCGGTGTCACTCCGGAGAAATCTGACGAACTCCGACGCGCAGTTCTCGCGCCAGGACGCCGCCAGTGCGCGGCCATCGAGCTTTTGGAGCGAGAGGCTGAAATGGACGAAGTCCCGGAAGTGGGTGCGCGCCTCGCAGCCGACACTGCCGGCATTGGCCAGCAGGCGCAGCGCGTCCATGACGAGCGCGGAATCGCGGTACCAGTGGAAAAAATAGTCGGGTTCGGGGTTCCAGTCGGCCAACACGGGTGAGGCGACGACGGATCCTTTCCGGGGGCGGACGGTCTGACCGAATCCCGGCCGCGTCTTGACGATGGGGACCGGCGAGACGCTCTCGAGCATCGCAGCCGCCGCGTACCGATACTGTCGATCGAGCCATGGCTCGAGGGCCCCTTCATCCCGGCGCATCAGCCGTCGTTCGCTCGGTCCAGGTAGGGGCTGCTGAACCCGAGCTTGCGCATTCCCGTCTGCACTTCCGGAGCGCTCATGAATAGCTTCCACAACAGGCCGGTTCGATGATTCTCCATCATGACGATGATGGGCCCCTGATCAATGGCCAGGTAGACGTCGCTGAACCAATTCCGCTGCTCGCAGAATGCATCGAGGAAACCAAAAGACCCCCAGATCTTGCTCCCATGCCGGCTCAGGAAATGTCGCAAAGTATTCATGACCTCGAGAGGCGCATAGGGGAGGCTCGCCAGCGATGCCGTGGGCGCGATGGTGCCATTGTCGAGATCGGGCGCGTGAGCCAAATATCCTTCCGGATCATCGCTGGCAGTGAGGCCCCAACAGGACTCGCCGTACCCGGGGTAGTTGCCGGGGTTCGCGACGCAGTGCGCGCGATTGATCGCCACATGACGCTGGTTCAGTTCCCAATAGTCGGCATAACGATCTTTCAGACCGCGCGGATCGAGTCCACAGAAAGAATAATGGGTGAAGAAGAGCGGCCCGCCATAGGGCATCCCCAACGGCAATTCAATGCCGTAGTAGGACCGACCATTGAGAAAACCCGAGCCCGATGCAAAGCCGTGGTGATAGGCCACGGGATCGATGGGGTAGCGCGGCGCGGCCGCCGCTAGAACGTAGGTGATCAAACATTCGTTCCAACCACGGATCTTGTGATTCATGGCCCAGTCGTTATTGGGGCTCCAATGCCAGTACAGCACCTCGCTACCCCCTCGGGTGTACCAGTCCCACTCGACCTCTTCCCACAGCCAGGTGATGCGCGCGCGCAGGGTCTTTTCGACCTTCGTGTCGCGCTTGAAGTATTGCCGCGCACACAGCAATCCCATGCACAGATACGAGGTTTCCACCACATCGCCGCCGTCATCCTTCCGATAGAACGGAATCGTCGCGCCCGTGCGTCCATCCAGATAGTGCGGGAATGCGCCGTGATAGACCGTCGCGGCGCTGAGCACATCGAGCATTCGCCCCAGCCGATCCAGAGCCGCTTCGCGGGCAATCCAGCCGCGTTCGACCGCAACGAGGATCGCCATGATGCCAAAGCCCGAGCCGCCGACGGCTGCCTTGTGATTCGTCCGTTCTCGGCGAGCCGTGCAACGATCGAGCGCAAGCCCACTCGAGGGATGTGCGCCCTCCCAGAAGAAATTGAAAGTCTGGCGCTGAACAATCTCCAAGAGCTCCTCGTCGGGAAGGGTAGCCAACGAGGCCGCGCTCGCCGTGCTGACCCACAAGGCCGCCGTGCGACTCTGTGAGGCGCGTTTCAGATCCTGCCGGGCGGCCATGGGAATTCCCCTCACTCGCTCGGCACGAAAATCCATAGCAGCACGTACAACAGCAGGCCGACCCCCGCGCAGATGAACAGTACGGCAAACAGAAGCCGCCATACCCAGGCTTCCATTCCGGTCGATCGCGCGATTCCACCGCACACTCCGCCAAACCACCGGTCGTTGCGGCTGCGTCGAAAGGTATTGACGGCCGATGTGAGTGGGTCATTGGGGCGGGTTGGCTCGTTATTCAGCAGCCGCTCCTTCGCGCGTTTGAACTCCTCCTCCGTCAAGGCACCGTTAGCGCGCAGTTCCGACAGTTTGCCAAGTTCATCTGCAAGCGGCATAGAGCACTCCTATCGTCCTAGAACACCGCAATCCTGAAAAAGTAGCAATTCGACCAGGGCACCGCCTGATCAAGCCGAGCGGATGCCCGAAGCGGGTTCCACTCTACAGTTCTGCCAGTTAATATCCATCCATGGCATCCACCTATTTTCTGGCCCAACTCATCGGATTGCTCTTGCTCTCCGTCGGAGCATCGATGCTCCTTCGGAAGACGCTTTTTTTGAAGGCGCTGAATGACATAACGGGAAATAGCACATCGTTGTTCATGGCGGGCATCGTTTTACTCGTCTTGGGCCTTTCGCTGGTCCTTACCCACAACATCTGGCACGCCGGATTCCTCCCACTCGTCATCACGCTCATCGGATGGATTCTAATTCTTCGTGGCATCGTTTCCATGTTCGTTCCGGGCGATGGCATCGCGCGTATGATCCGCTGGTTCAGGGTGGAAGAGTTCTCTTGGCTCTACGCCATGCTTGTCCTCGCAATTGGAGCGTATCTTACTTGGGCCGGTTTCATGCGCTAGACGACAATTCCGTCGAGGGTCGCCGGTGGCGTGCGCCCCCACCTCGACGCTGAATTCGCAATTCATGCTCAATTCCGACTCCATTCAGATTCGCACCGGCGTCGAAGCCGACGCCCCGCAACTCGCCGCGTTCGCTGCGCGCACCTTCGAAGAAACCTTTGGGCCCCATAATCGACCCGAAGATTTGCACGCCCATTTGATAAAAGCCTTCGGAGTCGAACAACAAACCCGGGAGCTGCTGAGCCCGAGCATGGTGACCCTTCTTGCGCATCAAGGCGCAACGTTGGTCGCCTTCGCCCAGGTCCAGCGCAAAGATCCACCTGCCGGAATCCGCATCGATCGACCGATCGAGCTGCACCGCTTCTATGTCGATCGCCCGGTTCATGGAAAGGGCGTTGCCCAGCGACTCATGCTGGCCGTTCATGCAACAACGCGTGTTCTCCACGGCCGGAATCTGTGGCTCGGCGTGTGGGAACGAAATCCTCGCGCCATCGCCTTCTACAAAAAAGTTGGCTTCGTCGATCGTGGCAGCCACGAATTTCTGGTCGGCTCCGACCGACAAACCGATCGCGTACTCGTCGCACCTGTTCAAGCGGACCATCGCTGATCGCGCCCAACCTCCCCGGCCCTTCGGCGTGGGTCACATGCATTGGCCGCTTTGCGGCTCCGCCTCGAAGCCCGGATATCGAGCCACCAACTCGCAAGGGCGATCGCCGCAGACGCGATTGAGACGTGCGTCTCAAAAATCTCCGATTTCGCTCGAAGGCAACGCAGAAAGCTCAGTATGGTCACTCCGAGATACCATAAAAGGGGGGCGAGGCGCCATGAAGTCTCTGATTAGCTTGATATACGCTAGCCGGTCGACTGAATGCTTTCACGAGCATGAGATTCCCGATTTGTTGCACCAGGTACGCTTAGCGAATGCAAGGCAAGAATTCACGGGCATGCTTCTGTATATCGGCGGCTCTTTTTTGCAGGTGCTCGAGGGTCAGCCGGAAAGGATTGACGCTGTGTTCGGCAGAATCCTCAATGACAAGAGGCACACCCAAGTACGGCTAATCGCAAGAGAATCCATCCCCGAGCGAGCTTTTGAGGGGTGGACGATGGTGCACAAAACCCTGGACCTCATTGAGGCGGGCGAACTTATCCGAGAAATCGATTATTTCATGTCGCCCACGTGGCTCGCACAATTGGACGCAATCCATGCGAAGAAGCTCCTCCTGGCCGCCAGCATGCGGTGGCAGATGGAGCACCGTACGGGAAAGTATCGAACACTCGGCGGCAAGACAGCGTCATGAAACACGATGGCGCGGGTGCTGGTGCGGCTCAGCCGAAAACTCGTTCAACGGCCGTTGAGGACGGCAATTGCTTCGATCTCAACAAGGAATTCCGGCCGGAATAACCGCGGAACCTGAACGGCGGTACTTGCAGGGGGGCTCTCGACGTTGATGTACTCGTCGCGCACCCTGCGGAAATCCGGCAGATTTTCCAGGTCGAGAAAGTAACCGTTCAATTTAATGACATCGCGGAAGCTGCCCCCGACAGATTCCATTGCCGCCTTGAGATTCTCAAATACTTGCCGGACCTGCGCACGGAAGTCATCCCTACCGACGATGTTTCCGCTCCGATCGAGCCCAACCTGACCCGCGATGAATACCGTCCTGCCCCCGGTCACCAAGGCAACCTGCGAATAGCCCACAGACCTGGGCATGGCTTCTGGAATGAACAGTTGGAAGTTCTTTTCGGCCGACATTTCCTCTTCTCCAATGTTAGCGTTCGGCTTGCCGGGCAAGCTCATGCACCCAGCACTCAATGCCGCCGCCGTCACCAAGCTTGCGACTCTCATTGCGCAATCTCCACTCGCCTCGACGCCGGCTTTACCATAGCTTGCGCCCGGTATATTCTTCAAATCGATTGTCCGAATAGCCCACATTCGTATGGTGCATCTCGCTGCCCTCGATTTGAACCTTCTTATCGCGCTCGAGTCGCTTCTGGATGAGGCGAGCGTCGGGCGCGCGGCCATTCGAGTTTCTCTTTCCCAGCCTGCGATGAGCCATTCACTCAAGAGGCTGCGGGTTCTGCTCCATGATCCGCTATTGGTACGGGTCGGCGCGCGGATGCAACTGACCGCTCGCGGGGAAGCTCTGCGTTACCCGGTCAAGGATGTACTCGCACGCGCGCGTGATCTGCTGGTCAGCGCAAAGTTTGAGGCGGCGAGCAGTACCCGGACTTTCAGATTGTTTCTGTCGGACAACGCGGCCGACCTGTTGCTGCCGCCGCTGCTGAAACGATTGCAGGGAGAAGCGCCCGCTGTCTCCATTCGAGCTCAGTCCAGCGACAGAAGCCCGCCGGATCCCTTTCAGTTGGCGCGCGCCGTGGATCTGGCCGTCTCTTGCGTGCCAAACTCCTTCAAGGGATTTTATCAGCAGCGCCTGTTTACGGACCGGGATGCGGTAGCAGTGCGACGCGGCCATCCGCTGACGAGCCGAATCGTGGGTCTCGAAGAATTCCTGAAAGCCAGGCAAGTTGCGGTCGTTGGTCCTGAATTCACCGAAGATCCGGTGGATACCTGGCTTCGGCTGGAGGGCCACGAGCGAAACGTCGCACTCATCGTTTCTCACTATCTCCAGGCCCTGCACGTGGTAGCTCAATCCGATCTGGTTGCGGTCATCCCGGAACGTCTGATCCGCGCGCACGCGGACTTCCTCGACCTCGACGTGGCGGCGGTCCCGTTGGACATAGGAACCTTTGACGAATACCTGCTTCATCCCGCAACCACCCATGCAGACCCAGGTTGCGTGTGGCTTCGCCGGGTGTTCAACGACATTGCGAAATCCTTCGGGCCGCTGGATGCTCGACGAATCCGGAAAATGGCGAATTCGCGGCGGAACACGCCTATCCTGCAACGAAGGCCGCCTCGAAAAGCTACTCTGTGAACCCGGCAGGAAGTTCCGGGCAAACCTTGGAGGCAATCAATGATCTTGTTCACGCGTATGGAATGTCGGGTGCTTGCGATGGCAATAGCGCTGTTCGCAGCGGCGGTTCCGGCGGTGGGCGGATCGGCAGGCACGGCGCTGCCGCGTGCCACAGCCGAATCCCAGGGCATTTCCTCCACTGGCCTGCAAGCACTCTATGCGGAAGCCGATGCCGGGCGGTTCGGGATTCATGGTCTGATGGTCCTGCGCCACGGCAAGGTCGTGGCCGAGGGGTGGTGGGCACCGTATACCGCCGATGATCCCCACGAACTCTATTCACTGAGCAAGAGCTTCACCTCCACGGCCATTGGGCTTCTACAGGCGGAGGGGCGCATCAATATCCACGACAAGCTGTTGGGTTATTTTCCCGACCAGGCGCCGCCCGACGCTGCGGACAACCTCAAGAATATGCGCCTGCGCGATCTGTTGATGATGTCCACAGGGCAGCAGCCGGAGGAGGTGGATCGGATCAATATCGGTGCCGCAGATGGGTCTGGCACGCGGCAGTTTCTCGCGGCGCCGGTCAAACAGCGACCCGGCACGCTTTTCTACTACAACACCCCCGCGAGCTATATGTTGTCGGCCACGGTGCAGAAGGTCACGGGGCAGACCGTGCGCGACTATCTGGTGCCGCGCCTGTTTGAGCCGCTGGGCATCGCCACGCCCGCTTGGGATCTCAGCCCGGAAGGCTACAACCTCGGTGGCTCGGGATTGCACCTGCGCACGGAGGACGTGGCCAAATTTGGCCAGTTGTTGTTGCAACGCGGTGAGTGGAACGGTCGACGTCTGTTGCCGGCGGAATGGGTGGATCAGGCCACTGCCCGCCAGACCTCCAACGGCAGCAATCCTGACAGTGATTGGGAGCAAGGTTACGGCTTTCAGTTCTGGCGTTGCACACCAGGCTTCTATCGCGGTGATGGAGCCTTCGGCCAGTTCGTCATCGTCATGCCGCAGTACGACGCCGTGGTGGCGATCAACAGCGGCAGTCGCGATATGGGCGGCATCATGAAGATGCTCTGGGCCCGGTTGCTGCCTGAGCTTCGGGCCGCGCCCTTACCCGAAGATCGTGAGGCGCAGGGCGCATTGCAGTCGCGGCTGGCGCATTTGCAGTTGCCACCGACGTCGGGTGCCGTGAAAAAGTCGCTCGCCGCGGCGATCTCCGGGCGCGTCTATCGGCTGGAGCCCAACGACGCGAAGATTGAAACCATCTCGCTGCAATTTCCCAAGAGCGGGTATGCTGCGGTGAAGTTCCGCCAATCCGGCAACGACGAAACTCTTGCGGTAGGGCGTGACGCGTGGTCGGCATGCCAACAGACCAACGGCGGCCGCTTGGCAACCTCCGGCGCTTGGACCGCCGCGGAGACCTACGCCATTCAGACTGCCGTGTGCGGTACGCCTTACGTGGTGACCTACAGATTCAAGTTCGCAGGCGATACGCTGATGATCGAGCGCGACGCCAACGTCAGTTTCAGCAGGGACAAACTCGCGGCCTGGCGCGGCACATCACGGTGATGTCGCCGATGGGCAGAGTAGTCGACAGGCCTTGAAAATCTGCCAGTGACTCCCAAGATGGTCGAAAAGCCGGACGAGCCTGGGCCTATTGAGGATGAGCACAAGACATGGAAACGATTGGCGGCGATTTAAACCAGATGCAGCGCACCCCGCTGGCAGCAGCTCACGTCGACGCATTGCGCGCCGCGGGCAAGGTCACGACTTATCCTGCGGGGACGATTCTTGCCCGGCCCAGTGAGCCGATGGATCGCTTCGTTTATGTCGAGGAAGGCGAGATCGAGGTAGTAAATCCCTATACCGGCGAACGCCTTTTGCCCTCCACGCTCGGTCCGACACAGTTCATGGGGGAAATCTCCTTTCTGAACGGTGGTGCCTGGTCGATTCCGATGCGCACAGTTCGAAACACGCGGGTGATCGAGGTGCCGCGGGAAGCGATGCTCACGCTGATGTCTCAAATCCCGGAGATGTCCGACATCATCATCACGGTGTTTTCGGCGCGTCGCCGACGCCTACTCGACGACCGGAACAGCACCTTACGTCTGATCGGCGAAGATGAGGACCGCGACGTGCGCCGCATCGCGGAGTTTGCGAGCCGTAACCGCATTCCCTGCAGCTCGTTTCCGCTGCGCAGCCCGGAAGCAGAGGCGACCGCCCACAGTTGCTCAATCGCTCCGGGCGTGCCCGCGGTGATCTTCGGGCGCGACGTCGTCGTGAGCGATCCCACGCCCGACAAGGTCGCGCGGCTGCTCGGCCTCAATCTCGACTTCCGGAACGACGAGAAGTTCGACGTCCTGATCGTGGGCGGCGGGCCGGCCGGGGTGGCCGCGGGAGTCTATGCGGGAGCCGAAGGCCTCTGCGCCCTGGTCGTGGAAGACGTTGCGATCGGCGGTCAGGCCGGGACCTCGAGCCGTATCGAGAACTATATGGGCTTCCCGACGGGCATTTCCGGTGCCGACCTGGTCTGGCGCGGCGAGGTGCAGGCGATGAAGTTCGGGACCCGCTTCGCGATGCCTCGACGCGTGGTGCTCCTGGAGAGGCTCGAGGATCAGAGCTTCTGCGCCACCTTCGACAATGGCCAGCGCGTCCGTGGCAAGGCGGTGGTGGTCGCGACCGGAGTGCAGTACCGCCGGCTGCCGCTCGAGCGGCTTGCCGACTTCGAAGGCGCCGGCATTTATTATGCCGCGACCGAGATCGAGGCGCGCTACTGCAAGGGAACAGAAGCGGTCATCATCGGCGGCGGCAACTCCGCCGGGCAGGCTGCAATGTTTCTCAGCCGCTCGGCGCGCTGCGTGCGCGTGTTGGTCCGCGGGGCGTCGCTGGCCGCTTCGATGTCGAGCTACCTCTCCAGCCGGCTCAAAGCCGATCCCAGGATCACGATCGAGTTCGGAGCCGAGGTGAGCGCGTTGCATGGCACTCAGCATCTCGAGGCGCTGACCATTCGCGATGTGAAGTCCGGAGCGACCCGCGTCGTCGACACGCGCGCGCTTTTCATCATGGTGGGCGCAGCACCGAACACGGAATGGCTCTCCGGCTTGGTGAAACTCGATGACAAGGGATTCGTGGTCACCGGTTCCGGTGTGGGCTCGGCGGCCTCGCCCTTCTCCGCCTCCCTGCCCGGCATTTTCGCGGTGGGTGATGTGCGCGCCGGCTCGGTTAAGCGCGTCGCCTCCTCGGTCGGCGAAGGATCGGTCGTGATCTCCAAGGTCTGGGAGTTTGTAAACCACTAACGCCGGCGTGCAGGCCCCGCTATTTCGCAGCCGTGGTCGCGGCGCGCGCGGACTGGCCGGGCTTCATGAATTTGACCAATACCCGCTGGCCGATGAGGAAGGGCGCGTCGTCCGCCGAGACCACCACCTCGACCACGCGTTCATCGCTCGCTTCATTGGCCGCGTCCGATTTCAGCTTGCGCGCGCCGAAGGTGGCGGCGATGCGGATCACGTGGCCCGTCGAGACTCTGCTGGGATCCGCCTCAGGCACGATCTGAGCTTCCTGGCCGACATGCACGTCCGGGACCGCGCTCTCGACGATTTCCGCGCGGATAATGTGCGGCAGTACCGGCTCCAGATCGAACATGTTCGACACATTGAGCGTCGATGCCCCGGCACCGGGATTGGCGTAACGGCGGATGATTTTACCATCCATGGGCGCGCGAATATTCGTGAGCTCCTCGTTGTATTGCGCTTGCGCCAACTGGGCACGGGCGGTTTGAATCGCGGCCTGCTGCATGCCCAACTGGGCTTGCGCGGTTGCGACGTTGTCTCCCGCCTGATCGAGCTGCTGTAGGGCGATGGAATTGGTGGTGGCCAGCTTTTTGAGCCGCTCAAATTCGCGCTCTGCAGTGTGGACGTTCACCTGGGCGAGCACGAGCTGGGATTGGGCCTGCACGAGAGTGGCTCGAGCACTATAGATCGCGAGGATGGCGTCCTGGTCTTCCTGGCGCGCCAGCACCTGCCCCTTCTTCACGACATCTCCCTCGTGCACCAGTACATCCTTGATCACCCCGAAGCGGCGCGCGGCGATTTCAACCACGCCGCCTTCAATGTCGACCTTGCCGTTGGCGATGGTCGCGAACGCCGAGAGCGGAGCGGCAACCGGCGGACCCGCGCCGCTCTTGCTGCAGGCGGTCAGCAACAATGCAACGATCGCGGCGGCGAGGAGTTCGCGGTTCATGACGGTGGAGCCGAAATCATATGATCGCTCAAGATGTTGCCATCCTCCATGTGAATAATGCGATCCGCATGCGGTTCCAAGCGCGGATCATGGGTCACGACCACGATGGCTGCGTTGCGCTCTTTCGCTGCCTCATGCAGCAGCTTGATCACGACCTGGCCGTTGACGGAATCGAGCGCCGAGGTCGGTTCGTCGGCAAAAATGAGTGCGGGCGATTTGGCCAAGGCGCGCGCGATGGCGACGCGTTGCTTTTCGCCGCCGGAGAGTTCCGCGGGCTTCTGGTGCAGGCGCCCCCCTAAGCCCACCGACTCCAGGACGGCGGTGGCACGGGCGTGCGATTCGCGCTTGCCGACGCCGCAGTACCTTAGGATTTGCACCACCTGCGCGGTGGCGTCCAGCGAAGGAAACAGGTTGAAGCCCTGAAAGATGAAGCCGCAATGATCCAATCGAAATTTGTCGACCTTGCGGCTGCTCTTGTCCCACAGGCTCTCGCCCAGCGCTTGAACGTCGCCCTCGTCGGGTCTCATGAGACCGGACAAGGCGGCGATCAGCGTGGACTTGCCTGAACCGGAGGGTCCCATGACCATGGTCACCTGGCCGTGGTAGGCCGTGAAATCGACGTTCTTGAGTACCTGCTGCCGGGTTTTGCCTATCTTGTAGGCCTTGCTCAGTCCCTTGGCATCGAGTGCGAGCGAACTCATCGCAGCAGATCCGCCGGCTGGCTTTTCTTGAGAATGCCGAGCGACAGCGCACCGGACAGGATGGCGATCCCAAGCAAGGTAATCGCCACGGGTAAATCGATAAACAGGGGAAAATCCATGGGTACGCCAAAGCTCTTGGCCAGCGCCCAGACCCCGGCTGTGAGCAATGCGGTGAGCAACAGACCTGCCGCGCCCACCCACAAGCTCAGTTCCATGACGATGAGCCGGAGGCTCCCCATCGAGACACCCAGCGCCCGCAAGCTCGCAAATTCCTTGATGTTGGCGAGGATCGCGCCCTGCAGGGTTTGCCAGGTGATGACGACGCCGATGAACGCCCCGACGATGACGGCAAATCCAATCATGACGCTGATCCCGCCATCCTTCAGCATTGATTTTTGGCTGGCGTCCGACAGCTCTTGCCGGGACCACGCCTTGTACTTGCCGTCGTTCATGCTATTGAGTTCTGCGGCCACGCGTTCGGCTTGCGCGGGATCCTTGATCTTGACGACCAGCGGCCCGACGCGCTCAGAATCGTTCAGCAGGTGCAACAGCTTCGCCGTTTGCGGCGACATGAACACCGAGGAGTTGAACATGGAAGGATAGCCGTCGCAGACGGCGCGAACCCAGACCCGAATCCCATTCATTTTTGCCGGATCGCTCACTTTCACGCCGAGCTTGCCCAAGCTCGAGCGATCGACAATGACCGAGTAGGGTTGCTCGAGCGCTTCGATGAGATCATCGCTGAAATCGTTGGGCAAGGTGACGGCGCCGTGAACCGGCTCGACGATGACGACCCGCACACCATCGCCTTTGGCGGGTTGGCCGTCCTTCGGAAAATTGGACCAGAACGCCCAATTCATATTCAACGCCTGTACGTCGAGCACGTCGGCGTGACGATAAATCTTCGGGATATTGCGTCGCGGCTGACCGGAATTGTTGCTGAAGAGGCTCTCGGCCTCGGGCGGCAGAATCATGATCGACGCCGGCGATCGGTCTACCGTGGCGGTGAAGGATTTGCTCATGCCCATGAACATGCCGGTCATGGCCAGCACCAACAGGCCCGCCACCGCCAGCGCAATAATGGCGGCAAGATAGCGGCGCCACTCATAAATCAGGGTGGAGAGCGCTAGCGACAACGAGATGCCGGCCGACGACCCGAACTCATACGCACGGCGACATCAGATGCAAATCCAGGTCAACGAGCGCACCGTACGAGAATTGTAGGGTTTGTTGGACATTGCTCGAGGATACGCGGTTCCAAAGAATTCTGCTGTGGTGCAATAGATACGCTCATCGTCATCGCTCTCATCATCTATTTTGTTCGTCGAACGTAGCGACATTTGTCACTCGTCACGATGACCGCGACCGGAGCCCGCTGCAGCGATAGCTAGCGGTGCCCGCGTGGCCCGGCAGTTTGCCCCCCAATAAATCGGTAGCCGGCACCCGTCAAACTAGCCCCGACCCCAGCCATCACGGCTTCGTCAGCGTCCGAGTCCGCGCGGATATCGTAAATCGACCCACTCGCAAGCCTCAGTTCGTCTCTGACGAACGGAATCACATCACCGCACGGAATCGTGCTGCCCTGCGCCTCGCTGTAAAGAGCAACGACACATGCGTGATGCTTACCGTCAATGGTGACAATCACGTCCGGTCTCGCGGCAATGGGCACCGGAACTGGAGTGTTTGCAGACGGTCCACAACCGGACAGGAGCGTGAAAGCCGCCGTCGAGACGATCGCGTCGCGAACGAGTCCGATGGCCTGGTTCATCGATCGCAATATGCTCCCTTGACCCCCAGCCGGCAATCCCCTGAGAATGCCGAGGCACCGAATGTTCAAGGAGAGTGCTGTGACAGAAGTGTTCATCCGATTTCCCGTGCACTGTCCGATCTGCAAGCAGGAATGGACATCCCAGCGGACCAAGCGTGAACTTTTGGACGCACTCGAGAACAACAAACCGATTCGCGCGTTCGCCGAGTGCCATGACTGGCACTGGGACTTGAACGAAACCGAACGTAAGGAACTCGCCGCACGGGTACGAGTCTGAGACGAGCCCGCGTCCGTCTCACAGCTGATCAGAATTGTACCGTGACACCGGTATTGAACGATCGGCCTTGCGCCGGCAGCGGCCGGAACGCGGTGCCCGCCAGCCCCGGCGGATACAGCGCGGACTGCCAGGTGCCACCCAGTGGATTCTCATACTGACGGTCGAGCAGATTCGTCACGGCAACATCGAGACGAAGGGACCGCCATTCATAGGCCGTGCGCAGACTGAGGATCGCGTAACCGGGTGTTGGGGGCTCAAGACGCAATGCATCGACTTCGCTCTTATGACCCACTGCATGGAGTTCAAGCGCGCTCGACCACTGGCCGCGCTGATGCTCCAAGGCAATCGTGCCGTGGAGCGGCATCATGTGGTACAGATTCGATCGAGTGGACAAATCCTGCCCGCGCACGAAGCCGCCTGAGCCGATGAGTCGCAACACGCCGGCCGCTGCACTGTCGGAGAGCGCGTAAGCCGCGTTTGCGTCGACGCCGTAGAGGCGCGCTCTGCGATTGACAAACACCAGCTGCGAAGCCGGCATGCCGGAACAGGCCGGTCCGCAGATCGGCACCGCGTCGATATAGTCTTCGACGGCCGTGAAGTACGGTGTGACCTGCACCGCCCACCGGCGGGCGTTGTGGTCATGCCAATTCCCCGACATGCTCGCGGTGGTGGCCGTCTCCGGCTTGAGGCCAGGTTTGCCCGTGTAGCCGTTGCCATCGCCGAACCAGGTGACGGTCCCGATGGTATTCGTGCCCCAGCCATAGCGCTCATAGAAATTCGGCGAGCGATTTTTTCGCGCCAGCCCGAAGCTGTAGGTCTCCCGATTGTCGGGCTGGTAGCGGGTCAATAAAGTCGCATCGATATTGACGTCCGTGCGCGCGCGATGGGACGCGTTGAAAGCCTGCGCCGTCGGGTCGATTCCGTCATAACCTTGAACGGGCCCCGTATCCATCCGCACCGTGTCGTTTCTCGCGCCCAGCAGCGTGGTCCATCGACCGCTCCATCGGCGCTCCCATTCGGCGAAGGTCCCCCACTGCATGCGCGTCGCATTGTTGATGCTGACGTAGTCGAACATCATGCCGGCCGGGCCACCCGGCCAGCGGTCATCCAGGGTCTGGGCGTGCAGTTCATTGCCGAGCCGCAGCGTGTCTTGCTCTGACGCGGCGATCTCGGCCTTGACTCGATAGCCGAAATCCTGCGCCCGCTCCCGGGTCGGCATGTCGCCAAAACCCGTGATGTCGAGGCTGGGCGGATAGCGATCCGGTGCATTGCCATTCATTTGGTGACCAATGTGGTCGTAATAGGCATTGATGTTCAGGTCGCCCCAGGCATAGCCGCCCTGATAGCGCACATTGAAAAAGGCACCGAGGTTTTGGGTCAGATCCATGTCCGCATTGGGAAACCCTTCATAGGGGATGTACTGCAGCGCCGTCTGTACCTCGATCAGATTTTGTCCGCTGCGATAGGCCGCCGTGATTTGTTGATTCGAGGTCAAAAAGCGCGAGGCATTGATCCTCTCTCCTGCACCGTCGTGGTAGTCGCCCGCCCCATTGACAGAACCCTCATACGCCAGACTGAAATTGTCGCCCGCCAGCGAGGCAGACGCCGCGCCGCCGATCGCGGCGCCGTTGCTGCGATAGACACTTGAAACTCGGCCGGCACGATCAACGGAGGTTTCCGTCGCAGCGAACATGGGCGGCGCAGATTCGACCAGGATGGTGCCGCCGATGCTATCGCCGCCAAGACTCACCGGAGTCACCCCGGGCAGCACCTCGATACGCGCCACATTCGCAGGATCGGTGTACGACAGCGGTGGATTCATGTGCATGGGGCAGGCAGCGGCGATCGGCACGCCATTGACCAGAATCCGTATGCGGTCATCTCCGAGCCCGTGAATCATCGGCAGACTGGATACGCCGCCCGCTTGCGCGGCATCAACGCCTGCCAGCAACGACGCCGTATCGCTGCTGCTCACCCGTCCGGCGGCCAGTGCGTTCGCGGTAGCCTCGACCACAATGCCGGTTGGGTCCGCGCTCGACTGCGCCCAGCAGGGCGAGCACGCCATAACGAGCGGCAATCCGCTGAGCAGGGCGCCTTGCCTCACACTGGTTCCCCCGTCAACTGGCGCGCCCCTGGCATTTCGCCGGATGAGCAGTGGATAGTCAATACGTTCGCTTGACCGAGCCTTCCATAGCCCGACGCTATCGCCGTCATTCAAACATTCAATTGGGAACATTTTCATCGATCACGCACTCTTCGCGCGAGCGCAGCAAAAGCCGGAGGGGAGCATGAACAAGTCAGACTGGGCACGGCCATCGCACAGAACGGCACTGTTCGGTTTCGCCATCACCGCTTTGAGCGCGCTGAGCGTTGCCGGGGAACTCCAAACCGCACCGCATGGCGCGATGCCGATGTCGCAACAGCAAAAGCGTCTCGATGAGCTCGTTAGCGGCTTGAGTTCGCCTCCGGCGGGGGTCGACCCGACGGCCTGGACGACCATCTATATCCCGGCGGGCAATGAACTGACCCCGGACCGCATCGCGCTGGGGCGCAAGTTGTACTTCGACACCCGCCTGTCGAAAGACGGTACGGTGGCCTGCGCTACCTGCCACGACGTCAGCCGCGGTTTCACCGACCGCCGCAGCGTATCGGAGGGCATCGGCGATCATCTCGGCAAGCGCAGCGCACCGACGACGATGAACGCGGCGCTCCTGCAGAGCCAGTTTTGGGACGGGCGCGCGCCCTCGTTGGAGGAACAGGCCAAGCTGCCCATTCTCAATCCCATCGAAATGGGGCATCCGGATGCGGGCGCCGCGATGGCCGCCGTCAACACCGATCCGGCCTATCAGGGTTTGTTCCAGAAGGCCTATGGCCGCGCGCCCAACTATGACGATCTCGGCCGCGCCATTGCCAGCTTCGAGCGCACCCTGATCTTTCTCAACGCACCGTTCGACCGCTTCACCGGCGGCGACAACAAGGCGCTCTCCCCCGCTGCCCAACGCGGCTGGGATCTGTTCAACGGCAAGGCGCGCTGCGTCAGCTGTCACATGATCAATTCCTCAAATCCCCTCGGCACGGATAATTTGTTTCACAATATCGGCGTGTCGGCCCGCAAGCAGAATTTCGAGACACTGGCCGCGCAGGCGCTCGGCGTATTGAAGGACGGCAGCAATACCGAGGCGGTCGACAAGCTCGCGATTGAAACCGATATGTCGGAGCTGGGGCGATTCCTCGTCACGAAAAAGCGCGACGACATCGGCGCCTTCAAGACCGAGCAGCTGCGCAACGTCGGGCTCACGGCGCCGTATATGCACGACGGCACCCTGAAAACTTTGTGGGACGTGATGGACCACTACAACAAGGGCGGCGAGACGAATGCCTATCTCGACGGCGGCATCGAACCGCTGAATTTGAACGAAAACGAAATCAATGACGTAGTGGCCTTTCTCTTCGCGCTCACGGATTCGCGATTCGCCGCGCAAAACGAAGCGGCGCAGCGCGAGCAGCAGCTGCTCGCCGCGAAGAGCCGGCCGTTCCGCGACAACGCGCTGGCGCACCGCGAGATGCTGCCCTTCGAGCAGCGGGTGATGGGTCCGGCGGGTTTGCCGGTGAGCCTGAAGTAATAGCGAGTCAATCCATGAACGACAAACTGAAAATACCCCGCATCAAGAGCATCGAAACACGGCATGAGGAACAGCGCGAGGCGCTGTTCCGCGGCCTGCACAATCTAGACCGGCGCAGTTTTCTGAAAGTATCCACGGGTGCGGCGGCCGCGGCGATGGCAGCGGGGGTGTCCAGTCACTTCCATAGCTTCCTCCCCGTGAATGTGGCCTACGCCGGCGCAGGTCCCGGCGGCCAAGGCTTCACCTTCGCCTACATCTCTGATTCGCATCTGTACGCCAAGAAGACCAATGAGCGCTTCGTGCGCCAGCTTTTGCGCGCGGTCGATGACGTGAACAGGCTCGACCCACAGCCCGACTTCGTCTTGTACGGCGGCGACCTGGCGCAGCTCGGGCGCAAGGAAGAACTGGATCTGGGTGCACAGATCCTCAAGAGTCTCAAGGCGCCGGTGCACATGATGGTCGGCGAGCACGACTGGTATTTCGATATGGGCCACCGCTGGAATGAATTATTCGGCCCGCAAACCTACAGCTTCGATCACAAGGGCGTGCACTTCGTGGTGCTGATGAGCGTGCAGGAAAAAGACTTCTGGAGCGCGCGGGGCATGAGCGCCGCGGAGCGCATGCACACCGTGGCGGGTCTCGATAACGCCGTTCAAAGCGCCTTCGAAGTCGGCGCGCCGCAACGCGAATGGCTGCGCAAAGACCTCGAGAAGGTATCGACCTCGACGCCGCTGATCGTGTTCTCGCACTCCCCGCTCTACAAGCTCTACCGTTCGTGGAATTTCTGGACCGACGACGCCGAAGAGGTGCAGGCACTATTGCAGCGCTTCGATCGAGTCACGGTGCTGCACGGTCATACCCATCAGGTGCTGACCAATCGCATCGGCAATATTCAATTTCACGGCATGTTGTCGACCGCATGGCCCTGGCCCTACGCCCCGCAAGGTTTGCCGGCGCTCACCGTGCAGATGAACCGGCCCAATCCCTTCGACCCGAACGACGGCCTCGGCGACGGTACGGTCTCTGTGCACCCGGACGGCCTCGTCGACAAGCTGTACAACCTGTGGAACCGCAATCCCATGCAGGTTAAAGCAAGCTATTTGAGCAGCGGCGGCAAGAGCGATGTCCCCACCGCACCCACGCTCGCCAGCTATTGATCGCACGTCCGGAGCCACGCCATGAATAACCTCAAGTTCCTCGCACTGCTGCTGGCGTCGAGCCTGGCCACGCAAGCCGACAGTCAGAGCCCATCCCCGCAGCAGTCGGCGGCCACGCCGCCGGCCGGCAGCAAGACCGTCAAGCTGTGCGACAACAAGACCACGGTGCAGGTAGCGAATGACGCGCCCAAGACCCGCGCCGAAGGGCAGAAGATTTCCGATGCGCTGATGGCGCAGTGGAAGGCGACCAATCCGAACAACAACTGGGTTCAGGGAGAGGTCGAGGCTCACCAGGTAGTCACTCCGGCGGACAATTCCAAACTGATCGGTACCGGCCAATCCTCCACCTACGGGACGGTAACGCCGCAAGACGTCCAGGTGTGGAAGAACGAGACCTACAAATCGGCGGTCTACGGTTCCACGGTGTTCCACAGCGGCGATGAACTCGGCAGCGAGATCGCCGTGTCCTGCGACATGTGCCATCCTCGCGCGGCCAACACGCATCCCGAGTCGTACCCCAAGTTCCAGCCGCAGCTGGGCCGAGTCGCATTGCTGCGCGACATGATCAACTGGTGCATCGAGCACCCGGTGCGCGGCAAGGTGCTGGCGCCCGACGACCCTAAAATGCGGGCGCTGGAAGCCTATATCCTTGCGCAGCGCAAGGGCGTGGCCTTGGACTACGGCAAGCGTTAATTGCGCGCGCGCACAAAGCTTGACTCCGTTACGACGGAGCGGGTGCCGGTCGGTGGGTTGTTCCTGACCAGGTCGCCGAGCAGCGCCAGGTCTCGCGCTTTCGGGTAGCCGCGGCGCCAGACCAAGCCGATGCGGCGGCTCGCGTTGAGTGATCGCAGCGGCCGGATGACGAATGATGGCTGCGGACCCTGCGGAGGATGAGCTGCGAGCGCCGGCAACAGGGTGCAGCCAAAGCCGGCAGCCACCAGTTGACAGATCGTCTCGAGGCTCGCGGCGCGAAAGTCGTCGATTCCCTCTTCCTCCGCGGCCACGCGTCCGCAAGCGGCGAGCGCCTGACCGCGCAGGCAATGCCCATCAGCCAACAAAAGCATCGGCTCGTCGCGCAAATCGACTTCGGTGACCGTTTTCAGTCCCGCCAGCGGATGGCTCGGCGGACAGGCGAACCAGAACGGCTCGTCAAACAGCGCTAATTCCTCGAAGTCTTCGCCTTCCAGCGGCAGCGCCAGCAGTGCCGCATCTATTTGGTAATTGCGAAGGCGCTCCAACAGGTGTCGGGTCAAATCCTCATGCACGACCAGTTGCAAGCCGGCGTAGCGACCCTTGGTGAGGGGAAGCATCCAGGGCAGAAAATACGGCGCGAGCGAGGGAATGACGCCTAAATTGAGCGGCCCCGTCAACGGTCCACGCGGCTTGCGGACCGAGGACAACAGCGTGTCGACTTCCGCAACGATCCGTTGCGCTTTCTCAACGACCTCCTGACCTATCGCGGTAAGCGCGAATGATTTCGCGTTGCGCTCAATCAGCGTGACCCCGAGATACTCCTCGAGCTTGCGGATCTGATTGCTCAGGGTGGGTTGGGAGACATGACAGTCTTCGGCCGCGCGGCCGAAATGCGCGCGATTCGCAAGAGCCACCAAATAGCGCAGTTCCCTGATGGTCATTGCGAACCGCCCGTCAGTTGATCATCTATGCCATCCACTCATGGCGCGATTTCACGCCAGACAACGGACGGAATCCAATTGATTGCCTCTACCGGATCCATAGATTCCGTCTATGAAATTCACTGAACGATGATCGTTCCCACCATGCGCGGATGGATAGAACACGCGAAGCGATACGTACCCGGCTTGTCGAATTTGAACGAAAAGCTCTCGTTCGTATCCATGCCGCCCGACTTGAACAATCCCGTATCGCTGACCACGCTGTGTGGCTCATCGTCCATATTGGTCCAGGTTACGGTGGAGCCCGCTTTGACGGTCAATGGCGTCGGCGCAAACATGAAATTCTTCACGACGATCTTTGACCCGGCCGCCGTTTCTGCAGCCGATGGGACAGACACCTCCATCGCTCCCAGAATAAGCATACCGACGGCCGTCAGCCACCATTGATTTCGCCGCATCTTCACCGTGAGTCTCTCCTCCATTTAAGTTTCGCCGCCTTGCTACGCAAGCGCCCTGTCGCTGAGCGCCAGTGAACTCGGATGTTTCACCACGGAGACGCTGGTGATGCCGAGCATCGTTTGCAGTTGATCCGCGGGCACCTTGAGCGGTCCGGGTCCCGAGCCCACGCCCGCGGCGGGTTGCGGATAGGAAGTCGACCGCGCGGTGTGGAAGGTCATGTTGCCTTCAACCTTCTGCACGATCTGATGAATGTGACCGTTGAGCACGGTAACCGAGCCGAAGCGGCGCAGCTGGCTCATCAGCTGATCCGCGTCACCCGTGCCCCAACCCCAGGGCTCGTAGATCGTCCACAGCGGCATGTGGGCAAAGACCACAATCGGGGTGCTCGCCGAACGACCCTTCAAGTCGGCCGCAACCCAAGCGAGCTGCTCGTCACCCAGGGTGCCAAGCCCACCCGGCTTGAACTGTAAAACATTGATGAGCCCGATGAAATGCACGCCGGCGTGGTCGAAGCTGTAATAACCCTTGCCATTGGAGGCCTTGCCGAATCGGTTGAAATATTCGGTGACGGTGGCATCCGTAGTGTCGTGCTCGCCCGGCACCGTGTGTATCTCGGTGGTGCGCAGACGGGTGAACAGCTGCTGCGCCTGATCGAATTCGGCGGGCTTCGACAAGTGCGTGATGTCGCCCGTGTGGATGATGAGCGCCGGCTGGTCGGCCATGCCGTTCACGATGTCGATGGTCTGCGTCAAAGTGCCGGCGACGTCCGGATTGGCTTCCTTGTTGAAACCGATGTGGGTGTCGCTGATCTGCACGAACAGCGGCTTGCCAAGTTTTGCAGCGGCGTTTTTGTCGCCGGCCGCCATGGCCAGATCAATGGGCGTGAACACTCCGCCCGACAGCGCGAAAAGCGTGCCCGCCCCGCCATAGGCCATACATTTCAGAGCGTTGCGACGCGAAAGCAGCGATTGGTCATCCGACATGTCCGTCTCCTGAGTGGCAGTACGGGAGAGAAGACTTCGGAGCCCGCCAAATTATTCCCGTTAATTGACGACTATCGCGGGAGACGCTTTATCGGACCTCCGGGGTGCTCCTGTCCTGCAACAACCGGACGAGCCCCAGCAGTTCATCCCACGCGGTATCCGAAACGGCGCAATTCACCAGATTCCCCGTCGTCCAGAACGCCAGGTGATACCCATTTCGAGTGGAGTTCCCCGGCAGGCCGCGCCGGTCCGCAGCCCAGCTGAAGACGTTGATGACGTGCGAGCCATGTTGATAGACGACCACTGCCGCCCGCTGATGATCAAAGTAATCCGCGCGCCCGCCCATCAGCCGATATCCCTGCTGGTCGAACTCCGCGACCACCGGCGACACATCGGTGTGACCCGCAAACCACGGCCTCACCGTGTGCTGATCGGTGGAAACCACATCGATCAGATGGTCCGGCATCAACGATCGAACATGAGCATTGACCAGGTCGTCAAGCACCGGGTTGGTCAGCGGCGGCGACAGCAGGAAAAACGCAATGCCGGCCGCGATCGCGGTGCCGCCGATGCCGCTGAAGGTCCCCTTCCAGAATGGTCGTGGTCGCCAGTCCGTGAGCCGCTCCCCATTGAAGAAGCGCCGGCCTTTGGCTGTTGTTTCTTGATCGAGCGAGCGCATGATACGCGCCCGCAGCGCCGGCGCAGTACTCGCGTAGCTCAGGCTCCGCCGCAGGGCGGTGCGCGTTTGTTGCAAGTCTTCCAGCAGCGCGCGGCACTTGGGGCAGGCCTCGCTGTGGCGCTCGATATCCGCCGCACAGAGCGCATCGAGTTCGCCGTCGAAGTATCCTTGCACACGCAGTGATTCAGCGCACTGCATGCCATGCCTTCACATCGGAGCCTCGCAGGGCGTAAAATCCATGATATGGGCGCAAGGCCGCCTCCTACACGATGTGAAGCAGATCGCAATCTGCTTTCGCCGCGAACATCCTGCCTTCCCTAGCACAAGACTCGCGGCGCGCCCGATTTATTCCTGCAATCGAGCAACAGGCCCGCGCGGCTCGCAGCTACGGCCGTGTTGAACGGTCTCTCATTCCTCGAGCTGCTTGCGGATCGACAGCAGTTCATGCCGACGCTGTGCGCTGATCTTCGGATAGCTCATTTTGAGTCCTTTGAATGTTTCGAGGATGATGCGCGACACGATCAACCGGGCATTTTGTTTGTCGTCGGCGGGAACGACGTACCAAGGCGAGTCCGAGGTGCTCGTGGCGCCGAGGCACTGCTCATACGCCAGCTTGTAGCTCTTCCAGTAACCCCTCTCTTGAATGTCCGCCAGACTGAATTTCCAGTTCTTCTGCGGTTCGTCAATGCGCGCCAGAAAGCGCGTGCGCTGCTCCTCCTTGGAGAGATGGAGAAAAAACTTGATGATGCGGGTGCCGTTGAAGTGCAGGTGTTTCTCGAAATTGGTGATCGAACGATACCGCTCGAGCCAGAGCTGCTTGTCATGTAGCGGCGGGTCGGGGAGCCCCTCGCCGATGAGAATGTCGCGATGCACGCGCACGATCAGCACTTCCTCGTAATAGGATCGGTTGAAGATGCCGATGCGGCCGCGTTCCGGTAGATCGCGTGCCGGACGCCAGAGAAAATCGTGCGCCAATTCGGCCGCGCTGGGATGTTTGAAGCTGAATACCTGGCAGCCTTGCGGGTTGATTCCCGACATCACGTGTCTGATCACGCCGTCTTTTCCGGCCGCGTCCATCCCCTGGAAAATAATAAGGATGGCGTGGCGATTGATCGCATACTGCAGCTGCTGCATCGCGCTCAGTTGGTCAACATGCTCCTTTAGAAGCCTTACGTACTGCTCCTTCGACTTGTATAGCGGATCGATCAGCGTCGGCCACCCCTTGAGGTCGACGTCATCTCCCTCACGTACACGAAAATCGCTGAGTTTGATCTTCATCTTCGATGTCCCTCCTGATGCGCCCGGCCCGCAACCGCCATAGCACGGCTCGGCCCGAGACCCGGTTCGTCGAGTCGGCGAGCGGCAAGCGGAAAATTCGCGCGGGCGCCAATGTTCGGCCCGATGAGGAGTCCGCGCCGGCGGACGCCGAGCGCCTTGGCAGGGCAAGGGCTAGAGACGCCGATGCCCCGATTCCTGACGCGCGTCCGCCAAAGGCTGATCGGCGATTGCAATACGTGCTCCACGCATCATAATAGGCGACGCCGCCTTTGCAAGGTTGTGCGGCACATGGCTATAAGGACGTCGTCGGGATTCGCCACGGAGGCTTACGCCCATAGTTACTTCTCATTTTGAAGGCAACCACTTGCTGGCGGCGTTGCCGAGCTCCGTATGGGACCGTTGGCTGCCCCAGATGCAACTGGTCGAATTGCACCTTGGCCAAGTGCTGCACGAGTCCCGTGAGACCCTGAGTCATGTCTACTTTCCGGTCACCGCCATCGTTTCGCTGCTCTATGTCATGGAGAATGGCGCGGCCGCGGAAATTGCCGTCGTCGGGGACGACGGAATAGTCGGAGTTTCACTATTCATGGGGGGACAGTCCACCACGAGTCGCGCCGTTGTTCAGAGCGCCGGGAAGGCATTTCGGCTCAAAGCGCAGCAATTGATGGACGAATTCAACCGTAATGGCGCCGTGCTGCATCTGCTGCTCCGTTATACTCAAGCGCTCATCACTCAAATGGCGCAGACCGCCGTTTGCAACCGACATCACTCGCTGGATCAGCAGCTCTGTCGTTGGCTGCTCCTGAGTCTGGATCGTCTCGAAGGGAGCGATCTCGTGATGACCCAGGAACTGATCGCCAACATGCTGGGTGTGCGCCGCGAAGGGGTCACGGAAGCTGCGAGCGATTTACAGCGCGACGGCCTCATACGCTATGCGCGCGGCCACATCAGGGTATTGGACCGCGCCGGGCTGGAGCAGCGTACCTGCGAATGCTACGAAGTTGTACGGCGGGAATACGACCGCTTACTCCCCCATGTGGAACGCGCAAATCGCTAGCTCGGCAGGAGCGAGTACGCCAAACCATGCCATGAATGCAGTCCTGCCGCCGGATGATCCAGCACGGAGCAAAACGGCCCTGACACGGGTCGTGGGTCTCGGAGCCTCCGCCGGCGGACTCGAGGCGCTGCAGCAGTTTATCGCCAACGTCCCCGCGGCAAGCGGATTGGCCTACATCGTCGTGCAGCACCTCGATCCGACGCATAAAGCGATGCTGACCGAGCTGCTGCAGCGAGCGACCGCGATGCCGGTGCACGAAGCGACCGGATCGATGCGTGTCGAACCCGATGTGGTCTACGTGATCCCGCCGAGCACCGAACTCACCTTGGTCGGCGGCCGCCTGCATTTGACGGAGCCCGCTCAACCGCGCGGAAGGCGCCTGCCGATTGACGTGCTGTTCAGTTCTCTCGCCCGCGACCAGGGTGAGAGCGCGATCGGGGTGGTGTTGTCGGGTATGGGTTCGGACGGGACCGTCGGTCTACAGGCGATCAAGGGCGCGGGTGGCCTGACGTTCGCCCAAGAGCCGGCATCGGCGCAGTTCGATTCGATGCCGAAAAGCGCGATCGACGCGGGGGCCTGCGACATTGTGGCCCCGGCCGCAGAGCTTCCCCATCGCATCGTGCTGGTCGCTGCGAAACACCCCGTGACGGTTTCCAGATCGGCGGGCACGGGCGAGGAAAGCGAGCAATCGCTGAACGCAATCCTCGGATTGTTGCGCGAGCGCAGCAAACACGATCTCACACACTATAAAATCACCACGGTGAAGCGCCGGATCGAGCGGCGCATGGGTGTACATGGCCTCGACACGCTCACGGCCTACGGACGATTCGTACAGGAAAATCCTCAGGAACTCGATCTGCTGTTCAAGGAATTGCTGATCGGCGTCACCAGTTTCTTTCGCGATCCGCCCCTCTGGCAGGAACTCAAGGACACGGTGTTGCCTGCACTGCTGGCGCGGCGGACCCCCGGCACTCCCCTGCGGGCCTGGGTCGTGGGCTGCTCGACGGGTGAGGAAGCCTACTCCCTGGCAATGGCGTTCAGAGAAGTGGCTGACACGCAGCCCAACCCCGATGCCTGGACACTGCAGATTTTCGCGAGCGACGTCAATTCGGATGCCATCGCCGTGGCGCGCAGGGGACAATTCGCTTCGAACATCGCGGTCGACGTGGCTCCCGAACGCCTCAGCCGCTTCTTCAATGCGATGGGCAACGGTTTTTTGATCGGACACGAGATTCGTCAAACGATCCTGTTTGCCCAGCATGACGTAACTCTTGATCCGCCGTTTACACGGCTTGACATCCTGTCCTGCCGCAATCTGATGATTTACTTCAATGCAGCACTTCAGCAAAGGGTGCTGCCGCTGTTTCACTACGTATTGCGTCCCGGTGGCGTACTCTTGCTGGGCGGCTCCGAGACGGTCGGCCGGTCATTGTCGCTGTTCACCCCGCTTGATTCCAAGTCCAGGGTATACCTGCGCAGCGGCGCCGCCCCGGTCGCCGGCAATCTGGACTTTCCCGTCAATCGCAGCCTGTCATTGCGCGCAACCGCGCAGGAGTCGAATGTGTCGCCACCCCTCGCCCGCCAGGCAAACCTGCAATCGCTCGCCAACCAGGTACTGCTGCAGGAGTTCTCGCCCCCCGCGGTGCTGGTCAATGAACAGGGCGATGTGGTCTATATCAACGGTCACACCGGCAAATACCTCGAGCCGGCGGCCGGGAAGGCCAACTGGAACATCCATGTCATGGCGCGGCCGGCCATCCGCGCGCAGCTCGCGGCCGCCCTGCGGCAAGCCTTGCACGAGAAGCAAACGATCGAGTTGCACGGCCTCAGACTCGAGGAAGATCCGCAGGCCACGCTCGATGTGACGGTACAACCCGTGCGGGAGTCGCCGGGGCTCGAGGGGACGGTGATGATCGTCTTTCGCGATATCGCGATCCCGCCACCCGCCAAGCTGAAGCGCAGGCCGGCCGCAGGCTCGCTCGATCCGGCGATCAGCGACGATCTGGTGCGCGCGCGCGAGGAAATTCGCGCACTTCGCCAGGAGATGCGCGCGTCCCAGGAGGAGCTACAAAGCGCCAACGAGGAGTTGCAGTCGACCAATGAGGAGCTGCAGTCGGCCAACGAGGAACTTACGACTTCGAAGGAAGAATCGCAGTCCATGAACGAGGAGCTGCAGACGATCAACGTCGAATTGCGTTCGAAGCTCGACGATTTGGCGCTGGCGCAGAGCGATATGCAAAATCTGCTCAACAGCACGGACATCGCGACGCTGTTTCTCGACAATGCGCTGAACGTCCGCCGGTTCACCGATCACATCACTCGCATCATCCAGCTGCGTGAAGGGGATATCGGCAGGCCACTCAGCGACCTCTCGAGCACACTCATCTACCCGCAACTGCAGGCTGACGCCAATGGGACCCTGCGTACCCTGGCGTTTTCAGAGAAACAGATCGCGACCACCGACGGGCACTGGTACACGGTGCGGATCATGCCCTATCGCACCGTCGCGAACGTGATCCAGGGCGTTGTAATCACCTTCGTCGACATCACCGCCGCGAAGGAACTCGAGACACGCCTGCGCAAGCCTTAGCGAGTTGGAGTAGAGTCTCGCCTTGGCGGCGTTGCGGCACGGGGAGGTACGATGTCGAGCGATTTAACAGAAGCCGAGAACCAAGCGAGCCTGCGCCTGCGCGCATTGCAGCGCTTGACAGGAAAGAATGGCTCGCATGGTGCGCGGCTGAATGCATCCGCCGCATTCCAGGTTCTGCACGATCTCGCATCTTCGCCGTCGACCGGCGCGGCCGCGCTGGCCCTGCTTCATGAACTGCAGGTGTATCAGGTGGAACTGGACTTGCAGGACGAGGAGATGCGCCGCTCCCGCGCCGAGCTGGAGACGACCTTGAGCCGTCAGCTACAGCTGTACGATTTTGCACCCGTCGGCTGCTTTACCGTCGATCGAAGCACCGCACTGCGAGAACTGAATCTCACCGCTGCGAGTATGCTCGGCGGCAAGCGAGACCAACTGCTGGGCAGGACCCTCGATGCATTTCTTGCACCGCACAGCGCGCGTGCATTGCATGTGATGCTCACGGGTGTGAGCGATGGCGCTGCGACTGAGGCGGAGGAACTGCAGCTGTCGGCAAGCCGTGGACCGCCGCGCCGCGTTCATGCCTCTGCGAGCCGCGACCCGGGCGGGGAACACTTCCTGATCGCCTTTGTCGAGGTCGCCGGGCACGGGGAAAGGCCTGCGGCCTGAGCAAATGCTTCCGCTTCGATTGTCGCGTACACGAAGAAGAATCCAGCGCTTGCACTCGCGATCGCCGCGGCGCGACCAGCACTCATGCCACGGCGCGACTAGCACTCATGCCACGCGGCGGTGCGAACTGCATCGTCGGAAGCGCTCCCTGCTATCGATTGCATCCCCTACCCCTCAGAGACCCGAGCCCTTCTGCCGAACCGCGTGAGCCACGCTGCGGGCCTGGTTCCATTCCTCGCGGCGTCGCCGGATCTCCTCCGCCGTCAGCTTCTCGACGTTGCAATAGTCGAGTTTCCACGCCGCCGACTCGCTCCAACGCAGTGGCGACTGCAGCGTCGTGCGCGGCCCCGGCGCCGATTCAAGCAGGCGCAGCGCCCATTCGAGTGTCGCCGCTTGCGATTGCGGATCTTGTGGACGCCCTGCAGGGTTCCCCAACGGAAAATCACTGAAGAGATAGCGCGGCACGCCGCAGTATTCGGGAATATCCTTTGCACAGCCCATCATCACCGTGGAGATCCCATCGCTCTCGAGCTGACGGGCTACCAGGCTCAAGGTTTGATGACACACGGGGCAGTTCGGCAGCAGGATCGCCGCCTCAACACCGTCGTCTCTGCAGCGGCGCAGTATCTCCGGACAGTCCACCTCCAGCGTCTGACGCTGGCTTCGATTGGTCGGTGCACCATGGAACCGCCTTGCAAGGGCGCCTATTCGCCCGGTCGCGACAGCGCTTCGCAGTGCCTCGAGCGGAAACCAGCAGCGGTTATCCTCCATGCTCGTGTGCACGCGATCAATGGCAACGTGCGAGATCCGTAGGTCGTGTTCAAGCGCCGTATCGCCGCTGTAGACGGTGTAGAACTTTGCCGCGGCGTTGTAAGGCGCACCGGGCCCCTGCTGCCCCTTGTCCGACTGATAGCGAGCAGCAGTCGTGACGAACGTCACGCAGCTTCGAGCGAGCGGCTTCTCGAGCGGCGCGAAAGGCACCTCTACGTAGTGTGCCCACTGGTACACATTGGGGTAACCCAGTGCCTGGTACCAGCTCCGAGTGCGTTCCATGTAACGCACGGGCTGATCGTACTCCGGAGCGAAGGTCAGGCGCTCAGGTTGGCGTGTCAGTGTCACCGGCAGCTCGCGTTCGTGATAATCGGCGCCAATTGATTGTAGTCGAATTACCGGTCTGGGGTTGCATCCCAATCGAGTGCGATGGAGCCCGACGGTCGCCGCCCCAACAGGTGGCAAAGGGCGTTTATACTTCCCTACTATGAGCAAACTCTTGGACGACGCGGCGAAGCGAGCGAGCCGCTACCTTGAATCTCTCGGTGTTCGCTCTGTCGCACCTGAGAAGGAGGCGCTCGCCGCCCTCGTCAGGTTCGATCAGGCCTTTCCCGAGCATTCGTCCAGCGCGGAGGCCGTGCTTGCTGAACTGGACGAAATCGGCTCGCCGGCCACGATGGCATCGGCCGGCGGACGATTCTTTGGATTCGTGACTGGCGGGGCTCTTCCAGCCACTGTGGCCGCCAATTGGCTCGCCACCACGTGGGACCAAAACGCCAGTTTTGTGGTTGCTTCGCCCACCAATGCCGCGCTCGAGAACGTCTCGTTGCGATGGCTGAAGGATATTTTCCATCTGCCCATGCAAAGCGCGGGCGGCTTTGTCACCTGCGCGACGGCGGCGAACTTTTCAGCCCTGGCGGCCGCACGGCACACCCTGTTGGCACGCGCCGGCTGGGACGTTGAAGCACATGGATTGTTTGGGGCACCGCCGCTCAACGTCGTGGTCGGCGAGGAGGTGCATGCGAGCGTGCAGAAAGCACTTTCGCTCGTGGGATTTGGGCGCGACAGGGTTGTGCGTGTGCCGGTCGACGCCCAAGGGCGCATGCGCCTCGACGCCTTTCCAGACGTCGACGATCGCACGATTGTGTGCGTGCAGGCAGGCAATGTGAACAGCGGCGCTTTTGATCCCACGCGAGAGATCTGCGAGCGCGCTCACACGCATGGCGCCTGGGTACATGTCGACGGCGCTTTCGGCATGTGGGCTGCGGCCGCGCCGGCGCGGGCACATCTAGCCCGCGGCGTCGAAGACGCCGACTCCTGGGCGACCGATGCCCATAAGTGGCTCAACGTTCCTTACGACAGCGGCCTGGTGTTCACGCGCCATGCGGACGCTTTGCGCAAAGCGATGTCCGTTGGCGGCGCATACCTCGCACAGGACGAAGAACGCGTCCCGTATCAATATACGCCCGACTTCTCGCGCCGCGCGCGCGGAATCGAAGTCTGGGCCGCATTGCGCCACCTTGGCCGCACAGGACTTGCCGACCTGATCGAACGGACGTGCCAATATGCGGGCCATTTTGCCGAGGGACTCCGTGCCGCAGGCTTCCGCGTGCTGAACGACGCGGTACTCAATCAAGTCCTGGTGTCGTTCGGAAGCTCAGAGCGCACGCGCGAGGTGATTGCGCAGGTCCAACGTGACGGTACGTGTTGGTGCGGCGGCACGGTCTGGCAGGGTCACACCGCGATGCGCATCAGCGTATCGTCATGGGCGACGACCGAGGCGGACGTGGAACGCAGTCTTGCGGCGATCTTGAGAGTGGCCTCGAATCGATGAGCTGAATGTCCCCGCGGGAAGACTGGTCTGCAGGACTGTCGAGACGCAGCCGTGAACGGGCGCACGGCACGTAAGTTTCTATTGCGCCTACACGGACTGACCCCTTAGTCCGACAACCCATCGACCCGCACGAGAGGCGTCAATTGTTCTCGAGTGCGCCACACTCCCTGTTCAACTCGTCAGTCGTTCGACTACTGACATTACGAAGGATTCCGCATTGATGGTTCGCAATCAGGAGAATGCATTGAACAGTATCGAGAAACGATTAAATACCCCGATTTGGATTCTGGCATCGCTCCTCAGCGTCATAGCGGCTGGATGCGACGGGGGCGATAATAACAAGTCCGCCTCCGCTGACCAACCCAACAGCCCGGGCGCCGGCACCGGCGTTGCCGGCCTCGGCAAGGGTCCATCGCCGGTAGCGCTTGGAGCTGCCGCCGACTATGTGATCTTGGCGAAATCCGAAATCACCAACGTCCCGACATCCGCTGTTACCGGAAATGTGGGCTTGAGCCCCGCCGCGGGCTCCGCCATTGGCATCACATGCGCCGAAGTGACCGGGGTGATAAACGCAGTAGACACCGCCGGTCCCCTGCCGTGTGGCGTGATGGACGCTACTGCATTAACCGCCGCTATCGGTGCCTCGGGCACCGCGTACACCGACGCGCAGGGACGTGCACCCGACTACACGGAACTTGCGGCAGGAAATATCGGCGGACTCAATCTTAGCCCCGGTACTTACAAATGGAGTACCTCGGTTACCATACCGACGACTCTCACGCTCACCGGCGGCGCGAACGATGTCTGGATCTTTCAGATCGCACAAGGCCTCACCGTAAGTTCCGGCGTGCAAGTCATCCTGGTCGGCGGCGCGCTGCCCCAGAATGTCTACTGGGCAACCTTTGGCGTTGTGGCACTTGGGACGACTTCAAAATTCAACGGCGTAATACTGTCGCAGACATCGATCGCCATGAATACCGGCGCAACGATAAACGGCAGGATGTTCGCGGGGACCGCGGTCACTCTCGAACAGAATACGGTAACCAAGCCCTAGGGAACCCGGGATTGAGTAAGGGTTATTCGCGCATGTTGCCGGCAAAGGCGGCGGTCACACCAAGGCCGACGAAGACACCGCCGGTGACATGACGCTCCCAGCGCAAGTAATGACCGTTGCGCTTGATCCATCGCCCAGCCGTGCCGGCGACCAACGCATAGAGACTATCACTCGTCACACCCATCAATGTGAACAGCAGACCGAGGAAGGCGATCTGGAACGCCACGGCGCCGCGCGAGGGATCAACGAATTGCGGCAAGAACGCCAGGAAGAACAGCGCAGTCTTCGGATTCAGCAGATTGACGACGAAACCGTCACGATAGAGCCTTCCTAGACTGCGCCGCGGCAGCTCCATCGGCGCGGCCGCCGCGTCAGTCCGGCTGAGAATCCGCCTTACCCCGATATAGATCAGATAGCCGGCGCCCGCATATTTGACGACCGCAAAGGCAAACGCTGAGGAGGCCAGCAACGCTGACAGCCCCAGCGCCGCCGCCAGCACATGCACGAGCGTTCCCGTCGTAATACCGCAAACCGAGGCCAGCCCGGCGATGCGGCCTTGTTCGACGCTGCGCGCGACGATGTATAGAACGGCGGGACCCGGTGCCAGCAGCAGCAGGATCGCCGCCGCGGAAAACACTCCGATCAACGTCGCGTTTGGAATGACGATGTCCATGCAACGAAGCTCCGTCCGTATGAATGTCACCCTACATTAATCGATGCGGGACAAACCTGCCAAGCCGTTCGAGCGTGGCGCCGCATCCTCCCCTGGACTAGTATTGATGCATGGGACACGAACATGAGCATGTCGATCACAGCGAACTGAGCGAGATCGAGCGGCGCGTTCGGGCGCTCGAGACTGTGCTGACCCAGAAGGGCTATATCGATCCGGCGGCACTCGAGGTGTTGATCGACACGTACCAGACGAAAGTCGGCCCGCGCAACGGCGCTCGTGTGGTCGCGCGCGCGTGGGTGGATCGGGCCTATCGCGATCGACTGCTGCGCGATGCGACCAGCGCCATTGCGGAGCTTGGCTACACCGGACGGCAAGGCGAGCACATGATCGCGATGGAGAACACACCCGGGCGGCACAACGTCGTGGTGTGCACGCTCTGTAGTTGCTACCCCTGGCCGGTGCTGGGACTGCCGCCGGTCTGGTACAAGAGCGCACCCTATCGGTCGCGGGTCGTCAGGGATCCGCGCGGCGTGCTCCTCGAGTTCGGCGTGACACTACCCCCAGACACGGAGATACGCGTCTGGGATTCGAGCGCCGAAGTACGTTACCTCGTGATTCCCGAACGCCCGGCAGGAACCGATGGCCTGGACGAAGAGGCCCTGAGCGCTCTGGTGACCCGTGATTCGATGATCGGCACCGGCCTGGCGCGGACGCCTGCGGAGGTATGACGTGCCCTACACGACTCATGCCGATCTGGGCGGCCGGCCAGACTTTGGCCCGGTGGAACAAAATGCGGAGGACTCCGTGTTCCATGCCGCCTGGGAGTCGCGAGTTCTGGCACTGACTCTGGCGATGGGCGCGACCGGCTGCTGGAATCTCGACATGGTTCGCGCCGCACGCGAGACGCTGCCGGACTATCTCGATCTCAGCTACTACGAGATCTGGCTGGGTGGGCTCGAGGAGTTGCTCGTTGCGAAGAGTCTTGTGACGGCCGAAGAGCTCGCCGCCGGGCGTGCTCGGCACCCGCCCCGGCCGGTCAGCGGGATCTTGACGGCGGATCAGGTTGCTGCACTGCTTGCAAAAGGCTCGCCGACAGAGCGCACGCCGAGCGGCCCCGCGCGCTACCGGCTCGGCCAACGCGTCGTCACGCGCGCGACGCCGGTCGATCACCATACGCGACTGCCCGACTATCTTCGTGGCAGGACCGGCATCATCGAACGCATCCTTGGCCCGCATGTATTTGCGGATTCCCATGCCCAAGGCCTGGGCGAAGACCCTCAATGGCTCTACACCGTGGTGTTTGAAGGGCGCGAATTGTGGGGGACCGAGGCCGCGCCGGGGCACCGCGTGTCCTTCGACGCCTGGCAACCCTATCTCGAGCCCGCGTGAACGCAGCCCAGTCGCCTCTCGACGCATTGCCCGAATTGCCTCGTGATGCCGAGGGACCGGTGTTTGGGCAGCCGTGGCAAGCGCATGCGTTTGCAATGGCAGTGTCGCTCCATGAGCGGGGCGTGTTCACGTGGCCTGAATGGTCGAACGCTCTATCGCAGGAGATCGGCTCCGCCGCGCATCGCGACGAGTCGAACCATGGCGAGACCTACTACCTTCACTGGCTGACGGCTCTGGAAGCGCTGGTCGCCGCCAAGGGCGTCGCGTCGAATCAGGAGCTCAGCCGTTTCCAAGAAGCGTGGCGCCAGGCCGCGGAGCGTACGCCGCACGGAGCCCCCATCGTTCTGACGGACGAGGATCTCTCGAGGAGCCACGTTCGATGTTGAGGATCCCAAGACGCGTCCTGGCGCTCGCTTTGGTTCTCCTCCCCTGGATGGGCGTACGTGCCGGCAATACTCCCGGGGTCGCTTCGGCGGAACATGACGCCGCTGTTGGCCCCATTTCCGGAAAAGCACACTACGCGTTGAGGGATGGTCTTCGAATTTATCTGTGGGAAAAGAACAAGGCAGGGTTGGAAGACTCCTTCGGAACCAGCGGAAAAGTTGCACTTCTCGTACACGGTGGCACGTGGTCGGGACGTCCTGATTTCGACCTTCAGATTCGCGACTACTCTCTGATGGACCTGCTCGCAACAAATGGCTATGACGTCTGGGCCATTGATATTCACGGCTACGGTCATTCCGACAAGACAGATAAGGATTGGTCGGGTGTCCAGTCCGCCGCCGCCGATATCGACGCGGCAGTGGAGTACATTATAAAGCTCCGCGGCGTGAGCAAGGTCGACCTGCTTGGGTGGTCCGCCGGCACCCAGAGGGCCGGGCTGTATGCCATGCAGCATCCGCAGCGAGTGGGAAAGCTGATTCTTTACGCACCGCAATGGAAGGGAACCGTCGAGTATCGCGACCGAGTACGTAAGAGGATCGAAAATGGAGGAAAGCCTTTAGGGCAGTACCGAATCAACACCGAGGTGGCCGCTCGTAGTGATTTCGTGGAAGGTGAGTTAGCCCTTCATCCGCAGTTCGAAGAGGATGTCGTTGCGCTCTATGCGAGAGAGGCACTGCACACAGATCCTCAGTCACCGAATGCATTCGTCGACAATGCGAATCTTCCCATTCTGGATCCGCTTCGGATTACGGTCCCCACCATGATCATTTTTGGTGAGTACGACTACTTCGCAAAGGAAGAGGACCTCATGCCGTTTTTCTCGCAGCTCAAGACCCGGGACAAGCGATTCGTTCTATTACCCCATGGAGGACACGCTCTAATTCTCGAGAAGGATCATCGACGTTTCCAGCAGGAGGTTTTGAGTTTTTTTGACCGCCCATAACCCGGACGATGCACTGGTCTACCGGTGAGGTTCGCGCGTGCGTGAACGGCATCTCGCGATTGTGCCCGGGGAAAATTGCCGGGCGATCGTCGTCATCGTGCACGCACGAAGGGAATTCGGCCCGGCGGAGGTCTTCAGCTTCCGGCGCAGCAGTGGCATCATGTCACACGCACGGGATTGTTGGAGGCTGACAACGTGACGAACACGAACATGCAAACCCCCCAGGACGCGCTCGCGAAGTGCTTGCTCCTATCTGTTGTGCTGAGCGCCGCATCGCTGGCCCAGAATAAGAGTTTTCACAACGCTCCGGCTTCGGTTAGGACCGAGAAAAATCCGTACTCTGGCCAAACCTTAGGCGAGGGCAAGGCGGCGTTCGAACTCAATTGCGCCGCCTGCCATGGCCCGTCGGGAGAAGGCTCGGGAAACATACCCTCGTTGACCAGCGGCGCGGCGCAAGGCGCGAGTGACGGGGAGCTCTTCTGGTACGTCACCAAGGGTGACGTCAACAACGGCATGCCCTCCTGGCAATCTTTGTCCAAAGAGAAGCGATGGGGGATCGTCCGTTATCTTAGAGTCCTTGGCGCTTCCAAGCCGGGTTCTCCGCGGGTACCGCTGTCGTCCGAGGAAGCGATCACCGTCGGCATTAACGCGCCCCGGCCGCGGGCGCCGTTTACCGACTACCGTTTTGAGAAGCCCGGCACGAGTCGCAAAATCACGCTTGAGGATTTGCCCGCTCCGCTCGCAACAACATCGGCCGGCAATAGCCCTCAGGTGGTGGCACGCCCGGAAAAAGCCTGGCCGCAAGTTCCCGCCGGCTTCAAGGTCGAATTGTACGCCGCTGGCCTCGATCAGCCACGGCTGATCCGCACCGCGCCGAACGGTGATTTTTTCGTCGCGGAAAGCAAGCTGGGTGAAGTCCGGGTGTTCCGCGGAATCACCCAGGAAGGCAAACCGAAACAATCCGCCACGTTTGCCAGGAGCTTGAAACGACCTTTCGGGATCAACTTCTATCCGCCGGGCCCCGATCCGCAGTGGATCTATGTCGGCAACACCGATTCGGTGGTGCGCTTTCCCTACAGGAACGGTGATATGCAAGCGCGCGGTCCGGCCGAGCACATCGCCGACCTCCCGAGCGGTACTGGTGGCCATTGGACACGGGACGTTCAGTTCACGCCCGATGGCAAGAAGATGTTCGTGTCGGTCGGTTCGGCCTCGAACATCGACGACCCGGATGCGACCCCCGAAGAGAAGGATCGCGCTGACGTTCTGGAATTCAATCCTGACGGCTCGGCAATGCGTGTGTACGCCTACGGCATTCGCAATTGTGTTGGGCTGGCGGTCCAACCCAAAACAGATGCGTTATGGTGTTCGGTCAATGAACGCGATGGGCTGGGTGACGATCTCGTCCCCGACTACATTACCCATGTGCAGGAAGGCGGCTTCTACGGCTGGCCCTGGTGGTACATGGGCCAGCATCAAGATCCGCGCCACGCAGGGAAGCATCCCGAGCTCAAGGATAAAGTCATAGCGCCCGATGTCATCGTCCATCCGCACAACGCCTCGCTGCAACTGACCTTTTATGACGGCAATCAATTCCCGGCCGAATATCAGGGCGACATTTTCGCCGCCGAACATGGTTCCTGGAACCGATCAGTGCGGGTCGGATACGAGCTGATTCGTGTGCCGCTCGACAAGTCCGGACGCGCGACCGGCGCCTACGAGGACTTCATGACGGGTTTCGTCGTGGACAACGGGCATGTGTGGGGAAGGCCGGTTGGGGTCACGGTTGCTCCCGATGGTTCGCTCCTGGTGACTGATGACGGATCGAAGTCCATTTGGCGGATTAGCTATACGGGCAAACCGCGGCTCGGGTCGCGGTAGCTTTTGATCGGAGATTCCCTGCATCATGATCGCGAACTGACCCGTTTAGAATGAGCAAGCGTTTCCGTTCCGTCCACGCGAGCGCTTGTCTGGGCGTGGCTTGAAAAAAACCACAAACGGCTGGGGCAGAAATATACATCCGCGGATTTTCTTGATTCGACTACAACGAGAATGGGTTGAACCCAGTGTGCGCTTAACGAGACGGTCGCCCAAATTCCGGACGGCTCAAAGAGCCCTTTAGCGTCGTCGATGAGACTGGGGCAAGTGATCAGGCGTCCAATTCGGAGGCGAGTCCCCGTCAATCGACTCTGGGTGGCGTGTCTTCACGGAGGCAGCCAAGGACCATCCAGATGAAGAATACGACGGCTGTTGTAAATGCAATATAGGGCCAAAGATTGACCGTGTTGGCCGTTCCGTACTCGCCAAATGGGAATCCCCCGACAATTACGCCTAAGAATGACTCCGCGATACCGTTAGTGATACGTTCTGCGAATGGAACCTTATGGGTCCAGAAGAACATCGCGTGGACGAACCCGCCAGCGATGTATCCGATTACCAAGGAAACAAGCAGCCGGAATCTCAGTGTGCGCAACGGGCATTTGAGGATGTAACGGATAATCGGTTGACGTGCCATTCGTGCCATCTTATGCGTTAATGCGGGTGTTGGGGACCATGGCCCGTTAGGTCCGCGCGCCGGCGAAGAGATCAATTGGCGAAACGCAGTTGGCCGCCAATCGGCGATTCCGCGACGTAGCGGTGTCGAAGCGATAAAATCCAATGGCGGGCAGAGCTATTGCCGCGCTTTTTGGTCGGAACAATTACTATGGCTACGGACGGCGAAATTGACTTTCGCATTTACACGCGCGAACAGCTGGATAGTGCGATTGGTCGAATGGACCGTGGTCGCTATCCGATTAACTATCGAAATCTGTCCGCAGAGTATCAGCGGCGGCGCGTAGCGGAGCGGCAGGCGGCGGAACTAGCGGCGCAATCAGGGACCGCGGTGCCGCCCGACAACATGTTGAGCGTACCTCGAAGATTTGCCGTGACGTTTGAACCGCAAGCGGGTCCGAACAAGTCGTTTGGTCCGTCGCGAAACGCCTTTCACCTGGTGGCTTCGGGGAGCATTCAAGTGGACGGACCAATTGTGCGTGTCACGGGCCGTCGCTTCGGCATCTTCTTAGGGCTACCGCTGATGCGCACCGAGGAACTCGGGCGCCAATTTGTCGTCAACGTCGAGTTTCAAGGAGCCGTGTTCCGATTTGAGCTTCGCGTCCCGGGTGAGAAGGTCCGTGCCCTCACCTTGTGGCTGCCAAGCGCCGTGGATGCGCAGGAACTGTCGAAATCATTGCCAATTGAACGCACGCCCGACTTCATCCCACAACTCGGGCGCCACGTTGAGTTTGAGCGGTCGCTGATCGCGCAGTCGCCAAAGACCCCTGTTACGCATGGGCTAGTCATCATCTGTGTTTGCGTGTATTTGGCCACCGCTGTCGCCACCGATCACTTATTCGGATTTGATGGTCAATCGCTGCTGCCGTTGGGGTCTAATTGTGGACCATTTACCACCGATGGCGATTGGTGGCGGCTACTGACATCCATGTTCCTGCACGCGGGACTCATTCACCTGGCATTCAATATGTGGGCGCTCGCCTCTTTTGGCCCCGTGGTCGAGCGACTCTACGGTAGTGTTTCCTACGCGCTGGTTTACTTCGTTGCCGGTGCTGCGGGCAGTCTGGCGAGCGTCACCTGGAATCCTGCTGTGAACAGCATCGGCGCGTCGGGGGCCATATTTGGCATCTTGGGTGCCCTGATCGCAGCTCAGATGCGTGGCGACGGAAGCATCCCGAAGAGTGTCTTGCAGCCCTTTAGGAATTCATCACTGGTCTTCGCAGGCTGCGCCCTGTTTGCGGGCCTTTTGAGCAACGGGGTCGACAACGCGGATCATCTAGGAGGCATCGCGATGGGATTCATCATGGGATTGGTGCTGTCGCGGCCGATCACAGGCTTGGCCTTAAGCACACGCGATTTCATCCGTCGTCTTTCATTTGCCGCAGCGATGGGAGTTTTGTTTTTGGGAACTGGCGTCGCAGCTGCTAAATATGCCTCGGCGCGTCTCACCGGAGAGGCGCAGTTCGCAGCTACGGTGCACTGGTTTCAGCCCGGGGAAGACGGCGCGCTGCAGCGGTGGCACAAACTCGGCGTTCTCTCGAAAGCCGACAAATGGGACGACACCATCTATGCGAATCGGATAGAGCGTGAAGTGATTCCTTTCTGGAAAGAGGCGGATTCAAGATGGGCAAAACTGGATCTACCGCTCACGTCGCCCGCCTACGACAGTCTGGAGCTGATTCGATCGGTTGCGAAAGATCGTCTTTATGCCTATCAACTTACTGTTAAAGGATTGAGGCAGCACGACGCAAGCATCGCGGAGAATGCAATGCTGGAACTGCAACGCGTCGATGATCGAGTCAAAGAGCAGAATAAGGCGGGGTCCCCCAAACCGGGACTTTAGGTGGAGCGGTGGCGTTATGAGGTTCGCCAAGGACGGGTTGCCATTCTTTGAAGCTGTCGGGGGCGTTTGGGCTCCAGGGATAGTGGACGCCGTTGGAGGGCCAGATGAAAGAGTTAGGCGTAAAACGGAAGAGATGCAACGCCCTGCTCTAGCAGCTTAGTAAAGACCTGAATTGGCGCGGATTTTTGCTGAAATCGAAGGGAAATGCCGGCGGCGAGCGGAAGAGAGGTAACGGGGCCTGAGAATCAATGGGGGGAGTTTTCGGCGTAGACCGTCGACCAGGCGAAGCGCTTCTCAACGTAGTCGGAAATTTCGGGCCCCTCGATGTCGTGCAGCAAAGCGCCGAGTGGGCGTTCGTGGTGCGCCAGTGCGATGACGCTCAACGCGGAGCGCACCGTGAGATCGTCGGTCGGGATGCTGAGATCACGAAGCGCAAGGTTCAGCAGCTGATTCCACGCCGATCGATACGAAAGCTCAAGCCAAGAAGGCAACGGCGGGTTGGTCTTGCGATGGCGTTCGATTTCAATCGTGGCGACGAGGGCGTACAGGTTCCAATCGCGAGACAGATGGTTCGCTGTGATACGAACTAGCTGTGGGACGGCGGCATATGAAGCGAGGCCGAGATCGCCTTGGTGGTGGAGTTCCGTCCAGAGTTCCTTCCAAACATCTTCGCCGGCTTCAAGTCGGTTGAGCGGTTGCGAAGCGTCGTACGGAATACGGTAGCCACCGTCAAGTTCGCGCCACTGTGGATCATCGAGCGACAACATAGGGGGTCTCCGTTTAGCGTTTGTTTGAAGTCTTGACGCCTGCGTTGTGGGCGAGATGGTAGCAACTAGATGCCCGCGCCGCGAATGACGGGCGAGCCGGTCGTTGTCGATATTGCCCCCCGTCGCGCTTGGTGTTGTCAGTCAGGCGAAGGGTATTGCGACTACGGTACCTAAGCGGCCAAATTGGGGATAGCGCGATCCGGCGATTCGAGGCCAGGGTCAGAGCGGCGAATTAACACGCCGCGGCGGCAAGGCAATGTATATTGTAGTTATTTATCATAATGCGCTGATTTAACTAATAAAATAATGGTGGGACGGCTGGGACTCGAACCCAGGACCAAAGCCTTAAAAGGGCCTTGCTCTACCAACTGAGCTACCGTCCCGATCAGCAGCCGCGCATCATAGCCGAAGTGCGGCGTCAGATCACCGGCAATGCAAGTCGGTGCCTTGAAACGGCGCTTACTTCAGAATCACCTGCAGGCGCCGGTTCGTGCGCATTGCCTCCACGCCGGTGCTGGAATTGATCGGCTCGCTGGAGCCGCGTCCTTCGACGTCGATGCGCCCGGCGAGGGTCGGCTGCAGCTCGACAACGGCGTTGCGCATGACCTCGGCCCGCCTGCGCGACAGATCAGAATTGTAGCGCTCGTCGCCGCGGGCATCGGAATGCCCGACGAACACGAATTGCTTCTTGCTCAGAGACGGATCGGCCAGCTCCTCGGCGAGGCGGGTGATGTTTCCGCGGGTCTGCTCATTGAGCTCGACGCTATTGAACTCGAAGTTGATCGGAATATTGACCTGGCGGTGATCCGCCCCCGTGATGGAACCGCCGCCGGAGGTCGACGTCTTCAGGGGTTTGTACACTGACAGGCCGAACGACCGGACTATCTGGTGCTTCGTGGGGACCTGCACTTGCTTCTCGATGTCCGCCGTCAGCGCGGCAATGTCTTTGCGGTCGGGAGCCAATGCATAGGCTTTTCTGATGAGAGGGTATGCGTTCTGCGGGTCGCCATCGTCGTTCAACAGTGCCGCGTACTGATAGAGTGTCTCGGCGCGCGCCTTCGGCGTCGCGGCCAACGCGTCTGCCGCGACGAACGCGTCCGCGGCGCTGGTCCAGTCGCGGCGATTCTTCGAGTGACCGAGCACCTCCCCCATCGCCTCGTAGGCATCGTAGGACGGGCACGCGACGATCGCACGACGCAAGAGATCAGCCGCCTTGTTGCTCTGGGATTTCGCAAGCTGCTCCTGCGCACTCGACAAATATTGTTTGCCAAGCTCACAATCCTCAGCGTGCGCGACGCTGCTCAGGAGCAGCGACGCAGTGATCAACCATGCAATGTTGATTCTCATTTCCAAGCGACCTCGTCTACGATGAATCGTCAGTTATCCGCCGGGAGCGGGGCTGGAGCCGCCGTGGGCATCGGGCCATGTCTCGGCACCCGTTGCGCAGCGCAGTCCAATATCAACACGCGCGCGGGTCGGATTTTCTTGGTTCCGTGTGGCCAGGCGTTGAAAAAAAGCCACGTTGACGAGATACGACGGGCCGCGCAGGATCGGTTTCGCGTCGGTTGCGCCGTTGGTCCATTCCCACAAGACCCCGCCGAGGCCGCGGCCCCCGAAGAAGCCGGTGCCCGGCAACTTGGCTGCAGGCCAGAGACGCGTTGTTCGCGGGTCGGGGGCGTCTTCGGCACGGTCGCCCCAGGGGAAGAGCTTTCTGCTTGGCCCGCGCGCCGCGAACTCCCATTCGTCCTCCGACGGAAGGCGCTTCCCGCTCCACGCGCAGTACGCCTTCGCAGTCGCGTAATCAATGCCGCGCACGGGAAAATCCCCTGCGACGAAATCGTGGGGCAACTCCTTGTCGCGCAGGGTTTTCCACGACCAACCGGGGAGGAAAACCGGCTTTTCGGCGGCCGCGTACAATCCGTTCGAGCGCTCGGCGGCTGTCACATACCCGGTCTCCCCTACAAACCGCGCGAATTCCGCGTTGGTCACGGGCGCCTGGTCGAGTGCGAATGGCCGCAGCAAGACCGTCCGAACGCTCTCGTCGGAGAGCGCCGCTGACGTGCAGTCGGAAATGTCGCTGATCTCGCGGCGGCACAGCTGCAGCGCCATCTCGGTCTCCGCGGCGGTGTTGCCGACAATCGCGATTCGCGGGCTCAAACGAATCGCATCGCTCAGAGACCCCTCTGCCTTGTCGAGGTAGGCCTGCGCCTCACCCTGCGCGCCTGCGCGGATTTTCGCCTGGGCATCCGCGAGTGCGCGCAAGCCTGCCTTCATGTGGGAATCGTCCGGATCGACTTTGACTGCGGCGGCCTGCCGGGCCAAGAGTTGGTCCTGAGCAAGCGTCGACACGTGTGCGGGGGACGCAGCGCCCCCGGGCGCGGCCGCGCGGTCGAACACTGTGCGACCGACCAGGAGGATGACGGCCGCGATCGCAATCACGGCCAGGCCGCCGAGCGCAATTCTGGCCCAAGAGGGCACGCTCGCCGGCTGAAGTTGGGACTCGAACGCCTCGACCGATGCGGTCCGCCGGTCGCGATCGAAGCACAGAGCTTTCGCCAGCGCCGCATTCTGCCGGCGCGTCAAAGACGCGAGAGGCGCCGGCAGGAGCTTGAGGTCGCGCGCGTTCGTGGCGGAGCGCCGGCCGAAGGGGTGCCTGCCGGAAAGCATTTCGTACACCACGCAACCGAGTGCGTAGACATCGTCGCACGCATCCGCTGACCCACCCTCGAGCATCTCGCAGCTGGCATAGCTCTCTGTCGCGGCCGCGCATGCATCGAAGCCGCGAATCGGACCCCGCGCGACTCGGGCGATGCCGAAGTCCAGCAGTTTGGCCTTCCCGCCGGTCGTCACGAACACATTCGACGGTTTGAGGTCGCTGTGAATGACGTTGTGGTCGTGCGCGTACGCGAGAGCCGCACAAATGTCCATGATGAAAGGCCAGGCCCGCGGGAAGGGAATACCCCGGCCGAATTCCCGGTCGAGCAGTCTGTGGAGCGTCTCTCCTTCCAAGTACTCCATCAGCATATAGTCGCCGTCTTGATCCGAATTGATCGAATAAGCGCCGACGATGTTCGGATGGCTGAGCGGCCGCGTCCGGCGCAACTCATCGCGCAAGGCCCCCAACAGCTCGCGATGGCCCCGCAGCATCGGCTTCAGCACTTTGATCGCAAAAACCTCTCCCGGCACCTGCAGATCGGATGCACGGTAAACGTCGCCCATACCGCCCGCACCCAGCAGTTGTTCGAGCCGATAGCGATTACCGAGCACGCGGCCGATGCCGGGCTCAGGCACGGCGTCTGGTTTGCACGCGTCGGAGGCGCCGCCGGGAGAACCTTCGAGAGGTACGGGCCTCTGCCAATTGGTCGCATCCGGATCGACTGTCGACCAAGGGTCGCCGCCGGCAGCGATCGACGGAGTCTTGGCCGGTCGCAGCGGAATTCTCGTGGCATCGAGATCCTTCTGCCCCAGCGCGTCTGCATCCGCCACCGACATCGGCTCCTCCCCCAACGTCGACCGGTGACGCGCTCCGTTGAAAAGCGCATCTCGGCGACGCACATGCTTCTACGGAAGGCGTTCCAGCTTTCCGTCACCCAGTTGCAATTGCTCACCATCGAAGAATTTCAGGCGGCCCGTCAGCATCGCTTCCCGCTGCCCGGCAAAGCGGCGCGCATCGCTGCGCGGCACCGGCACCGGAAACGAGTAGTCCCCAACCTTCACCGCGTAGGTCTCTGCGTCAGCATTGTAGTCGCCGAGTTGCACCAGCGCGGTGAAAGGAGAGGACCACTCGGCCACCCGCTTTTCGTAATCACTGGTCGACTCGTAGGTATCCTTGCGCAGCTTCTCTGCTCCCTCCACGTCGGGCAGCCCCCAGAACTTGGCGACCCGCTCTCTGCTGAAACTCACCAGCCGTTTGCCGCCGGCGGCAAAATTCACCCGGGATACCGTGTCGAGGTGGCCCTTGAGCAGCGAGACAGGGTCACCGTGCTCGAATTCCCAGAGTCGCAAGCTGCCGTCGTTACCGGCCGTCGCAAACAAACCGTTCGTCTTCGACGCGATGAATGCAGCTACCTGGTCCGGCATGCGCGCAATCGGCGTCAGCGCGTGCGCATCGTAGAGGCGGATACCGTTGCCTTCGCGCGTAAGCATCCGCGCGCCATCGGTGGAGAAACCAATAAGCTCCGCTCCCGATAAGGTCGTACGCGCTGCCCGGGTATTCATGTCAAACACCCGGATCGCATGATCCGGAGTCGTGACATACAACTGCTGGCCATCCAACGACAATTGCATGTCGGTGATCACAGCGTCCGGCAAGAGAGTGCCTACCAGTTTGCCGCTGGTCGTATCCCAGATCCCAAGCAGGTTATGTGTCCCACCCTGCTTGCTGATTTCGGCTACGTGCATCAGGAGGCGCTTTCCCTCATCGATGAACTCAGCCTGACTCGGTAGCGGGCTCTTGTCGCCGAGGTCCAGCCGCGCCATTTTCAAGCCGTCCGATGCGCGCCAGACGAATGCGGCGTCGTCTTCCGCCGCGGTCAAGATCACACTGCCGTCCTGGCTGAAGCGCACAAGATTGATCGGTTTGCGGTGCGCCGACGTCCGGCCGACTCGCTTACCGGTGTCGACATCAAGGAGCAGGAGATCGCCGTTTTTCGTGGTCCAGACCGCCGCCCGATTGCTGCTCGGCGAGAACCGCGCGAGCGCATCTCCCTCGACTTTGATGGGTGCACCCAATACCGTATCAGTCTCGGGTTTCAGAACCGAAACGGCGCCGGCGCGCGAAACCACGAGCAGCCGCTGGCCGTTCGGTGAGATCAACGCGGTCTGCGCCTCGCGCACGGCGCCATAGGTCTTTACATTGAAGTTGTCGGCGGTGACGTCGAGCACATTGATCAGATGGTCATCCGATACTCCCACGACGTAGCGGCCGTCCGCCGTCAAATCGGGTGCCTCAAATCCAGCGTGACTGAAGTTGACGTTGCCGGTGGCGGCGTCAAGAACCTTGAGCTGCTTGTCCTGGGTCACCATCACGAAGTGCCGTGCGTCCGGTGTGAACTCACCGACGGTGACCGGCGCAGACAGCGGAAAATTCGCCGTGAGCTGGTAGTTTTCGAGGAGCCGCCGCGGCACCAGCACCCGGGTGATCAGCTCGCGGGATCGCGCCGCCCCCGCCTCGAGCGAGCGCATGGCCGCCCCGCTGGCCACGTTCATGGCCAGGCCGGGCTGGCCGGGTTGGCTGGCTTGGCCGGGTTCGCCGGAGATGACCTGGCCGGGCACGGGGTTGAAATAAAACTCACCGAGCAGCGATGAGTTCTCCCAGGGGATCTGCTCGCCACCGGATTTGCGGCTCACTTCCAGCCGGACCTGCTTGAACGTTTCCTCTACGCTCAATCCGGGCTTCGACAGGGCCTCGAGCAACTCCCCCGTGTAAAGCCCGTGGCTGCCATCGCCGTCGGTGGAAGTGCTTCCGGGCTTGGTCGCGAACGCGATGATCATTCCGCTTCCCTGTTCCATCGGCGCAAGACCGCGGCCGGCAGAACGCACCTTGCGCGTCAGCGGATTGTTGCGACAGGCGTCGAGGATGACGATATTGATGCGGTTTTTGGCCGCGTCCATCTTCTCGAGCACCTCGCTCGCGCTGAACGCACGCGTCGCGAGCTCAGTCTCGTCCTGAATGTCAGCATCCACCGGAATCAGGTAGTTGGTGCCGCCCGACTGGATTCCGTGGCCCGCGTAGTAAAAAAGCCCGACAGCGCCCAGCGCCAGCTGGTTGCCAAAGTCGCGCGCCGACTTGCGCATCTCCTCCAGGGTGGAGTTCTCACGCTCCATGACCTTGAAGCCGAGTTCCTTCAACTTGATCGCCATCGAGCGCGCGTCGTTGGACGGATTCCCCAACGGCGCATCCCGATAGTTCGAATTGCCGATCACCAGCGCGAGCCGCTCCTCGTAAACCACGGCTGCATTGGAGCTCGGTGTCGTCGCGACGTTCGAAGCGGGCGCTGTATCGTCGTTTGTCGCGGCGCCGGTTGCCGCTGCGCGCACGAAGCCAACGTTGGCCGCGGTGAACAGCACGAGCGCCATGGTCGTCTCGCGGATGACTTTGCAGCGGGTCCTTGTTTGCAGAGTATTCATCCCGCCCCCAAGTGTAGATACCGGATGGAGCCAACGCACCCCTTCTACGTGAACAGTAGGAGGTTGTTTCTTTTATGCTATCAGGGCCGGCACACGTACGCAGTACTCCCGCAGTTGATTTGCCCGAGCGCGCCGCCACGCATGGTACGAATCAAGCACTCGAGTGAGGTAGGTCGATTCGCAAAGCGATACATTATGATTCGCGCGCAACCCACTTAATTCACTAAGATTCCACCCGCCTTGCGCGAGCCTGGCCATGGCAATTCGAAGCCCCTGCTCTCCCGCAAACAGCGACTCATGCCCCTCACTTCCGAACTCTTCGGGACCGACATTCATCAATGCAGACATAATGCGGTGGGCATCCATGATGCGTGGCACACACCTGCCGTGGCATCCACATCGTATTGTCGTTATTTGCTGAAGCGATACCGAGTCGGATCGGGAATTCCCGCGGCCGCAAATCCGGCGGCGCGCAGGCGGCAAGAATCGCATTTGCCACAGGCGGCGCCGTCGGGCCCAGCCTGGTAGCACGATACCGTCATGGCGAAATCCACGCCGAGTTCGGCACCCGCGCGGATGATGTCCGCCTTCGACATGCGGATGAGCGGAGCTTGAATCAGAAAGCGCGTGCCTTCGACCCCGGCCTTGGTCGCCACGCGAGCCAGCTGTTCGAATGCCGCGATGAACTCCGGCCGGCAATCAGGATAGCCCGAGTAGTCGACGGCATTGACACCCACGAAGATATGGGCCGCGCCCACGACCTCCGCCCAACCGAGGGCCAGCGACAGCAACAGGGTATTGCGGGCCGGCACATAGGTGAGCGGTATGCCGATGGTCGGCGATTCGGGTATGGCCATCGCCGCGTCGGTCAGCGCCGATCCGCCAATGCCCGCCAGATCGACGCCCATGATCCGATGCTCCCGGACACTGAAAGAAGCGGCGATCCGGCGCGCGGCCTCGAGTTCCGCGCTGTGGCGCTGGCCATAGTGCACGCTCAACGCATAGCACTCGAAACCGCGCGCGCACGCCATCCCTAAGACCGTGGCCGAGTCCAACCCGCCCGACAACAAGACGATGGCGCGCTTGGTGGAGATCGGCACGCGTCACTTGCCGGGCGTGTCGCCCCACAGAATCTTGTGAAGCTGCAGTTGGAAGCGCACCGGTAGCCGGTCCGCCAGTATCCAATCCGCCAACGCGGTGGGCGACACCTCGTTGTAGCTGGGCGAGAACAGGATTCGGCTGCGCTCCGCTAAGCCGTGCTCCAGCAAAAAGGCCTTGCTCCAGTCGTAGTCTTCGCGGGAGCAGATCACGAATTTCAGCTGGTCGCGCGGCGTCAGCGATTCGAAGTTCTCGATTCGATTGCGTGCGGCCTCGTGTGAGCCCGGAGTCTTCACATCGACCACCCGGGAGACCCGCGCATCAACCGAGGCGATATCCAGCGCACCGCTGGTTTCGAGCGATACATCGAAGCCCTGGTCGCACAGCCTTTGCAAAAGCTTCAGGCAATTCGGCTGCGCCAAGGGCTCCCCGCCGGTCACGCAGACGTGCCGCGCGCCGTAGCTGCGCACCTTGTCCAGGATGGCGTCAAGGTCCAGCCAATCGCCGGCATGGAAGGCATATTCGGTGTCGCAATATCGGCATCGCAGAGGACAGCCGGTCAGCCGCACGAACACTGTCGGAAAGCCCACCGCGTCGGCCTCTCCTTGCAACGAATGAAAAATTTCGTTGATGCGCAGGCGCTCGGATTTGGGTGCGGCCTCGATCAATGCTGTTCAGTCGCCATTTTGTCGAGACGCTGCTGCGCCAAATGTCCGGCCGGCGTATCGGAAAACTGTGCGGTCACCTGCGACAGTGTCGCCTTGGCCGAAGCCCACTGCTTCGTCTCGTACTGGCAATACCCGATCTTGAGCAACGCGTCCGGACGCTTGCGCGATTGCGGATATTTGTCGACCACCCGTTGAAAGGCGGATTGAGCTTCAGGATATGACTTGTTGACGTAGTAGGCCTCGCCCAACCAATACTGAGCGTTATCCGCCAGCGGACTGCCCGCAAACGTCACCAGAAACTTCTGAAACGCGGCGATGGCGCGATCGTATTGGCCGTCCTTCAACGAGGCGAAGGCGGCTTGATACGCGGCCTTGTCGTCGGCTCCGGGCAGCGGAGAATCTCCGGCAGCGCCGGAGACGCCCGGCCCCTCGCCCGTCCCGGCGGCGCCACCCGCCCCGGCGGCACCGCGGGATTCGAGGGCCTTCATGCGCCGATCGAGGTCTGCGTACAAGTCCCGTTGCTGCTTTCGGCCGGCCTCCAGGCTGTTGGACAACTGGTCGATGTCGTTGTGCATGGCGCGCAGTTCGTTGCGCATCGCCTCGCCTTGATTCGACAAGTCGAGCAGACTTTGATTGGCGACCACCCTCTCGATGCGCGCGAGGCGAGTGTCGAGATCTTTCAGCCTGATTTGCACCGGATCCTCTTCGGGCGGCGTGCCGGCGCAGCCCGCCAGCGCGAGCGCGACCAGACCCGCCCTCAAACCGAACGATGCCCGGCGATTCACGGGGTGTAGACCAGTTCCACGCGCCGATTTTGCGCCCACGCCGTCTCGTCATCGCCTTCGGCGGCGGGCCTCTCGGCGCCGAAACTGACCGTGGTGAGCTGCGATTCCGCGACCCCCTGCAGCATCAGAGCGCGGCGCACCGCCTGTGCGCGGCGCTCGCCGAGCCCGATGTTGTATTCGCGCGTGCCGCGTTCGTCGGTGTTGCCCTCGAGCTTCATCTTGGCGTTCGGGTGGGCGGTCAAATTGCGCGCATGTGCCGCCACGAGATCGGCGAACTCGGGTTTGATTTCGGACTTGTCGAAGTCGAAATAGATCACCCTCTTCGCCAGAGGTCCGGTTGTGTAGTTGCCCGCGCCGGCTCCGCCATCGCCGTCGAGCGCTCGGCCCGTGGTCGAAGCACCCTCGCCCGGCGCCGTGGTGGATGAGCCCGGAACCTGCGTCCCGGCGGCCGGCGGTTCGATCACATTGTGTTTTTTCGGGCATCCAGCCAGCAGCGCCGCTCCGGCCAACAGCAATGCGATCGATATGATTCGTTTCATTTGCGTCTCCATCCGATTGTTAACCCGTAGCGTACCCACGAACACGTTATTTGTGTACTGGTTTGCCGCCCGTCTAGAACGGCGCCCACGCCGGCTCTTGCAATTCACCCTCGCTCGACACCAGGCGCTCCTGGACCCGGCCGTCGGCGCTGACCAGGGCCAGCACTCCGCGCCCGCGATCGCGGCTCGCGTAAATGATCTCCGCGCCATTCGGCGCGTAACTCGGGCTCACGTCAAAATGACCCTTGGTGAGAACTTGGGTCTCCCCGCCGCCGCGAAGGTCCATGCTCGCGATGCGATACCCGCCGTCTTCCTGGGTGACGAAAGCCAGGTGCGACTCGTCCGGCGACAGCCGCGGCCGGGCGTTGTAGCTGCCCTGGAACGTCAAGCGGCGCGGCTTGTCGCCGCTGTGCGTACCGACGCGATAGATCTGCGGACCGCCGGCGCGATCCGACGTGAAATACAGGCTTTGACCATCCTTCGACCACTGCGGCTCGGTGTCAATCCCCGGATCGTCGGTGATGCGGGTCAGCGCCTGAGTGGTCAAATCCTTGATGTAAATATCCAAATTGCCGTCGCGCGTGGACAGCGTCAGGGCGAGCTTCTTGCCGTCCGGCGACCACGCCGGCGCCTGGTTCACCCCCGCTTGAGCCGATACCCGCTGACGCTCGCCGGTCTTCAAGAACTGCACATAGACCGAGGGCAGGCGATTCTCGAAGGAGACATAGGCCAGACTCTGTCCATCCGGCGACCAGGCGGGAGACATCAGCGGCTCATTCGACTGCATCACGACGTGAGGATTCTCGCCGTCGGCATCCGCCACGATGAGCCGGTAGTCGCGGTGAGGCAGGGTTCCCAGCACGGCGATATAGGCGATCCGTGTGGCGAAGGCGCCGCGTATGCCGAGGATCTTTTCGAACACCATATCCGCCACTTGGTGGCTCGCGAGACGCAGTCCGGGTTTGTTCGCGCTGATCTGGTAGGCGAGCAGCCGCTGTCGCGTGAGGACGTTGTAGAGTTCGAACGTGATGTTGTAGCGATCCGGCGGCGATGCCTGAACCTGGCCGACCACCATATAGTCGTTGTTGAGCCGGCGCCAATCATCGAAGGAGATACCGGCTCCGGTGTGCGGCTGCTCGATCATATCCCGGCGATCCGTGGCCTTGAATCGTCCGCTGCGGGCCAGATCGTCGCTCACGAGCTGCGCCACATCGAAAGACGCGGCGGCGGCCTCCGGCGAACTGAAGGGCACGATCGCGATCGGAATGGCGTCCGCCTGTCCCTTCGTGATTTCGACGACGAGTTCGGCCGAGCTGCGCGAGCAGAGCAACACCAAGCCGGTCGCCACCAAAGCTGTTAGTGGTCTATTCATCGGGTTTGAACCTTAATACAAAGTTTCTTTCAAAAAGCGCCGGGTCCGGAGGATCCGGCAGGGGCGATGCTTTATACACCGCATTCTCGATCGATTGGCGGGCGGCCGCGTCGCCGTTGCACTGAGTCACCTGTGCGTTCGTCACCACACCACCCGGCAGTTGGGTGACCTGAACCAGACAATCGAGCCCGACGCTGGCGGATTGAGGCTTAGTCCATGCTTTTTGGATTTTGTTTCGCAGTTTGGCGATATAGATGTCGCGCCCCGGTCCGGACTCGACTGCGCTGCGGCGCTCCTCATCGGCCAATTGCTTGCGCAATTCGGCCTCGCGCTCGCGGCGCGCGCGCTCATCGGCCGCACGCTTGGCATCGGCGATTTTGGCCTCCGCGGCCTGCTTGGCCTCGGCCGCTTGTTTGGCTGCGGCGGCCTTGGCTGCCGCGGCGTTGGCCTCGGCCGTGCGCTTTGCCGCTTCGGCGTGCGCTTCCGCCTTGGCCGCAGCCGCGTGATCGTCGAGCAGACGCTGCTGCTCGGCAGCGGCGCGCTTGACGGCGTCGGCTGCCTCGGCCGCCTTGGCGTCCTCCGCCGCCTTGGCCTCCTCGGCGGCCTTGGCCGCTTCGGCTGCCTTCGCCGCTTCGGCTGCCTTGGCCTTTTCGGCGGCCGCGGCTTCGGCCTCGGTCTGTGCCGCCGCCTTGGCTTCTTCCGCTGCGCGATCCCGCGCAGTCGCGGCGGCATGCAGCACTTGCGAGTCCACCACCACCGCGTCGATCGGCAGCGGTTGCAGGCTGGGCGGTGCCCGATGGGCGGAAATCAGCGCCGCGAGCACCAGCGACCCCACCAACAATCCGTGCAACAGTACGGAAACGACGACTGCCCAGGCGTGTTCACGAAAGAACTCCCGCATTCAACGCGTGCCGCTGCCGGCTCCACTGTTGCCCCCGCGCGGCGCCGGGCGCACGGGATCGGTCAGAAACCCGACTTTCGTGGCACCGGCGCGCTGTAGCAGCACCATGGCGCGCACCACCGTGCCGTACGGCACGGTGGTATCGGCCTTGACCAATATCGGGGTCTGGGGATCGCGGCGCAGTAGCGCGGAGGTTCGGGCGCTCACCGTGGCTTCGGATGCGGGCTTGTCCGGGTTGGGACCGAAATTGACGTACAGGCGCGCGTAGGAGTCGATGGTCACGATGAGCGGCTCATGCTTCGCCAGGAACGCCGGGTCGATGGGTTTGGCGCCGGCCTCCGGCAAATCCACCTTGACTCCCTCCTTGAGCAGCGGCGCCGTGATCATGAAGATGACCAGCAACACCAACATGACGTCGATGTACGGCACCACGTTGATCTCACCCATCAACTTGCGGCGAAGAACCCGGGCCATCGACTATGCCTGGGCCGGGCGCGCCGGGCCGTGGCGCTGCAGGATCGTCGAAAACTCTTCGACGAAGGTGTCGAACCGCAGTTCCAAGCGGCTCACCTGATCGGCAAACCGGTTGTACGCCACCACCGCGGGAATCGCGGCGAACAATCCGATCGCCGTGGCAATCAAGGCCTCGGCGATGCCCGGCGCGACCGCCGCCAGCGTGGCCTGCTGTACATTGCCGAGATTGTGGAAGGCGCTCATGATGCCCCACACGGTGCCGAACAATCCCACGTAAGGGCTCGTGGACCCGACCGTGGCGAGCATCGCAAGATTGCGCTCGAGCCGATCCATTTCACGCATCTGCGCGACCCGCATCGCGCGGCGGGCACCCTCGAGCAACAGATCCGTGGGCGTTCCTTGTTGACGCAGCCGGCTGAACTCACCGAAGCCCGACTCGAAGATACTCTGCTCGCCGGTGCCGGCACGCCCCTTGGTCTCGATATTGCGATACAGGGTGGACAGATCGCCGCCCGACCAGAATGCCGTCTCGAATTGATCGGCCTGGCGCCGCGAGGTCGAGATCACGCGCCCTTTCTTGAATATGACGGCCCACGATGCCACGGAAGCTCCCATGAGCAATATCATCACCGCCTTCACGATGGGACTCGCGTCGAGCACCAAGGCCCAGATCGACAGGTCATTGCCCATTAACGCCACTCCGTGAATAAATCCTTGGGAATCGCCCGCGGTTTCAGCGAGGCCGAATCGAGACACGCGACACGGGCGCTGGCGTCGATGAGTTGCGCATCGCCGCGCATGATCCACTGGTTGAACACGATTGTGGCACCGCTCAGGCGCACGAGCTCCGCGGTGACGAGAATTTCATCATTGAGCACGGCGGGGCGCAGAAAATCCACGGTCACACTCACCACCGCGAACTGCAGCTGCCGTTCGGCGCGCAATCGCAGTTGATCGACCCCCAATGCCCGCAGCCAGTCGGTCCGGCAGCGCTCCATGAATTTCAGGTAGTTCGCGTAGTACACCACGCCGCCCGCGTCCGTGTCCTCCCAGTAGATGCGAAATGGGACCGAAAACCGCGGCGCCGGCGGCACTACGGTGCATCCCGGAACAAGGGCAGATTCAAGTCCCGCTCCATCGCGGGCGCCGCGAGTCCGAAATGCGCATAGGCGTTGCGCGTCGCGACGCGGCCGCGGGCGGTGCGCATCAGAAATCCCTGTTGAATCAGGAACGGTTCGATGACGTCCTCGATGGTGCCGCGCTCCTCGCTCATGGCCGCGGCAAGGCTGTCGACGCCGACCGGTCCGCCTTCGAACTTTTCGATCACCGTGAGCAGCAATTTTCTATCCAGCATGTCGAATCCTTGAGGATCCACTTCCAGCATGTCCAGGGCCGCGATGGCGACCTCCGCGCTCATGATCCCTGCGGCCTTGACCTCGGCGAAGTCGCGCACTCTGCGCAGCAGACGATTGGCGATGCGCGGCGTGCCGCGCGACCTCTCCGCGATCCGATGGGCACCGTCGGCCTGCAGACGCAGCTTCAAGATCGATGCGCTGCGCGTGACGATTTTCGTGAGATCCTCGGTGGAATAGAACTCGAGCCTCTGCACGATGCCGAAGCGGTCCCGCAACGGCGAAGTCAAGAGCCCCGCGCGGGTGGTGGCGCCGACCAGGGTGAACGGCGGCAAATCGAGCTTGATCGACCTTGCCCCCGGGCCCTCGCCGATCATGAGATCGAGCTGCGAGTCTTCCATTGCGGGGTACAGCACCTCTTCGACCACGGGACTCAATCGATGGATCTCATCGACGAACAACACGTCGCGTGGTTCGAGATTGGTCAACAACGCCGCCAGATCGCCGGGACGCTCCAGGACCGGACCCGACGTCTGCCGTAGATTGACTTCGAGTTCATTGGCGATGATGTTTGCCAGGGTGGTCTTGCCGAGCCCCGGGGGTCCGAAGATCAGCACGTGATCCAATGCCTCGCCCCGATTGCGCGCGGCCTGAATGAAGATGTCCATCTGGGTCTTCACGGTCGCCTGTCCCACGTACTCGGCGAGACTCTTCGGCCGCACGGCGCGGTCGACCACTTCGTCCTCCCGCTTCGCGGGACCTGCGATGATGCGATCCTGTTCAATGCCCATCGGGATTCTTCACGCCTTGGCCGCCGACTTGAGGGCGCGCCGTATGATTTCAGTCGTTGCAAGATCCGGTTCATCGATGGACTTCAGGAGCCGAACCACTTCCGGGGGCTTGTAACCCAACGCGATCAGGGCGCTGAACGCCTCGCTTTGCGGGGTCGCGGCCACAGGCCCGCCCGCGGGAGCGGCGCCGGCCGCCGGCATCGCCAGCTTCTTGACGCTGTCGCGCATCTCGATGATGACCCGCTCGGCGGTCTTGCGGCCGATGCCCGGAATCCGCGTGAGCATCGCGATATCCTCCGCCTCGACGATGCGCAGGAAATCCTCGACGCTCGCGCCCGACAGGATGCCGAGTGCGATCTTCGGCCCGACGCCGGATATTTTGAGCAGGCCGCGAAACAGCCGCCGCTCACCGTCGGTGCCGAAGGCGTACAGGATCTGCGCGTCCTCGCGCACCACCAAATGGGTGAACAACGCGACGGGCTCGCCTGCGGCCGGCAATCCGTAGAACGTCGACATCGGCGCTTCCATTTCATAGCCGACGCCGTTCACGTCGACCATCAGCGTCGGCGGTTGCTTGAGCGCCAATCGGCCCTTGAGGAAACCAATCACCCGCGGCTCGCAGACCGCAACACGGAGATCCGCATGCGGCCCCGCAGCGCATGGCATACGGCGGCCGCCAGGGCGTCGGCGGCGTCGGCCGACACCGGTGCGTGCAATTTGAGAATGTTTCTCATCATGAGCTGCACTTGCGCCTTTTCCGCGCTTCCCGAGCCGACCACGGCTTGCTTGATTTGCCGCGTGGCGTATTCGAAAACTTCCGCGTTGGCGTCCGCGGTACCGCAAATGGCCGCGCCGCGCGCCTGCCCCAGTTTCAGCGCGCTGTCGGGATTGCGATTGACGAACACGCGTTCAATCGCGATTTCGTGCGGCCGGTATTGGGCGACGATGGCCTGCACACAGCGAAAGATCTCGCACAGACGATCGGCGAATTCGCCTTTCTCGGTACGAATCACCCCGCTCGCCACATAGGTCAACCGGGCGCCCACGGCGTCCAGGACGCCGAAACCGGTGCGTTGGGAACCGGGATCGATGCCCAGCACCCGCACGCTCGCCGCTTCAGCCCGCACCTTCGGATCCGTCATTGGGCGGGTATGATACCGGCAATAGGCGCTTAAACCCACCGGCAAGATCAGCGCAATTCAAGTGGAAACAACAGCTTCAATCCGGGTCACGGCGAGCGAGCGGCTGCGCGCCGCCTTTGCCGCCGTGCGCGAGCTCGACCTGCCCGAATCCGCCGGGGGCCTGCGCCACGCGGGCCTGGATGTCGCGCAGATCGTGCGCACTCTCGATGCCGATGACGACGTGGTGATCGCGGCCATGCTGCAGCCCCTGCTCGACGCCAAGCTTCTGGACCCTGAAGCCGCGGACAAGCGTTTCGGTCCCGATGCGACTCGTCTGGCGCGCAACTTGAGCCAATTGGGGGAGTTCGGCTTGAGCACGGATTGGACGCCCGAGCAGGGCCTCGAGCCGAGTCAGGCCGAGGCGCTGCGCAAGATGCTGCTGGCCGTCATCGGCGACGTGCGGCTGGTGGTGGTGCGGCTCGCGGGACAATTGCAGAAAATGCGTGCCGCCAAGTCGCTCGATCACGCCCAGCAGCGCCGGCTCGCCATGGAAACCCGCGAGGTCTATGCGCCTCTCGCCAATCGGCTGGGAGTGTGGCAAATGAAGTGGGAGCTGGAGGATCTCGCGTTCCGATACCTCGAGCCCGGCGATTACAAGCACATCGCCGCCGCCCTCAAAGTGCGGCGTTCCGAGCGCGAGCGCTACATGGAGGAATTGAAGACGCTGCTGCAGAGCGCATTGCGCGACGCGGGCATCGACGCGACCGTCGAGGGGCGGCCGAAGCACATCTACAGCATCTGGCGCAAGATGCAGACGAAGCACCTCGCCTTCGAGCAGCTCATGGACATTCGCGCCGCGCGTATCCTCGTCAACACGGTGGCGGAATGCTACGCGGCGCTCGGGGTCGTGCACTCCCTGTGGCAGTTCATTGCCGGCGAATTCGACGACTACATCGCCACCCCGAAGGACAATCGCTACCGCTCGATTCACACGGCGGTCATCGGACCCGGCGCGCAAGCGGTCGAAATTCAGATTCGCACCCACGAAATGCACGCGAATTCCGAGCGCGGCGTCGCGGCCCACTGGCGCTACAAGGAGGGAGGCCGCAGCTCCGTGGCTTACGAGCGCAAGATCAATCAGCTGCGCTCGCTGTTGACGCCGGCCGAAGGCGGCGACTCATCGCGCGATTTTCTCGATCGGATGCGCGTCGACCTATTCCAGGATCGGATCTATGTGGTGTCGCCCAAGGGCGAAATCGTCGACGTGCCGGTGGGCGGCACGCCGCTGGATTTCGCCTATCAGGTGCACACTGACGTGGGTCACCGCACCCGCGGCGCGAAGGTCAACGGGCGCATCGTGGCGCTCGATTACAAGCTCAAGAACAGCGAAATGGTGGAGATCATCACCGCCAAGGCCGCGCATCCGTCCCGCGACTGGCTGTCGCCGCAGTCGGGATTTCTCGCGAGTCCGAGGCACCGCAACAAAGTGCGCGCCTGGTTTCGCAAGCAGAACGAGTGGCAGAACAAGGCCGAAGGGCGGGCGATGTTCGACCGCGAAATACAGCGCTTAGGGGTGCACAGCCCGCCCATCCCGGAATTGCTGAGCGAACTGAATTTGCCGAGCACCGAGGCCCTGCATGAAGCCTTGGGGCTGGGCGAGGTCAGCCCCGCGCAAGTGGCGGGAGCCATCCAGCGCCTGCTTCACGCGCGCGAGGTTCGCACGGAACGTGCCGCGATCGCGCGCGCACCGGCGGCCGCGCGGGAGCCTGAAATCGAGGTTCAAGGAATCGGCGACCTGCTGTCCACCTATGCGCGCTGCTGCAAGCCCGTGCCGCCCGAGGCCATCGTCGGCTACATCACCGTGGGCAGGGGCGTCAGCATCCATGCGCAGTCCTGCGCCAATCTCGCCCGCCTCAGCATCAAGTCGCCGGCCCGCGTCCTGGCAGTGACCTGGGGTACTCTTGCCTCCAAGGAATTCCCCGTCGAAATCGACATACAGGCGTTCGATCGCCGCGGACTGGTCCGCGATGTCAGCGCCGCGCTGGCGGACGACAAGATCAGCATCCAGGGCATGAACACGGTCACCGACAAACGCGACAACGTGGCTCACATGCAGATCAAGATCTCGATCACCGGTTTGCCGCAGCTGTCCTTGGTGTTGAACCGCATTGCGCAGCTCCCCAATGTCATCAGCGCCAGGCGCAAAAAATAGGCGTCGCTGCCGCTCGCGCCTCATGCGGCCGGTTCGGGACGCCCTCCGCGTGGGTCAAATTCCATGATTTCGCCGTTGGCAAGCGACGTGCCGGTCAATGCTCGAATGAACGCCCAGTGACCGACCAGCAGCGTGGTCGCGCTGTCATCGCGGGCGGCCATCAGGGCGCGGAAGGCATTCGCCCGATGGTGTGTCTGTTCCGCCGTTTCAACGCCGTCATGCCACCACTGCGCCGGCAGATGCGCAAAATCGTGGTGCGGAAAACGGCCAGCGAGCACCTCCGGCGGACTGCCGATATCGCAGGCAAAGGCCGCCTGTTCGCGCACCTCCTGCATGATGCTGACCGGCGCCTTGTGGACTCCCAATATGGGCTGCGCGGTCTGCAGGGCGCGCGTGTAGGGCGAGACGATGATGCGGGTCAGCGGCGTATCCGCGAGCCGCACTGCGGCCGCCGCCGCCTGCGCGACCCCGAGAGGCGTCAATTCCGGGTCGTGAATCCCCGGATCAACACGCGTCTCATTGAAATACAGGTTGAAATAGCTTTGCCCGTGGCGCAGCAGGAACATGGGTTCGTGCGGCTACCGGTTGATGCCGTCGATCGCCTTCTTGTCCACCGCCAGCGCGGCCTCGTGGATCGCCTCGGACAGAGTCGGATGCGCGTGGATGGTGCGCTGGATGTCTTCGGTGCTCGCCGAATACTCCATCGCCAGCACCGCTTCGGCGATCAGCTCCCCCGCCATCGCTCCGATCACGTGAATGCCGAGAACCTCATCATCATCCTTGGCGGAGACGATCTTCGCAAACCCTTGGCCTGCTTGCATCGCGCGTGCCCGGCCGCTGGCCGCGAACGGGAAGCTGCCCACCTTGTACGGCCGGCCGCTCGCCTTGACCTGCTCTTCGGTTTGCCCGACCCAGGCGATTTCCGGCGCGGTGTAGATCACCGACGGAATGACCTTGTAGTTCACCTCGGCAAACAGGCCGGCGATGAGGTCGGCCACCATGGCTCCTTCCTCCTTGCCCTTGTGCGCGAGCATGGGCCCACGCACCGCGTCCCCGACCGCCCAGACGTTCGGCACGCCGGTGCGGCAATGCTCGTCGACTTGAATGAAGCCGCGCTCGTCGATTTGCACGCCGGTGCCTTCGGCCAGCAATCCTTGCGTAAAGGGTTTGCGCCCGACGGCGACCACCAGCTTATCGACCTGCAGCGTGTGCTCGCCCTGGGCGTCGGAATACACCACGTCGACCGCGCCGCCCGCGACCGCCGCCCTCTGAACCTTGGCGCCCAGCTTGATATCCAGCCCCTGCTTCTTGAAGTGCCGCAGCGCCTCTTTCGCGACCGTTCCGTCCGCGATCGGCAAGAATTGCTCCAGCGCCTCGAGCACCGTGACCTCGCTGCCGAGGCGCCGCCACACGCTGCCGAGTTCCAGACCGATGACGCCCGCGCCGATCACCCCGAGGCGCGCCGGAACGGCATCGAATTCCAGCGCGTTCCAGGAATCGACGATGAATTTTCCATCATGCGGGACATTCTTGAGCTGTATGGGAATCGAGCCCGAGGCCAGAACCACATGCTTGGCCGCCAGGGTCCTTTCCGTGCCGTCGGGGGCCGTCACGAGCACCTTGTTTCCGGACAGCAATCGACCGTGGCCTTGAACGCCGACCACGCCGTTCGCCTTGAACAGCGCGGTGATGCCGCCTGTCATGGTTTTGACCACGGAAGCGCGGCGCTTCTGCATCGCCGCGAGGTCGAGCTGCAGGCCGCCGATGTTGATGCCGTGGACGCTGAATTCCTCCTTCGCGCGCTGATACAGCTCGGAGGATTCGAGCAGGGCCTTGGAGGGAATGCACCCGGCGTTCAAGCAGGTTCCGCCGAACGCAAAACTGCCGTCGGTGTTCTTCCATTCATCGATGCAGGCGACGGTAAGCTTGTTCTGCGCGGCCCGAATCGCCGCAGGATAGCCCGCCGGGCCGCTGCCGATCACGATGACATCGTAGTCCTCGCTCATACGCCGAGCACCATGCGCGCCGGATCCTCGAGGCATTGCTTGACCGTCACCAGGAACTGCACCGCTTCGCGGCCGTCGATGATGCGATGATCATAGGTCAGCGCGATGTACATCATGGGGCGCACCACTACCTGGCCGTCGATCACGACGGCGCGATCCTGAATCTTGTGCATGCCGAGGATCGCGCTCTGCGGGGAATTGACGATGGGCGTCGACAGCAGCGATCCGAACACGCCGCCGTTGGTGATCGTGAAGGTGCCGCCGGTGAGTTCTTCCATCGTGATGGTTCCGGCACGCGCGCGCCCGGCGAAATTGGCGATCGATTTTTCGATGTCCGCGAAGCTCTGCAGATCCGCGTCGCGCAATACCGGCACGATCAGGCCGCGATCGGTGGACACCGCAACGCCGATATCGAAGTATTCGTGATACACGATATCGTTGCCGTCGACCGATGCGTTCACCGTCGGAAATTTTTTCAGAGCCTCGACGCAGGCCTTGGCGAAAAACGACATGAATCCGAGTTTCACGCCGTGCTGTTTCTCGAACTGATCCTTGTAGCGTGAGCGCAGTTCGTTGACGGCTTTCAAGTCCACTTCGTTGAAAGAAGTAAGCAAGGCCTGGGTGGCCTGCGCCTGCACCATGCGCTCGGCAATCCGCGCGCGCAAGCGGGTCATCGGCACGTGCTGTTCGCCGCGCGCGGTGCGCGCGGCCGGGGGAGAGGGCGCCGCCGGAGTCTTGGGCTGAGGCGCAGGCGCGGCGGGCGCCGGCGCGGCATCTTTGGCGGACAGATAATTCACCACGTCCGACTTCGAGACCCGCCCATCCCGGCCGGACCCGGCCACCGCTTTCGGATCGAGCTTGTTCTCTTCGACGACGCGCTTCGCCGCGGGACTCAGCTTGGGCTCAGCCGCGTCGGACTTCGCGGCACCCTTCGCCGCATCCTTCGCCGCGGCCGCATTTTTCGCCGTCGCGGCATTCTTCGCCGCCGATTCTTTTGCTGCCGTGCCGCCGGAGGCGGCAGCAGCCTCGCCCTCTTCGATCAACGCCAGCAGCTGGCCGCCGGTCACGGTGGCGCCGTCGGCGATCCGGATCTCCTTGAGCACGCCGGCCGCGGGCGCGGGCACCTCGAGAACCACCTTGTCGGTCTCCAGGTCGACGAGATTCTCATCGCGCGCCACGGCATCGCCCGGCTTCTTGCGCCATCCGACAAGTGTGGCGTCCGCCACCGACTCCGGCAGCTGCGGCACGCGAACTTCGATAGTCATGAACCCGTCCTGGTTTGAGCCGAAGCCGAAGCCGAGGCCGAAGCCGCGGCCGCCGGGAGGCGCATCGTCTGCCGGGAAGTTTCTTCCGGCGGGACGCCCTGGAGCGCCGCGGTGACCAGATTTTTCTGTTGCTGCTCGTGCATGGAGGAAATGCCCGTGGCGGGCGCCGCCGCGCCGGCGCGTCCCGCATAGAGAAGCTCGTGCTTGGCGCTCAACTTCGACTGCAGCCGATGGCGAATCTGATACCAGCTGCCCTGATTCTGCGGCTCCTCCTGACACCAGACGATTTCGCGCGCATTCCCGTACTTGCGGAGCACCGCCTCGTATTCTTCCGACGGAAAGGGATAGAGCTGCTCGACTCGCACGAGGGCGACCGATTCGACCTTGGCGTCGCGACGCGCCTTCAATAAATCGAAGTACACCTTGCCGCTGCACAGCACGATCCGCGTCACCGCCGACGGTTTGAGATCATCGATTTCATCGATGACGGAGTTGAATGCTCCGGTCCCGAGTTCTTCGAGCCGCGACACCGACAGGGGGTGGCGCAACAAGCTCTTCGGCGTCATGACGATGAGCGGCTTGCGCAGCGGCCGCAGCATTTGCCGCCGCAGCATGTGGAACATCTGCGCCGGAGTCGACGGCACGCACACCTGCATGTTGTACTCGGCACAGAGTTGCAGGAAGCGTTCCAGGCGCGCCGACGAATGTTCGGGCCCCTGGCCTTCGTAGCCGTGCGGCAGGAACAAGGTGATGCCGGACAGGCGGCCCCATTTGGCCTCGCCGGAGCTGATGAACTGGTCGATGACGATCTGGGCGCCGTTGCAGAAGTCGCCGAACTGTCCCTCCCAGATCGTCAAGCAATGCGGCTCGGTGGTCGAGAAACCGTACTCGAAGCCCATCACCGCCAATTCGGACAATACCGAATCGATGACCGTGAATTTCGGCTGATTGGTCGCCACATGTTGCAGCGGGACATAGCGGCGGCCGGTGGCCTGATCGTGCAGCACCGCGTGGCGGTGAAAGAATGTGCCGCGGCCGCTGTCCTGGCCGGTGAGGCGCACCGGATAGCCGTCCTGCACCAGGCTCGCGTATGCCAGGTTCTCCGCGGCGCCCCAATCGAGCGCCAGATCGCCGTTCATCATTCTTTCGCGCGCCTGCATGACGGCGAGCACCCGCGGATGCAGCACCCAATCCGACGGATAGGAAGTAATCGCCTTGCCGAGGGCTCGCAGCCTCCCCATGTCGACCGCGGTCTTGATGGGCTCGGACCAATCGGCGCCCAAATACTCGCTCCAGTCCACGGTGAATTTGTTGCCGATGAGGCCGAGCGCGGCGCGCGCCTGCGGTTTGCCCTCATCCAGGCCATTGCGATACTGCTCGATCATGGCGGCGGCCTCGGCCGCCGTGAGCACGCCCTCGGCCGCCAGTTTATCCGCGTACAGCTGGCGTGCGGTCGGTTTCTTGCGAATGACCTGGTACATGAGCGGTTGAGTCGCCGCGGGCTCGTCGCCTTCGTTGTGGCCGTGCCGCCGGTAGCACACCAGGTCGATCACCACGTCCTTGTGGAATTTCATCCGATACTCGAGCGCAAAACGGATGGTGAAACACACCGCTTCGGGATCATCGGCATTGACATGAAAAATCGGCGCTTCGACCATCTTGGCGACGTCGGAACAATACAGCGTGGAGCGCGCGTCGTGCGGGTCGCTGGTGGTAAAGCCGACCTGATTGTTGATGATGATGTGTATCGAGCCGCCGGTGTAGAAACCCCGCGCCTGGGAGAGCTGCAGGGTCTCCATGTTGACGCCCTGGCCGGCGAACGCGGCATCGCCGTGGATCTGCACCGGCAATACCTTGTCGCCCACCGCATCGCCACGCCGTTCCTGCCGCGCGCGCACCGAACCTTCGACCACCGGATTCACGACTTCGAGGTGCGAGGGATTGAATGCCAGCGCCACGTGCACATTGCCCGATCCGGTTTTCAGATCGGCGGAAAATCCCTTGTGGTACTTGACGTCGCCCGAGCCGCGCAGTTTCGCCGGATCGTATTGGCCTTCGAACTCGTTGAACAGATCCTTGGGCGACTTGCCGAGCAGATTCACCAGAACATTCAGACGGCCGCGGTGCGCCATGCCGATGATGGCCTCTTCGACGCCCATTGCGCCACCCCGCTGCACCAGATCGTCGAGCAAGGGGATGAGGCTGTCGCCGCCTTCGAGCGAGAAGCGCTTCTGTCCCACGTACTTGGTATGCAGATAGCGCTCCAAGCCTTCCGCGGCGGTCAGTTGCCACAGAATGTTTTTCTTCTCATCGACGCTGAAACGGCGCTGCATGCGCGCCACTTGGAAACTGTCCTGAAGCCACAGACGCTCGTCGGTGTCCGAGACATGCGCGAACTCCGCGCCGATCGTGTCGGTGTAAATGAACTTCAGGTCGGCGAGAATATCCTTGAGCTTGGCGCGTTCCGGGATCGCGGCATTGCGGCTGCCGGTAAAGAATTCGGTATCGAGATCGGCTTCGGACAGACCGAAATACTCGGGGTCGAGCACAACCGGTTTGGCGCGTTCCTGCAGACCCAGGGGATCCAGGTTGGCGACCAGATGACCGCGATTCGCGTAGACCTGAATGAGACGAGAGACGGCGCCCTGTTTGGCGCTCGCGCCGCCGCCATCGGTGCGCTGCCGGCCGCTCTTGGTGGGCGGGGCCTGGATACGCGCCAACAGGCGCTCGCGAATGGGCGCGTGGGCCACCTCGCCGGTGGCCGCGCCCTTCACACGGCTGAAATAGGCAGCCCAGGTCGGATCGACGGCGGCCGGATCCTTCAAGAACTGTTCGTAGAGGTCCTCAATGAATCCGGCATTTCCACCCGAAAGCGCCGTGGTGGCAAATTGGTCGGCGAGTGATTGACTCATGGTGAGGACGGTGAAAACCTCAAGTACATCAACATGATGAGACGTGGGAGCGGGTGTACGAAGCGGCTCCTAGTTTAGCCGAAGGCGGCACAATATGGAATGTGAGGCGGCCCGGCGGAATTACAAGATCCGCGGCAGGAGAGTTCCCTTGAGCATCCAAACCTCGTAGCCGATGAGGCTCACGTAGGCGGCCAGAACCCCGTACAGCACCCACTCGACCCGCAGCAGGCGCATGAACCGGTAGCGCGCCAGAATCACCATCAAAATGATACACACGCTGGTCGCGGCGATCTTCAGGGCCGCAAATACCGCCACGCTGTGGTTGATGAGCACCGCCATGAGGGGATTCACCTCGGCCGCGCCGCCACCCTGCAGCAACAGCAGCGTCAGAAATGCGTCCGCCACGTTCAGCAACAGGATGCCGATGGCTACCGCGAGCAGGTGGGCCGAATACCAATCGAGCGAATGAAAGCTCGAGTCGTCGAGACGCCGGGGCGGCGTTCGTCGGCGGGGTTTGAAGCTGCCGTAAAACATGGACCACCAGACCCGGCGGCGCCTGTCGGCGCGATCGCGCCGCTCAAGCGTCAAGGAGGGTCCGGCTGGGCTCACTGGCTTCATCATCCACACTATCGCGATACGCCGGAGCCGGGGCAAGCTCAATGAGTCATAATGCACCCTGCGGCACCGTATATTTTCGCGCCGTCGCCGCCGCCGGATCTCCTTCGGCCATGGCCAAGCTAGGAGGCGGTCACCAGCCGGGCGACGAACTCGCTCACCGGCATTCGCGCCAGCGCGTCTCGATCGGCGAACATCGCCTTGATCGATTCGGTTTGCTTCGGGCCGAAGTGCGCCGCGACGCTGGCCTCGAACTTGGCCACGAGCACCGGCATCCCTTCCTCTCGGCGCTTGCGATGGCCGATGGGGAAATCCACCTGCACGCGAGGACTCGCGCTGCCGTCCTTGAAGAACACCTGCACGGCGTTGCCGATGTAGCGCTTGTTCGGGTCGTAATATTCCTGCGTGAACGTCGCGTTCTCCCTGACCTGCATTTTCGCGCGCAGCTCATCGACGCGCGGATCGGCGGCGATCCGGTCTTCGTAGTCCGCGGCGTCGAGTCTGCCGAACAGCAGCGGAATCGCGACCATGTACTGGATGCAGTGATCTCGATCCGCGGGATTCGCGAGCGGGCCGGTCTTGTCGATGATGCGCACGCCCGGTTCCTGGGTCTCGATGGTGATCCGCTCGATTAGCCCCAGCTTGGGAGCGATTTGGGGGTGCAGAGTCATCGCCGCTTCGACGGCCGTCTGCGCGTGAAACTCCGCCGGATAGGAGATTTTGAACAGCACGTTCTCCATCACGTAACTGCCGAGGGGCTGCGGCAAGGACAGCGGCTTTCCCTTGAACAACACGTCTTGGAAACCCCAGGTCTTGGCCGACAGCGCCGACGGATAGCCCATCTCGCCCTTGAGGGCGAAGAGCGCGTGACGCACCGCGCGGCTGGTCGCATCGCCGGCGGCCCAACTCTTGCGCGAGCCGGTGTTCGGCGCGTGCCGGTAGGTTCGCAGCGCGCCGCCGTCAACCCAGGCGTTCGATACGGCATTGATGATCTGGTCGCGAGTGCCGCCGAGCAGGGCGGTGACCACCGCGGTGGAGGCCACGCGAACCAACAGCACGTGATCGAGGCCGACTCGATTGAAACTGTTCTCCAAGGCGAGGACGCCCTGGATTTCGTGAGCCTTGATCATGCCGGTGAGCACGTCGCGCACCGCCATGGGTTTGCCGGACCGCGAGAGGTAGTCCGCGACGGCGAGAATTCCGCCCAGATTGTCCGAAGGGTGTCCCCACTCCGCCGCCAGCCACGTATCGTTGAAATCGAGCCAGCGGATCATGGCGCCGATATTGAAGGCGGCATTGATGGGATCGAGTTCGTATGCTGTGCCGGGAACGCGCGCGCCGTTGGTGAGAATCGCACCCGGAACGACCGGTCCCATCAATTTCGTGCAGGCCGGGTACTTCAACGCCTGAAAACCGCACGCCAGGGTATCCATCAGGCAGTAGCCGGCCGTCTCGAAGGCGAGCTTGCTCTTGATCTCGAAGCTCAAGGCATACTCGGCTATCGCGCTCAGGAGCGGATCGGGCGCCGGACGCTCGGCGGACTTGATGTCCTGGGACATGGGGCTACACGCGTTGCGCCAGCGGCACGAAGGGCAGGTCTTCCGGACCGATGTAATTGGCGCTCGGACGAATGATCTTGCCGTCTTCGCGCTGCTCGATGATGTGTGCGGCCCATCCCGAGGTACGGCTGATCACGAACAGCGGCGTGAACATCGCGGTCGGCACGCCCATGAGGTGATAGGACACCGCCGAGAACCAGTCCAGATTCGGAAACAGCTGCTTGATTGCATGCATGACCGATTCGATCCGCTCGGCGACCTCGAACCCTCGCATATCGTTGGCTGCGCGGGCCAGGCTGCGCGCCACCTCTTTGATGATCTGATTGCGGGGGTCGGAAATGGTATACACCGGGTGACCGAACCCGATGATCACCTCCTTGTTCGCCACCCGCCGGCGGATGTCCGCGTCGGCGGCATCCGGGGTGGGATAACGGCTCTGAATTTCGTATGCGACCTCGTTGGCGCCGCCGTGCTTCGGTCCGCGCAGCGCCCCGATGGCGCCGGTGATGCAGGAGTACAGATCCGAACCCGTGCCCGCGATCACCCGGGCGGTAAACGTCGAGGCGTTGAACTCATGCTCGGCGTACAGATTGAGCGAGGTGTGCATGGCGCGCACCCATGGCGCGGAGGGTTTACGGCCATGCAGAAGGTGTAAAAAGTGCGCGCCGATCGAATCGTCGTCGGTTTGCACATCGATGCGCCGCCCATCGCGCGAATAATGGTGCCAGTAACACAGCATCGAACTCAAGGAAGCCAGCAGCCGATCGGCGATGTCGCGGGCGCCCGCGCTCGTGTGCTCGTGGGCCTCGGGGACGCAGCAGCCGAGCGCCGACACGCCCGTGCGCAGAACGTCCATGGGATGGCTCGCCGCCGGCAGCTGCTCGAGTACCGTCGTCACCGCGCCGGGCAGCGCCCGCAGCGCTTTCAACCTGGCCTTGTAGTCGGCCAGTTCCACCCGGTTCGGCAGCTTCTCGTGAACCAGCAAGTACGCAATCTCTTCGAATTCGCACGTGGTGGCGATGTCGAGGATGTCGTAGCCGCGGTAATGCAAGTCGTTGCCGCTCTTGCCGACGGTGCTGAGTGCCGTGTTGCCCGCGGTCACGCCCGAAAGCGCCACGGATTTCTTGGCTTTGAAGGCGCCGGTTTGCAATTGAGCGTCGGGCATGTTCATCTCCTCAAAAAATCCGTCACTTTTCCTTGCCCTCGGCGAAGAGCTCGTCGAGCTTGGCTTCGTAGGCGTGATAGTCGAGATATTTGTACAAATCGGCGCGGGTCTGCATGAGGTCGAGCACGTTCTTCTGCGTGCCGTCGCGGCGGATCGCCTGATAGGTCGCGAGGGCTGCCGCGTTCATCGCCCGATAGGCGGAGCAGCAATGCAGCACGATATCGACGCCCACCGAGCCCAACTCCTCGCGCGTGTACAAAGGCGTGTGGCCGAACTCCGTGATATTGGCGAGGACCGGCACCCGGACGGCCTCCTTGAAGCGCCGGTACATGGCCAGTTCGGTCATCGCTTCCGGAAAAATCATGTCCGCGCCCGCTTCGACGCAGGCCACCGCCCGCTCGATGGCCTTATCAAGGCCTTCCACGGCCAGCGCGTCGGTGCGCGCCATGATGACGAACTGCGAGTCCGTGCGCGCATCGACGGCCGCCTTGACCCGGTCCACCATTTCCTGCTTCGGGACGATCTCCTTGCCGGGCCGGTGGCCGCAGCGCTTGGCCTGCACTTGATCTTCGATATGCAATCCGGCGGCGCCGAACTTGATGAAGGACTTGACCGTGCGTGCGATGTTGAACGCGCTGCCCCAGCCGGTATCCGCATCGACCAGCAGCGGCAGCGGGCAGGCATCGGTAATGCGGCGAATATCGATCAGCACATCATCCATGGTGCTGATCCCTAGATCCGGGACGCCCAGTGAATTGGCGGCAACGCCGCCGCCCGATAGATACAGGGCCTTGAAGCCGCAGGCGGCCGCCATTCTCGCGGCATAGGCGTTGATGGCGCCGACGATTTGCAAGGGACGCTCTGCGGCAACCGCGGCGCGCAACCGCGAACCGGGCGATGCGCCGGGCGCGGAGGTCATACGCGGCCCACCACCGGAATCAGCGCGCCGGTCACCGCGCGAGCCGCATCGGAGACCAGAAACGCAATGACTTCGGCGGCCTCGGCCGGAGTCACCCAGCGGGTGAAATCGGCCTGCGGCATATCGAGACGATTCCTGGGCGTATCGAGAGTGCTCGGCAAGATGGCGTTGACCGTGATGCCGCGATCCTTCAATTCGTCGGCCAGGGCTTCGGTCAATTTCGCGATGCCCGCCTTCGATGCCGCATAGGCGCCCATCCCGGCAGCGGCCTTGACGGCGCCCATCGCGCCGACATTGACGATGCGCCCGCCGCCGGCTTGCAGCAGGTAGGGCAGCGCCGCCTGACACGAAACGACCGCGGTTTGCAGGTTGAGCCGATACATTGAATCCCAGGTGTCGAGCGTGCCGCCGGTGAGTTTTTCCCAACGGAAGCCGCCGGCGACATTGATCAGCCCATCCAGGCGCCCAGCCTCTTTGGCGATCCGTGCCATCGCCGACCGCGCGGCTTCCGGTTCGGTCAACTCGATGCCGCCGTAATGCAGGGCGCCGGGCGGGGGCAAACCTACCGGCGCTTTTGCATGATCAAGCAGCGCGAGCCTCGCACCGTAGCCGCCCAAAGTAGCGGCCACGGCCTGGCCCAGAGCGCCGCCGCTCCCGGTGACCGCCAGCACTTTGCCCGATAAATTCACGACCGAATTATCCCCGATCAGCCGCCGCGGCCGGTGTGACCAAACTGCTCAAAATAATTGAGCGGATCTGCAACATACCCGTCCAATGCCCGGATCCTCAAGCGTGCAATGCGCGGCGAAATTCCCCTGGGCTTGCGCCGGTCCACTTCCTGAACGCTCGGTGAAACGCACTCCGTTCGGAGAATCCCAATTCCAGGGCAATGTCCATGACACTGCGGTTCGAATGACTCAGGTAGCTGATCGCAAGGTCCCGCCGGAGCTGGTCCTTGATGGATTGATAGGATGCCCCCTCCTCGTGCAGCCGGCGGCGAATCGTCGCGGGCGTCATGTTCAGTTCGTCGGCCAGCCCCTCGAAATCCGGCACCTCGCCCGGCAGGAACTGGCGCAAGCGCCGCCGAACCCGGGCGGTCAGGCTGCTGCTGTTCTTGTATTTCAACAGGATACTCTCCGGCGCCGTGCGCAGAAACTCCTTCACCGACCGCTCGTTCTGCACCACCGGCAAATCGAGGTACCCCGCCTCGAAGGCTATGACGGTATTCGGCCGGTTGAAGCGCAAATCCGCGCAGTACATCAACCGGTATTCGGCACTGTGCGCGGGTTCCACATAGCTGAATTCGGTGCGCAGGATGGGAATGCGCCGGCCCACCAGCCAGCAAGACACCCCATAGAGGAGCATCAACAACAGCTCGTGAGCAAACACTCGCTGACTCGCGCCCGCGATACGCTCGTGCAAAACGATCCGCGCCTCCCTGGCGTCGCGCGTCAAGCTGCCGGAGATGTCGTCCAGGATCAGCGCATAGAAACGCAGGCTGCGCTCGAGCGCACTCCCCAAGGTCTTGCAGCCGAGGACCGAGTGGCACAGCATGGCGAAGCTCCCGGCCTTCATACGGCGGGAATCCTGGCCGAAGAATTCATCATCCAGCGCGAGCGCGATGCTGCGCCACAAGGCGCCGTAGTGTTTGGCGGAGACGCGTGCCTGGGGCACCTGCAGCAGGCTCGGGGACAGCCCCACGTTCGCAAGCAACTCGTCCGCATTGAGGTTGCGGACGCGGACGCTCTGCAGCGCTGCGGCGACGAAGCAAATGGCGATGGTCCCCGGTTCCGCGGATCGAGTGGCCGGGGCTGCCGCCCCCTGAGCCGCCGGCCCCAAGTCAGTGTTGCTATTTCGCCTACGCATGTGGATGGGTCTCTAGCACCTACCGCGACGGATTTGACGCTATTAGCTTACGCGATACGGGTCGGCGCGGGACCACGTATCGAAGGGTGGCCCGCCAGGCTAAACTACGCTCCCTTGGATTGCGCGAACGTCCACGACCGAAGAGACACTCTCATGACCATCAAACCCGCAGCGTTGGTAGATCGGATTCCCACCGTCAAATTGCTCCTCGACGGCAAATTCGTCGAGTCGCGATCCCAGGAATGGCACGACGTCGTCAATCCGGCGACGCAAGAAGTGCTGGCGCAGGTCCCTTTTGCGACCGACGAGGAGATCAACGCCGCGATTGCCTCCGCCAAGCAAGCGTTCAAGACCTGGAAGCACACGCCGCTGGCGGCGCGCGCCCGCATCATGTTGAAGTTGCAGGCCCTGGTGCGCGAGCATATGAGCCGCATCGCGCAAACCTTGAGCGCGGAGCAAGGCAAGACGCTCGCGGATGCGGAGGGAGACGTGTTTCGCGGGCTCGAGGTGGTCGAACACGCCTGCGCGATCGGCAGCCTGCAATTGGGTGAATTCGCCGAGAACGTCGCCGGCGGCGTGGACACCTACACGCTGCGCCAACCCATTGGCGTATGCGCGGGCATCACACCCTTCAATTTTCCCGCCATGATCCCGCTGTGGATGTTTCCCATGGCCATCGTCTGCGGCAACACCTTTGTGCTCAAACCCTCCGAGCAGGATCCGCTGACGCCCATGCTGCTGGCGGAGCTTGCGCTGCAGGCCGGCGTGCCGCCGGGCGTATTGAATATCATTCACGGCGGCAAGCGCGCGGTCGACGCGATCTGCACTCACCCGGATGTCGTCGCCGTCTCCTTTGTCGGTTCCACCGCCGTCGGAACGCATGTCTATAGCCTGGCCTCGCAGCACGGCAAACGTGTGCAATGCATGATGGGCGCCAAGAATCACGCCGTGGTGATGCCGGACGCCAGCAAGGAGCAGGCCCTCAACTCCCTGGTCGGGGCGACCTTCGGCGCCGCCGGACAACGCTGCATGGCCACGTCGGTCACCGTACTGGTGGGCGAGGCGCAGAACTGGATCCCGGAGATCGTGGCGAAGGCGAAGACGCTCAAGGTCAACGCGGGCGTGGAAAAAGGCGCCGACTTGGGGCCGGTGGTCTCGAAGAACGCTAAAAATCGCATCCTGGGACTGGTGGAGGACGGGATCAAAGAAGGCGCCAAGCTCGAGTTGGATGGCCGCGGCGTCAAAGTGCCGGGCTACGAAAAGGGCAACTTCATCGGTCCCACGATTTTCTCCGCGGTGACGCCGCAGATGAAAATCTACACCACCGAGATTTTCGGGCCCGTCATGGTCATCGTCGGGGTGAATACCCTGGACGAGGCGATCACGCTGGTCAACAACAATCCCTTCGGCAACGGCACGGGTATTTTCACGCAAAGCGGCGCCGTTGCCCGCAAATTTCAAAATGAGATCGACGTGGGTCAAGTGGGGATCAACGTGCCGATTCCCGTGCCCGTGCCGATATTCAGCTTCACCGGATCGCGCGGCTCCAAGCTCGGCGATCTCGGACCCTATGGCAAACAGGTGGTGCAGTTCTACACCCAGACAAAAACCGTGACGACGCGCTGGTTCGACGACACCGGCCCATCCAGCGGCGTGAATACCACCATCAGCCTCAAGTGAAATGGAGGTCCTGAGCGAAATTCGCAACCACATTGCGTTCATCACCTTGAATCGCCCGGCCGCGATGAACGCCCTGTCGCTCGACATGATCGTCAAGCTGCGCGAACGGCTGAGCAGTCACGCAACCGACCCGGAAGTTCGCGCCGTTCTGGTCCGAGGCGCCGGGGACAAGGCGTTTTGCGCCGGCGGGGACATTCGCGCCCTGTATCAAAGCTTCAAGGAATCGGGGTCGTTGCCCCTCAAGTTCTTCGTCAGCGAATACCCGCTCGACTACATGCTCTATTCCTACCCCAAGCCCTGCGCGGTCTTGATGGACGGCATTACCATGGGCGGCGGCTTGGGGCTGGCGCAAGGCACGGCGCTGCGCATCGTCGGCGAGCGCACGCGCATCGCCATGCCGGAGGTGGCGATTGGATTTTTTCCGGATGTGGGCGCCAGCTATTTCCTGTCGCGGCTCCCGGGCGCGCTCGGGATCTATCTGGCGCTGACCGGAGTGCAGATCCGCGGGGCCGACGCCTTGTACAGCCAGTTGGCCGATGTGTACCTGCCGCCCGCTGCAATCGCGTCGCTCGGCGACGACCTGGCGGAAATGAATTGGAGCGATGACTGGTCGGGGGACCTGCGGCGCTTCATCCGCTCCCGCGCGGCCGTGGGCCTGCCCGCGCCGACTTTGAGCGTGCTGCGTGCCGGCATCGACGATCATTTCTCGCGCCCCACGATCCCGGAGATTTTGGAATCCTTGGCGGCGGAGACTCGCGCCGAGTACGCCGATTGGGCCGGGCAATCCGCCAAGCTCATGCGCAGCCGTTCACCGACCATGCTCAAGGTCACGCTGCGACAATTGCAGCGCGGCAAGGACATGGGCCTCGCCGCCTGTTTTCGCATGGAACTCTCGATGGCGCAGCAATGCTTCGCGCAGGGCGATTTCCTCGAAGGCGTGCGGGCACTGATCATCGACAAGGACAACGCACCGCGCTGGATGCCGAACCGAATTGAAGACGTGACCGACGCCATGGTGGACGCGTTCTTCCGCAATCGGTGGGCCGCGGCCGCGCATCCTTTGGCAAGCTTGGAATCTCTTTGAGAACGCACCCATGAAGCTCAATGAATTGCATGCCGTCGTGACCGGAGGTGCCTCGGGGCTCGGCCTTGCCGTGGCGCAGAGAATCGTGCTCGCCGGCGGCCAGGTGGCGCTCTTCGATCTGAACGAGGCGCAGGGCGTCGCGGCCGCCGCGGCGCTCGGCGAGCGCGCCTTGTTCATCGCGACCGATGTTGCCGACGAACCCGCGGTCAATGCGGCGATGGAGCGCGCCAAGGAGCGCATGGGCAGGATCGATGCCGCCGTCAGTTGCGCAGGTATCGGCACCCCCGCCCGCCTGGTCGGAAAACAAGGCGCGATGGCGGGTGCGTTTTTTCGCAAGATGATCGACATCAATCTGGTCGGCACCGTATTGACTTGCAAGGCCGCGGCGGTGGCGATGCAGCAGAATTCTCCCAACGCCGCGGGCGAGCGCGGCGTGATCGTCATGACGGCGTCGGTGGCCGCCTTCGACGGCCAGATCGGACAGGTGGCCTACGCCGCCTCGAAGGGCGGCATTGTCGCGATGACGCTGCCGATGGCCCGCGAGCTGGCGTCCTCAGGCATTCGCGTGATGACCATAGCGCCCGGACTGTTCGCCACGGCACTGCTCAAGGCGTTGCCGCAGGAGGCGCAGGACTCGCTGGCCAAGCAAACGCCCTTTCCGCCGCGGCTCGGAGAACCCGACGAATTTGCCGCCCTGGTGAGTCACATCATCGAGAACAGCATGCTCAATGGCGAAACCATTCGATTGGACGGCGCCATCCGGATGCAGCCGCGTTAGAATTTAGAACAGTGACGTATTGATTGAGATCTCTGCCGGTTCACACTCCAGGGATATGCCGCGTCAGATCCATCGCGTCGTGGAGTAGCCGCAGAACTTCGATGTGGCGCTGGTTCTTATCAGGTCCAATGCGGAACAACACGAAGTGTCGACCCTTATGGCCGCCTCGCGCCACATGCAGCGTGAATAATCCTTTGCCGATCTCGCTCCGTTCTTTTGCACCAACCGTCGTCGGCCCAGCGGTCAGCGCCACGAGAGCAGCCGAAAGTGTATCGGCATAGATTCGCGCCTGCAGATCTCCAAACTTTCTCAGAGTCCAAACGATGATGCTCTGATAGTCGGACTCGGCGGTTTTGGTAAGACGCACTGTCCACGGATGCGCGTCCGCGGTCATCCATCCCTCTCGTCGCGGCTCTTCGGCGATAACGCAATATCCCGCAGCGTTCCCAGGTGATGCTCTAGGTCCGCAGGCGCATTGAACGTCCGGTACTGGCCTGCCTCAATGTCCGCAATGCCGACGCGTGCGGCATCGCGCAGTGCCTTGATGCGCGCCTTACCTTCCGCCTCTTGACCTTCGACTAGCCTCAATCCTTCGCGCAGCACTTCGCTCGCGTTCTGATAGCGGCCTGAGGACACAAGGCGATCGACCAACTCGGCCTGGTAATCGGTGAGGACAACGTTTCGGGTGGGCATGATCGCTATAACCTATTTCATTGGCATATTATGCCATACCGGCTGAGACACTACCCCTAACGCACAGCCTAGACACCCGGATTTTTCGTTCTCGGCGCCACCGCGCGAAGGATCTCGCGCCGCCGCGCCTCACTCGCGCCCGGCCACTCGGCGATTTCCTCCAGGGTGCGGCGGCAGCCGACGCACAGCCCCTGCGCATCCAACTGACAAACGTTGATGCAGGGCGATGCCGCCGCGGCGTCGATCACGGGGGCGTGGATCACGCGCGCATCGACCATTGCCGCAGTACCCGATGGATGGCATCGAGCCCGTCGGTCAGCGCCGCCGGACCGGGCTGCAGAATCAGAGGCGATTTGATTTCGTGCAGCTCTCCGTCGCGCACCGCCGGCACCGCATCCCAGCCGATGCGGGACGCCACTTGAGCCGGACGGAATCGCTTGCCGCACCAGGAGCCGAGCATGATGTCGGGGGCGCGGCGTATGACCTCGTCCGCGTCGCCCAGAATGCGGCCCTTGGCCAAGGCGCACAGCGCGCGCTCGGGAAACACGTCATCGCCGCCGGCGATGCCGATCAGCTCGCTGACCCAGCGGATGCCGGTGATGAGCGGTTCGTCCCATTCTTCGAAGTAGACGCGCGGACGGCGGCGCAACAGCGCGGCCGACTGCCGCACGTTCTCGATATGCGCTTCGAGCTCGCGGGCATAGCGTTCCGCTTCGGCGGCTGCGCCCACCAAGGCGCCAAGGCGGCGCACATAACCCAAGATTCCATCGACCGAGCGATGATTGCTGATCCAGACTTCGATTCCGCTCTTGATCAGCGCCTGCGCGATATCGGCCTGGATATCGGAAAAGCCGATCACGAAATCCGGCTTCAGCTCGAGAATGCGGTCGACCTTGGCGCTGGTGAAGGCCGAGACCCGAGGTTTTTCGCGGCGCGCCCGCTTCGGGCGCACGGTGAAGCCGGAGATGCCCACGATGCGCTCCTCCTGCCCCAGCGCGTAGAGAACCTCGGTCGGCTCCTCGGTCAGGCAAATGATGCGGCTCGGGTATCGGCTGTCCATGCGGCTCACGCGGAATACTTGGGACACGCTGCTAGAGCACGCCCTCGGCCAGCGCGCCGGCCGCGCCGTGCACGACGCTGTGCGCCAGCCCGGATGCCTGGGACAGCACGTGATCCGCATAAAATCGCGCCGTCGATATTTTCGCCGCGTGGAAGGCGGCATCCGCGCCCACACCCGCGGGTGCGGCGAGCCGGTGCTGCGAAATCAACGCCGAACGCAGCAGCTGCCAGCCGCCGGCCACAATGCCGAACAGCTTCAGCAGTGGTACGGAACCCACCGAGACGGCGCGAATGTCCGTGGCGTAATTCTCCACCACGTAGCGGACCGCCCGCTCCAAGGCGTCAACCGCGGCCGCAAATGGCGGCGCGAGCGCCGGCAGCTTCGGCTCGGCGTCGAGGTCCCGGACCAGGGCGCGCATCTGCACGATGATCGCCTGCGCCGCGCGGCCGCCGTCGCGCGCGAGCTTGCGCCCGATCAGATCGTTGGCCTGAATGCCGGTGGTGCCTTCGTAGATCGGCGTGATGCGCGCATCGCGCAAATACTGGGCGGCGCCGGTTTCCTCGACGAATCCGACGCCGCCGTGAACCTGGATGCCGAGCGAGGCGATGTCCACCGAATTCTCGGTGAACCAGCCCTTGACCACGGGAATCATCAGGTCGGCGAAGGCCTGGTGACGTTCGCGCTCCTCGCCCTCTGGATGCAGGCGCGCCGCGTCCAGCGACACCGCGACCACGACGCCAAGCGCCCGCATGGCTTCGGTTTGCGACTTCATGAGCAGCAGCATGCGGCGCACGTCCGGATGGCGCAGAATGGGCACCCGGCCGCCACCGCGCACGCCGGCGTCGGTGCTCTGGATGCGCTCGCGCGCATAGGCCAGTGCCGTTTGGTAGGCGCGTTCCGACAGGCCCACTCCTTCGATGCCCACCGAATACCGGGCGGCGTTCATCATGATGAACATGTATTCCAGGCCGCGGTTCTCCTCGCCGATGAGCTCCGCGAGGGCGCCGCCATCTTCTCCATAGGCCAGCGAGCACGTGGGGCTGGCGTGGATACCGAGCTTGTGTTCGACGGATACGCAGTGAACATCGTTGCGCGCTCCCGGGGTACCATCGGCATTGACCAGGAACTTGGGCACCACGAACAGCGACATGCCCTTGACGCCTTCCGGTGCTCCGGAGACACGCGCGAGCACCATATGCACGATGTTGCCGGTCAGGTCGTGCTCGCCGTAGGTGATGAAGATCTTCTGCCCCTTCAGCCGGTAGCGGCCATCGCCGGTGGGTACGGCCTGGGTGCGCACCGCGGACAGGTCCGAGCCGGCCTGCGGCTCCGTGAGGTTCATGGTTCCGGTCCACTCGCCGCTCACCATTTTCGGCAGATACCTGGCTTTGAGCGCCTCCGACCCACGCAGCTCGATCGCATCGATGGCACCCCGCGTCAGCATCGGGCACAGAGCGAAGGCCACATTGGCCCCGTTCCACATCTCCTCGATCAGCGCCGACAAGACCCGCGGCAGGTTCTGGCCGCCGAATTCGGCCGGACAGGACAGCGCGCCCCAGCCGTCGGCGCTGAATCGCGCGTACGCCTGCTTCCAGCCGGCGGCGGTCAGCACCTCGCCCTCCTTCCAGCGAACGCCCTCCTCATCGCCGCTGCGGTTGAGCGGCGAGAGCACTCCCGAGGCGAACTTGCCGGCTTCCTCCAGCACCGCGTCGGCAACGTCCACGGTCACCTCGGCGAAGCCCGGCAGCCTTGCGAGCAACTCGAAATCCGCCAGCTCGCGCAGAACGAACTTCATGTCGGCCAAGGGCGCCTGGTATTCGTGCATGACCGGCCTACATGTTGCGGCGGTAGCGGCCGCCGACATCGAACAGGGTGTGCGTGATCTGACCGAGCGAACAGTGGCGCACGGCTTCCATCAGCACTTCAAAGGTATTGCCGTCTTCGATGACGGTGCGCCGCAGGCGCTCGAGCAGCGCCGGTGCCTGGCCGGCATGGCGCTCCTGAAATAGCTTCAGCCGTTTGAGCTGCGACTGCTTCTCGGCATCGGTGGAACGCGCCAGCTCGATGGTCTGTGCCGCAGCGGCCTCGGCCTGAGGATTGCGGAACGTGTTGACGCCGATGATCGGATAGGAACCGTCGTGCTTCTGGCGTTCGTAATACAACGACTCTTCTTGAATTTTGCCGCGCTGATAGCCGGTTTCCATCGCACCGAGCACGCCGCCGCGGTCGGCGATGGCGTCGAATTCCTTGAGCACCGCCTCCTCGACCAGGTCGGTCAGTTCCTCGATGATGAAGCTGCCCTGATTGGGGTTCTCGTTCTTCGCCAGGCCCCACTCGCGGTTGATGATCAGCTGAATGGCCATGGCGCGGCGCACGCTCTCCTCGGTGGGCGTGGTGACCGCCTCGTCGTAGGCGTTGGTGTGCAGACTGTTGCAATTGTCGTAAATGGCGCACAGCGCCTGCAGCGTGGTGCGGATGTCGTTGAACGCCATCTCTTGCGCGTGCAATGAGCGGCCGGAGGTCTGCACATGGTACTTGAGCTTCTGGCTGCGTTCGTTCGCGCCGTACTTGTTCTTCATCGCCACGGCCCAGATGCGCCGTGCGACCCGGCCGATCACCGAATATTCCGGGTCCATGCCGTTGGAGAAGAAGAATGACAAGTTCCCGGCGAAGTCATCAATGTGCATGCCGCGCGCGAGGTAGGTCTCGACGTAGGTGAAGCCGTTGGCGAGCGTGAACGCAAGCTGCGAGATGGGGTTCGCGCCCGCTTCGGCAATGTGGTAGCCGGAGATCGAGACCGAGTAGAAATTCTGCACCTGGTGGTGCACGAAGTATTCCTGGATGTCGCCCATCATCTTGAGCGCGAACTCGGTGGAAAAAATGCAGGTGTTCTGGCCCTGGTCTTCCTTCAAAATGTCCGCCTGCACCGTGCCGCGCACGGTCGCCAAGGTCCAGGCCTTGATCTTCTGCTGCTCGTCCTCGGTCGGATCGCGGCCGTTCTGTTGCTGGAATATCTCCAGTTGCTGATCGATGGCGGTATTCATGAACATGGCGAGGATCATCGGCGCCGGGCCGTTGATGGTCATCGACACCGAGGTCGTCGGCGCGCACAGGTTGAAACCCGAGTACAGCACCTTCATGTCATCCAGCGTCGCGATCGATACCCCGGAATTGCCCACCTTGCCGTAGATGTCCGGCCGCAGGTCCGGGTCCCAACCGTAGAGGGTCACCGAATCGAAGGCGGTGGACAGTCGGTGCGCCGGCATGCCCTCGGACACCCGTTTGAAGCGCTGATTGGTGCGGAAGGCATCGCCCTCCCCGGCAAACATGCGCGTCGGGTCCTCGCCCTCGCGCTTGAATGCAAATACGCCGGCGGTGAAGGGGTAGGAACCCGGGACGTTTTCCTTGAGCAGATAGCGCAAAATCTCGCCGTCGTCCTCGAATCGCGGCAGCGATACCTTGCGAATCTTGGTCCCCGACAGTGATTCGTGCGTGAGCTGGGTGCGAATCTCCTTGTCGCGGATCTTCACGACGTATTCGGGTTGCGCGTACAGCTCGCGGGTCTTCGGCCATTGCTCCAGGAGCTTGCGCGAAGAGGGCTTGAGTTCGGCGTTCTTGGCCGTGATCAATTCATCGAAGTCCGCCACACTCAAGCCCGACGCGGCGAACAGACTCTTGGAAATGCCGAGCGACTGCCGCTCGCGCGCTATTCGCGCCTGTTCCCCGACGAACCGGTGGAAGCCGCGCAGGTTGTGGGAAATCTCGGCCAGGTAGCGCGCGCGTTCGGGGGGCACGATGGCGCGGCCGCGCGAGGAGGCCTTCACCGCGACCGGCGGCAATTTGCCCGCGCCCAGTTTCAGTCCTTTCTCCACCAGCCGCGGCAGTATTGCAAAATACAGCGCGGTGACGCCATCGTCGTTGAAGCGCGAGGCCATGGTGCCGTACACAGGCATGCTGTCCGGGCTTTGCGCAAACCATTCGTGGTTGCGCTGGTATTGCTTGCGCACATCGCGCAGCGCGTCCTCGGAGCCCTTGCGGTCGAATTTGTTGATGGCGACGAAGTCGGCAAAATCGAGCATGTCGATTTTCTCCAGCTGAGAGGCTGCGCCGAACTCCGGAGTCATGACGTACAGCGACGTATCGACCAGGGGGACGATGGCGGATTCGCCCTGGCCGATGCCGGAGGTCTCCACCACGATCAGGTCGAAGCCGCTGATCTTGCAGCAGGCCAGCACTTCCGGCAGCGCCGCGGAGATTTCCGTGCCGGTGTCGCGCGTGGCCATCGAGCGCATGAACACCTTGTCGGAGTCGATCGCATTCATGCGAATGCGATCGCCGAGCAGCGCGCCGCCGGTGCGCTTGCGAGACGGGTCGATCGAGATGACGGCGATACGGAGCTTTTCGTCCTGGTCGAGGCGCAATCGCAGGATCAGCTCATCGGTGAGCGAGGATTTGCCGGCGCCGCCGGTGCCGGTGATGCCGAGTATCGGGGTCTTGATGGCGGCGGCCGCCTGCAGCAAGCCTTGACGGACGCGCATCGGGTAGGTGCGATTTTCGACCGCCGTGATCACATGGGCCAGCTGCCGGCGGTTGCCGGAACGCAGCGCTTCCACGGCATCGGCCTCCGCAGGCGCGAGCGCCGACAGATCGTAGTCGCTCGAGCGGATGACATCATCGATCATGCCCTGCAGGCCCAACTTGGCGCCGTCCGCCGGGGAATATAGGCGCGTCACGCCATAGGCCTGAAGCTCGCGGATTTCGGCCGGGACGATGACGCCGCCGCCGCCGCCGAACACCTTGATGTTCTCGCCGCCGTTCCGGCGCAGCAGGTCCAGCATGTATTTGAAAAACTCGACGTGTCCCCCCTGGTAGGAGGTGACCGCCACGCCTTGCACGTCTTCCTGCAGGGCGGCATTGACGATCTCTTGCACCGAGCGGTTATGGCCCAGGTGGATCACCTCGGCCCCCGAGGCCTGCAGCACGCGGCGCATGATGTTGACGGAGGCGTCATGGCCGTCGAACAGCGAGGTGGCGGTCACCAGCCTCACCTTGTGCGCGGCCTGATAGGGCGTGGGTTTGGCGGCGATGGAAACGGCGCTCATGTATCTATTTTAGAGAACCCAAACAGCGAAACAAATGCCCAAATCAGCCGCCGGCCTTGAGCGAATTTGCAACAACACGCCCGTATTCACAGGGAATCGGTCCAGTTCGGGGTACGCTTCTCGATGAAGGCCGAAACTCCCTCCTGCGCGGCGTCGTCCATCATGTTGCAGGCCATCGCCTGGCCGGCCAGCTGGTACGCGGCGGCGACGCCCAGCTCGAGCTGGCGGTAGAACAAAGCCTTGCCGGCCGCAATCGTGGGCCCGGGCTTGGCGGCGATATTCGCCGCCAGTGTGTCGATCTCCGCATCGAGGCGATCCGGCGCCACACAACGATTGATGAGCCCGCGCTGGACGGCGGTAGGGGCGTCGATGAAGTCGCCCGTTACCAGCATTTCGAACGCGGCTTTGCGCCCCACGTTGCGCGTGAGCGCAACCGACGGCGTGGCGCAGAACAGGCCCACGTTGACGCCCGAAACCGCAAAGCGCGCATCGGCGGCGGCGACGGCGAGGTCGCACATGGCCACCAGCTGACAGCCGGCGGCGGTCGCGACGCCATGCACGCGGGCGATCACCGGTTGCGGCAGCGCCTGGATCCGCAACATCAAGCGGCTGCAATCATCGAACAACCGCTGGTAGTACTCCAGGCGGGGATTGGCCTGCATTTGCTTCAGGTCGTGCCCGGCGCAAAACGCCTTGCCGGCGCCGCCGAGCACGACGACGCGCACCGACGGATCGGCCGCGAGCGTCTCGAGCTCGCCATGCAGGGCGGCCAGCATCTGCTCGGACAGCGCGTTGTACTGCGCCGGCCGGTTGAGCGTCAGGAACGCGACGCCGTCTCTGCGCTTCAGCAGTACCGGCGGCTCCGCAACGGCCGTAACGCTCGGTGCATTCAACGCTGCCTCCATATGCAGATCCCTCGCGGCGCTCGCCAGGATCGACAGGGTAGCAACACGCCTAGCCGACGGCCAGTTGCGATGATTTCTTCGGAAAGTTGCCGGCTTTGCTCAGCATCCCCGGAACATCGCGGCCCATCTCAAGGCTGAGCCATCGCGCGGCTGCGATCAGGCGATCCACATCCAATCCCGTGAGGTAGCCCGAACGCTGCAACAGGTACACCACATCTTCGGTGGGGACATTGCCGGTGGCGCGAGGTGCAAATGGACAGCCGCCGATGCCGCCCAACGAGGCGTCGACCGTGTGGGCGCCGGCCTGCACGGCCGCCCATACATTGGCGAGACCGGTGTTTCGCGTGTTGTGAAAGTGCACGCGCACCGGCAGGGGCTTGATTGCCGCAGCCACCCTTTGTACCAGCGCCGATACCTCTCCCGGACTCGCGACGCCGATGGTATCCGCCACTGCAACTTCCACCGGGCCCGCGGCGGCGGCGGTGCGCGCCATCTCCACCACTCGCGACGGATCCACTTCGCCGTCGAAGGGACAGCCAAAGGCCGTTGAAATGGTGATCTGCGCGCGCCGTCCGTGCGCGCGCGCGAGGCGCACCACCTCGCAGCACATGGCCAGCGACGCATCCGATGTCATGCCTTGGTTGCGGGTGGCGAAACCATCGGACGCCGCGCATGCCGCGCCCAGTTCGTCCATGCCCGCCTCGATGGCCCGCAGCGCACCCCGTTTGTTCAGCACCAACCCGATGAAGATGACGCCATCGCGGCGCGGCAACGCGGCCGCCACAGCTTCGGCATCGGCCATCTGGGGGACGAGCTTGGGATTCACAAAGCTGGTCGCCTCGATCCGCCGCACACCGGCGTCGAGCGCGCGGCCGATGAGCTCGAGCTTTTGCGGCGTGGTGAACAACGCCGACTCGTTCTGCAGTCCGTCGCGGGGCCCGACCTCGACTATCTCTATATTCGACATAGTAAACTCTTATATTTCAATAGATTAAATACATAATATCATGTTATTTCCGCATCCGGCGGTGAGCCGTATCCGCCGCCGCCCGGAGTACACACCACGAACACATCGCCCGCTTGCATCTCGACCTCCGCGAGATGGCCAAGCCGCTCGACTCGCCCGCTCGCTCGTTCGACCCAGTTCTCGCCCAATGCGCCGGCCTTGCCGCCGTGCAAGCCGAACGCGCCGTGGCGCCGGCCGTTGCTCAACATGGAAGCGGTCATCGGTTCCAGGAAACGAATCCGCCGAATGCCGCCATCGCCGCCTCGCCAGTGTCCCAAGCCCCCGGAACCCGCGCGAATCTCATAGGATTCGAGGCGCACGGGGAATCGAAACTCCAGCACTTCGGGATCGGTCAGCCGCGAGTTGGTCATATGGGTTTGGACCACGCTGGTGCCGGCGAATTCAGGACCCGCGCCGGAGCCGCCGGAAATGGTTTCGTAGTATTGATACCGGGCGTTGCCGAAAGTGAAATTATTCATGGTGCACTGGCTCGCCGCCATGACGCCGAGCGCCCCGAACAAGGCGTTCGTGACGCAGGTCGATGTCTCGACATTGCCGGCGACAACGGCCGCCGGCGACCGGGGATTCAGCATACAGCCGTCGGGCACGATGATTTGCAGCGGTTTGAGGCACCCCGCGTTCAACGGAATATCATCATCCACCAAAGTGCGAAATACGTATAGAACGGCGGCGGTGGTGATCGCCCGCGGCGCATTGAAATTATTCGTCAACTGCGGGCTGGTGCCGGTGAAGTCGATGCAAGCGCTGCGCTGCGCCGCATCGACCCGCACTGTCACCTGGATCCTCGCCCCATTATCCAGCGGCAGCCTGAACTCGCCATCCTTGAGAGCGGTGATGACGCGGCGAACCGACTCCTCGGCATTGTCCTGCACATGACGCATATAGGCCAGCACGGTGCCGCGGCCATACTGCGCGACCGTGGCCTTCAGCTCCAATGCACCCTTTTCGTTCGCCGCGATTTGCGCGCGCAGGTCGGCGAGATTCTGCGCGGGATTGCGCGACGGATAGGAGCCGGCCTCGAGCAACACGCGCAAGGCGTCATCGCGCAGCGTGCCGCGCTCAACCAGCTTGAAGTTGTCGATCAACACCCCCTCTTCTGCGATGCTGGTCGAGAAAGGCGGCATGGAGCCCGGTGTGGTACCGCCGATGTCGGCATGATGACCGCGCGACGCCACGAAGAAGCTCGGCGCCGCGCCGCCGCCGCTGCTGCCGCTGCTGCCGCTGCCGCCGCTGCGGCTGCCATCGTCGCTGCCGAGATAGACCGGCGTCACCACCGTCACATCCGGGAGATGCGTCCCGCCATGGTACGGATCGTTCAGAACATATACATCGCCGTCCTGCATGCAAGGATTCCGTGCAATGACAGTGCGGATCGACTCGCTCATCGACCCTAAGTGCACCGGCATGTGCGGCGCATTGGCGATCAGCGAGCCCTCGGCATTGAACAAAGCGCAGCTGAAATCCAGCCGCTCCTTGATGTTCACCGAGTAGGCCGTGTTCTGCAGGCGCAATCCCATCTGCTCGGCGATATTCATGAAGATATTGTTGAACAGCTCGAGCATCACCGGATCGACCTGCGTGCCCGCCGCGTGGCGCGCGATGCGGGGCCGCGTGCGCCGCAACTCGAGGCAGCCGGAGGGCGTCACCGACGCCCGCCAACCCGGTTCGACCACGGTGGTCGCGTTGCGGTCCGCCAGGATGGCCGGGCCATCGATGGTCGCACCGGGGTGTAGCGCTTCGACGCGAAACAGGCGCGCTTCGCGCCGGCCCGCCGGCTCGTCATCGGCGAGGCAGTACATGCCGAGCGTGGCATCCGCGGCGGCGTCGGTGTTCGCGGCCCGGCCGGGCGGGGGCGCGACCGGTGCGGCGGCTGCCGTGGCCAACGGCGCCGCGGCGCCCGGCATAGCGACGCCCGGTGCGTCCGCCCCCGGGGCAATGCACTCGACGGACACCGACTCAATCACCAATGCATGAGTCGGCATCAAAAACGCGAAGCGGCGGCGGTAGTTCGATTCGAAGTCCCCGCGGATCGCTGCCACGGCTTCGGGCGGCGCGCTCTGCAGGGGCAGACCCACACTCAAGGCCGTGTCCGTGCCTTGGTAACGGATATGTGCGCGCGCAGCGGTGCGCAGCGCGGCGGCGCTCAGACCCTGGGCTTGCAGCTCCGCGCTTGCGCGGGCTTGCAAACGCGCGGCCTGCCTCCGCGCCTCTTGAAGCCCCGGCTCGTTCAGCTCGCGTTCCACTGCGGTTTCACGCATCGCGATCTGGTCGGCGAGCCCCATTCCGTAGGCAGACAGCACGCCGGCCAGGGGATGGATGAACACGCGGGTCATTCCCAGCGCATCGGCCACCTGGCAGGCGTGTTGACCGCCCGCGCCGCCGAAGCATTGCAGGGTGTAGCCGCTCACATCGTAGCCCCGCATGACCGAGATGCGCTTCACCGCATTCGCCATGCTGCCCACGGCAATCTGCAGAGCGCCCGCCGCGACCTGCTCGGGACCGATGGGGCGCCCGGTGGCGGCCGTGATGTGCTCCGCCATTTCGGTGAAACGAAGCGCAACGATGTCGCCATCCAGGGGTTCATTCGCCGCGGGGCCGAAAACTCGCGGAAAGAATCGCGGCTGGATGCGTCCCAGCAAGATGTTCGCATCGGTGATCGTGAGCGGCCCCCCGCGCCGATAGCTCGCGGGCCCGGGATCGGCTGCCGCGGACTCCGGGCCCACGCGCAAGCGCGCGCCGTCGAAGCGAATGATGGAACCGCCGCCCGCGGCGATGCTGTGAATGCTCATCATGGGCGCGCGAACCCGGACTCCGCCGACTTCGGAGTCGAATGCGCGCTCGTACTCGCCGGCAAAATGGCTCACATCGGTGGAGGTGCCGCCCATGTCGAAGCCGATGAGTTTCGAGTGCCCGGCGGCCTGCGCGGTGCGCACCATGCCGACGATGCCGCCGGCCGGACCCGAGAGAATCGCGTCCTTGCCCTGGAAATGGTGCGCCTCGGTCAATCCCCCCGAACTCTGCATGAACAGCAACGGCACCCCGGGCATCAACTCCGCCACGCGATCCACATAGCGGCGCAGAATCGGCGAGAGATAGGCATCCACCACGGTGGTATCGCCGCGCGGCACCAGCTTCATGAGCGGACTCACACGGTGCGAGACGGAAATTTGCGTGAAACCGATCTGGCGTGCGAGCCTCTCGGCGGCGAGCTCGTGCTCGATGTAGCGAAAGCCGTGAAGAAACACGATGGCGCAGGAGCGCAGTCCACCGGCGAATGCGCTTTTTAATTCGGCGCTGAGCGCCGCTGCGTCCAGCGGCGCGATGAGCTCCCCGCCGGCACCCACGCGCTCCACCGCCTCGATCACCTGCTCGTACAGCAGTTCGGGCAGCACGATGCGGCGGTCGAACAGCCGCGGCCTGGCCTGGGTCGCGATCCGCAGCGCATCGCGAAAGCCGCGGGTGATGACCAGCACGGTGCGCTCGCCCTTGCGCTCCAGCAGCGCGTTGGTCGCCACGGTAGTCCCCATCTTCACGCAGGCCACTCGCCGGGCTGTAATCGATTCTCCCGGCGCCAGCTCCAGCAGCCGGCGGATGCCTTCCACCGCGGCGTCGGGGTACTGCGATGGATTCTCCGACAGTAATTTGTCCGTGTGCAGGGTGCCGTCCGGCGCACATCCGACGATGTCGGTGAATGTGCCGCCCCGATCGATCCAAAACTGCCAGCGGTCGGTCATACCGTTACGGAACGGTCCTAAGCGTTCCGCGTGCGCAGGCGCAGGCTGTCCCAGCTCGCGTCGGCGGTCCACCCGCCGTCCACCGGCAGGCTCACCCCGTTGATGAATCCGCTGCGATCACCGTCCGCCAGAAAGGCGATCGCCTCGGCCACATCCGAACCCATGGCGAAGCGTGCCATGGGCACGCGATTGACGATGTCGGCGTCCGAATACGCGCCGCTGCCTTGGTCCGCGACGTCCATCTCGGTTTTGATCCATCCCGGACAGACGGCGTTGACGCGCACCCCTCGCCCGCCCCATTCCGCCGCGAGTGTCCGGGTCAGACCGATCAAGCCGTGCTTCGAGGAGTTGTAGGCGCTGCGATGACTGACGCCGGCGAGACCGGCAACCGACGCGACATTCACGATGCTGCCGTGGCGCCTCGCCAGCATCTGCGCGCCGAGATATCGGCACAAGAGGAATGGGCCGAACAAATTGATGTTCATGACGCGCTGCCACTGCGCGGCGCTGGTCTGCTCCGCGGGTGCAATGAGGCTGATTCCGGCATTGTTCACCAAGCCGTCGGCGGCTCCATAGTCACCGGCGACCCACTGCGCCACTTGCTGCACGAAGGGTTCGGAGGAGATATCGCCCGACATCCCCGCGACCTCCGCCCCCGTTGCGCGCAGACGTTCCAGCTGTTCGTCGAGCGGCTGAAGGTCCAACAGAATCACCCGAAACCCGCGTTGCGCCAGCAGCGAAGCGGCCGCCAGGCCGACGCCCTGAGCCGCTCCGGTCACGACGATGGTTTTCACCGCTGTCTCCTGTTCACTGCGCGAGATGCGAGTGCGAGTCGACCGGCTGCTCGACCTCGATCCAAAGCCACGCGGCGGCGCACAGTATCGAAAAGACCGCCCCAAGCACAAACGCAGCGTGCCACAAGTGCTCGCCCGACAAATAGCCGACGATGGGGATGCCGATGATGCCGCCGAGATTGCCGCCCGTGTTCATGACGCCGCTCACGGCCATGGTATCGCCGCGCCCCACCGTCATGGCGCCGCCCCAGTACGCGCCTTCGTTGAGTTCCACGGCGGCGAAGCACAGGGCGAGTCCGGCCACCGCTAGGTAAGGATTCGACGCGCTCACTGAAATCAACAGCAATGCGCCGGCGCTCGGCATCGCGATCAGCGGAACAAGCCGGTAGCCCCAGCGGTTGCCGTAGCGGCGGCAAAGATAGCCGGTCATCACCCCGCCGACTCCGGAGCCCGCCGCGGCGGCCAGCGGCGGCGCCGTGGCGAGCCAACCGCTTTCCAGCAAGGAAAAATGCCTCTCCTGCACCAAGTACAAAAAAACCCAATTGGAAAGCAGATAAAACGAGTAGTTCATGCATAGATAGGAGGTCGCCAGCAGCAGCACATTGCGGTTCCTGAGGATGTTCAGAAGCTGCTTGAAGTCGATCTTGCTGTCGACCGCCGCCGTGTCTTGACTGCCGATCTCGGCGAGTTCCTGCCTCGACACCGCCGGGTGCTCGCGCGGCGAATTGCGCCCGTACCACGCCCACACGGCAATCAATCCAATCGCCGGCAGGCTCACCCACAGCAGGGCCCGCTGCCATCCCATGGTGGACATGAGCGAGGCCAGCAGCGGTCCCGTGAGCGCCGCGCCAAAGCTGAGTCCCATGGTCTGCAGGCCTTGGACCGAGGTCCAGTGACGGGGCGGAAACCACACTTCAAACACACCCGCGGACACGGGAAAGATCGCCGCCTGCGAGCAGCCCAGCAACAGTTGCGCGGCGAGCAGCGCGAAGAATAACGCCGTCCCGCTCAGCAAGTAGGGCACCAACGGCATGCCGATGGTCGCCAGAAAAGCTGCGAGTCCGATGATGACGAAGGTGCGCCGCGCGCCCTGCCGCTGACCGAAGATGCCGCCGGGTAGTTGGAACAATCCGTACCCTAAGACAAATCCCCACTCGATCAACCCGATCTGAAATTGACTGAGGTGCAGGTCCGGCATCATTTGCGCCGCCACCACGGTGATGCTTTTCTGCTGGAAATAAGCCAGAAATCCGAAGCCGAACAACAGGGTGAAAATGCGCCACCGGATACGAATCCACGGGGTGGCGGCGACGGAACTCATTTAGCCGGTTCTCTGTGCATGTCGAGGCAGATCTGCACCGCATCACCCAGAGACGCGGCTGATTTGTCGGCGCTGCGCAGGCTGTCCTCGCCGCTCTCCGGCTGCAGCAGCATTCCGGGGAGAAACACCGCGACGATGCAGGCACCTGGGAATCGCCGGCGCATTTCCTCCGCGGTCGCGTCGCCCCGCTCTCGCTCCTCGCTCGGGAAGGCGCTCACCACATACACGATGGACACCGCGGCGGCGGCCTCGGGCGGCGGCACGTTGCTCAAATCATCAAGCGACATGTGGCGCGCATCTTTCTTTTGGTCGCGCAAAATACGCACCAGCAATTCCGTCGCCAGATCGTCGGCCATGGTTCCCAAGCCGATGCACAGAATCACGGAGCCCGGCGGCACTGCCAGCGGTCCCTGCCAGCGGCCGGTCATTTGTTCTCGCTGCCGGCGCAGCTGCCGGCCGGCGGTCGTGGTCTCCAGAACGCTGGATTGGCGGCGTCGCGGCAGTCGGCGGCTGTCCCCGCCGATGGCCGCGATCACCGCGACCATGGCGCCGCGAACCTTGAGTTGCTGATCGACGCTGATGGCGCCCGACACGAGATCGATGCGCGCCAGGTGCAAGGCCGGCAGCAGCACCTGATCGCAATAGTCCGCGAACGTGTTTCGCTTGAGAAAGAGCCGGGCGCCGGCAATGATCTCATCGGAATCGGCCGACAGCGCGCGTTGATAGAAGCGCTCCGGCATTGTCAACGCCTGGGTGTCGCCCAGCATCACGTCGAGCAGGCTGAGCGCCTTGATGTGCCGTCCGGCCACCACCAGACACAGCGTCAAGGGAGTCGACACGATCAAGCCGATCGGCCCCCACAGCCAGCTCCAGAAGATCGCCGCGATGACCACCGAGAGCGGCGACAGTCCCGTGGTGTGGCCGTACAGCTGCGGTTCGACCAGCTGTCCGGCAATCAACTCGACGGCGACGAACAGACCCAGGGTGGCGAAGGCAAATGTCCATCCCGGGTCGACGGCGGCGGCCAACAGCGCCGAACACAGCGCCGCTATCCACACCCCAACGTAGGGAATGAAGCGCAGCACCGCCGCGAGCGCCCCCCAGAGCAGCGGGTGCGGCAGGCCGATGAAGTAGAGCCCGATCCAGACCATGACCCCGACGCCCATGTTGACGGCGAATTGCGATACGAAAAATCGCGACAGGCGCTCCCCGGCGTCGTTGATCGCGAGGGTCGTCAGGCGAATGTCGCTGCCGCCGGCAATGCGGATGAAGCGGTCGCGCAGCGCCTCGTGTTCCAGCAGAACGAAGATCAGCACGACCAACACGATGCCCGCGGTCTCGATCGGTACCCAGATCGATCCGATCACCTTTTCGATGATCTGCCAGGGATTCGGGGGCGCTTCGTGCAACTCCACGGGAATCGGATTGTTCGAGGCGGCGGGGTCGCGTTTCAGAGCACGCGGCTGCTCGAGCGCGCGCGGCTGCTCGAGCGCACGCGGCCGCTCGACGGCACGCGCCGGTTCGGTCTCGATACGCCGGTCGGTCAGGCGCTCCGCCTGACCCTTGAGCGCATTGAGCTTGCCGACCGTGATGTCATTCAGCGTCTCGATCTTGTGCTCGATGGTCCGCTCGTACTGGGGCAGGCTCCCCGCCAAATGCACCAATTGCGAACCGAGGACGCCGGCGACGGCTGCAAATGAAAAAGCGAATACCAGAACGGCCGCCAGCACCGACAAGGTCTGACCCAGCCGCAGGTGCCGCAGCAACCGTACCAGCGGCGAGATCGCCAAGCTCAACATGATGGCCAAGGTGATCGGAACCAATACGTCCCGGGCGAAGTACAGCAGCGCCAATACCGTCGCCGTCGCCATGATCCCTAAGGCTCGTTCGCGAATCGCGAGCGGCGGCGGATCGGATGCGGGCGAAACAGGCGGTGCCATGCGATATATTCGCATAATTGCCGGGAAAGGTGACTCCATGAAAAAACGCCCCACCGGGTTCGGAATCGAAGAATTGCCGCGGATCGTGCACGGCAAGGGCAGCTATCTGTTCGACGCTGCGGGAAAGCGCTATCTCGACGGCTCGGGCGGCCCGGCGGCGTTCTGCCTGGGGCACGCCCACCCCGAGGTCAATGCGGCCATCACCGGGCAATTGAACGACATCGCCTGCGCCTATCGATATCTGTTCACGAGCTCCGCGCTCGAATGTCTCACCGAGGCCGTGCTGCGGCTGTGCGGCGGGGTCTTCCAAGACATTGTGTACTCGGGCAGCGGATCGGAAGCCGTCGAGTCGGCGTTGAAGATCGCGCTTCAGCATTTTGCCGCCCGCGGCCTTTACGCCAAGCGGCGCTTCATCGCGCGCAAGCGCTCCTGGCACGGCAATACTTTGGGGGCGCTGTCGGTTTCGGATTTCGCGCAGCGGCGCCGCGCCTTCGAGGGCAGCCTGCTCGACGTCGCGTTCGTCTCTGCGGCGAACTCGTACCGCAGGCCTGACGGCCTATCCGTCGACGCTCTGGTGGGGTCTCTCGCCGCGGAGCTGGAGAAAACCATCCTGTCCCTGGGGCCGCAAACCGTTGCCGCCTTCATATTCGAACCCATCGTGGGCGCGGCCGGCGGCGTGGTGCCGGCGCCCGACGGCTACGCGCAAGCCATCCAGGCGGTTTGCCGCAAGTACGATGTTCTGTTGATTGCCGACGAAGTGATGTGCGGTTCGGGACGCAGCGGCACATGGCGCGCATTGGAGCATGACCGGGTAGCCCCGGACATCATGAGCATCGCCAAAGGGTTGGCCGGCGGCTATATCCCGTTGGCGGCGACGCTGGTCACGGCGCGTGTCGCCGCACCCATTCACAGCGAGCACGGCGCGTTCATGACCGGACACACCTACACCGGCCACACCGCCGCCTGCGCGGCGGGTCTCGTCGTGCAGCACATCATCGAGCGCGATCGCCTGCTCGATCGAGTTCGAACCGTCGGCGCGAGGTTCCTCGAAACCCTGCGTCACTCCCTGGACCGGTTCGACGAGGTCGGCGATGTCCGCGGGCGGGGATTTTTCATCGGCATCGAACTGGTCCGCGACCGTTCGACCCGTCTGCCGTTCCCTGCGGAGCGGGCGCTCAGTTTCGACATCGGGGCGCGCGCTTTTGCGGACGGACTCATTTGCTATCCGTGCGCCGGCAACGTCGATGGCGCGGCGGGCGATACCATCATCATCGCCCCTCCCTTCAATGCCCTCGACATGGAGCTGGAAGAGATCGTGACGAAACTCGTGCGCGCCGTCGACGGGGCGCTCAGCGCCGGGTCGCGCTAAGCAGTGGGTGACGGACGATTGACGGGCTCGCTGACGGCGACAAAGACGCAGCAGTTGGCGCGCTCGGCCAAGGATGCTCGTTGCGGCCCGCCCCACCAGAAACCGCCGGACGGCTGCGGGTAGTGGCCCAGCACGATCAGATCAACCCCTAACCGCCGGGAGAAGGCAATGATCTGGTCGATGGTATTGCCGCTCGTCAAAAATCCTTCGGCCGAGACGCCGCGCGCCTTCAGCAACTCAATGGATTCATCGAGCAGCTTGCGATAGCCCCCCTCCTCGTCGACGAGGCAGGCGTGGCCGGCAGCGCCGGCGGCCACCGCGGCGGTTGCTACGCCGCTCGGAATGATCGACAGCACATAAACCTGCGCGCCGACCAGTATGGCAAGCTCCGCTCCGCGCTTCAGCGCCCGGCGACCCACCTCGGATCCGTCATAGCACAGCAGCACGCGCTTGAACATAACTTCACTCCAGTTCGAACTGCAGGCAAGTCCTGCCGATGTCCGCACCCGAGGAGTCCCAACTCCACTCCTCAAAGTATGCTCGGCCCCGCGCGTCAATGCGAATAATTGTCGAGCTGCGCGTGCCGTAGTCCGGCGCACGCACGAAGGCGCTCGAGAGCAGGCGCTCCCATACGAGTCCCACGCCCGTCTGCGGCAAGTGTTCATCGGACGCCGGTTGGTCATCGCGCAGCAGCGCGAGCAAGGGCGCCGTGTCGGTCAATCCCGAGAGCGCCACTTGCAGTCGATTCTTGGCGGTTTGAACCTTGGGCCAGGGCGTGTCGAGCAAGTGGTTCGACAACCCATAGATGCCGGGTTCCAGCTCGCGGCCCTTCTCGAGCACACTTTCATAGATGCCGAGCCGCCGGCCATCGGAGAAGATCACGTTGAAGGCATTGTAGTTCGCGCCCACTTCGCGAAGATAAGTCAGGCCTTCCGCGACTGAGGCGCCCGACTCGAGCAGGGAGGTCACGAGCAGGCCACGGCTTGGGACGGCGACCCCCGGAGCCTCCGTGCGCCGTTGATCCGGGTCGCGGTAGTTCGTGAGCGCGGCAAACCTTCCTGAGCGCGTCAGGCCTAGCCAGGTCCCTCCAGCCGTGAGGTCCCTGCCCGCGAGTATTCGCGGATGGTCCCGCCACCACTCGGCACGCGCTGTGGGACGCGCATGGAATTCGTCGCGGTTCGCCGCCACTACACAGGGATAGTCCGGATCGGCGTGCCAGGCAATGAGCACCAGACACATTGTCGTTCCCGCGTCAGACCGGTGTGGCGGTCATCGGCAACAGAGCATCGTCCAGCACCTCGATCCAATGCTTCACCGGCGTGACTGTGCCGGACTGCAGGTGTTGAATGCAGCCCACGTTGGCCGACACGATGAGCTGCGGTTCGAGCTTGGCGAGGTTCTCGAGCTTGCGGTCGCGCAACGCCAGAGCGAGGTCCGGCTGCAGCACCGAATAGGTGCCTGCGGAACCGCAGCAGAAATGGCTTTCGCCGCCGGCGACCTGCACGTCGAATCCCAGAGCTCGGAACTGCGTTTCAATTCCGTCGCGCAAGCGCTGGCCGTGCTGCAGCGTGCAGGGCGAATGAAAGACCAGCCGCCCCACCGCGCCGCGCTGGATTTTGTCCTTCAGAGCGGCCGCCAACTGCGGCAGCAATTCGCTCAAATCGCGCGCCAGCCCACTGATTCGCGCCGCCTTCTCGGCATACCCGACGTCGCCGGACAACGCATGCCCGTACTCCTTGACCGCGAGACTGCAGGCCGATGCAGACATGACAATCGCCTCCACATCTTGCGCAGCCGCAATCGGCAGCCAGGCGTCGATGTTGCGGCGCATGTCGTGGAGTCCGCCCTCGTGATCACTGAGATGTGTGCGCACAGCGCCGCAGCACCCGGCGCCGCCGGCATGCAGGATCTCGATGCCCGCGGCATCCAGCACGCGCGCGGCGGCGCGGTCGATATTGGGCATCATCGACGGTTGCACGCAGCCCTGCGGCATGAGCACCTTGCGTCGATGCTCGCGGGAGGGGCGGCCGCCGGCGTGGCGATGCCCGGCGCGTTCACTCGAACGCGGCGGCACACTTTTTTGGAGTGCCGCGGGCAGCAGCGGCCGCATCGCCCGGCCCAGCCGCATTGCCGGAGCAAACAGCGGCGAGGTGAGTCCCTCCTTGAGCAGCCAGCGCACCGCGCGCTCCGGACCAGGACGCTCCACCCGTGCGTCGACGATCTTCCGTCCGATGTCGACCAGATGGCCGTACTCGACTCCGCTCGGACAGGTGGTTTGGCAATTCAAACAGGTCAAGCAGCGATCCAGATGCTGCTGGGTGCTGCGCGTGACCTCCCCGCCCTCGAGCACCTGCTTGATCAAATAAATGCGTCCGCGCGGGCCATCGAGTTCATCGCCCAGCAATTGATAAGTCGGACAGGTCGCATTGCAGAAGCCGCAGTGCACGCATTTGCGCAGGATGGCCTGCGCCTCCTCACCGTCCGGGGTGGCCTCGAATTCAGGACTCAAATGCGTTTGCATGGCGCTCAGAGTTCGGCGTACAAACGCCCGGGGTTGAACACGCGCGCTGGATCGAAGGCGCGCTTCAGTCCTCGATGAATGCGCAGCAGCGCATCGCTCAGGGGTGTAAATACTCCGCTGGATTTGTCGGCGCCGCGGATCAAGGTCGCATGTCCGCCCGCCTTTGCAGCGGCCGCGCGCAGTTCTGCAGCGTCGGCGGCGGTGCGCCACCAGCGCTGGGCGCCGTTCCATTCGATGAACTGCCGGCCCGGCAACTTAAGGGGCGCGGCGGTCGCCGGCACGGACAGGCGCCAGAGCCTCTCTCCGCGGGCCAGGTCGGCGGGGCTCAACGCAAAGAATTCTTCGGTCTGATCGCGCAGGCTCGTCCACCAGAGTCTCGCCGCTTCGGGCGCGAGCGCGGCGCCGCCCAGCTTGTTGCCGGCCGCAGTCACGGCGGCAGCCGCGCCCGCCAGGCGCACATACAGCCGTCCCTCGTGCCAGGCGCTGGCGTTCACGGCCAAGGGCTGCGACGCCCACAGATGGAGCTGCTCGAGGGCGCGGCTTTCATCCCACTCGAAGCACAGAGTCCTGGTGGCCCGGCTGATCGGCAACACCTTGAGCGACACTTCGCAGATGACGCCCAGGATGCCCAAAGATCCCGCCATCAGCCGCGATACATCGTAGCCCGCCACATTCTTGGCCACCTGCCCGCCGAATGTCAGCACCTCACCGCGTCCGTTGAGCAGCGTCACGCCGAGAACATGGTCGCGCACCGATCCGATGTACGCGCGCGCCGGTCCCGCCAGACCCGCCGCCACCATGCCCCCGACGGTGCCGCCCGGAGAAAAACGTGGCGGCTCGAACGGCAGGCACTGGCCGCATTCCCCGAGTGCGGCCTCCAAATCCGCGAGCAGCGTACCGGCGCGTGCCGTCACGACCAGTTCGGTAGGCTCATAAGAACTGATGCCCGCAAGGCCCGCCACCTCCAGCGGTTCACCCGTGGCGGGTTCGCCGTAGAAATCCTTGGTGCCGCCGCCGCGAATGTCCAGCGCCGCGCGATGATCGCGCGCGGCAAGCACTTGGTCGATCAAGCGCGCGAGCACGGGATCTTGGGCGTCCATCAAAACCTCGGCAAATCGGCAAATGGCAGCATGCCGCGGCGCACGTGCATCTTGCCGTACTCGGCGCACCGATGCAGGGTCGGGATCACCTTCCCGGGGTTCAACAGCTCGAGCGGATCGAATGCCTGCTTGACCGCCAGAAATTGCGCGCGCTCGGCCGGCGCAAACTGGACGCACATGGAGTTCAATTTCTCGACCCCGACGCCGTGCTCGCCGGTGACGGTTCCTCCGAACCGCACGCTGGTTTCCAGGATATCGGCGCCAAACAGCTCGCAGCGGCGCATCTCGTCCGGGTCGTCGCCGTCAAACAAGATCAGAGGGTGCAGATTGCCGTCGCCGGCATGAAAGACATTGACGCAACGCAGGCCGTACGTGCTCTGCATTTGCTGGATCGCCAGAAGCATCTCAGCCAGGCGCTTGCGGGGTATGGTGGAATCCATGCACATGTAGTCCGGGCTGATGCCGCCGGACGCGGGAAAGGCGTTCTTGCGGCCGCTCCAAAACTTCAGGCGCTGCGCTTCATCGCGGCTGACTTCAATTCGCGATGCCCCTGCCACCCTGAGTACCTCCTCCATTCGCGCGATTTCCTCAGCCACCTCCTCGGGCGTGCCGTCGCTTTCGCATAGTAGAATCGCCGCGGCGTCGAGGTCGTAGTCGGCGTGCACGAACGCCTCGACGGCGGCGGTCATGGCCTTGTCCATGAGTTCAAGACCCGCGGGGATGATGCCGCGCGCGATCACGCTGGCCACGGCGGCGCCGGCCGATTCGATGTCGTCGAAGCTCGCCATGATGCAGCGGGCCAGCTGCGGCTTGGGAGTCAATTTCACGGTGACCTCCGTGGTCACGGCCAGCATGCCCTCGCTTCCCACGACCACCGAGATGAGATCGAGGCCCGCCGTATCGAGCGCCTCCGAACCAAACTCCACCGGTTCACCGTCCACCATGAAGCCGCGGACCCGCAGCACATTGTGCAGGGTCAGACCGTACTTCAAACAGTGGATGCCGCCGGAATTCTCGGCCACATTGCCGCCGATGGTGCAGGCGATTTGACTGCTGGGGTCGGGGGCATAGTACAAACCGTGGGGAGCCGCCGCCTCGCTGATGGCCACGTTGCGAACGCCGCATTGCACGACCGCCGTGCACGCCTTGGAATCGATCTTGAGGATTTTATTGAATTTGGCGAGCGACAAAATCACGCCCCGAGCGTGCGGAGTGGCGCCGCCCGATAACCCCGTGCCTGCACCGCGCGCGATGATGGGCACACCCATCCGATGACAGAGCCTGAGTATCGATGCGACCTGGGAATCGGTTTCCGGAAGCACCACCACCATGGGCGAGGTCCGATAGGCGGTCAGTGCATCGCACTCATACGGCGCGGTGTCTTCATGGCGAAAGAGAATTGCGCCGCGGGGCAGTACCTCCGTCAGCGCGGCCACCACCTCCGCTTGGCGCTGTTCTCGAAGGGTGTCGGCCGGCGGGTCGGACCGCAATGAGGTGTTCATTTGCGGTTATTATGCACCTTGTCCCCCGCTCAGCGGGCACCTCCTGGCGCACACTGACCGGGCCTAACTCGTGCCGACGCTTTCGGTGCGGCCGCCTATTTCACCACCATCATCACCGCGGGATTCACCAGGTAGAACCCGACGGCAATCAAGATCAGATAGGCGAGGAGAATGAGTGTCCAGCCCATGTTGTGGCGGATGACATCGCCTTCCTTGCGCACGAACTTGCTGGTCGAGACGCCGACGCTCGCGGTTTGCGGAGCCACGGGTTTGCCGATTTCCGCGCCGATGGAATTGAGCGTGGGCAACAGCAGCGGCGGCATGCCGAGCTGCACGCCGACGAGCGCCTGGAATTTGCCGAACATGGCGTTGGTTGAGGTATTCGATCCTGACAGCGCGACGCCGATGAAGCCGAGGATCGGGCAGACAATGATGAAAGCGGTGCCCAGGCTCGAGAAGCCTTTCGCGAGCGACGCCGCCATGCCGGAATAATTAAAGACGTAGGCCAGCCCAAAGATGAACACGCCGACCAGACATGCACCCCACATCTGATGGAAGGTACGGCGGAATACTTCGCCGATTTGCGAGCCTTTGAGCCTGCCTGTCGCCAGCAGCAGGGCCGCAACGAGCAGCCATGACGCCAGAATCGCGGTGCCTCCGATATAAGGGGCGAATCTGAAGACTGCGCTGACGTCGGGCTTTGCCGCATCGCAGGCGGCCGCGAGCGACGAGCAGGCGACCGCCTTGGCGCTGAACCAAGTCACTTTCGGCAGCGGCGACCACGGGCCGGTCCAGGCCGCGACCACAATCAACAGCACGATGAACGGCATCCAGGCCTGCAGCACTTCGGCGGCCCCAAGTCCATGTCCTTGCGTCTGCTTCGCCATGGCCGCATCGACCGGCACGCCGCCATAACCTAAAACGGTTTTGGGTTGCCAGACTTTGAGCAATGCGATCAACGCGATGAAGCATGCGATGGCACCGGTAACGTCGGGCAGATAGGGCCCTAGATGGACGGCAACCGGATACTGGCCCGCAATGTAGCCGAGCGATCCGACCACGGCGAGCGGCCAGCCACCCTTCATTCCTTCCTTGCCTGACACCAGGTACAAGAGTACCCAGGGCGGCAGCAGCGCGAGCACGGCGACCACGGTGCCAACCGAGGCCGACAGTGCCAGGAGTGGATAGCCGGTAACGGCGGCCAGCGCGATGACGGGTGCGCCGAGCGCGCCGTAGGAGACCGGCGCATTGTTGGCAATCGCCGCGACGCGGATAGCATTGAGGTCGGAAATGCCGAGCGAAATCAGGATGGGCGCGACCACCGCCCACGGATATCCGAAGCCGACCAGGCCTTCAAGCAGCGCTCCAAATGCCCACGCGAACAGCATCGTCTGCACGCGTACGTCCATGCTGCCCTGAGCGATCAGCCAGCGGCGGAAATTCTCGAATACGCCGCTGACCCCCAAGGTGTTGAACAGCACCATGCCCCAGACCGTAATCCAGTCGACATTCCACACGCCGGTCGCCGCGCCATAGACGTAGGCATGGGCCCCGTCGCCGATGGGCATTTTCCATACCCACAGGGCGAGCGCGAATGTGATGATCGAGCCGAATATCGTCGCCAACCAGGCGGGCAAGCGGAATACCGCGAGCATGACCAGCAGAGCAACAACGGGAATCATCGCCACCAGGCACGTGAGCGTCAGGTTGCCAAGGGGGTCTATCAGTTGCGTGAACATGATTTCTCCATCAATGTTCGGCGCCGCATAGGCATGCTATGTGCCGGCGTCACCGGATTTGATTTTTCTACTTGCGACTGCGCCGCTTGATACAGCGCTCGGTTCCGCCGAACAAATAACATAGCACAGGCCCAGGAGCGGCTCAAATGCTCTATACGAAGGGCTAAGTCACACCAGTGGCGCAACGCACCCCGTCAATCATGGTTGGATTGAGACTCGATGATCACAGCTTCAATTCCACCGACGCCATCATCATGATCGCCGGGACCGGCGAGGTTGCTCACAACCCCATTCGGAGCGATCTTGCGCACTACCGAACCCGCCGCGCCGCCTTCCATTTGAATGTGGTCGATCACGTAAAGTGTCCCGTCGGATGTCGACACGATGCCTGTCGGAGATTTGAACCGGACGGGCGCCTCGTCGCTCTGGGTGCTATCGCTGACGACAATCGTGCTGACCGCGCCTGCGGGGGTGATCTTGCGAATCACACCATTGCCCGTATCCGCCACAAATAAATCATCGGCGCTGTCGATCGCAATCCCCTGCGGCCTGTTGAATCGGGCGTACTGACCAGGTCCATCGTTTCGGCCCTTCTCCTGCGCGGCGCCGGCAAACGTGCTGACTTCACCCGCCGGCGTCACCTTGCGTATCACATTGTCCATTTGGTCGACTACGAACAAATTTCCGTGCCTATCGGCCACCATTCCGGTCGGAGAAGCGAATCGCGCCGCATGACCGACGCCATCAACCGACCTTCGGGCATTCGCCGGCCTCTCGACCGCGCCATCAATCTGAAATTCAATGGTCCGGGTGAAATGGACGTCGGGAACATAATCGGCAACGATGAGTTTGCTTTCATCGGAATTGTCGGACCCTGCTTCCACGCCCGCCATGCGCCGCCAAAGGTCGACGGACCCCAACACGACGGAGTAATAGGGATCGCGCCATAAGGGCAGCGGCCACGGGGCATAGGAACGGCTGCAACTGTAAAAGGAAATGAAGGACTGTCTCCGGCTACGTCGCGCCGGGTCATATATCTCGAAGCAGTTCCCTACCGGCCGCGGCGATACGCAATAAATAGATTTGCTCGGCAAACGACTGTCGGTGCGCTCGTAACATCGTCCATGATCGTCCAACGATCCGCCGACCAGTGAATTCATCGATTTTTCCGCCGCGAGCCGAAACTTCGTTGCGAAGACATCAACCTCGATCCGCGCATGACCTGCACGCATTGCCGTGAACGTATCGATGGGAATCGACACAAATACCTCTGACCGCTTAGGGGTATCGACAGATCGACCCAACAAATATCCAGGTTGAGTCACGTTGGAAATATCCTCATACGAAAATCCGCCTCCCGCCGCGCTCCGCGCACGGAACGTAACCCGATCGACAAAGACTGGATTCCCGGCACGCTGCTCGACTACGGCAATGGGAACGCGCACCAGCACCGACGTCGGCGTCTTCTGAGGCGAGCCGTAATCAACCGTGGGTGTGAAACTTACTTGACGGGTCGCATCGAGGCTGATCGCTTCCGGCGACAAAGCGTCCCGGGATCCGAATGCCCGGTCGATTTGAAACGCCGTACCCCAGGGCAAGAAAAAAACCGCCGGTAGGACGCAAACATAGGCGGCTAGAATCCAGCGGACTCGATTGCCGCTCCGCCAGCGAATTTGCAGCGGCAACAGGCACGACAGTGCGCCGATATTCAAAAGAATGACGATGGGAACGACGGTCCATGAGTACCCCGATTGCATCACCGGCGACAACGCCCGGCTCTGCAGGGCTGCAATCAATTCGAGGATGAGCAAAACGATGATGGCGACCGCAAACACCAGCGCCTCGGTCAATGATCTCGTCACGACTCCAATCAGCACGGCGGGAAGGCAGACGAGGCAAAGCATTACCGCACTTCGCGTCAGGCTCGCGGCAATCACGTCCGCGACGCCGAAATGCTCGGCCATGCCCATGGCCAGATCTGCCAATAGAATCGGCAAGAGCCCCGCCAACACGATGAACAACCCCTTGGCGGCAAACAATTGGCCGCGCGGAATGGGTCTCGTCAACCAATCCTGCGTCGCACCGGGCAGACGGTCCTGCTGAATGGCGGCGATGACCAATATCACGAGGCCCAGCAACGAGACACCCGGCAAAGCGTTGTTTGAAATCCACCCGTATTCGCTCAGTTGTTCTGTCGATGAGCGTGCAAATCCACCGCCGTTGATCAAGAGGACCGCGTTCAGCACATGCACCGCCGAGACGATTGCGGCCATCGGCCAGAGCAAGCGCAGGTCTTTCTTGAAGATATGCCAAATCATGGCGCGGTCTCCCGGCTTCGGTTCGAACGGGCGAGCGCCGTGAAAATCGAACGCAAAGCAGCGGGCTGCGCCTCCACCTCCCGAATATCCTTGAGAAGCGAATTCAAAGACGCTTGCAGTGCCGTCGACTCGTAGCCTACGTCGACAAAGCTCAGCACGTTGCCGGTGACGCTGAAGTTGATCCAGTTCCCGGGCGACCCCGATGGAATCTGTGCGTCATGCCCCAAGGTGACCCGAACCTCGCGAACGCGATCCGAAAGACCAGCCATCGATTCTTGAAAGAGAAGACGCCCGTTCTCCAAGTACCCCACATAGGTCGTGCTTCCTTCGATTTCGTCGAGTTCGTGCGACGACAGGAACACGGTCATCTCATCGGCTTGTTGCAACAATCGCTCCATCAATTCGTCGCGCACGAGCGGGTCAAGGCCGCTGAACGGCTCATCCAAAACGAGCAGCCTTGGCCGATAGCACAAGGCGCAGGCGAGACTCGCCTTCATCCGCATGCCATGCGAAAGGTCACGGATTTTCCTGTCAAGCGGAAGTTGAAACTCCGCGACGAGCGCGCCCTCGAGCGATCTGTCCCAGGTCGAATAGAACGGGCGCAGGTAATCGAGATACGCGCCCACGGTGAGCCGCTGCGGCAGCTCCTGGTTCTCGGAAACGTATCCGATTCGCGAAAACTCTCGCGGAGAGAGCCGGCGGGAATCAACTCCCAGCACCGTGGATCGGCCGCTCGTCGGCGCCAGAATGTTCAACAGCGTTTTGATGGTCGTGGTCTTGCCGGCGCCATTGGCGCCGATCAGCGCGTAGATGCTGCCCTCGGGGACTGCGAGAGAAATTCCGCGCAGCGCGTCGTGACGTCGAAAAGACTTGTTGAGTGACTCGCTGTGGATGATCACGGCTATTGAGTCCTCCTGACTTGGTCCAGCCTGCTCCATTGTTTGTTCAACTCCTCCACAAGGTCCGGCAGGCCCACGTCGAGGCTATGCGCCCTGGCGAGTAATCGTTCTATGTCGTTGCGGAGCAAGCGGCGCCATTCCTCGCTTTTCGTCTTGGGTCTGTCAGCCACCACGGTGCCGATCCCGGGGCGTGTCTCCAGCCATTTCTCCTCGATCAGAAACTGGATCACCTTGTGCGCCGTGTTCGGGTGAATCTTGAGATCCGACGCGATTGTCCGGACAGACGGGAAGGCTTGACCCGCGCGATATTCTCCTCGCAGCATCGACCCGATCGAGGCAAACACGACCTGATCGAAAATCGGTGCGCCACGCAGAAGCTTGAAATTGAATACTGTCACAGACACAAAGTGACACGTCGGTCAGCTGTGGGTCAACTGAGAGCGGCGCCAGCACTCATTACGGGGCGGGCAGCGCTTCGAACCCCGCTCGAGGGAAGTGGCGATCCGTCGTCAACCCCTGGGAAAGTCTCAGCTCGCGCATCACAACGAAGCACGTCCGTCGACTAGCAATCACAGCTAGCGGCGGGATCGCACGTGGAGTGCCCCGGGCCGGAATCGAACCGGCGACCTAGCGCTTAGGAGGCACTCGCTCTATCCACTGAGCTACCGGGGCTTGAGAACCGGCCGCCGGAGTCCTGGCTCCGGCCTAGGGGTTGGTGGAGGAGAAGGGGATCGAACCCTCGACCTTCGCATTGCGAACGCGACGCTCTCCCAACTGAGCTACTCCCCCCAAAAATGGCCCGGAATCTTAGCAGCAAAGGTGCCCGAAGCCAAAGTATGGTTCAACACTGGGTCAAAGCTAAGCTAGGATGTCATGTAGAGGGGACAAACATGATCAAAACGGACGAACGAGCTCCTGAATTCACGATTCCGGATGAGACGGGAAGGGACCGGACATTGACCGAGCTCTTGAGCGCCGGAGCGATCATCCTCTATTTTTATCCTGCAGATTTCACGCCCGGATGTACCCGGGAGGCCTGCGTGATGCGCGACTTGCACTCGGAAATCGAGCGCGCCGGCCTGCGCGTCGTAGGGATCAGCCCGCAAAGCCCCGAATCACATGCCAAATTCAAGGCCAAACACCAGCTGCCCTTCGTTTTACTGTCCGATGAACAAAAGACCGTCATCAAAATGTACGGCGTCAATGGACCCTTGGGTGTAGGCGTACGTCGAGCGTCGTTCTTGATCGACGCGAGCCGCCGTATTCGCGATGCGGTATTGGCGGATTTCAGGATCGAACGTCACGCGGATTTCGCCCGCAAGGCCGTGATGCTGCGCACCACGGGGAGTCCTTCAGCCGGTCCTCAATAGGACAGCCGCAGTAAGTTTGCGTGACCGATTCTAGGCACGGTGACGATGTACATGGTGCCGTACTCTTCGGCGTCGATCGGCGGAATTTTCGGGTTGCCGCTCAATTCTGCGACGATCTGCGGCACGGTGTCGCTGTGTCCGACGATCAGCACGCGGCCGCCGCCGTGCTCATGCAGCGCTCGGTGCGCCAGGCCGCTGGGGTCGTTGGCCGGCGCAACCGTCTCACTGATGCCAAGACGCGCCGCCAGAGGCGCGGCGGTGAGTCGATTGCGCAGAGCCGGTGACACATAAATCGCATCCACGTGACCCAACGCCTTGGGATCGCCGAACATTCGCGCGAGCAGCGCCGCCCGCGCCTGCCCTGCCTGGGTAAGCGGTGGATCGTCGGCGCTGACGCTCAAGTCTTTCTCGGCGTGGCGGACGATGATGACGGTGGTCGAGTCGGCCGTACCCCAGAGCCACACCGCAGAAATCCCCAAACCAAAGACGCCGGCCACGGCGATCGCCGTCAACCAGATCGGCCACAAGAACGGCCGGCGTTGAAAGCTCACGTGGTCTTTTGTCATACCGCATGATAGCAATGAATGCCGTGACCCTGCCTCCGAGCCTGTCTGTATATTCCGCCTGGCCGCCAAAGCTACAGATCGTAATTCTTGCCGCCGGATTTTCCTTCCGATTGGGACGCCCGAAGGCCCTCGCCCGGGTGCACGGCCTGAGCCTATTGCGCAGAACCCTTGATCTGGCGCGGCGTTTCGCCCCAGCCAAGATCGTCATCGTTGTGCCGCGCCGGGCCGCGCGCTTGGCTGTAGAAGCGCGAGGTCCCGGCGTCGTGCTCACCGTCAATTCGAGCCGTGCCGACGGTCTGTCGAGTTCCGTACGCCGCGGCATCACCCAGGCTCGCCACTCGGCTGCTGTGTTGCTGCTGCCGGTCGATCTGGCGACTCTGCAGCAACGCGACGTGGCGCGCCTGATCTCGCGCTGGCGGGCGGCTCCACGGCGCGTGATCGCGAGACGTGTCGAGCGGCACGCCGGGACACCGCACGCCGGGACACCGCACGCGGGCATACCCCTCATCTTGCCGCGATGGCTTTACGCTCGCGCGCGCGGAATTCGGGGCGACATCGGACTGCGTCAACTGGTCAGCGCATTACCTGCGGATCAGCGAGTGCTGTTGACGCTACCGTCCGCGGCGCAGGACGTCGATACGCCGCATGATCTCCGTGCCGCGAGGCGTCGACTGCGCGCGACCAGTACTAGTCTCTAGCGATCTGCACCAGCCGATATCCGACGGCTGTCTCGGTCAATATATGTCTGGGCTGTGCCGGATCGTCCTCCAATTTTTGACGCAGGTGGCCCATGTAAACCCGCACATAGTGGCCATCCTCGGTATGCGAGGGCCCCCAGACTTCGCGCAGAATCTGACGATGGGTGAGAACCTTGCCGGAATTGGCGATCAACAGGTTCAACAAGCGATATTCGATCGGGGTCAGATGCACCGGCGCCCCGCCCTTGTGCACCGTGCGCAGGCTCAAATCAATTTTTACGTCTCCGAATTCGAAGATGGCGCCGAGATCCGCGCCTGCCTCGCGGCGCCGCCGCGACGCCGCTCGCACGCGCGCCAACAATTCTCCAACCCCAAAGGGCTTGGTCAAATAATCGTCGGCTCCGGCGTCCAGCGCCTCGATCTTGTCCTGTTCGCCGACGCGGGCCGACAGCACGATCACGGGAACATTCGACCAGCCGCGCAAGTCACGCAGGAAATCCATGCCATCGCCGTCGGGCATCCCGAGATCCAGAATGATCAGATCGGGCTTGCGGGTACCGGCATCGGTCAGACCCTGCTTCAAGGTATCGGTCTCGTGCACGCTCCAACCCTCCGCCTCCATCGCAGTGCGCACGAAACGCCGAATTTGACGCTCATCCTCGACGAGAATGGCCACAGGCAACGGCTCAGCCATCGGCGGCCTCCGCTTCTTCGGCGGCCGCGGGCGGGTTCCCCAGCGGCAGGGTGAACGTGAACCGCGCGCCGCCGCCCGGCCGGTGCGCGGCCACGATGGTGCCCTGATGCGATTCGACGATGGCGCGGCAGATCGACAAACCCAGCCCCACTCCCGGCGTTGCCGATTCACGTTCGCCCCGGGTAAATTTTTGAAATACCGCCTCTTCCTGCCCCAGGGCCAAACCCGGGCCGTCGTCCGACACGGAGACGTGGAGCCGATCGGCAACGGCCTCGGCGCTCAACGTGACCTTGCTTCCCGGCGGAGTGTACTTCGAAGCATTTTCCAGCAGGTTGACCAGGACCCGCTCGATCAGCAGGGCATCGAAGCGCACCAGCGGCAGGTCCCGCGGTATTTGCACCTCCACCACGTGCTGTTTGAGCATTTCACGCGCCGCGTTCAACGCCGAACCGACCACCTCTTCCAGCGGCTGCCATTGAAGATTCAGCTTGACCTCGCCGCTTTCAATGCGCGCCATATCGAGCAGGTTGCTGACCAGGGTACTCATCCGGCGGGCCTCGTCCTGGATCGCTTCCGCGGTCTCGATCTGCGCCGGTGAAAGAGGCGGCTTGGTGAGGGCCAACGACTCGGCCAGCCCGACGAGAACGGTCAGCGGCGTGCGCAAATCATGCGACAGCGCGGCGAGCAGCGAATTTCTGAGCCGCTCCGACTCCATTCGCACCAGGGCATTTTGCGCCACCTCCACGTAGTGAACGCGCTCGAGGGCGATCGCGATCAAGGCGGCGAAGGTGTCGAGCAGCTGCCGCTGCTCGGGGATGCGCAGCAGGCGGCGATTGTGCGCCTTCACGGCCAGCACGCCGCGCGCGCGGATGGGCGCGCGCAGCGGAATGTAGAGGACTTCCGTGCCCGGCAGCGTATCCGTGCTGAAACCCGCCGGCTGACCCTTGTCAAACGCCCACTGAGCAATGCCGATATCGACGGTGAGCATGGTGTCCGCGCGCGAGGAGGTCCCGGCCAATTGGCCGGCGTCATTCGGCAGCAACAACGCCGCGCTGGCGCGAAATGTCCGCTCGATGGATTCATCGCTGATTCTGACGACTTGATCGATCTGCACCGCGCCCGACAGATCGCGGGCAATCTCATACAGCGAACCGGCCCTCTCCTCCCGGTGCGAGGCGACGCGGGCCTGAAACCGCAAGCCGGCGGTCAATTGCCCCGTGATCAAGCCGACGGTCAGCATGATTCCAAACGTCAGCAAATATTGCACATCGCTCACCGCGAAGGAAAATCGCGGCGGCACGAAGAAAAAATCGAAAGAGCCGACGCTCAACACCGCCGCCAGGGCGGCGGGGCCGCGGCCAAATCGAACGGCCACCAACACCACCGTCAAGATGAAAATCGCCACGATGTTCGACCGGTCGAAATGCGCGGCCAATGGAAACGACAGCAACAACGAGGCGATACATGCGAGCGCGGCCCATAGATAGCGGAGACGTTTGAACTTGCGGCGATCGCTCGACTCCGGCGCGGGCGCCGCGGGCCGCGCGGAGTTCTTGCCGCCTCCGGTTTGCACGACCCCGTCCGTACGTCCGATCTCGACGAGATCGATGTCCGGCGCCAGCAGCGCGAGCTTCTGGCCGCTGGATCGTTGCCAAGGCCAGAGCCGCCGCGCCGGATCGCGTCCAATGACCAGCTTCGACAGGTTGTGGCTGCGCGCGTAGTTGATCACGCTCATTGCCACGTCGGCATCGGCGATCACGGCGGTTCTTGCGCCCAAATCCTTGGCCAAGCTCAGCGTCGCCAGAATCTTCTCGCGCCGTCCGGCCGGCAGCCGCTGCAATGCGGGCGTTTCCACATAGACGGCATGCCATTCGGCGTTCAATTGGCCCGCGAGCCGCGCCGCTGCCCGAACCACCCGCTCCGCACCGGCGTCGGGGCCGACGCAGGTCAACAGCGCGTTGGCGGTTTTCCAGACGGAGCCTATCGATTTGTCGACGCGGTAGGCTTGAACGTCGCCCTCCACTCGATCGGCCGTGCGGCGCAGGGCCAGTTCGCGCAGGGCCATCAGATTGCCCTTGCGGAAGAAATTGCTCGCGGCCCGCTCGGCTTGCTGGGCCACATAGACTTTGCCCGCCCTCAGGCGTTCCAGCAGCTCGTCCGCCGGAATGTCGACCAGCACCACTTCGTCGGCATCGTCGAACGCCGTGTCGGGCACGGTTTCCCACACCCGCACGTTGGTGATCCCGCCAACCACGTCGTTGAGGCTTTCCAGGTGCTGCACATTCAGCGTCGTGAATACATCGATACCGGCCGCCAACAGCTCTTCGACGTCCTGCCAGCGCTTCGGATGGCGCGCGCCCTGAACGTTCGAGTGGGCGAGTTCATCGACCAGGATCAAAGAGGGATGACGCTGCAATGCCGCGTCGAGATCGAATTCGCTCAAGGTTTTGCCGCGATACGACATCACCCTCGGGGGCAGCATCTGCAAATCGCCAAGCAGCGCCGCGGTTTCGGCGCGGCCGTGAGTCTCCACGACGCCGGCGACCACGTCGCGCCCCTCCTCCTTGAGTTTGCCGGCCGCCACCAGCATGGCATAGGTCTTGCCCACGCCGGCCGAAGAGCCAAAGTAGATCCGCAGCTTGCCGCGGTGCGCTTCAGCCTCCTGGCGTTTGACCTTCGCCAGCAGCAAATCGGGATCGGGGCGAGTTTCGATCGTCGTCGGCATCGGCCGCTATTGTGCGCGATCCAATGCTAGATTGAGCAACAAAACGTTGACTCGCGGCTCGCCCAGCACCCACCACTGCGGCCCTTCCACGTGAGCCAAAACGAGTTCCCGCACCTTGACGGCGTCCATATGCCTCTGCCGTGCCACGCGCGCCACCTGGTACAGCGCAGCCGCCGGGCTCACGTGCGGATCGAGGCCGCTCCCCGAAGCGGTCACGAGATCCACGGGAATGGGCAGTGGATTGACCGGATCGGCCGCCTTCAAGGCATCGATGCGCCCGCGCACCGCATCGATGAGCGCGCTGTTCGTGGGTGCGAAATTGGATCCGCCGGAGGCGGTTGCGTTGTTCGGCATCGGCGACGTCGCAGAGAGGCGGCCCCAAAAATACTTCGGCTCCTGGAATGACTGGCCAATCAGCGAAGAGCCAACCACCTTGCCGTCGCGCACTATAAGACTGCCGGATACCTGGTTCAGGAAAACCGCCTTGCCGATGCCGGTCACGACCAGGGGATACACCAGGCCGGTCAGCACCGTCAGCACGATGAACAACACCAGCAGGGGACGCAGCATCAATTTCATCGTGGCCACTCCTCTAAACCAAGTGCAGCGCGGTAAGCGCCATGTCGATCAGTTTGATGCCGGCGAAAGGCACGATGATGCCGCCTACCCCGTATATCAATAGATTCCTGCGCAGCAGAGAGGCGGCACCCAGCGCCCGATACTTGACGCCTTGCAGAGCCAGCGGGATCAACGCCACGATGATCAAGGCGTTGAAGATCACGGCGGAGAGGATGGCCGAATTCGGGCTCGTCAATCGCATCACGTCCAGAGCCTTGAGTTGCGGGTACGTCGTGGCGAACGCGGCCGGAATGATCGCGAAATACTTGGCGACATCGTTTGCAATCGAGAACGTGGTCAGCGATCCGCGAGTGATCAACAACTGCTTGCCGACTTCCACGATCTCGATCAATTTGGTGGGATTCGAATCGAGATCCACCATGTTGCCGGCCTCCTTGGCGGCCTGGGTGCCGGAGTTCATGGCGACCGCGACGTCGGCCTGAGCCAAGGCAGGCGCGTCATTCGTGCCGTCGCCGGTCATGGCGACGAGGCGCCCCTCGCTCTGGTATTGGCGGATCAATTTGAGCTTCGCTTCGGGGGTGGCTTCGGCGAGAAAATCATCCACGCCGGCCTCGGCCGCGATCGCCGCGGCCGTCAGCCGATTGTCGCCGGTGATCATGACGGTTCGAATGCCCATGCGGCGCAGCTCGCCGAATCGCTCCTTGATGCCGCCCTTGACGATATCCTTGAGTTCGACCACGCCCAGCACCTTGCCCCCGTCGCACACCACCAAGGGAGTGCTGCCCTTGCGCGCCACCTCGTCGACCGATTGTGAAACCTTTGCCGGGAAGGTGAACCCCGCCGCCTCGACGTGGTGGCGCACCGCGTCCGCGGCGCCCTTGCGCACCTGGCGCGAACCGATGTTGACTCCGCTCATGCGGGTGTGCGCGGAGAAAGCCACGAATGTCGCGTCGAGCTCCCTCAGGTTTCGCTCGCGCAAATTGAAGCGTTGCTTGGCGAGGACCACGATGCTGCGGCCCTCGGGCGTTTCGTCCGCCAGCGAACTGAGCTGCGCGATGTCCGCGAGCTGCTGCTCGGTAAAGCCCTCCGCCGCGATGAACGCCGCCGCCTGCCGGTTGCCCAGGGTGATGGTGCCGGTCTTGTCGAGCAGCAGAACGTCGACGTCGCCCGCGGCCTCCACCGCGCGGCCAGAAGTCGCGATGACGTTGGACGCCATCATGCGGCTCATGCCGGCGACGCCGATGGCCGACAGCAGGCCGCCGATGGTCGTCGGAATGAGGCAGACCAGCAACGCAACCAGCACGGTAATCGTGACCGGAACGCCGAGTTTGGCCACTTCCACGCTGAACAGCGAGAACGGCAGCAAGGTGGCGGTCGCCAGCAGAAATACCAGCGTCAGCGCAATGAGCAATATGGTCAGCGCGATTTCGTTCGGCGTCTTCTGCCGCTTGGCGCTCTCGACCATGGCAATCATGCGGTCGATGAAGGCCTCGCCCGGATTCACCGCCACGCGCACCACCAGCCAGTCCGAAAGAACGCGCGTCCCACCGGTCACCGCGGAAAAATCCCCTCCTGATTCGCGCACCACCGGCGCCGATTCGCCGGTGATCGCGCTTTCGTCCACCGAAGCGACGCCGTCGACCACCTCGCCGTCGGCCGGTATGACATCGCCGGTTTCCACCAAGAAGAAATCACCCTTGCGCAGCTGCGGCGCGGGCGTGGCGGTCCAGTCCGTCCGATACTTTGCCGACGGCAACTTCTTGGCGCTGACGGATTGTTTCAAGCCGCGGAGCGATGCGGCCTGCGCCTTGCTGCGTCCTTCGGCCAGCGCCTCGGCAAAGTTCGCAAACAGCACCGTGAACCACAGCCACGCCGCGATTCCCAGAATGAATCCCGCCGGCGCCTCTCCTTGGCCGCGCAGCGCCTGTACGAACAAGATCGTGGTGAGGATGCTGCCGACGTACACGACGAACATCACCGGATTGCGTATCTGCACCGCGGGCGAGAGCTTGCGGAACGAGTCGGCGACGGCCGGACCCACGAGCTCGGAATCGAATAGAGTCAAGGTCTTGCGAACCATGGATAGCCTTCAGTAAATCGCGTACAGCTGCAGATGCTCAATCACGGGTCCGAGCGCGAGCGCCGGCACATAGGTCAGCGCACCCACCAGCACCACGGTGCCCACCAGCATCGCCACGAACAGCGGTCCATGCGTGGGCAGAGTGCCGGCGGTGGGTTCGATGCGTTTTTTCTTGGCGAGGGATCCGGCGATCGCCAGTACCGGAACGATGAAGGCGAATCGTCCGAACCACATGCCGACGGCCAGCAGCGAATTGTAGAACGGCGTGTTGGCCGACAGACCGGCAAAGGCGCTGCCGTTGTTGTTGGCCACCGACGACAGGGCATAGAGAATCTCCGAGAAGCCGTGCGCCCCCGGGTTGAACACGCCGGCCTTTCCCGATGCCGTCATCACCGCGATCGCGGAGCCGACCAGCACCAGGAAGGGCGTCACCAGAATCACGATCGAGGTCATTTTCATTTCGAACGACTCGATTTTCTTGCCGATGTATTCCGGCGTCCGGCCGATCATCAATCCCGCGACGAACACCGCCATGATGGCGAATATCAGCATGCCGTACAGGCCGGAACCGACGCCGCCGAATACGACCTCGCCGAGTTCGATCAGCCACATCGGCACCATGCCGCCGAGCGGGGTGAAGGAATCGTGCACGGCATTGACGGCACCGCAGGAAGCCGCCGTGGTGATGGTGGCGAACAGCGCGGACGCGGCGATTCCGAAACGGGACTCCTTGCCTTCCATATTCCCGCCGGCCTGCAGCGCACTGTGGGTTTGATCCACGCCCAATGAAGTGAACAGAGGGTTGCCCTGCGTTTCGGCCCAGATGGCGACGACCGCCATCACCACGAAAATGGCGCTCATGGCACCGAACACCGCCCAGCCCTGGCGCGTGTCTCCCACCATCCGGCCAAAGGTGAAACACAGGCCCGCAGGTATCAGAAACATCGAGATCATTTGCAAAAAGTTGCTCAACGGTGTCGGGTTTTCGTAAGGATGGGCGGAGTTGGCATTGAAAAAACCGCCGCCATTGGTGCCCAACATCTTGATGGCTTCCTGGGAGGCCACCGGACCCATCGCCAGGGTTTGCGTGTGCGTCGTGAGTGTCTCGGTCACCGCAACGCCCTGCGAATTTTTGAGCGGCTGTCCCGCGGCGTCGAGCTTGGGTTGGGTGTAGGTCAAGCCCTCCAGCGTGTCGACATCCTTGTAGGCGTCAAAATTCTGAATGACGCCTTGCGCCATGAATATGACCGCCAACAGCAACGCCAGGGGCAGCAGGATGAACAATGTGCTGCGCGTCAGATCGACCCAGAAATTACCGATCCCTTGCGCGGAGCGCCGCGCAAAGCCCCGCACCAGCGCAAAGGCAACCGCGATCCCCGTGGCCGCCGAGAAGAAATTCTGCACGGCGAGCGCGACCATTTGCGTGAAATAGCTCATCGTCGACTCGCCCGAATAGCCCTGCCAATTCGTGTTGGTCACGAAGCTGACCGCGGTATTGAATGCGGAATCCGCGGCGACGTTCGCCACGCCCTGCGGGTTCCACGGCAGCCAGAGTTGCAATCTCTGCACCGCGTAGACCACGAGCACTCCGAGCGCGTTGAACAGCAGCACCGCGACGGCGTACTTCGTCCACGGCATGTCCTGCGCCGGGTCAATCGCCGATGCGCGATAAATGGCGCGTTCAAATTTGCCGAAGATCCCGCCGATCGGCGCGACAGCGGCCATGCGCGCCATGTAGATGGACAGGGGGTAACTCAGCGCGACGAGCACGGCCAGATACAAAATCAGCGTAAACCAGCCCTGGCCGGACATCACAGATCCTCGGCTCGAAACAAGGCAATCACCAGGTAGACCAGCAGCGCCAGTGCAGTCGCGCCGCTCAGCACGTAGGCCCAGGTCATTTCTTGCGCTCCAACGCCGCACACCCGGCCACCAAGGCCAGGGTGAACAGCAAAAACACGGCAAAGACCGTCAAAAACAAGACATCCACCGCAGCTCCTTCGAGGCGCTCGATGACGAAGATCGTCATCGAGCGCGCGGGTTGGCGCAGCTCGATTCCAGGCGGGCGCAGCTGCGACTCGCACACTAGAGGGGCGGGTGGAAAAACCGGGCAGAATTAACGATCGCCGCCGTAAAGGCCGTGTAAACGAGCGGTCTTAGGAATCCCAGTGCGGATAGGCGCGAAAGGCCTGCAGCACGGTGTCGATCTTGTCGCGCGGCAAGTCCAGGTGCGTCACCAGACGCGTCCGCGGCGCGACGGTCGCCAAGATGCCACGCTGTTCGAGATGGGCTTTCAGAGCCGCCGTCTTTGATGCGGGGATGTCGACATACAGAATGTTGGTTTGCGGAGGCTCGACGCGCAGTCCCAGCTCCCGCAATCCGTCGCCGAGAAATTCAGCGTTCGCGTGATCCAGCGCGAGCAGCGGCACGTGATGCTCCAGGGCATAGAGTCCCGCCGCGGCGAGCACCCCGGCCTGGCGCATGCCGCCTCCCAGGGCCTTGCGCCAGCGCCGGGCGCGCGCAATAAATTCCCGCGGACCGAGCAATACCGACCCGGCGGGCGCGCCCAAGCCCTTCGACAGGCACACCGACACGGAATCGAAACCCGCCACGGCGGCGCTTGCCTCGATCCCGAGTTTCACGATGGCATTGAATATGCGTGCGCCGTCCAGATGGGTGATCAACCCGCGCGCATGGGCGAACTCGGTGGCTTCCCGTTGGTAGCTCATGGACAGCACGCGGCCGCCGATGGTGTTCTCGAGCGCCAGCAAGCGCGTGCGCGCGAAATGAATGTCGTCGGGCTTGATGGCCTTGGCGATGCGCTGGATCGAAATTCCGCCGTCCGGCTCATTCTCCAGCGGCTGCGGCTGGATGCTGCCGAGCACTGCGGCGCCGCCGCCTTCGTAGCTGTAGGTGTGAGCTTCCTGGCCCACCAGATATTCGTCGCCGCGGCCGCAGTGAGCCATCAAGGCGGCCAGGTTGCTTTGCGTGCCGCTGGCGAAGAACAGCGCGCCTTCGAAACCAAACCGTTCGGCGACCGACGCCTGCAGGTGATTGACCGTGGGGTCGTCGCCGTAGACATCGTCGCCCACTTCGGCCGCCGCCATCGCGGCACGCATGCCCGCCGAGGGCCGGGTGACCGTGTCGCTGCGCAGATCGATGAAATAAGGTGGATTCGAACGCAATGGGTGTATCCCGTAAGGAAGCTGCTGGCCGAGAAATTGCTGCAATTCTACGGCATGACCGACACGGGAATTGCCCTCGATGGCACGGATGACAACGCTGCCATGACGATTCACCGCGAGCTTCCGTACCCAACCCGTAACCTCGCCCGCCGGCGCCGCACCCCCGCACTGGGATGCAGCGTGGTGAATCGCCGCAAACCCCCATTTTTCAGCCTCCCAGGCAGCCCCCAAGGCGCCGCTAACCCGCCGTCGGGGCCCGTTGGCCGCCTGACTGTCAGCGCTGCCATCCCGGCGAGCGATTAATGACAAAGAAAGTATTTAATCGTTGACGCCGGCCGCTGGCGGAGTTAGCCTCCCGTCTGCATCGACTTGGGTCGTGGACCGGTTGATGGGGAGTAGAGAGCGCAAAAAGTGGCCGGCAGAGGCATAAAACGCATGCCGCCCACACCAGTCAGATCGCGCCGTTGTCGAATAAATGCAGAACCGGGAGATCCAAATCATGTCGAATCGTAGGGAAAACCGCGTACGCCAGGCTGTTCGTTTAGCTCTAATGACAGCGGTGTCATTCGATGCATCGATGGTAAGTCATCTAGCGATCGCTGCGGACGCACCCCAGTCGACCTCGGCGAAAACCGACGAACTCCAGGAAATCGTCATCACCGGCTTTCGCGAATCGCTGGAATCCGCGCTGAATCGCAAGCGCGCCTCCATCCAGCCGATCGAGTCCGTGGTGGCGGAAGACCTCGGCAAGATGCCCGACCAGAACGTCTCCGAGACTCTCGAGCGTCTGCCCGGCGTCTCCATCAACCGCTCCGGCGGCAAGGGCACGCAGGTGCTGATCGACGGTCTGGGGAACAATCTGATCACCCTCAACGGCGAGGTGCTGCTCACGGGGCGGGAAATCTATGTGGCCGGCGAGTCCTCCGGCGGCGGCGGCAACTCCGGGCTGCAGTACGCGTCCCTGGAAGGGATCCCCTCGGAAGAAGTGGGCGGTATCGATGTCATCAAGAATCCCACGGCGCAGAATCGCGAGGGCGGACTCGGCGGCATCATCGACATCAAGACGCGCTCGCCGCTGGCGCAGGACATGGGCCTGAATCTGGCCGGCAACCTGCGCGGCACCAAGGCGGAGAATCAGGACGGCAGCCCGACTCCGGTCGGCGCCCTGGTGGGCGGCTTCAAGTTCAACGACAGCTTCGCCATCACCGGCAGTGTGTCCTACGACGACACCAAGACACATGACAAGCAATTCCAGGACCAGAATCGCAACCAATGGCTGATCACGAACACCGCGACCAATGGATCCTACGTCGGCAGCCCCATTGCCAGCACCAATGGCGTCCTGCCGGGCGGCCAGACCTACATCGATCCGCAGTTGGCCTACTTCACCGACATCCTCGATCAAATCGAGACCAAGGGCGCGACCGTGGGCGCCGAATGGAAGTGGAGTGACAACCTCACCAGTAACTTCAACTGGTTCTTCATCGACGAAAAGGAAGTGAGCACCAGCTACTCCAACAAGGCCTGGTTCTCCGGCGGCAGCGGCGAGACCAATCATTTGCCTCCTCCCGCCGGCACCGGTCCGGCGTCGTTCCCCGGCATCGATCCGACGCTGCCTTACTCCATCGACCGCAACGGCGTGGTTCAGTCGGGCACATTCATGGCCAACGACGCCGAAACCTCGACGCTATATGAAAGCAACCACACCAAGGCCAACAATTTTCAGCTCAACACCAAATTTGAGGGCGGCCCGCTGACCGGAGATGTCGGTGCGGCGTACGCCAAGGCAACCGGCGACTATGAAGCCGCCCAGGCCGACGTCGAGCATGGCGCCTATGCCGCCTTCGGTAGCGCCGCGCCCTCGATCCAGCCCACGGCGCCTGGCTGCAACAACGGCGCGAACAACTGCGCGAACGGCAATCACGGTTATGCCTGGATCTGGGGCAATGGCGGCACCAGCGGCCTGCCCTCGGCCAGCTACCCCAACAATTATGGGTACTCGAACGTATTGTCGAACCCTGCCTACACCTTGTTCAAATCCAATTGGGCGTGGGCGAACACGAATGACGAGAAAGTCTGGGCCCTCAAGTTCAATCTGCATTTCAAGGCCAGCGAAATAATCGAGGTGTCGGCGGGCGGCCGCTATCAGAACCGCGAGGTCGATTATGTTCACGGCCGCTATATGGAGAATGGCATCAATCCCTACGGCATCGGCGGAGTCGGCGCCGGTACCGATGCAGGCAACTGTTGCACCAAGCTTCCCAACGGCACGCACGATCCGGCCGCAGGCACGTGGCTCTACTATCAGGATCCGGGCTACGCCGCGATCCCGTATTCCACGCCGCAGACCAACCCGAATCTGCTGCTGACCTATAATAATTTTGCGAATGGACCGATTGGCGTGAAGAACCCGATCGCGGGCGGCATGACCGATCCCGCCACCTACTTGAACACGGTGTGGAAGGGAGCCGGGGTACCGAATAGCACCGAGACCTTCTACGCGGATCCCCTCAATTCCTACGTGGTCAAGGAAAAGACCACGTCCGGGTACATCATGGGAGATTCGGGCGATGCGGCCGGTCTTTTTCATGCCAACTTCGGCGTGCGCATCGTCAGGACCCAACTCACGGTGGATGGCGCCGAAACGAATCCCAATGGTTCGACGTACGTCGGTACGGCGCCCTGGAATGGCGTGAATGCCAACGACGTGCCGTTCCAGAACAGCCGCAGCTACACGGACATTCTGCCGTCGTTCAACTTCGTGTTGAATGCCACGGATACCCAGAAACTGCGCTTTGGCGCAGCCCGCGTGCTGTCGCCGCAGAACCTGCAGCAGCTGGGCGCCGGTCTGCAGTACGGCTTCACCCGTGCCGCCCCCAGCCAGTGCACCGGCGGGGCCGCGGTGTGCTTCAAATTCAGCGGCGGCAACTCGGGTAACGCGAACCTCGACCCGTTCCGCGCCTCGCAATTCAATCTGTCCTGGGAGGACTATTTCTCGCGCAGCGGCTTGCTCAGTGTCGGGTACTTCTACAAGGCCGTGGATAATTTCGTCACGACGGCAAACCTACCCACCCTGGTCGCCGACGGCACCGGCGGTACGACGGCCAATGTGGCCACGCCGATCAACGGCGGCACGGGAAAGATCTACGGCCTGGAACTCGGCGGTCAGTACGCCTTTGACTTTGGCCTTGGCTTTCAGGCGAACTACACCCGGGCCGATTCATCGTCCACGCAAACCAGCTCGTTTGGCGCTGAACTGCCGATTCCCGGCGTATCGAAGAATTCCGTCAATGGCACGGTGTACTTCGAGCGCGCCGGGTTCTCGGCACGCGCGGCCTACACATGGCGCGACAAGGCCGTGAATTCCGGCGGCGTGGGGTCCCAGTTCGCATTCGCGGACCTCAACGGCAATCAAAAATTCTACACGGTGTACTCGGCGCCCTATGGGCAGCTCGACGGACAGGTGCAATTCGACTTTAATGCTCACGTCGGCATCCTGGTGTCGGTTGTCAACCTGGCCAACTCAAAACAGCATACGTACCTGCAGTTCCCGAATGAGCCTTTCACGTACGACGACACGGGGCGCCGCTTGTACTTCGGCGTCAAAGGGAAGCTGTAAACGCCTGAGCGGTCCATCACGCATCAGGATGTCGGACCACGCAGTCGGTACGAGGTTCTGCTCATGTCGGACAGCCAGCAGTTGAGTACCGCGGGCGATGGGCGCATTGGCAGCATTGCCATCGTCGGCGGCGGCACGGCGGGCTGGCTGGCCGCGGCCATGTTGGCGCGCGCCCTGCCGGGCACACGCACGCACATCACGGTGATCGAATCCCCCGAGATCGGCACCGTCGGGGTCGGAGAAGCCACCATTCCACCGATCATCGATGTGCTGCGCTTCTTGAGCATCGATGAGGCGGATTTTGTCCACCACACCCAGGCGACCTACAAGCTGGGCATCAAGTTCAGCGATTGGAAGGAGCTCGGCCACTCGTACTGGCACCCCTTCGGCACCTTCGGCGCCCCAATCAACCGCCGGCCTTTCTTCCATTGCTGGCACAAGGCCCGGGCGGCCGGCCTGGCGCCGCGATTCAACGACTACAGTCCATGCGCCACGCTGGGCGATGCAGGCAAATTCCGTTTTCCCGACAGCGACCCCGATTCGCCGGCCTCGGGTCTGCGCTACGCATTGCACTTCGATGCCTCTCTGGTGGCCAAGTACCTGCGCAGCTACGCCGAACGTCTGGGTGTCGCGCGCATGGAGCGCACGGTGCGGGGCGCCACCCAGCGGCCGGACGGGTTTCTCGATGAGTTGCAATTCTCCGATGGGTCCGCGTTGCGGGCCGACCTCTACATCGACTGCAGCGGCTTTCGCGGGGTTTTGATCGAGCAGATCCTGGGTACCGGGTATCTGGACTGGAGCGCGGTACTGCCGTGCGATCGCGCGGTGGCGTTTGCGACCGCGACGACTTCGGCGCGTCCGCCGTATACGCATTCGCGGGCGCGCGCCGCGGGCTGGCAGTGGCGCATCCCGCTTCAGCATCGCAATGGAAATGGCTACGTTTATTCCAGTGCGCATTGCAGCGAAGCCCAGGCCCTCGAGGATCTCCTGAACACCTTGCGCGAGAAACCGCTCGCGGAGCCGCGCTTTTTGCGATTCGTCACCGGGCGGCGCAAGCTTTTTTGGAATCGCAACTGTGTTGCGCTGGGGCTGGCATCGGGCTTCTTGGAACCCCTGGAATCCACCAGCATTCATCTGGTCACGAGCGGCATGTACCATCTGCTCGAGCACTTTCCCGACAAGGGATTCGATCAGAGCAACATCGATTCGTACAATGACGAGCTGATCTACGAAAACGAACGGATTCGCGACTTCATCGTACTGCACTACTGCCTCACTCGACGCGACGACACCCCGCTCTGGCGCTACTGCCGGTCCATGGTCATTCCGGACACCTTGAAACAACGCATCGAGTTGTACAGCCGAACGGGGCGAGTCCGCTGGCGCTCGGGCGAACTGTTCACCGATCTTTCCTGGTTCTACATTTTCGAGGGCCTCGGGGTGCGGCCGGACAGCTACGATCCCATGGTGGATGTGGTCACGGTGGACAAGCTCAGGGAGATTCTCGCCTCCATGGCCGGTTCCACCGCTGCCGTGGCGAATTCGGCTCCCACCCACGACAGCTACTTTGCCGCCCGCACCGCCACCGGCAGCCGCGCGACGGCCGCCCCGTGACCATTCCCAAACCGCTGCCCGGTGACGGGCCGCAGCTCTCGGGCAGCAATCTGCGGCGCGCCCGCGACCATAACCAACGCGTGACCCTGCATGCCATTCGCGTCAACGGTCCGGTAACCCGCATGGCATTGGCGCAGCTCACCGGACTGACGCCGGCGGCCATTGCGAACATCACCAATCGCCTGCTGAAGGATCGGCTGATACTCACCGCCGGCCGCATGCTGGGCGGGCGCGGCCAACCGGCCACCAAGCTCGTGGTCAACCCGGACAGCTGCTTCTCGCTCGGCCTCAATGTCGATCGCGACCACGTCACCCTGGTGCTCCTCGATTTTGCCGGCCGGGTGCACGCTCGTGCGTCGCGAGAAATTCACTTCGCCCAACCCGCGGCCGTGCGTCTTTTTTTCGAGCGCGCGGTCGCCCAGATTCTGAAGCGCGCAGGAATCGCGCGAAGCCAGGTGATCGGCGTGGGGGTGGCCTTTCCCGACGATATTGCCCGGGCGCATTTGCCCGATCAACCCGGCGACTATGCGGCCTGGGCCGACGTCAAGGTCGACGATCTGCTCCGTGATGTGCTGGGGGTTCCGGTGTTCGTGGAGAACGACGCCGCCGCTGCCGCGATCGGCGAGATGCAATTCGGTTCCGGCCACCGCTATCGAAGTTTTTTCTACCTGCTCATCACCGCGGCGCTGGGCGGCGGCTTGGTGATCGACGGCGGTTATTTTCGCGGAGCTAAGGGGCGCAGCGGCGAGATAGGCTGGCTTCACGATCGCGACGGTTCGGGGCGGGACATGCAGCTGCAAAATATCGTGTCCTTGTCCGCCCTGTACAGCCGATTGGCCGGCGGCGGCTACCACATCGCCTCGCCGCACCGCCTGGCGCGCCTCGAGATCGGCGCCCGCATCATCGTCGATGATTGGATCCGGGAATCGACCGAAGCATTGGTCAAATCCATGGTGGCGATCAATTGCCTGATCAACCCGGAAGCCGTCTTGATCGGTGGGCGGCTCCCCGCCGCTTTGGTCGATCGGCTCGCCGCGGCCCTCAACCATCGCTTGGCGGATTTCGCCTCCCAGCTTCCGGCCCTGGCGCCCGTCGCGCGAGCCGTCACGGCGGACGACGCGCCGGCGGTCGGCGCGGCGATATTGCCGTTCAATCACACTCTGCTGCCGAGCCGCCTCGCGCTGCTCATGGGCGTTTAGGATGCGCTCACGCGTCTAACTCGGGCACTATTGGCACATGACCCTTCGCGAACCCGATCCCCGGAAGCAACTCTCCGTTCTGCACTCAAAGCTCGTTGGATGGCTGGTGAATGACGCGTATCCGCGCTGGGCGCAGTACGGCATCGATCCGCGGAACGGCGGGTTCATCGAGGCGCTCGGGCAAAATGGACAGGGGCTTCCGCACCCGCGGCGGGCGCGAGTTCAGCCGCGTCAGATCTATGCCTTTGCGCAGGCGCCGACATTTGGCTGGCGCGGCGATGTCGCCGGCATCGTCAGCCGGGGGATGCAGTATTTCACGGCTCACTACCGCCGCAGCGACGGACTGTATCGCACCCTGGCCGGGGTCGACGGCGCTGCGCTCGACGAGCGCGCGTACCTGTATGACCAGGCATTCGCCCTGCTGGGGCTGGCGGCCGCCGCCACGGCGCTCGATGCCCGCGGCGAATTCGAGAGCCGGGCGCTGGAGCTTCGCAGCGCCATCGAGAGGCGCTTCGGCACCGCCGATGCTTCATTGCTCTCCGAAGAATCCGCGGCGACCGTTCGCGAATCGAACCCACACATGCACTTGCTCGAGGCCTGCCTGGCATGGGTCGACATCGGTAACGATGCGGGATGGGCGGCGTGGGCGCGACGCCTGGCCGAGCTCGCCATCTCGCGCTTCATCCGCAAGGATAGCGGTGCGCTCGGCGAGTCCTACACCGCGACGTGGCAACCGTCGCCTGGTCCGGCCGGCCGCATCATTGAGCCGGGGCATCAGTTCGAATGGGCATGGCTGCTGCTGCGCTGTGAACCTCTGCATCCCTCCGCCCGGCGGGAAACGGCTTTGCGGCTGGTGGCGATCGGCGATCAATACGGGGTGCGCCACGGGTTGGCAATCAATCAGCTGCTCGACGACTTGACGGTCGCGGACGCCGACGCGCGATTCTGGCCGCAGACCGAGCGCCTCAAGGCGGCACTGCTGGCCGCGACGCTCACCGGCGATGCGCAGTATTGGTCGATGGCCCATGCCGCGGCGGCCAGCATTTTCCCGTATTTGAATACCCCCGTCGCCGGACTGTGGTTCGACGTACAGCGAGCGAACGGCGCACTCATCGATGCCCCGGCGCCGGCCAGCAGCTTCTATCATGTGGTGGGAGCCATCGTGGCGCTCGAAACAGCGCTGCGCGGCCCGTCGTGACACCGCGGTAAAAGCCTGTCACCACGGCTCACGCGGAATACTTAAGACAGTCTCCCCTAGCGTCGCGCCGGCCGCGCCGTCGAGTTGCGAATGACCAATTCATGATCGAGCAAATGCCGCGGTATGCGCGTGGGCCAGCCGTTGCGGCGAGGCTCGAATTGAATGATCAAATCGGCGGCGATTCTGGCCATCGCCGCCACCGGCTGGCGCACCGTGGTGAGCTCGGGCCAAATCATGCTGGCGACGGGTGCGTCGTCGAAACCGGCCACCGACAGCTCGCCCGGCAAATCAAGCCCGAATTTGCGTGCCATCGATACCACCGCGGCAGCCATGTCGTCATTGCTGGCGAAAATGGCGGTCGGCGGTGTCCCGGCGCGCAGCATTCGTTCGGCGCAAATCAAGCCGTCGCCGAAAACGAAGTTGCCGGTTTGCACCAGGTCGGAATCGACCGGAATCTGCTGAGCGCGCATTTCATCGACGAAGCCGAGATAGCGCTGCTCGGTGGCGCCATGCTCGGGTCTTCCCAGAATGAAACCGATCCGCCGGTGGCCAAGATTCACCAGATGCGCGGTGATCTGCCGAGCCGCCGCGTAGTCGTCGATGCCGATGGATGGGGTGGCGCTCAAATGATGCTTCGGCGCAATTCGAACGATGGGAATGGACGCCTCGTGCAGTTTATTCATGACGACCGGATGGTCGCTCAAGGGCGGCAACAAGATGACCCCTTCCAGACGCAGCTGTCCGAGCAAGGTATCGATCTGCTTTTCAACGTCGGGACTTTCCACATCCCAGGGCTCCACCATCAAGTGCAGGCTGGACTCCCGGCAGCGTGCAACCGCACCTGCCTGAAATTCGCTCAAGTAGTCACCGGGCCTCTCGCAGAACAGTCCGATGAGAAAGGAGCGGTTGCTCGCCAGGCCGCGCGCATTGAGGTTCGGCCGATAATTGAGCTGCTCGATGGCATCGAGAATGCGCGCGCGGGTATCGGAACGCACCCGCGGTTCGTTATTGATGACCCTCGATACCGTCTTCGGCGAGACCTTGGCGAGGTCCGCCACTTCTTGAATCGTGACGCTTGCCGGACTTAGATTGATTGCCAACGGGAGACCCTCGAGACTGCTGCGCCTATACTAGCGATTCGCGCGAGCTTTGCGCGCTCCACGACGCTCAGGTTTTTCCGCCGCACGTGGCCGCCGCTCGTGCGCTCCCCTGTGCCAGGCTTACTTCCGAAATCGTCAGCCCGAAGCGGCCCGAAGTTTCAACCGCAAACGGTATTTCCACACTGGCAAGGTCGGCGCCCGCGGCCGTGAAGCAGGACAGCGGGATCGACAGGGTTTGCCACTCGCCGGGCGCCGAGTTCTTGAGCACGCGAGTCACATCCAACACCGCCCCGGCGGAAGTGCCGCAAAGCGGCTGGGTACAGCGCACACCCATGGTGACGCTCCGTTCAGGCGATCGGTCGACACGATAGTGCACCTCGAGAGCGGCCCCCTGCCCGGCTTGCGGCCGCAGATCGCTCGCGCGCCCGGAAATCCGCAACATGCCGCTCCGGGTGCCGGCCCAAACGGCGGCGCTGCCGTCAGGGAGCGAGGAAACCACGACGGCGCCTCGTGGACTTTCCTGCCGCATCGTCGTGAGATGGACCTCGCCGCTGTCATCGGCGACGAATATGGACCATGGCGCGGTGGCATGGCCGGCGTGAAACAAGCTGCCCGGCACGGCGGCCCAACGCGGCGGCAGCCGGGGATCTTCCAACAGCACCGGGGAGTTGGCCGTGCTGCGGTAGTCGAGGCCCGACCCGCGCGCGAACAGCGCGCCGGTCACATTCCCAGCCGCATCGAACGTCACCGGCATGGCGGTCTCGGGCCAGGAAAACGCAAGGCGGCCCGTAAAGTCGTGGGCCTCCGAGGCGCCGGAGCGGAACAGGACATCGGCAACACCCTCGCCTTCGCTTCCCGGCAGCCAGGCCGCCACGAAGGCGTCCGACGCATTGATCTCGGGATTGACCCAGAGAGGGCGGCCCGACATGAAAACCGTGACGGTGGGTATGCCCGCCGCACGCAATCGCCGCAGAAGCTCGAGCTCATGCTTGTCGCTTGGAGAGAATTCGAGATTCTCTCGATCGCCTTCGAACTCCGCGTACGGTCCTTCGCCGAACACCACGATGGCCGCATCCGGCTTGTCTGTGTAGCGCCCGTCCTTGCTCAGCACGGCTGTTCCGCCGCCGGCGCGCACCGCCGCGTCAATGCCGGCGAAAATGGAAGTTGCGCCGGGGAAATCCGCATTGGTGTTGTGATCACCCTGCCAGTCGATGGTCCAGCCGCCCGTCTGCACGCCGATTGAATCCGCCGCATCTCCGGCGACCAGTATTTTCGCGCGCGGATTCAAGGGCAGCGTCCCCTTGTCGTTTTTCAGCAGCACCAGCGACTTGCGCACGGCCTCGCGCGCCAGTGCACGATGAGGCGCGCTGCCGAGGCGCGCGAAATCGCCCGCATCGCTGCGCTGCCTTGGCGCCACCCGCCTGAACAATCCGACGGCGGCCTTGACGCGCAAAATGCGGCGCGCCGCGTCATCGATCCGAGCCTGAGGAATCTCGCCGGACCGCACCTGCGCCAGGGTGTTCTTGTACAGTTCCCGCCAGCTGTCCGGCGCCATCAACATATCGACGCCGGCGAGTATGGCCGCCGCGCAGCGGTACTTGGTACAGCCCGGAATTTCCTCATGGGCGTTCCAATCGCCGACCACGAATCCGTCGAAGCCGAGCCGTCCCTTCAATATCTCCGTCAACAGATAGTGGTTGGCGTGCAGCTTCACCCCGTTCCAGCTGTTGTAGGACGCCATGACGATCAGCGCGCCGGCTTTGATTGCAGCGGGGTATCCCGCATCATGCACCGCGCTCAAGATCGCCTCCGGAACGACGCTGTCGCCCTGATCCCGCCCGCCCTGCGTGCCGCCGTCGCCAAGAAAATGTTTGACCGACGACAGCGTAGACCCGGGCGCCATGAACTGCGGCGAGTCGCGTTGACCTTGAAGCCCGGTGACCATCGCGGCGGCGTATTGGGCCACCAACTCAGGCGATTCAGAATAGCTTTCGTAGGATCGGCCCCACCGAACATCGCGCGCGACCGCCACGGTCGGTGCGAACGTCCAATCGATTCCGGTTGTGGCGACTTCTTCCGCGGTGGCTTGACCGATGCGGCGGACCAAGTCGGGGTCGTGCGCCGCCCCCAGCGCCACGTTGTGCGGAAAAACCGTGGCGCCCACCACCTTGGCATGTCCATGCACCGCATCGATGCCGAAGAGAATCGGGATGGGTGGGTGCGCGGCGCTCGTCGCAGTCAGCGAGGCGCGAAAGAACTCATCGGTCAAATCCAGCCAGGCCTGCGGCGTGGTGCGTACATTGTCGCCGGGCGCGGCGCCGCCGCCTGCGAGAATCGAACCCAATTTATAAGTGCGCAACTCTGCCGGGGAAATCGATGCAATGTCGGCCTGAATCATTTGACCGACCTTCTCCTCCAAGCTCATGTGCGACAGCAGCTGCTCGACGAACGCCTCGGTGGCCGCGTCCACGGAGGCGGGAGTGCCTGCGGGCCAAAGTTCAGGATGTACACTTATCGCCGGTGCCGGTGCCGGTGCCGACGCCGGCGGCGAGGCGGCAGCGGCACCACCGAACAAGAGCGCGGCGAGTAGCCGCAAGGCGGGGAACCAGGACACAAGATTTCTCCTTGGGGAGATGGAGGGTTTTATCGCCAGCACCTTGAACTTGAGCCGTCGCCGGAGTTAATTCCATGAAAGTAAAAACGTTCTAACCATTTGTATTTCTTGTATTTTAGTGACACCAAACTCAGTTATCCGTAGCGCAACAATCGCGCCCACAACGGCAGCTTACAGGATTAAAAAGAAAAATGTCAGCGCTGTCAAATTATTGCGCATAGCAGCACGGACGCCTCCCCGCAAACACCAACGCCACGCCAAAGGCCCGCAGTACCCGTGACACCGCATTACTCGGCCTCCCTCGGTTTGCTGAGTCTGCTCGATTGGGCGGTCGTGGCCGCATACGCCGGCGGCCTCATCGCGCTCGGCCTCTTGCTGTCGCGGCGGCGTATTGCGCCGGTGGATTACTTCCTGGCGTCGCGGGCAACGACTTGGCCGGTCATCGGTTTGGCGCTGCTCGCCACCAATATGTCGTCGACGGCGCTGGTCGGGCTGGCCGGCGGCGCCTACGCCATGGGGATTTCAGTCTACGACTACGAGTGGTCGGCGATCGTCATCTTGGTCTTTTTCTGTTTGTTCCTGCTGCCCTCCATCATCCGCAGTCAGACCTACACCATGCCGGAGTTTCTCGAGCGGCGTTACGACCGTCGCGTACGGCTGCACTTTGCCTTGCTCACCTTGTTTCTCAATATTTTCGTCGATTCCGCCGGCGTGCTGTACAGCGGCTCGCTGGTCTGCCAGCTGCTGTTTCCGGGGTGGCCTCTGTGGTTGATCGTTGCGCTCTTGGCCGGCACCGCCGGCTTGTACACCACCTTGGGCGGTCTGCGAGCGGTGATCTACACCGAAGCGGTGCAAGCCGTCGTGCTGATAGCGGGCGCACTCATGATATCGATCGGCGCCTTCAGCCGCGCCGGCGGCTGGCATGCCGTGATGAAAGGCGTCGATCCGGCGGCCATTTCGCTCATCAGGCCGATCGGCGACCCCGGCGTTCCGTGGCCCGGTCTGTTGCTGGGAATTCCTCTGCTGGGATTTTATTATTGGTGCACCAATCAATCGATCGTGCAGCGCATGTTGTCGGCCAAGAACATCGATCATGCCCGCTGGGGCGCGCTCTTCGCCGGACTGTTGAAACTGCCGGTATTGTTCTTGATCGTGCTGCCGGGGACCTGCGCGCTGCTGTTATTCCCGAACTTGCCGCGCGCGGACCTGGTGTATCCGAACCTGATCCTGCAGCTGCTGCCCACCGGTCTCGTGGGCATGGTGGTCGCGGGATTCGTCGCGGCCACGATGGTGTCCATCTCCTCCATGCTCAATTCGGCATCCACCCTGATCACGATGGACGTCGTCAAGCAGTTCAATCCGACCCTGTCGGACCCGCAGGTGGTCCAAATCGGGAGGGTCAGCACCGCCTTGCTGCTGGTCGTCGCCGTCGCTTGGGCTCCGCAACTGCAGCTGTTCCCGTCGCTCTGGCAATACCTGCAGGCCGTATTGGCCTACGTCGTGCCGCCGGTGGTTGCGTTGTTTCTGGTGGGAATGTTTTGGCGCGGAGCCAGCGCGGACGGCGCTGCGGCAACCATGTTTGCGGGCTCGGTCTGCGGGTTCGCCCTCTTCATGATCAACGTGGTGTTTCGCTGGACCCATTTCCACTTTCTCTACGCGGCGCCGATTCTCACGCTGCTCGATGTGGCTATCCTGGTCGGTGTGAGTTTGCGCAATCGCGGAGCCGCCGCTGCCGCGGGGGAAGTTACAATGTGGAAACCCGACTTCAGCCTCGATGAGCGGTTGCGTCTGAAAGTTGCACCCCTGTGGCAGGACTATCGATTGCAGGCCGCGGCCCTGCTGGCATTGACGGTCGCGATCGTGATCGCCTTTCGTTGAACATCTTGAGGAATCCCATGAGTGACTGGCCTGATCGGCGCATCCTCGATCTGTTCGGCATTGCGGTGCCCATCATTCAAGCGCCGATGGCAGGTCCCGGCACGCCCGAATTGGCGATCGCCGTCAGCGACGCGGGAGGGTTGGGTTCACTGCCCTGCGCGCAGTTGAGTCCGCAGCAAACCCGCGCGGCCCTCGAGCTGATCCGGGCGAGCACCTCGCGATCGCTCAATCTGAATTTCTTCTGTCATTCTCCGCCGAATATTGATGCCGTTCGCAGCATGGCATGGCGCGCACTGCTGGCGCCGTACTATGTCGAATTGGGACTCGACCCGGAATCGACCCCGCCAACCACCGACCGGCGGCCATTCGACGGCGAGTTCTGCGAGTTGATCGAGGAGTATCGGCCGAAGGTCGTCAGTTTTCATTTTGGGCTGCCGCGGCGCGACCTGCTGGAGCGCGTCAGGGCAGCCGGAGCGAAAGTGGTTTCTTCGGCAACCACGGTTGCGGAAGCGCGCTGGCTCGAGGAGCACGGCTGCGATGCGATTATCGCGATGGGGTTCGAGGCCGGCGGCCATCGCGGCAGTTTTCTGGTCGAGGACATGTCGCGACAAATCGGAACCTTCGCATTGGTGCCGCAAGTCGTCGACGCAGTGAAAGTTCCGGTCGTCGCGGCCGGCGGCATCGCGGACGCACGCGGCATCGTCGCGGCCTTTGCACTGGGCGCGGCGGCGGTCCAAATCGGAACCGCCTACCTATTCTGTCCCGAATCGAATGTTCCGCGAGTTCATCTCGAGGCGCTGCGCGGCGCGGGCGATGACGACACGATGATCACCAATGTATTCACGGGCCGGCCGGCGCGCGGCATCGTCAACCGAATCATGCGCGAGCTGGGACCTCTGTCCTCGGTCACGCCGTCATTTCCATTGGCCGCGGCGGCTCTGGCGCCGCTCAAAGCGAAATCCGAGGCGGCCGGGTCCGGTGGTTTCAGCAATCTGTGGTCAGGACAGGCGGTCCGATTGGCACGTCGATCGCTGCCGGCGGGGCAACTGACCCAATTGCTCGCGCGCCAGGCGCTGCAACAACTGGCGCATCAATCCGCGGCTCCTGGCGTCCGCGATTCGACATAATGCGCCGGGCGGCACCGCGCCGGGCTGGCGCGACTTCAAGGTCTGGGAGCGTCGTTCACGCCGCGGCAACCCACCCCTTCACCGCACACCTGATTGACGGGACACACAACCGGTGTTCCCTTCACGCAGCCGCGCGCATCGGCGCCCGCGGCCCGCGGTGCACAGTGTTCGCGTCCGTAGCAGGTTCGCTTGTCGCCGCAGTCCGCGTCGCTCTTGCAGGTGAGGGCCGCCGGATCGCGATCCATGGTCGCGAGTTCCCCCTGCCGGGTGATGACTCCCGACAGCGTGGCGTCGAGCAGCCGCTCAGGCGACGCCTTGGTCGAGGGCAGTTCGACATCGGCGGCGACGATCTCCAGCGCGGGCGACAGGACGCTCGCGCTGCGATAATACAAGCTGAAGCGCACCACGTTGCGCGGGTCGAGCGCCTCGCTCAACGTCACCGGAATGAGATGGGTGGAATCGCGCGGCCATGCCTCACCGTGGACCAACGGCAGGCGCCTGACGCCCTTGCCGGCCTCATAGATGCGCAATTCCAGGGAACTGCCGGCGCTCAGTTCCTCGGCACCGGTGACCACACGAACTTCGAGGCGGGACACGGGGATCGCCCAAACGCTGGCAGCGCCCAGCGTGCATGCCAATAGGATCAGCGAAAATGACATTGGCAGGTGTAGTTTCACGGCACCTCCTCCCGATAAAGCGGCCCTTCGCGCCCTATCATAGCCGATCGACGCCGCGGCCGCCGCAAGGAGCCTGTCTCAGGCTCAGGCTCATTCAGCCCGCTTGTAGACTATGCCCTCTTTCATGACGAAGCGGACGTCTTCGAGCGTGCGGATATCGGCGAGCGGATCGCCCTTCACGGCGATGATATCCGCCGACTTGCCGGCGGCGATGGAACCGAACAGCTCCGAGTGGCCGATCAGATCCGCCGCGTTCACGGTGGCCGATTGAATCGCCTGCATGGGCGTCATGCCGTACCTCACCATGAAGGCGAATTGCCGTGCATTGATTCCATGCGGACATACGCCGGCGTCGGTGCCGAATGTCATCTTGACGCCGGCGCGAACCGCTTTGGTGAAATTACGGCGCTGCGCCTCGCCCAAATCCCGATCGTGCTGCAAAAAATCAGCGGGCGTGCCGGCGGCCGACTGGATGCATTCTTCGTCGTAGATATCCATGTCCAGATAGGTCCCATGCTCCTTGGCAAGCTTGATGCCTTCATCATCGATGAGCGTGGCGTGCTCGATCGAAGCGACTCCCGCGCGAATCGCATTCTTGATGCCTTCGGCCGCATGGGCATGCGCTTCGACGCGCAGCCCGAAATTGGCGGCTTCCTCGACGGCGGCGCGAAGTTCCTCCGGCGTAAACTCGATCGACTTGGGGTTGCTTCCGTGAGTGAGCACGGCGCCGGTCGACAGGACCTTGATATGATCGGCGCCGCGGTGAGCGAGTTCGCGGATCTTCTGCCGCACCTCCCAGGGGCTGTTCGCTTCACCGTAGCGCAAATCCCGGGGCAGCTGAATATCCGGCGCGAGTCCGGTCATGGCGCCGGCGCCTTCGCTGATCGTGATGTACGCGCCGGCCACATACATGCGCGGACCGATGATGATGCCGCGCGCGATCGCGTCGCGCATCGCCACGTCGTTGAAGGCGCGGTACACGCCGACGTCGCGCACCGTCGTAAAGCCGGCGAGCAGCGTGACGCTTGCGTTGGGGATGGCCGCATAGGCAGCTTCCGCGGCGGTCCTTCGCAGGACATCGAGAGGTTCCGCGTCGGCCAGATCCGCGAGATGCGTGTGGCAATCGACCAGACCGGGCAGGACGGTCATCGCCGACAGGTCGATGACTTTGGCGCCCTCCGGAATGGCCGCGCTCGCGCCGACGGCGGCAATTTTCGCGCCGCGAACGACGATGATCTGGTTCGACAGGACGCGTCCTGTCTCCACATCGATGAACTTGCCGGCTCGGATGGCGGTCACAGGCGGGGCCGCCGCGGGCGCCTGCGCCGCGGACGCTTGCGCCCCAGGCGCGACGGCAGTGGCGGCAGTGGCGGCAGTGGCGGCAGTGGCGGCCGCAGCTTGAGCCGGGCACATCGGCGGCACGAGCCACAGACAAAGCGTAAAGAAAATTATTTTCATATGCACGAACGTCCTTCGGTTTTCATGCGGCGGCCGACTGGTACGGCGCTGCGGGGGCGAGGCCTCCGAAGGCCGATCATACTATTTTTCGATTGTTCAAATAGCGGCCGCGCCGGCGCGCGGCTCTTGCTGGGTGATGCAGTGAATCCCGCCGCCGCCGCGAAACAAGTCGCGAAGTTCGAGGCACACCACCTGCCGATCCGGATAGGCGCGCCGTAGCGTGCCCTGTGCCGCGGCGTCCTCGGCGATCCCGTAAGCCGGCGCGATGACGGCGCCGTTCGCGAGATAAAAATTCACGTACGAGCGGCAGTAGATATCCTCCCCGGCGGGTACCGCCGTGCGCGGCGCTTCGACAATCGGCACCAGCTCGAATCGGCGTCCTCGCGCATCGGTCTCCGACTCCAGGATTTTTCGGTTTTCCGCCATGATGGGAAATCTCGGGTCGCTCGGATCGGCGACCTCTTCGCACAGAAGGGCGGCGGGCCGAATGAATGCGACATAGCCGTCCACATGACCGTCCGTCGCGTTGTCGGTCAGGTCGCCCGGCAGCCAAATGACTTTCCGTACGCCCAGCATGGCGCGCAGTTCAGCGTCGGCCTCGGCCTTGGTCCAGCCGGGATTGCGGTTGGGATTGAGCACGCACGATTCGGCGGTGATCAAGGTGCCTTCGCCATCCGACAGAAAACCGCCGCCCTCGGCCACGAGATCGGATGAAAACGCGGGCGCCGCTGCGAAAGCCGCGACTCGCGCGCCTATTTGCGCGTCATTGTCGAACGGGCGGCACTTGCCGCCCCAGGCATTGAAGGTGAATACCGAGGCGGCTCGTTTCCCGGCCGCGTCCAGCACAAAAGTCGGTCCCGAGTCGCGCAGCCAAGAATCGTCCAGGGGTACGGCGATCACTCGAACTGTCGGCCCGCACCTTGAGGATGCGTCCGCCGCGTGCTGCGGATCGGCGAGCATGGTGAGCGGCTCGAATCGGGCAATCGCTCGCGCAACCTTCGCATAGTCATCGCGGGCGGGCTCGATGTGTCCGTGCCAGATGGATTCGCGCTCCGGCCACCCCATCCAGCATCCCGAGTGCGGAGCCCACTCGGCCGGCATCGAAAATCCCAGGTCGATGGGCTTCACGCGTCTTCACACTCCCGTTCGCGCGCATTCAAGCGCGATTGCAAGATAGCGCAACCGTGTGCGGCTTGTCGCCGGCCACGCTACTCTGAGATATTTCACAGCCACACCCAGCAGGATTCGCCATGAGCGATTTGTCCGCCTTCCCCGTCACCCATCGATGGCCCGCCCGGTACCCCGAGCGGCTGCAGCTTTATTCCCTGCCGACGCCGAATGGCGTCAAGGTCTCGATTATGCTCGAAGAGACCGGTCTGCCCTATGAGCCGCATCTCGTGAGCTTTGAGACCCAGGATCAGATGACGCCGGAGTTCCTCTCGCTCAATCCCAATAACAAGATCCCGGCCATCCTCGATCCCAATGGTCCCGGCGGCAAGCCGTTGTCCCTGTTCGAATCAGGCGCCATCCTGATTTATCTGGCGGACAAGACCGGACAGCTCATGCCGCCCGCTCCCGCCGCACGCTACCAGACCCTCCAATGGCTGATGTTTCAAATGGCCGGTGTCGGCCCCATGTTCGGCCAGGTCGGCTTCTTCCATAAATTCGCGGGGAAGGACTACGAGGACAAGCGCCCGCGCGACCGCTATGTCGCCGAAGCGAAGCGCTTGCTGGGAGTACTCGACCGGCAGCTGGCGGATCGCGCCTGGATCACGGGCGACGACTACACGATTGCCGACGTGGCCACCTTCCCCTGGATCAACAACCTCATCGGCTTCTACGAGGCAGGCGATCTGGTGCGGATCGAGCAATTTGCCCATGTCACGCGTGCGCTCGGCGCATTCATGGCACGCCCGGCGGTGATCAGAGGCCTCGGCATCCCTCAGCGGGCCAAATAAGGTCCGCGCATCGAGCAGCGCGGGCAGCGCGCGCTCGCCCCCCTTGCATGCCGCCAGTCCGTGTGTTAAATACTGAACCATATGGTTCAGTATGCCCGGATCGGTTTCGATGCTTCGTTCGCCGCGCTCTCGGATGCCACCCGACGTGGCGTCCTGGAGCGGCTCGGACGTGCAGACGCTTCGATCACGGACCTTGCAGAGAAATTTCACATGACCCTCACGGGCATGAAGAAGCATGTCGGCGTCTTGGAGCAGGCGGGGCTCGTCACCACGGAGAAGGTCGGGCGCGTGCGGACCTGCAAGCTCGGCCTGCAGCGACTGGAGGAAGAGACGGCATGGATCGAGAGGTACCGCCAGCTCTGGGACGCACGCTTCGAAGAGCTGGACAAAGTTGTCGAAGAACTGAAACGGAAGGAGAAGTTCGATGGACGCAAGAAGAGAAAGTGAGCCCACCCCCATGAGGAACCGTACGACCGTGGAACGGAAGTCCGAGCGTGAGATCGTCGTCACGCGAACTTTCAACGGCCCGGCGCGCATCGTATTCGAGGCGTGGACCACCCCTGAGCTGCTCAAGCGGTGGTGGGTGCCGAAATCAATAGGCTTCTCCCTGCTTTCCTGCGAAATGGATGTTCGTGCCGGGGGCAAGTACCGTTTCGAGTTCGGCAACGAGGGCTCAAAGCCTATGGCGTTCTTCGGTAGGTACATCGACGTGACACCGCACTCACGCCTGGTCTGGACTAATGAGGAAACTGACGGCGGTTCCGTCACCACGGTGACCTTCGAGGAAAAAGACGGCAAGACGCTGCTGGTCGTGCACGAACTCTATCCCTCAAAGGAAGCGCTCGATGCCAACGCCGGGATGGAGAGTGCGATGCCCGAGACATTCGCGCAACTGGACGAGCTTCTCATCGTCCTGGGCGCGAGCGTGAGGCGGTCCCTAAGCAACGCGCCGTAGGCGGCGCATAATCGCGCGCTGCAGTTCTTTCAACTCGTCGATATGCAGCGCGGCGCCGCAGCCGGCAAAGACGAGCGCGCCCACGATGATCGTCCCAAAAAGCGCACTCAGTTTGATGGGCAACGTCTGTGTTTCCCAGCCGGCCAGCAACCAGTGGGTCGAGGCCGCGCAAACCCCGACGAGGGCCGCTGCCGCCACCGCCGCTTTCGCCAGCATCGCGAGCATGCGGCGCGACTCGAGGCCGCCCAGGTGCCTGCGCATCAGCGCGTACAGCAGCAAGAAATTCACCGTCGCGATGCAGCCGGTGGAGAACGCCAGTCCGCGAAATCCCCATCCCAGGCGGAAGGTGAATATCCAATTGAACAAGAGATTGAGCGCCACCGCCAGAAGGCTCACGAACATCGGGGTCTTGCGCCGGTCGAGCGCGTAAAACGCGTTCACCAGCACCTTGAGCGTGGCGTATCCAGCCAGTCCGATGGCATAGAATCGCAGCGCGCCGGCGGCCTGCGCCGCCTGATAGGCGTTGAATTTCCCGTGCTGGAAGAGCACGGAAATAATCGGCTCGGCGAGCATGATGAGCCCGACGGTCGAAGGGATGGTGAGCAGCAGCGCCAGGCGCATGGCGTGCGCAAGCTCGTCGCGAAACGCCGTCATTTGACCGGCCACTACCAGGCGCGACAGCAGCGGCAGGGTCACGGTACCCAGCGCGACGCCGAACAAACCCAATGGGAGCTGCATCAGCCGAAAGGCGATCGACAGCCAGAAAATCGGACCATCGCCCAGGGTCGAAGCAAACATCGAATTGATCAGCACATTGAATTGGGTGGTGCTGGCGGCGATCACCGAGGGACCCATTAGCAATAAAATGGCCCTCACGCCGGCGTCACGCCAGCGAAAATCCGGGCGAAAGCGATACCCGAGGCGGGCCAGCGAGGGCAGCTGCACCGCCAGCTGCAGCGCGCCGCCGAACACCGTGGCAACGGCCAATCCGAGCAGCGCACGAGGACCGAAGTGCGGGTCGATCCAGAAACCGAGAGCAACCCCGCCGACAATGGATCCCATATTGAAGAAACTCGAGGCCATCGCCGGCATTCCGAAGACGCTTTTGGAATTCAGCATCCCCATGACCAGGGCAGCGAGCGACACCAGGAGAATGAAGGGAAACATGATGCGGGTCAGCTGCGCTGTCAGCGCCGCTTTCTCCGGGTCGAAACCCGGCGCGAGGATCCCGACCAGCTGCACCGAAAACAGCATCCCGGCAAGGCATAGGGCGCCCAGAAAAACAGCAGTCAGCGTGGTGACTTTGTTCGCAAGCCGCCACGCGGCATCGTCGCCGCCCCGCGCAATGGTTTTGCTGAAAGTCGTGACGAATGCCGTCGACAGCGCGCCTTCGGCGAACAGATCGCGCAGCAGGTTGGGAATGCGAAACGCCGCCGTGAAGGCGTCCATCGCGGCGCCGCCGCCAAACAGCGCGGCAAAGATCAGGTCGCGCGCCAGCCCGAGCAGCCGGCTGCACATCACCGCCAGGCCGATGATCCCCGCCGCCTTGGTGTTCAGCTTCTCGGTAGGTTCATCCGGGGCAATGGCGGCGTTGGGAAGCGATGACGGATCACTCATGAAACGCAGCTTACCTAACGCCGCTCGCGGCGTCGTGGCAACCCGCCCGGGCCGGCCGCGGCAACCTGCCCGGGCCGGCGCTCCGCGCTAGCCTACGGCGGCAGCCTTGGCCTTTGCCACCTCGGAGATGACCTCGTCGGCGACACTGCGCGGCACGGGCTCGTAATGCGAAAACTCCATGGTGTAGGAGGCGCGGCCGCTGGTCATGCCGCGCAACTGTCCGATGTAGCCGAACATTTCCGAGAGCGGCACGTTCGCCACGACGGCGATATTGGTGCCGCGCTCCAGCTGATCCAGGATCGCGCCGCGGCGGCGGTTGATGTCCCCGATCACATCGCCGAGATAGTCGCCCGGCGTCACGGTTTCAACCTTCATGACCGGCTCCAGCAGGATGGGCCCGGCCTTGCGGATGGCTTCGCGAAAGCAGGCCTTGGCGGCGATTTCAAAGGTGAGCGCGTTGGAGTCGACATCGTGGAAGCTGCCGTCGATCAGCGTCGCGCGAAAATCCACCGTGGGGTAATGGGCGAGCACGCCGTCTTCTTTCTGAATCTTGAGGCCCTTCTCCACCGCCGGTACGAACTCCTTCGGCACCGAGCCGCCCACGGTTTCGTCCACGAATTCGAACCCGGCGCTGCGCGCGAGCGGTTCGAAAACGATCCACACTTCGGCGAACTGCCCGGAACCGCCGGTCTGCTTCTTGTGGATGTACTGTTCGGTCAATTTCTTGGTGAATGTCTCGCGATAGGCAACCTGCGGCTCTCCCATGGTGCCTTCGACGCCGAATTCGGTGCGCATGCGATCGAGCGTGACTTCCAAATGCAGTTCGCCCATCCCGCGCAGGATGGTCTGCCCTGTTTCCCGGTCGGTTTCCAGATGCAGGGATGGATCGGCGCGGACCATCTTGCCGAGCGCGGTGCCGAATTTCTCCTGTTCGGACTTGAGCTTCGACTTCACGGAGACGCTGATGACGGGGTCGGGAAACCGCATGCGCTCGAGAACCACGGGGTTGGCGGCGTCGCACAGCGTGTCGCCGGTCTCGGTATCCGCCAGGGACACGAGCGCGATGATGTCGCCGGCCCGGGCCTCTTCCACGGGAATGGCTTCCTTGGCGAACATTTCGACCATGCGGCCGATTTTCTCGCGTTTGCCGCGCGTGGAGTTCTGCACCGAGGCGCCCTTGGTCAACACCCCGGAATACACGCGGATGAAGGTGAGCGCGCCGTAGATGTCATTGATGACCTTGAAGGCCAGGGCCGAGAAGGGCTCGTCGTCCGAGCAAATGCGCTCGCCGATGGGCTCGCCGTCTGCGTCGACGGTTTTGATCGAGGCCACGTCGGTGGGGGCCGGCATGTAGTCGACCACGGCGTCCAGGACCTGCTGCACGCCCTTGTTCTTGTACGAAGAACCGCACAGCACCACCGTGAAAGCCGAATGCAATGTGCCTTTGCGCAGCGCCTTGCGCAGCACGTCGGCCGAGGGCACGGTACCGTGCGTGAGGTAGGCTTCCATGGCCTCGTCGTCCTGCTCGAGACAGGTGTCGACCAATTCCGTGCGGTACTTGTCGATTTCAGCGAGCAGTTTCCGGTCGCTCGGCGTGGTGATGTGCAGCTTGTCGGCGAGGTCGGGGGTGATTTCCAGACTCTGCCATTGAGCGTCCTTGTCGTCCGAGTCCCACACCAGGGCCTTCATATCGACCAGATCCACCATGCCCTTGAAATTCTCCTCCGACCCGATCGGAATCTGCACCGGCAGGGGGCGCGAACCCAGACGCTTCTTGATCATATCCACGCAGCGCAAGAAATTCGCGCCGCTGCGGTCCATCTTGTTGACGTAGCAAATGCGCGGAACGCCGTAGTTGTCGGCCAGGCGCCAGTTGGTTTCCGATTGCGGCTCCACGCCGGCGACTCCGTCGAACACCACGACCGCGCCGTCCAGAACGCGCAAGCTGCGATTGACCTCGATGGTGAAATCGACGTGCCCTGGGGTGTCGATGAGATTGATTTTCTTGTCCCGCCAGAACGCGGACACGGCCGCGCTTTGAATCGTGATGCCGCGTTTCTGTTCCTGCTCCAGATAATCGGTGGTGGTGGAGGTTTTCAGATCCTTGGTGTCGTGAATATCGATGATGGTGTGCTTACGCCCGGTGTAATACAGGATGCGCTCGGTCGTCGTCGTCTTGCCGGCGTCGACGTGAGCGATGATGCCGATATTGCGGATATCGGAAAGTGGCGTTGTGCGGGGCATAGCAAGGTTCCATGGCAAAGTGATGGGTAGGGCTGTCGTAGCCCGGCGCCAAAACCCCGTATTCTGACACGGGATGTGGTGCGTGTCGATAACTCGGGCGTGACGCCCTTACCTACTTGACGCTATATCCGCGGCCTTCGAGACATGCCGCTTGTGCTCTGAAGTAATCCGACCGGGCCCCCGACCCCGGGCCGCCTGCCCCCAGGGTGGGGTCGAACCCCGTCTGGTCGGCGGCCCAGCGATGACACTCGAATTTGTCCTTACCCAGCTGCTCCTGGCTCTGACCATTCTTGGGATACGCTATCAGCTCCGAGGGCGCCCCAGCCTGGTTTTGAAGCCCGGCCGGCGGAGTCACCGTTTCGTACTGGCTGACCACGCCGTTCCAACGATAGTAGGTGTTGTCGGCATAGTAGTAAGGAATGCCGTCCCACCAATAGGTCGAGTAGTACAGCGGCAGGGTTGCAAAATACAAACCCAACCCGAGACCACCCCAGCCCCAGGGCCCGTACCAACCGTAGCCGCCCCGCCAGCCATAACCGCCCCAGCCGTAGCCGCCCCGCCAGCCGTAGCCGCCATGGTACCCGTAGCCACCGTGAGAGCCGCCATACCCGCCGCCACCATGCGAGCCGCCGCCATACCCGCCACCATGCGAGCCGCCGCCATACCCGCCGCCGTGCGAGCCGCCGCCGTGCTGCGCGAACGCCGGCGCGCTCATCGCCAGTGCGGCGATGCAGCCGCACAGAATCAGGGACAGTGAACGAAGCGTCGTGGACTTTCTCATGGCACACCCGTGATCTGTCGCAGGTAAATCAATGACTTCAATTATATAAGACTTCACCCTTTCCGGGCAGTTCCACGCGCAGCGCCCCTTCGTAGGCCGGCCTGTAGAATGGCCGTGAAACCCGCCCGGTCCATTCGGGTACTCACTCTGATGAGCAGCGTTTCTGGGCAACAATCGGGGGTCGTATGCGCTTCGGTCGCTTTCACTTAGGGTTCATGGCGGCGCTGATGATGGCGCCGGTGGGAGTCAGCCTTGCGAACGGCGGCGGGAGCATGGGGGGCGGCAGCTCCGTGGGCGCCACGGGCAATACGCGGTCGAGCTCGCCCGACGAGGCGGCGAAGGCGGCTTATAACTCCGGTGTCCGCAGCATCAAGAAGGCGCAGGAGTACGAATCCGATGCCGCCAAGGCTTCCAATCCCGACAAGAGCGCCAAAGCGTTGGATAAGGCGCACCAGAATTATTCCAAGGCGCTCGAGCAGTTCATCGATGCGGTTTCGCAGCAACCGAAGATGTATCAGGCGTGGAATTACATCGGATTCGCGAACCGGCACCTCGGCAATTATGACGCCGCCTTGCCCGCGTATGAGAAGGCCCTTGAACTCAATCCGGGTTATCCCGACGCCCTCGAGTACCGCGGGGAGGCCTATCTCGGTCTCAACAGGATCGATGATGCCAAGGAGGCGTACATGACGTTGTTCAAGGATTCGCGCAGCCTTGCCGACATGCTCATGACGGCGATGCGTCGCTGGACCGACGAGCGCCGCAAGGAACCCAAAGGACTGGCTCCCGAGGCTGTCGAGGCATTCTCGAAGTGGGTGGAAGAGCGCTCCGGGATCGCCGGACAAACCGCCTCGCTCGCCATCGGCGCGCGCACGGATTGGAAATAACCGGCATCCCGGCCTGTATTCGCAGGTATCTCGTCATAATCACGGCGTGTGCGGCCGCACACGCCGCGCAGGGCGCGGATACGCCGATGGATCCGGCTTATGAATGGCACTTGCCGCCGGGATTTCCACGCCCCGTGGTGCCGGCCGACAATCCAATGTCCGCTGCCAAGGTGGAATTGGGGCGCCGACTGTTTCACGAGACGCGTTTGTCCTCGACGGGCCGCTACGCCTGCGACAGCTGCCATCGGCCGGAACTTGCTTTCACCGACGGCAGGGCCCACTCGCTCGGGGCCACGGGTGAGTCCGTAAAACACGCCGCAATGAGTCTCGCCAATGCGGCGTACAACGCATCGTTCACCTGGAGCGACGTCCGAGTGCGCTCGCTCGAGTCGCAAATGCGGCAGCCGCTGTTCAATCGGCACCCGGTGGAAATGGGCCTTCGTAAAGGCGGACGCGCCGCCGTTGAGACCCTGTCCGCCGACAGTGGCTATCGCGACTCGTTCGCCGCGGCATTTCCGCACGACACGGCGCCGATTTCCATGGATCACATCATCAAGGCGATTGCCGCGTTCGAGCGGACCTTGATCTCGGGCCGCTCACCCTTCGATCGCTATGTATTCGACGATGAACGGACGGCTCTGTCGGACTCGCAGAAACGCGGCATGGCGCTGTTTTTCTCGGCGCGGATCGGCTGCGCGCAATGCCACTCGGGCATCAATTTTTCGGGACCCTTGATCTACGAGGGACATACCAAGGAAAGCGCCTCATTCGCCGACACGGGGCTTTACAATGTGGACGGACGCGGAAGCTACCCTTCCGGCGACCGAGGGTTGATCGAGGTCACGCACCGCGCGGCGGACATGGGAAAATTTCGCGTGCCCACCTTACGCAACGTGGCGCTGACCGCCCCGTACATGCATGACGGAAGTCTGGCGGATCTGGACCAGGTGATCGATCACTACGTACGCGGGGGGCGTGGAAATCCGCACCAGGACTCGCGCGTTCGGCCGTTGATCCTGTCGCGGGCGGAACGCGCCGATCTGGTTGCCTTTCTCGAGAGCCTGACCGACCGCGACTTCGTCGATGACCCGCGGTTTCGATGAGGGGGATTGCACCAACCCCTCCGACGCACCGCACTCACGACTCCGTAGAATAGGCGTGTGACGAACATACAGGGTCCCACGCAATACACGTCAATCGCCGCCAGAAGGCGCGGGGTGCTGCTTGCGACGCTGGGCTCCGTCGCCTTCTCCGGCAAGGCCATCATTGTCAAGCTGGCGTACCGCCACGGAGTCGACGCGGTCACATTGATCATGTACCGCATGCTATTCGCGCTGCCCATGTTCGTGATCCTTGCGTGGTGGGCCGGACGAGGGAAACCGCCGCTCACCTGGCGCGATGCCGGAGCCGTGCTCGGTCTTGGCTTCTGCGGGTACTACCTCGCGAGTTTTCTCGACTTCGCGGGACTGCGCTACGTCAGCGCGAGTTTGGAACGCCTCATTCTGTACCTGAATCCCACCTTGGTGCTGGTACTCGGCGTGGTTCTGTTTCACCGCAAGGCGACTCGCGGACAGATTGTCGCGCTCGCCGTGAGTTATGCGGGCGTGCTCTGTGTATTCGGCAAGGAGGTGACGCTGCAGGGCGCCAACGTGCCCTTCGGCGCAACCCTCGTGTTCGGCAGCGCCGTCAGCTATGCGGTCTATCTGTCCTACAGCGGCGAGGAAGTGAAGCGCCTCGGGGCGCTGCGTCTCACGGGCCTAGCGACCTCGGTGGCGTGCATCATCTGCATCGCCCAATTTTTCGCACTGAGGCCCTTGAGCGCCATGGTCGTGGCGCCGGAGGTTCTTTGGCTGTCGGCGTTGAACGCCACTGCCTGCACCTTTGCGCCCGTACTCATGGTGATGATGGCGATCGAACGGATCGGCGCCACGCTGACCGCACAGGCCGGCAGCATCGGTCCGCTGTCCACGATCTTGATGGCGGTCGTGCTGCTGGGGGAGCCGTTCACCGCGTGGGTGGCGGCGGGTACCGTACTGGTGGTCGCCGGCATTTGGCTGCTCGTGAGGCAGCCGCGGGCGAAGGACGCGATTTAGGAATCGACGTTCGGCTACACTAACGATTGGTTCGAAAGAGTCACAAGAACAACCGGTTCACAACGCCCAAGGGAGACCATTCCGATGCGAGCACTGTTCATCGTCCTGGCTTACGCCGCCGCCGCCGCCGCACCGCCTGCGCTTGCAGCCGGCCAACCGGCGCTGCCGACCGCCAAACCGGAAAATGTGGGCATGTCCGGCGAGCGGCTCACCCGGCTCAGTGACGGCATGAAGAGTCTGGTGGATGAGCACCGCCTTGCCGGCGTCGTGACGATGGTGGCCCGTCACGGAAAAGTAATCGAGTTCGAAGCAACCGGCAAACGGGATATCGCCGCCAATTTGCCCATGCAAAAGGACAGCATTTTCCGCATCTATTCCATGACCAAGCCGATCACGGGCGTCGCCATGATGATGCTGTTCGAAGAGGGAAAATGGCAGCTCAACGATCCGGTCGCAAAATATATTCCGGAGTTCGCCAACCTCAAAGTGTACGGCACGGATGCGCGCGGCAATGTGGTTCAGAATGAACAGACGCACCCCGTGACGATGCGCGAGCTGATGTCGCACACCGGCGGATTTACCTACGGGTACTTCAGCAACACCGCGGTCGACAAATTGCAGCGCGAAGCGGATGTCCTCAACGTCGGCAACACGCTCGACGAGATGATCAAGCGCGTCGCCAAATTGCCCTTGAACTCGCAGCCCGGCAACGAATGGCATTACAGCATTTCCGTCGACATCCAGGGCTACATCGTCCAGAAACTGTCCGGCATGCCGTTCGAGGAATTTCTGGAGAAGCGCATTTTGAAGCCGCTCAACATGGTCGACACCGACTTTTACGTGCCGCCGGAGAAACTCAAGCGCTTCGCGGAGTTCTATGTGTACGACAAGGACGGGCAGTTGCAGGTGGCGCATGAGGCCATCAATCACGACTTCTCGAAAAAGCCTGCGCTGGCCTCCGGCGGCGGCGGACTGGTTTCCACCGCGACGGACTACATGCGTTTCTGCCAGATGCTGCTGAACGGCGGCAAGTTGGATGGCGTGCGACTGCTCTCGCCGCGCACTATCGAACTGATGCGCACCAACCTGCTGCCGCCCGGCATGCCGACACTGTCGCCCGGCGCTGGCTTCGGATTGGACTTCGCGGTGTACACCGACGTCATCGCCGCCGGCGGCTACTACGGCAAGGGCACTTATTACTGGGGCGGCGCGGCCGGCACCTGGTTCTGGATCGATCCGACCGACGATTTGATCGTCATCGGCATGATTCAACAAGTTCCGGGTACCGGCGCAGCCGCCGCTTTCATGGTTCCCGACGTGCGCGGCTTGTCGCGTGCCTACGTCTATCAGGCTATTGTGGATTGATATTCAAGGGTTGCACGTGAATCGGCGCCGCGGCTGACCCAGTTCTACTTCGTTTCCCGTCGATATTCCGCCGACAGCGTGCCCTTGGCCTGCGCTATCGGCAGCAGCGTGGGATAGAACTGCACGAACGTCGTGTCCACGGCGGCATGCGCGGCATGGCAGGAATAACAGGCCTCGGATCGGGGAACCATCTTCGCGGGTTCGCTGCCGTCAAATTCAAAGAATGCCCATTTACCGGGATAACGCGCCTCGTCTCTGAGATGCACTTCGAGCGCCTCGACCTTGACGCCCTGGTAGTGCCCGCTCTTATTGATCGAACCCTTGCCTTCGGCGCCGCGATTTTCGATCACCAGCACGGTTCGGTCCGGCCAGGTGCCGGTGGCCAGAAAGGCCCGGTACGCTTGGCGGTCAACGAAGACGTTGTCGAAGGTGTGCTGATCGACCTGCCGGTCGGCGCTGTAGCTCATATCGAACCCGGAAGTGAGGAACACCCATTCCCGATAGTGATCCGGACGCTTGAGCAGTCCGTCGCGAGTGTACTCGAGCGGCGTACTCGGCGTACTCGGCGTACTCGCGCTATCGCCGAACGCGACGGCGCAGAACAGAATCCACACGCCGATCAACCGCACCGTTTTTTTTGAGGTCACTGAATATTTCCTACCTGCGAATCGGAATATCGATATAGCTGTCGTTGTACCATTGAATCCTGATGGGAGGTTTTCCATCCGCGATGGTTTCTTCGCTCACGTCGGTCCCGGTCCCGTAATTGATTTCGCGATCCGGCCGCTTGTTCACGCCAAGGATCATCACCAGACGGCTGCCCGGCTGGAGCCGGCGGCTCGTCATTCGCTCGCTCTTGAAAATCAATTCCTGGCGCTCGCCTGCGTGCAGTAGATGACGAACGGCGCGGTCTCGCGCATAGCTGGCGCGGAATTCGTAGGTCGGATTGAAAAGGTAAATATAGTCGCCGCCGGGCAGCAGCTCGTACAGGGTGACGTTCAGATCCAGGTCCATCTTGTTGACCGTAAAATCAAGCCTTCCCGAGACCAGGCCATTGAACTCGGTGGTCTTCGTCAACGGCTCGCTCACGAACATCACGGAGTTGTGCGTTGTCAGCCTTCTGCTGATGAAGTCGGCCGGCGCGGTCCATGCGAAGTCTCTGCGATCGGTGAGGCTGACCGTCTGCCGCAAAACCGCGGGGCGTGTGATCTTGCGCTGCGTCAGCCGATGCCTGTCGCCGGAGCCGGTGACGTCCAAATAATATCTCGATGATCCTTTCGCCATGGCCTCGAGCGATGCAGCGTGCCGCCACTCGTTTGCACCCATGAGTTCGTAGTTGACGCGTTCGTTCAGCAGATCCGGCAGCGCGGCGCCTTTGAGGACGTGGTCAAACCACTGGTAACGCAGCTCGCGAAGATCAATGAGAGCGGCCGAGTCGACTTCGTATCGCTGCAGCATGGCCATCGGCCCGCGTTGCATCGCCGTATCGTCGTACGGTCCGATTATCAGCCTATGGTCGGCGTGCGGGTTGTACCGATGATGCTGCGTGAAATAGTACAGCGCGCCCGGTTCGCTTCCCGCGTAGTATCCGGTGATGGTCAGAATCGGGATGTTGATGCGGGCGAATTGTTCCCGGTAAGGGACCAGATCCTGCCAGAACTTATCGTAGCTGGGGTGATTCAGCCAGCGGATGAAGATCGGATTGGGTTTTCCATTCAAGCGGCCCAGATCCCGGTATCGCCGGCCGCTTTTGTACCACTTCTGATCAAGCGCGCGCCACGGCGCATCGTCGTAATATGCGCTCTGCTCCGCGGCCTTGGTGTCGGTCACATATGAGGACCAACGATACGCGGAGTTCTGAAAGATGCCGCCCCCCATGGGGACGTCGACGCCGGGTGCGCTGGGAGCGGACACCGCAATGGCCTTGAGTGCGGGCGGCAGGCGCTTTGCAGCCGCCCACGGCGTGAAGCCGCTGTAGCCGTCCCCGTACATTCCCACCCGACCGTCGCTCCAGGGTTGCTTGGCTATCCAATTGATCACGGCACGCGCATCGTCGCCGTCGTACTGATAGGGAACGATCGGGTAGTTCGAATGCTTTCCGCGGGTGTATGCCACCACGCCGGCATAGCCGTGGGCCGCGCATTCCCTGGCATAGTTCCGCACGTCATAGATGGTGAACTCGAGTAGCGAGGGCATCGGCTTGGAGAGGCCTTTCGGGCGTATCACCAGGACCGAAATGCTCGCCCCGTCGGCGCTTTTGATGAGGAGTTCGTCCACGGCCGTATAGCGTCGAGAATCGTCCTCGGCGACCAGCGGTCCGATCAAGGAACCAAAGCTTCGGTATGCGTCGAAGGACAGATATTTCCATATCAGATCGACCGCATCCGATTGGCTGATGCGATCCGTCGTTCTTTGTTGATCGAACGACTTTTGCAGTTCCTCCCGATGGACGGCCGGGGAAATCTCCAGCAATCTGGTCACAACGTAGGCGTCGTGATCGTTGAGGCGGGCAGCCACTTCACGGAACGATCTGGTGAAGCCGTCGGCAAACGACACACGATCTTCCGCTTCGAGCGCCTTCGCATAGGCGTAGATGTCGAATATCGCCGCCCGGCCGGCAAGCCGGCCGGCGTCGACGCGGCGCCGCCGATCGCGCAGCGCCTGCCGCGACACGTCGGCGGCGGCGTAGTTGCCGGTGACCAGCTGCAGCGCGGACAAATTCGCGAGATACCGGTCAGGATCGGCTTCCTCATAGACGGGAAGGATCCGCTCGGCCAGATCGCGCATGATCGCGGGGGTCGCGGCGTCGCCCGCGGCGGCGGGAGGATGAAATTCCAGATCCGGCGCGTCGGCCCGCGAGGGCGTTTGGACGATGACGGTGAACAGCAGAATGATCAGGGATTTCGCCGCCCGCATCGCAGCGATTCTCCCCGCGCTCGTCGGCGTCTTTGTCATTGTCGAATGCCGGGTATGTTCAAGGATGTTTCACTCTCTTGCGTCCGGGGAGCCTTGACGAGATGCAGGGTGATCGAAAACAAAGCGTGCGCCTCGCCGGAGCCGCCGATATGAATGATTCCGGTGCGCCCCAGTTCGCTGGAGAACACGTCGACGACCAACTCGAGCACGTCGTCGTCCAGCATGCCGAATGTGCCGTCGATGACCACCCAGAGCGGCTTCTGTATCAAGATGCGCGCGAAGACCAGGCACAGCTGCTCGTCCTGACTCAATTCTCGATCCCAGCGGTGGGTCTCATCGAGGAAGCGCACCAGGCGTTCGAGCCCGAACCGAAACAGCGCATGGGTGAAAACGTCGTCGCTGAAACTGTCGGGCTTCAAAGGATAGGCGAGAAGCTCCCGCAGCGTTCCGCGAGGCAGGTACGGCGTGCCGCGGGGCAGGTAGAAAATGGATTCGCCTTGCGGGCGCGTGACCTGCCCGCCGCCCCAGGGCCACAAGCCCGCCAGCGCCCGGAACAGCTGGGTTTTGCCCGTGCCGGGCGCGCCCAGAATCAGGGCGCGATCGCCGGCGTTCAACACCACTTTTTTTTCCTTGAGCGCATCGGAGTTGGCGGAAGAAATGATCTCGAGGTCATCGATGTGTATCGCACCGGGTTCGCCTTCCGAGTAGGCGATGCGGCTGGAATAGTCGCGCGGTTCATCGGTGCCGACCAGCGCATGGTGGAAGTTCGCGACTCGCAGCAGGGCCGCGCGCCAGTCGGCAATGGCGCTGAAATTATCGATGAACCAGCGCAGCGACCCCTGCGCCGTGGTGAATGCTTGGGCCGCCATCATGAGACCGCCGAAGGAGACCTTTCCCTTGAAATACAGGGGCGCCGCCACGAGTATCGGAGCGACGATCATCAACCAGCCGAAGCCGTCGGTGACCCACTTGAGATTGGTGTGGCCCATGACGATGCGGCGCGTGGCGGCGAGCACATTGCCTAGATGCAGCTCGATGCGGCGCTTCTCGTCCTCCTCGCCCTCCGCGATCGAGATGTCATCGACATGCTCGTTGACGCGCACCAGCGAAAAGCGCAGGTCGGCTTCGCGCGCGTAGCGCTGGGCGTTGCGGCCGATGAGGCTGCGCCCGACCCAATAGCTCAGAAGCGAGCCGGCGCCCGCGTAGAGAATTGCCGCCCACACCATGAAGCCCGGAATCGTGTAATCCAGATCGCCGATGCGGAAGGTGAAGTCTATCGACAGAACCCAGAGCACGCCGGCGAAGGTGCCGAACAAGATCGACGCCTGAAGAATCCCGACGCCGAGATCGGCCGACAGCTCGCAGAGCTTGCGCGCGTCCTCATGGATGCGCTGATCCGGATTGACTCCCATCGTGCCGGCGTTCGCCAGCCAAAACGCCCGCCGCGGCCGCAGCCATTCCTTGAGGAGACCGCGCACCAGGCCCTCGCGCAGTTTGAGCTCCAGCGTTTGGACCAGCCACGTCTGCGACACACCGAGAGCGAGGAGACATCCCGCGATCAGAAAGAACACGCCGAGCTGGTAGAGAAAATCGCGCAAATCGCGCCGCGACAACGCATCGTAGAAAGGCTTGTTCCAGCTGTTCAGCCGGATTTGGCCGTAGGCTGTGGCAACGAGCCCGATGACGATCAAGACCATGAGCACAACCAGAGTCTTGGCCACCGGCGAGCTGAAAATCGCGCGGAAAACCATCCGCATCTGTGGCACCAGGCCCAGATGAGCGGCCTCGCCTTCGGGTGAGGCGCGGGAAGATTTCTCGGGCAGATCTGTTTCCGTGCTCATACTTCAGGTGGTGCAGGTGACTTGCGCCGGGGTATGGGGAACCGTCACGGAATTCGCGTCAAAACTCATGCACGCGGCGCCGTCGACCGTCACGCTGCGCAACGGCGCGGCCAGCGGCGGCTGCAGCAGCACCTTGCCCGCGATCCCGCCGCCGATTTCAAATCGAAGCGTATCCGCATCCATTCTGCGCAGCGAATAACTGAGTCGGCCGTGCAGAGTCGCCATGCCGTTCACACGCACGCCCTCGCCCTCGATCCACTCGGGCGCGAGGCCCGCCGCCAGGATGAGGGATTGATCGGTTTCGCGCTCGTAGGCAAACAGGCTGCGGACGGCGAGGACATATTCTGCGGCAATCCAGGTGTGCGGCAGATCGCCGATGTGGGCGGGCGCCTTTGCGTCGCGCCACGCGATCTCCGGCCATTGATTCCAAGGCCGCGGCCGGCGATCAGACAAAAAGAATCGCAGCAGCTCCAGAGCCGCATCCCGCCTTCCCAGCCGCACGAAGGCGCCGATGATGCGGATCTCATAGGGCGTGTAGTTCGCGGATTCCACCGCGCCGCTGCGCTTGCGCCGCCACTCGTCGAGATACATGTCGAAGGTTCGCTCGACCGCCTTGCGGTCCAACCCCTCGGGGTTATCGAACAAGTAGAGCGCGTTCGCGGTCGCCGTCGGATCGAAGTCGGCCCACTCGATGCTTCCCGGAATGAAGTCGAGCTTGCGCCGGGTTCGGGTGTCGTCGATCGAGGCGCTGAGCGACGCCCCAAAACGTTCGGCGAGTGCCTTCCAGTGCCGCGCTTGAGGCTCCCTCCGAAGCGCGAGCGCCATGTCCGCCGCGTCGCGCAAACCCCGCAAAGCCCAGAAATCGTCCCAAAAGGAATGAACGGGCTGCGCAAGATACCCCTCATGGCTGACCGAAATCGGCAGCAATCCGGCCGGCTCGAGCAAACCTTCGATGCATCGGACCGCCTTTTCGATGAAAGTCCAGAATTCCTCGAGGAATCGATCATCCTTGGTGAATCGATAATAGTCGGCTATCAACGCGGCCAGTTGCCCGTGGCTATCGTGTTCGACCAGCCAATCGATTCCCTCGCGGTCGACGCAGCAGGGCACAAAACCATCTGCGCGCTGATGCGGCGCGTACCATCTTATGAACTCGCGAACCTCCTCTGCGTGCCCCATGCGCAGCAAGGCGGCGCCCATCATCGCGCCATCCCGAATCCACGATCGCGTGTAGCGTCGAGGTCCCGGCTGCAGGGCGGGACCCGAGCGGGTGACCAGAATGTGCGCCGTCGCCGTGAGCGCAGCCGCTATTGCGTCCGCAATCCAACCATTGCCCGTCCACCAACTGCGCGGCAGCTTCGCGCCCCAATCAAATGCCGGTTCGTCGATCACGCCCGCCGCGGCCGCGGGCATGCAGCTCACTGTGGTTTCGGACATCTGATGAGCTTCGGGCGACAGGTCGAACGCGAGCGCGCCCGTGGCGAAACCGAACGGATCATGGACCTCGCTCTTCGCCGGCAGCGCAGCGTCAAGCAGATGAGAGGCCATGAATCCGTCGTCGAAGGACAGGGCCGCGAATCCCGCCGGTTTACCCGCCGGCACGATCTGTGTGGTCTCGTTGACGCGCACCGCGCCGTCGCTAAGCTTCAAGTCGCGAATCGGACTGACGCCGCCCAACCCGCGGAAACTCTGCCACGGCGGCGTGACCTGAAACGGGCGCAGCAACACGAACAGGCGCGCGGACAAGGCTTCATCGGTCAGATTCTGGAGCCGATAACGAACCCGCAATACGCCGCTTGCCGTCGCCTCGGCTTGGGCCAAGAGGCGCCATTCCGGGGTCTCCCAGATTACGGACGGTACCGGCAGGCAATCATTCAAGAGCTCCTGCCGCGAGGTCACGTCGGCCCAGGTGAACAGGCGCTCCTTGACCCGCAGCATGGGCTCGAGCGAATACGATCCCTGGTTCACTTCGACCATGCCGTCGTCATTCATGAGCGCGCACTGCGAGCCGTGCGAGGTGCCGATCGGCGTCCACAAACTCTGTTCCCGGTGCAGCCAGCGCGGATGCCAGCCGCGGCGTTCGGCACCGGCAATATTGTGCCAAAAGGCGTCGATCGAACGCGAAAACTCAAACGATTGCAGGCGCAGGACGGCGCCCGCGGCCGCCTGCTTCAGTTCGAGGCGAAGATATCTGACCTTGGTCCCGGGCAGATACACGTAGCAGCGTTTGCCGCCCGCCCGTCTGGCCGTGTAAAGCGTGGTAAAGCGCGCACCGCTCATCGAGCCGCGAATCCGAAAGCCGGCGGCCGGCGCGTCGCCCAGCCAATCGATGATCAGGCCGCCGATCCTGCGAGGCTCCATGAAATCGACGGCAATCCAGGGCTTCTGATCTTCGCGGCGCGGCTTCCAGCCGGGATCGGCCAGCGCTCTCGAGGCCTCGAAGTCCGGCAGTTCGCTGGAAGCTTCGAAGCGCGGCGCTTGCGAGGGGCCGGAATCCTCGATCCGCACATCGGCAATCCACACCGTGCCCTTGGCGGCGACGCTCGAGACGACCGCGATCTCGAGGGAGCCCAGTTCCGATATGCCGCCGCTGCCCTGGGGCCCCCAGGCAAAATCGATTTCCGGGCTCTGCACTGTAATTCCTTTCCATCGAACCGGGAGCCGCAAGTCCTTCATCACGTGCCGCCAAACGTTGCGGCCCGTGGGGTCCACCAGCTTCAATTCCAGATTGATCACGGCGCCGCGGCCACGCATCCGAAAAAGCACCGTGTAATCTTCCGGCATTCTGCGGCTCAAGGGGCGTCTCGCGACGACAAAACCCCCACCGTCCTTGAGATCAAAATCCATTTGCAGCGCGGTCCCGCCGCCCGCCGGAACCGAAGACAGCTTCAGCTCGGCAGTACCGGAAACCGTCGGTTGCCATTCGGACAGCATGGCGGACGCGCTACCGACTCAACTACCCACCGCGTTGGGATCTCGCCAGACTCTTTCGAAGGGCAATCGCCAGGCGTGCGGAGCGATGAGCTGGTGGACTGCGTTCGGCCCCCACGATCCGGGGTCGTAGAAACGCACCGGCGGGGGCGACTCCAGCAAGTTCGTCGACACCTCCCAGAGCCGCTCGATCCCTTCCGCGGTCGTGAACAGCGTGTGGTCTCCGCGCATGGCATCCAGGATCAAACGCTCGTAGGCCTCGAGCACATCGCCTATGTGACTGGTATCGTGCATGGCGAATTGCATGCTCAGTTTGTCGAGCCGCATGCCCGGTCCGGGGCGCTTGCCATAGAACGACAGCGACATTTTCGCCGCATCGGCCAAGTCGAACGTCAGGTGATCCGGCCCCAGCGCGCTGACGCCGGAATCGGCCGGGAACATGCTCTTGGGCGGCTCGCGAAACGCGATTGAAATGATGCGTTGCCCCTGGGCAAGCCGCTTGCCCGTTCGCAAGTAGAAAGGCACGCCGGCCCAGCGCCAGTTGTCGATGGAGCATCTCAAGGCGATGAAGGTCTCCGTATCCGAGTCGCGGGACACCCCTTCTTCCGACCGGAAGCCCGTGTACTGGCCGCGGATGACGTCCGCCGGTTTGATCGGCAACATGCTGCGAAAGACCTTGTTCTTCTCCTCACTGATGGGGCCCGGCTCCAAGGATGTCGGGGCCTCCATCGCCATGAAGCCCAGAATCTGGAACAGGTGAGTGACGACCATGTCTCGATAGGCTCCGGTCTGCTCGTAGAAGGCGGAACGCTTGCCGAGACTCAACTTCTCCGGCACGTCGATCTGCACGTGGTCGATGAAGTTGCGGTTCCAAATCGGCTCGAATAGACCATTCGCGAAGCGGAATGCGAGAATGTTCTGCGCCGCTTCCTTGCCGAGGAAGTGGTCGATGCGGAAGATCCGGTCTTCGTCGAACACCTCGTGCAATCGGGCATTCAGCGCCACCGCGCTCGCGAGATTGGTGCCAAAGGGTTTTTCCATGATGATCCGCGACCGGTCGACCAAGCCGGCCTCTCCCAGCAGGCGTACCGCGGACAGCGCCGCGTTCGGCGGCACACTCAAGTAGTGGAGCCGACGGCTTTCGCCGTTGAAGGCCCGCTCCGCCTCAATGACCGCCGCTTTGAGAACCTCCGCCCCGGCGGCCATCGGTACGTATTGCAGGCTGTCGGCGAAAGCAACCCAGGCAGCTTCATCCACCGCACGGGTGGAGAACTCGGTGAGCGCTTCGCGCGCGAACTTGCGGAAGCCCTCGGTGTCGAGATCGTCCAGGGACACGCCGATGATACGAAAGCCGGGGATGAATCCCGAGCTGGCCAGATGAAACATGCCGGGCAACAGCTTGCGCCGGGCCAGGTCGCCCGTGGCACCCACCAGAACTATGACTTGCGGAAACTGCGGACCGACGCCGGAAGGTATCTTTGCCACTTCAATCCCCTGTGCTCACCCAGAGCATAGGATACATGTCAGTCGGGCGCGAGCCGCCTCACTCCCATTTCGCGCAGGGTGTCGGCGATGGCGGCCACCGCCCGTCTCAAGGTGTCGGCGCCGATCGCGCCGATGCAGCCGACGCGGAACGTATCGACGGCCGTCAGCTTGCCCGGGTACAGAATGAACCCGCGTTCGCGCACGCGGCGATAGAACTCGGCGAAGTCATACGCAGGATCCGGCGGGGAATGGAACGTCACGATGATGGGCGCCTGCAGCGCATCCGGCAAGAATGTCTTCAGACCCAACGCCCGCATGCCGGACACCAGCGCCGCGCAATTCTCGGAGTAGCGCGCCAGCCGGGCCGGCTGGCCACCCTGCCCCTGGTATTCGTTGATCGCGGCGCGCAAGGCGGCGATGACATGGGTGGGCGGTGTGAATCGCCACTGACCCGTCTTGTTCATGTACTGCCACTGGTCGACCAGATCCATGGCGAGGGAATGACTGTTGCCGGCGCAGCGCTCCAGCGTCGTGCGCCGGGCGATGACGAAGCCCATGCCCGGCACGCCCTCGAGACATTTCCCGGACGCCCCGACCAAGGCATCGAAGCGGATGGTCCCTGCGTCGATGGGCACGGCTCCGTAGGAACTCATCGCGTCGACGATCAAGCTGCGGCGGTGCTTTGCAGCGATATTCGCAATCTCTCGGAGCGGGTTCAAGATCCCCGTACCGGTCTCGCAATGCACCTGCGCGACGTGAGTGATCGAGGGATCCGCAGTCAATGCGGCCTCGATCCGCGCAAGGTCAGCCGCCTCTTGCTCGCCGTGCGCCAGGACGATGGCCTCTCGGCCCAGATAACCCAGGATTCGCACGATGCGCTTGCAGTAGCTGCCGTTGTCCGGCACGAGCACCCTGCCGCCCTTTGGAACGAGGGTGCCGAGCGCCGCTTCGACGCTGAAGGTGCCGCTGCCCTGCAGCGGCACGCAGACATGGTCGGCTTGCGCATTGACGATGGCGATGAGGTCACGGCATACCGATGCGGTCAATTCGTTGAAGGCGCCGTCCCACGATCCCCAGTCCGAGAGCATCGCCGACCTGGTGTCCGGCGAGGTCGTCAGCGGGCCAGGCGTCAGCAGTATGGGGTCGGTCATGGAGTGCTCACTTGGTCGGGACACGATTTGCCGGGGCCTTGCGCCGGCCAAACGCGGGATCCTTGAGGCGGCTGCGCTGGAGCGCGCCCGCGCGCTCGAGGACCGGGTAGGCAGCCGAACACAGATGCGAGTGCACACGCTTCAGATCGCGCAAAATGTCCAAGTCCAGCGAGTATGACTCGATCGTTTCCGGCGTCCCCTCGCGCAGTCGCCCGAGGTACCGCTCGGCGGCCGCAAATTCCTTCTCACGCAGCTGCGTTTTCGCCGCGATCAGTTGACGAGCAATGTTCATATCGCCCGACATGAAGATTCCGACCGACAGCCTCAGGCTGTCGATGACTTGCTGGTGGAACTCCACCAGATCAGCCTCGCCTTCCTTGGAGAACGTGATGCCGCGCCGGATCTTCTTGGACGCGAGGTCCATCAGGTTTTTATCGATGATGTCGCCGACGTGTTCGAGATTGATCGAGAATGAAACGATCTCCATGGCGCGATAACCGTCGCGGTCGTCCAGACTGTCGCGAGTCATTCGCGTCACGTACAGCTTCACCGCCTCGTTGAGGCTGTCGACGGCGTCGTCCATGCGGCTGATGTCGGCGACCAGCTTGCGGTCACCGGTCAGCAGCGCCGTCATCGCCTCGCGCAGCATGGTTTCAATCAGGTCACCCATCCGCAGGACCTCGCGGGCGGCGCAGACCAGCGCGACGGCGGGAGCGCCGGTCGCAGAGGAGTCAAGATACACCGGGGTCCCCGGATCGGCGGCCCTCGGCTGATCCGGCAGCCAGCGCGTGAGCCGTGCGGCCACGAAATCGAGGGGGCCGATGAAGGCGAGCGCGAGCAGTATGTTGAAAGCGGTGTGAAAGTCCGCCGCCAGGCGCGCGGGATTCGGTTCGTAGCGCTGGAGCGCATCGGTGATGGGATGCAGAAACGGCAGCACCAGCGCGCAGCCGACAAGACGCGTCAGGAGATTGCCGATCGGCAGGCGCCGGCTGGCCAGATTCCCCTGCCGACTGGCCTCGATCAGAGGGTTGAGGGCGCTGCCGACGTTTGCCCCGAGCACCATGGCGAGCACCGCGGTCGGGGACACGATGTGCGCCGCGCCCAAGGACATCACGACCAGTACCACTGCCACGCTGGAATGTGCCGCCCAGGTCACGGCCGCCACCAACCCTAGGCACAGAATCGGTTGATCCGCGATCGCGCCCAGCAACGCGCGCGAGATCGGCACGCTTTCCGTCGTCACCAGAGCGCCGAGAAAAATGTGCAGCGCCAGCAGCATCAGGCCGATGCCGATCAAGGCGCGTCCCAGATCGCGAGTCCGCGTTCTACCGCCGCGCTTGAAGGCGATGACACCCGCCAGCAGCAGGATGGGCGTCACCACGGCGATATTGAACGAGAGGATCTGGACCACCAGCGTCGTGCCCACGTTGGCGCCCAGCATGACGGCGAGAGCCGGAACGAGATCCAAGGTGCCGGCGGTCACGAATGACGCAGTCATCAATCCGGTTGCGGTGCTGCTCTGAAGGAGCGCGGTGACGAACGCGCCCGCGAGAAAGGCGCGAAACCTGCCCTGCAGCGCGAGTCCCAGCAGACGCCGCAAGTCGGCGCCGAATGCCCGTACCACGCCGCTGTGGACCATGTGTAGCCCCCAGAGAAGCAGCGCGACTCCGCCCATCAGGTCGAGAATGACTGTGCTGCCCACGTTCGCTAGCCGTCAATCCGCATCACGATCTACCAGGGGAGCGAATAGGTCTTCGTATTGCAGAAGCTCTTCATGGATTCCAGTACGCCCTCTTTGTACCCCAAGCCAGAATCCTTGATGCCGCCGAACGGCGTCATCTCCAGGCGATAGCCCGGCACCTCGCGCACGTTCACGCTGCCGACGTGCAACTCGCGGACAAAGCGGGTGATCAGGTCCAGGCGGTTGGTGCAGAGCGACGATGACAGTCCATAGGCGGTTCCGTTCGCGATGGCGATCGCCTCATCCACGGTCTTGAAGCGGATCACGGGTGAGACGGGGCCGAAAGTTTCGCACCGAACGACCGTCATGTTCGGTGTGACCCGGTCGAGTACCGTCGGCGAGTACAGCGCGCCGCGGCGCACATTGCCGGCCAACAGCCGCGCGCCGCCGCTCACGGCTTCGTTCACGACCGCCTCGAAGCGCCGCGCCGACGGCTCGTCGATCACCGTGCCCATGTCCATCGTGGGATCGAACGGATCGCCATACTTGACGGCCAGCGTCTTCTCCACGAGCAATTCGACAAAACGGTCGGCCACGCTCTCCTGAACCAGCATGCGCTTGACGGCGGTGCATCGCTGACCGGAGTTCTTGTAGGACCCGCTCGCCGCCAGAGTGGCCGCTTCCTCGAGGTCCGCGTCCTCGAGGACGATGACGGGATCATTGCCGCCCATTTCCAGCACCTGGCGCTTGTACACGGCCTTGGCGGCAATGATCTTGCCCACGGTCACGCCGCCGGTGAAGGTGACGAGATCGACGTCGGCACTCGTGAGCAATTCATCGGCGATCTCGGCCGGGTCGCCCGTCAGCACCGAGAGCATTTCAGGCGGCAGTCCCGCCTCATATAGGATGTCGGCGAGCGCAAACGCCGTCAGCGGCGTCTTCTCGCTGGGCTTGAGCACGACGCGGTTGTTGGTGGCCACTGCAGGAGCCACTTTGTGGATCACCTGGTTCAGCGGGTGGTTGAACGGTGTGATCGCGACGATCGCGCCGAGCAGCGGTTCCGACATGGTGTAAACCTTGCGGCTCTTGCCATGCGCGGTGAGATCGCACGAGAACACCTTGCTGTCGTCGATCAACGCCTGGTTGGCGGCGAACAGCAGAACGTCCGAGGCGCGGCCCACCTCGTACTGCGAGTCCTTGAGACACAGGCCCGACTCCAGCGTGATCAGACGCGACAGATCGTCGCGCCTCGCGTCGACGATGGCCCCGGCCTTCATGAGAATTTGATAGCGGTCGTGGCGGGTGAGCGCGGACTTGAAGGCGCGCGCAATCTTGAGCGCGCGCTTGACATCGTCCGTGGTGGCCTTGGGAACGGTACCGATCAGTGCGCCGCTGTAGGGGTGACGAACTTCGATGATCCGGTCACGCGGCACTTGCTCGCCGGCAATACGCAGCGACTCGCGAATTGGCGCGCGCGGTGCGGAAGGGATGGCGCTGGCGGACATGCAGTCTCCTACGCGGGCCGGGCGGCGAGGTTCAGCCCAAGATCGAATGCATCGAAGTTGCGCCAGCGGTGGCTCGCAGGCTGCTTGGCCAAGCCGCGATTGACGAGCAGCGGCACCTTTTGCTCGGACGTGCCGCCGTGCGAGCGCAACGGCACGTCGAGCCCCGACAGGTCGTGGCGATCGCGGCTGGTACCGATGACCGTGTCCAGCCGCGACACGACCACCAGATCGCCGATACGGTCCGGCGGCAGTTCGAAGCGTAGAGCAGCCTCGGCGCGCGACAGCACCGATTCGACTCCGGGAAGCGCCGCGATCTTTTCGGCCAGCTCGCCCTGCGCCGCGGGTGCAGGGTGCGCCGCGGGTGCAGGGTGCGCCGCGGACGCCGGAAGGTACACGAGTGCGAAAGAACCGAGCGCACCGTGGTGCACGACGTACGGATCGGTGATCGGCAGGATCACGCGCGCCTTGGATTGTCCCAGCCACGCATCCAGGGTGTCCTGCAGGTAAATCACGTTGGGTTGACCGTCCGCACCGTGTTTGGCGTTCATGCCGTGATCGGCGGTCACCACGATCGTTGCCCCAAGTTCGTCGAGCCGCGCGAGATTCCGGTCCATCATCGCGTAGAAATCATTGGCTTGCGGAGTACCCGGCGCGGCTTTGTGCTGGATGTAATCGGTGGTGGAAAGGTACATGAGATCCGGCCGCTCGCGCTCCATCAGCTTGACGCCGGCGACGAAGACGAATTCCGACAGGGCGGCGCTATACACGGACGGCACCGGCATGCCGACGCGGCGGACCACGTTCTCGATGCCGTTCTCGGCCAACGTGACCTGGTCGGCCTTTTCGGAGGAGAAGCAAATACCCTTCATCCGGTGACCCAGGAGTTTGCGCAGCTTGTCCTTCGCCGTGATCACGGCGACTTTCGCGCCGGCTTGCGAAAACGCCGCGAGAATCGTTCCGACTCGAAGATGGCGGGGATCGTTCATCATCACTTCCTCGCCGCGCTCCGGGTCGAAGAAATAATTGCCGCAGATCCCGTGCACCGACGGCGGCACACCGGTGACGATGGACAGATTGTTGGGGTTGGTGAAGCTCGGCATTACGCAATCGGCGATGAGGGAGGTCCCGGCGCCCGCGAGCAGCCGGCCGAGAAAGGGCGCAGCCCCCGCTGCCACGGCGGCAGTGATGTATTCGAACTGACAGCCATCGACGCAGACGACCACCAGCGGGCGATCCATCCAGCGGTAGGTGCGGCCGTTTACGGTGATATCGGATTGCAAATTCATTTCGCCGTGGCGGCGACGGCCGCCGCCTTGTGCATTCGGGCGCGACTTTCCACCGCGTGTCGGCGGAGCAACCGCCCCGCCCGCGCCGAATCTTGCGCAGCGACCGCATCAAGCACTGCCCGGTGCTCCGTGTTGGACACCGCAAACCCGCCGCCATCCTGCAGCCCGCGAAGGCGGAACAGCAGCAGTCCTTTGGTGAGCAGCCGGTAGCTTTCCGTGAGGCGCGCATTTCCCGCAAAGTCCACGAGCATGTCATGAAACTTCAAATTCAGCGCGTGGTAGCGCTTGATGTCCCGCACGGCGGTCGCATCATCCATCTGCGCCACCACCGCCTGCAGGTCGCGCAACTGCTCCGGCGTGGCGCGCTCGGCGACGCGCTGACCGACCAATTGGTCGAGGGCTTCGCGCACATCGTAAATTTCGTCGGCTTCATCGATCGATACTTCGCGGACGAAAACGCCGCGATTTTTCTCCGAGCGCACCAGACGAGATTCCTCCAGCGCCCGCAGCGCCTCCCGGATCGGACCGCGGCTCATGCCGAAGCGCGACGCCAGCTCGCTTTCGTTGACGCGTTGGCCTATCGCGAGTTCTCCCCGCAGTATCAATTGTTCGATCTCCGCCTGCACCAGCGCCGGGAGCGAATTCGACTGCACCAGTTGGAGAACCGTGGGAGCGGCGGCCTGCGGCATGGATTAGTCGGCAATTACCCGGTTACTTAAGTCTCGACGAGTGTAACACTATTGCAGATTGTCGACAATAATCAATCGACACTGCGAGGGGCCCTTTGATTTGCAAGGCTTTATCGAATGAGCGCATCGTCGCCGAGCGCCTCGCGCAGCGGCCCGATGAAGCGCTCGTAGCGGCGCCACCGATCGACCGAGCCCTTGCTGATGGGCTGGCGTACCTGCCAGTTGCTCGCGGTGAGGACCGGCCGATGGGTGCGGTGGAACTCGAGGCAGCGCGGATCCCACGGGAGCCCGATGTGCGCGAGCATGCGGCGGCTCCAGCCTTCGGGATCGCCGACAAGCTCCTCGTATCGCACCTCGAGTAGCGTCCGCGGCGGCAGCACGGCGCGCCAGTGCGCCATCAGGCGCCGGTATTCATGGTAGTAATGCGCGAGGTCGCCGAAGTCAGTCGCGTAGGGGTGCGCGGCGGAGAACCCCTGGAAGTAGATCGACAGACAGGTATCGAGCGCATTGCGCTCGAGATGAATGAACCGGGCACCCGGCAGCGCCGTGTGAATGAGGCCGATGTTCCTGAAGTTGACGGGCAGCTTGTCGACCACGCGAGAGGCGGCGGGTGCCTGCGCCGCGAGCCCCTCCAAATAGGTGCGGCCGAGCTCGGCTATGGTCGCAGCACGCTTCTCTGCCGGAGCCGCGCGCTCGGCGTCCGCTGCAAAGATCCAGTAGAGCAGTTCACCCGCGCCATGGACCTCGGGGTGCGAAGCGAGGATCTGTTCGGTCAGGCTCGTTCCCGACCGCGGCATGCCGACAACGAATACCGGACGCTCGGAGCCAAGACGTTCGGAGCCGAGCCCGCCTTGCGCCAAGGCCGCGAGGACATTTCGATCGAAGGCCGCGAGAGTGCGCGTGGCCCGCTGCGTCATCTCGGCACGGTCGTAGCCTCCTCGGCTGCGCCGGGCGAGTTCGTTGCCCATCCGATGATGCTGGAAAGCCGCGTCTCGGTCGTCGATGTCATCGTAGTATTTGCCGAGTGCGTGGTGCAGGTTGATGGCGTGTGCTACGGCTAAGCCCCGTGCCAGCACGCGCTCCGCGGCGTCGCGCCATGGTGCATCGGCCGAGCTCATCTTGCGCACGGCCATGAGGCTGGTGAGCGCCTCGGGCAGCTCCGGGTCGATGGCCAATGCTTTGCGCAGCAACTCCTCTGCCTCGTCGAACCGGCCATGGTCGATGGCGAGGCTGCCAAGCAACGCGAGCGTGTCGGCAGCGTCAGGACGCAGCGCGAGCGCCCGCCTCGTGCTCGCTTCCGCGTCCGCGAGCCGTCCGAGGGCCCGCTCGGCCATGGCATGCGCGGTGTGAAGCGCGGCATGGTCCGGGGCTGCTTCAAGTCCGGCGCAGTAGGCGGCATCGGCCTCATACAAGGCATTCAGCGCAAGCAGCGAGTTGCCGAGGTGAAGGTGCGATTCCGGCAGTCGCGGCTCGAGCTCGATCGCCCGCCGGCAGTGCTCGATCGCGGCCCGGAAGTCGCCGAGACAGTGCAGCACGTGACCCAAGTTGGCGTACAGCCGCCCATTGCCGGGCATCCGGGTGAGCAAGTCGCGATAACAGCTTGCCGACGCCTCGTAGCGTCCGAGCCCTGCCAGCAGGGCCGCATATTCGTCGAGGGTTTCGTCCGCGGGACTTGCGCGCAACAGTCGCTCGAAATGGGGGATCGCCTCCGCTCCGCGACCCGCGGCGATCAGCGCGCGCGCCAGCTGCGTGACGGCTCTGCTAAATTCGGGGCGCAGCTCAACCGCCCGCTGCAAGCTCACGATCGCCGCCTCCCTGTCGCCGGCCTCGAGAAGCGCGCTGCCGAGGTTGCGGTGAGCCTCGGCGAGTACCGGCTCGAGCGCAATCACACGCCGGTAGCCCGCGATCGCCGCGGCGAGCGCGCCGCGAACGCGGTCGGCGTTGGCGAGATTTCCAAGGGCCGCGGCAAAGCGCGGCCGCAGCGCGAGCGCCCGCCGACAACTCGCGATCGCAGCGTCCGTCCGCCCCAGCCGCAGCAGCACTTCGCCTAAGTCGTTGTGCGCGTCGGCGAACTCAGGGTTGAGAGCGGTCGCGCGTTCGAAGCTCTCGGCTGCCCGCTCGAGCAGGCCCTGCTCCTCGAGCGCCTGGCCACGCAGATAGTGCACCTGAGCATCGCCCGGCGGGGTAACCCTGTCGGCCGACGCTTTGCCGCAGCAATGCTTGTACTTGCGGCCGCTGCCGCAGGAGCAAGGCTCGTTGCGTCCGGGGGGCATCAGGAGCCTGTCTGAGTATTCCACGTGAGCCGCGTTGGCTCTGCAAGGGAGCGGATGCAAGGCGCGCGGCGCCGGGCGTGGTTGATTCCACGCCCAAGCCGCACAACGCCGCAGACGCCCCTTGCAGAGCCAACCCGTAGGGACCGGACGGATTTGCCTTCACTCATCGTTGTCGCCTCCTCATTGGGTGGCACCCAACCACGTCGGCTCCGCCTCGATTGAAGGCAAATCCGTCTCGGTCGCGGCCACGTGGAATACTCAGACAGGCTCCTCGGTCAAGGCCTGGCGCCACCGGCCTAGCGGCGATAGCGCACGAGTGCGTCGCCGAGCGCTTCGCGCAGCGGGCCAAGCCAGGCCTCGAAGTTGCGCCACTGGTCGAGGCCGTCGCGGAAGATGGGCTGGCGCACCTGCTCCGAGCTCGCCGTGCGGATGCTGCGTTCGGTGCGGTGGAATTCGACGCAGGCCGGCTCGAAGGACAGCTCGCAGAAGTCGAGAATGAGCCGGACGCTGCGTTCGAGGTCGTCGACCACGTCCTCGTGATGGATGCGCAGCACCCGGCCCGGCAGCGCGGCGTCCCAATGCTCCATCAACTCGAGGTAAGTGCGGTAGTAGCGGGCGATATCTTCGATGCTGTAAGTGAACTCCTGGCCACGCGCGAAGTGCTGCTTGAGGTTCCCGAAGCAGCAGGCCATGGGCTCACGGCGCGCGTCAATGATCTTCGCATTGGGGAACATCAGGTGGATGAAGCCGATGTGCCGGAAATTGTTCGGCATCTTGTCGATGAACCGAGGCTTGCCGGTGCGATAGACGCGGGTGTCGTCCAGATACTTTTCGGCAAACCGCGCGGCTTCCGCGGCCGAAAGTAGCGCGAGCACCCCCGGATATCGCGGCGACTCGAAATCTCGCTCGCGGCCCTGCAATTCGAGCACGTAGCGCGGGATGTCGGCGAGCTCCTGCGTGCCCTCCACCGTGGAGTGCGAGGCCAGGATCTGTTCGATCAGCGTCGAACCCGAACGCGGCAGTCCGACCACGAAGATCGGGGCCGTGCTGGCGGTACCAAACCCTAGGCGCTGCTCGAAGAATTTCAGGGTGCAGACCGACTTCTGGTTCGCCGTGTTGAGCTCGATCACTTCCGGACGGTAGCGGCTCTCGGCGCGCTTCAACGCATTGCCGCGCTCGTAGTAGCCCCACGACTCAGCGTATTCACCGCGATCCTCATAGGCCTTGCCGAGCGCGAAACAAAGGTGATAGCGGTCGACAAGGCGGGTCGCCGCTCCAGCCTCCGCAGTCCGCATGGCCTCGAGTTCGGCGTCCGTGAAGCGGTAGGTCTTGAGGTTGGCGAGACTCCAGTACGCGTCCCCGAAATCCGAACGCTCCCGCGTCGCGGTCCGGTACTCACCGATCGCATCGGCTTGGCGGCCAAGCGTCTTCAGTGAATGCGCCATCGACAGGTGCAGTTCGGCCGCATTGGGTGATCGCGGCGGCGCATCGCGCAGCAGATCCTGGTAGAGCGCGATCGCCCGGGCGTGATCGCCGAGGCCCACGACGGCGGTTGCGTACAGGGTCCGGTACTGAATATTCGCCGGCTCCACCTTCAGCAACTTGTCGAGCTCAATCAGGGCCTGGCTGTGCTTGTGCCGTCCGAGCAGCACCGAGGCATAGTCGTAGCGGGCGGCGGAGTAGTCGGGGAAGCGCTCCAGCACCGCCTCGAGCAGCAACTGCGCATCGTCGAACACCTCGAGGGCCGCACCGATCCGCGCCAGCAGGCGCATCGCCTCGATGTGATCGCCGTGGGCAAGCAGGAACGCGCGGATCAATTTCTCGGCCGCCACCAGGTCGCCGTCGCTGAACAGCCCGGTCGCCGTGATCACTTCCTGCGGCAGGGTTTTGAGTTTCGCGACGTGGGCGGCGGCTTGGCCCGCGTTGTCGGCGTCGCCGCACATCCGGTAAAGACCTTCCAGCATGCTCCAGCTCGCCGGCAGTGCCGGGTTGATCGCGACCGCCCGCAAGAATGCCTGGATAGCCTGCGGCGCGTCCTTCATCGCCACGTAGCAATGGCCGCGCTCCTGATACAGGCGGCTATATCCGGGATGGAACCGCTCGAGTTGATCCAGTGTCGCGAGCGCGTCCGCGGTCCGGGTGAGCTGGCGTTGGCCGAGAGCGAGCAGATAGAGGACGTCGCGGTTTTCGGGGACCTGGGCGCGCAGGGCGGTCGCCCCGGCCACGCTCTCGGCGAAGCGCCGCTCCTTGACGAGCGCGCGGATGCGCTCGACCTCGGACTCCACGGTCGAGGTCACCTGCGCGGTTGCTGTGGCGGTCATGGGCATCCGATTAGAAGTGGGTGGGCATCGCTGCCCACCCCTTAAGTCTACCGCAACCGCGACGCCCTGCCCGGCCGCAGCGCCCGGCCCCCAGCCTCAGAATTTGAACCCGACTTTGATGCCCAGCACCCGCGGCCGCAGCGGCACCTGCGACTCAATGAACTGCGCGGACGAGGTGAACAGGCTCGCGTCGGAGTTGCCGAGGTTCGTGCCATAGGCCTCGACATGCCACTGGTCCTTCGCTATACCGAAGGCCGCGTCATACGTCGTGTATGCCGGCTGGTCGTATCGCAGCCATGTCGTCGTCGGCACGGTGACTCCGTAGCCGGACTGGAAACTGCTCGGTTCGTTCTGCATGTCGCCGACGTGCTCCGCGCCGACCACGAAGAACATCTTGTAATCGTTCATGAGCCAGTCATAGCGCGCGCGGAAGTTGTACTCGATGATCGGCGAGAAGGCCGGATGCGCGCCGACGGTCCCCAGCGGGTTTTGCAGCGGCACGTTCATGCTCTGCGGCGACGACCAGACCTGCGTGATGCACTGGCCGATCGGCGTCGGGTTACCCGGGTTCGACGACTTGATGCACGGCGAGTTCGTTTCCGATGCGTTGTTGTGCGACACCGAACCTTGCAGCGTCAGTCCCTCGGTGACCCGCGCGACAATCTGCAACTCGGCGCCCTTGATCCGGTAGTCGGGTCCCTCGACGCCGAACGTCGTGTTGCCAAAGATGGGCGGGTTGTAGATCAGCGTCTGGACGTTCTTCCAGTCCATGACGTACGCCGAGCCGTTGATCTGGAGCCGGTGGTCAAACCACTCCGTCTTCCAGCCGATCTCATTGTTGGTCAGCGAGTCGGGCGGATAGGTATAGGGTTTGTTGTACTGTTTGACGAGCGTCGGGTTCGCATCCGGGCCGACCGTCGGCAATCCCGTTACCGGATTCACGTCGATCTTGACCTCCGCGCTGTTCTTGCGGTTGCCGGCGCCCGGGCGGAAGCCCTGCGAGAATGTGTAGTACACCATCGCATCCGGCGTGACGTGCCAGGTCAGATTGCCGCGGCTTTTGAAGCCGCTGTAAGTCGCATCGTGCGTCGCATCGGTAAGCTTGGAGCCGACGCATGTGCCGTTCGGGATCCCCGCACACCCAGTGCTCGTGGAGTACTGCGAACCCTTCATGGTCTCCTTGTAGTGGTAATAGCGCGTCCCGCCGGTCAGGGTCAGGACCTTCGGGATCAGGTCGAAGTCAATCGACGTGAAGAACGCCGTTTGCTTGTAGCCGCGATCGAGGTCCTCGCCGAACGCGACATTGTCGTTGCGCTGGTTCGGATCGATCGCCGCGAACCCGGGAGCAGGAATCACGTTGCCGACACACACTTGGGTGCCTGCTTTGTAGAGCAGGAGATTCGCCGGAGTACAAGATGGGATCGACTTGTACAGGAAATTCATGTCGTCCTTGATGTCGAAGTCCTCCCAGAACGCACCGACCAGGCCCCGCAGCCGCCAATCGTCGGGCGTGCTGAGCCGCAGCTCATGGCTCTGGTGCGTGGTTTCCACGTGGTCCAGCCAGGACGAGACCGGCGAGTAGCAGGTGAGCGGTCCCACTCCCTTGCCGATGGGGGCGCCGCCGCCGACGCAGGTGTAGTAGAACCCGCCCGCCGAACGCGCATAGTTCGTGTAATCCGCCGCATTGTCGATCGTGCGGCTGAGGTAGCCGCCCGTATATACCAGCTTGAGGTCGCCGATCTTGCCGTTGGCCGTCCACGACGTGTTCTCCCACTTGTCCTTGTCGAAGGACGGTGTGAATGAAGTCTCCTGCCAGGGACCGAGCGGTGTCTCCTGCGAACCGATCGGGTACTGCTCGGACGTGCCCTCCGCGTCCATGTGCTGGTAACTCTGCTGGATCAGCACGCTCCAGTCGTTGTTGATCTGCCAGAGCGCCGAGGCACGGATGCCTTGGTAGGTCAGCGGGTTCTGCGCCCTCCCCGCGATGGAGTTGTTGTTGGCAGTGGCTGCGTTCGCCGGGTAAGGGAGGTGATAGGAAATGGTGCCGGGATCCGTCGGGAAGCGCGTGAACTGACTCGGCACATTGTCGATGTAGCCGCCGCGGCGATCGTTGTATATGACCGCACGAAAGGCCAGCGTATCCTGGATCAGCGGCAGATTGAGCACCCCGGTGATCGCGCTGTTCGGATCGCCATGGGCGGTCGTGCCGTAGGAGGCTTCGGCATTGCCCTCGACGACGTTGAGCTTCGGCTTGTTCGTGATGTAGCGGATCGCGCCGGCCTCGGCGCCTCCCCCGAACAGCGTGCCCTGCGGACCCTCCAGCACCTCGATGCGTTCCATGTCCACCATGTAGACGTCGACATTGCGCGCCGGAAACGCCATGGACTGATCGTCCAGGTAGGTCGCAACGTTCGGGAACGGATCGATTGCCGCGCTCGACTGGTTGCCGGCAAAGCCGGCGGAGAGGCCGCGCATGTAGATATTGCCCTGGCCCGGGCCGTTGGAGCTGAAGGTGACGTTCGGCAGGTACTTGAGGACGTCGTCGAAGGTCGACACGTTCAACTGAGAGAGTTGCTCGCCGGTGATCGCCTGGATCGTGACGGGGACGTTTTGGATCGACTCCGAGCGGCGCTGCGCCGTGACGACGATTTCCTCGATACCGCCGGCCGCTTCGGTATCGGTCGCCGCCGCCGCCAGGGACGTGCCGCTGTAGCCGCTGAGTATTGCTGAGATTGCCAGGCTAAGTTTTTGATTAGTATTCAAATGTCTCTCCCTAAAGGGTCTGTGGCAATAAAAATACATAGGGCGCAACGACCGCAATCGTTGCGCACCAAGGAACCGGACAGCAATTAAATCCCCGGAATATCGAGCCTCCACCATCCCACTCGGCCCGCCAAGTCCCCGCTGCGTAGTTTTTACGCACAGCAGATTACATATTTATGACAGTACTATGACTCAACAGCGACACACCACACAAGTGGTCTCCCATACGCCCGCCGCCGCTCGAGAAGACAGCACTTTTCTTGCCATCCTGTGCTACGAATGACGCTGTTCGATATCGTGTTCAATGCTTGGGGCCTGCCCACAATGAAGAAGATTCTTGAATCCGCCCGTTCGGTTGACGTGATCCTGGAAACCGATGTGCTGGTGGTCGGCAGCGGCCCGGGGGGTCTTGCGGCGGCGCTCGCCGCTGCCCGGGCCGGTGCGCGCACGGCACTGATCGACCGCAATGGCTGCTTTGGCGGCAACATCACGCAGGTGGGCGTCGAGGGCTTCGCCTGGTACCGCCACGAACACACGGTGGACTGCGAAGGCATCGGCATCGAGTTCGAGGAGCGCGCCAAAGCCATGGGCGCGGCCATGCCTGAGCCACAGTCCTTGAGTCACGCACTCGACGCCGAGATGTTCAAGTGGGTGGCCGACACTCTCGTGCAGGAAGCCGGAGTCACGCCGCTGCTGCACCGCCTGTGCGTGGCGCCGATCCTGGAAAATGGCGCGATTCAGGGCGTCCTCACCGAAAGCAAGGCGGGCCGCGAAGCCATCCTCGCCAAGCGTGTGATCGACGCGACGGGGGACGCCGACATCGCGGCCCGCGCCGGGGCGCCTTATCACAAATCCCCCAAGAAGGAGATGATGGCCGTGTCCGTCATGTTCTCCATGAGCGGGGTCAACAAGCGGGAATTCATCGACGCGGTGAAAGCCGATCCGCAGACCTACGCCGATTGGGGAGGCAACGGCGAGTGGGACTACGAGACCACGGGCAAGGAAGACAAACTGTTCTCGCCCTTCCTGCGCAAGCCCTTCAAACAGGCGCTCGACGCCGGCGTCATCCCGCCGAGTCTGCAAACCATCGCCGGCACCTGGGGCACGGTCACCGATCAGGGCGACCTCACGTACCTGAATCTCGTGCACGTGCCGGAAATCGACGGCACCGACCCGACCGATCTGACCCTCGGCGAGATGCGCGGCAGACGCGAGGCGATCTACGCGCTGGAAGCGCTGCGCGGCTTCATGCCGGGCTGCGAGCATGCCAAGCTGCGCAACTTCGGCATGACCTTGGGTGTCCGCGATACCCGAAAGATCGACGCGCTCTACAATCTCACCGGCACCGACGTTCGCGAGCAGGCGCGGTTCGACGACGCAATCGGCATCTTTCCGGAGTTCATCGACGGCTACGGCATCTTGATCTTGCCGACCACGGGACGCTACTGGCACGTGCCGTATCGCGCCCTCGTGCCCAAGGGGGTCGGCAACCTGCTCGTGGCAGGACGCTGCATCGGCGGCGACAAGATATCCCATGCCTCGGCGCGCAACATGATGTGCTGCGCCGTCAGCGGCCAGGGCGCGGGAGTCGCGGCGGCCGTCTCGCTGCAGCGAGACGAAGGCTTCGATCAACTGAACATCGGCGCGATCCAGAAGGAACTTGCGCGGCAGGGCGCCCGCTTCCAGTGACAGTGGCCGCGACCGGCAGCGACACGAGCCGCGGCAGCGACACGAGCCGCGGGAGCCACACGAACCGCGGCAGCGACACGAGCCGCGGCGGCGGCCACTCGCCCCTGCGCTGGTGGGTGCTTGCGCTGGCGGCGATCGCCGTATCCAGCAGCTATTACGAATCCGACGTCGTCGGGTCGGTCGCCGATCTGTTGGAACGGCAGCGTGGCCTCAGTCAGTCGCAAATCGGAATGCTGAACGGAATCATCAGCATTCCCAACGTGGCGCTGGCGCTGATCAACGGCGTGCTGATCGATCGGTTCGGCCCCGCGCGAATTGCGCTGTGGGCCGCAGGCATCGGGGTGATCGGCGCGGCGCTGACCGCCATCGGAATTCCTTACGAGTTGATGGTCGCCGGCCGTTTTATCTTCGGCATCAGCGAGGGCGCGATTTTCATCGCGCTAGTCGCGGGCCTGGCTCAGTGGTTCTCACGCAGTGGGATCGCGCTGGCAACAGCGCTGTACTTGAGCCTTGCCCGAGTCGGGTCCTATGGGGAGAACACCTCGCCGGCCTGGGCGCACTCGCTGTTCGAACGCGGCTGGCAGGCGCCGCTGTGGCTCGGTACCGGCATTACTTTTGTCGGCTTGATCGCGGCGTTGATCTACTACTGGGTCGACCAGCATCACCGACCCGGGGCCGGCGCAGCCGCCGGCGCAGTCGAGCGCGTGGTGTGGAAGGATCTTTTGAAGTTCGACATGTCGTATTGGTACATCCTCGGAGTGCATGTGCTGTACGCCGCGGTGTTCTTCCCGTTCCGCCAGACCTATGCCGTTGAATATTTCCAGCACGCCAAGGGGCTCACGCTGCAGCAGGCGGGCATCGCCAACAGCTGGGTCTTCTTTGCGGCGATCTTTGCCACGCCGTTCTTCGGTTTGCTCGCCGACCGGTTGGGGCACCGCGCCCTCATGCTGGTATTCGGCACTCTGCTACTACCCCTGACTTTCGTCGTGCTGGGGCTGACGAATCTCAGTCTGTGGGTGACGACGGTGATGATGGGTGTCAGCTGGTCGCTGGTGCCGGCGGTGATCTGGCCAGCCACGACGATCATTGTGGAACCACGACGCTTGGGCACGGCGCTGGGACTCATCACGCTGATTCAGGCGCTCGGCATGGCCGCATCCAATCTCGCCGCCGGTTGGCTCGCCGACCAGGCGGGCGCCGGAGCGCAGAACCCGGCCGGTTATGCAGTCATGCTTGGGTTCTTCTTCTTGCTCAGCCTCACCGCGCTGACTTCGGCCCTGCTGCTCTGGCGCCGCGAAGCGGGACCCACAGGACACGGACTCGAAGAGGCACGCCCGGCTGCCGCGCTTACCGTGTGACGGACGGTTCCTCGTCCTCTGGATAGTCTTCGTCCTCTGGACTGTCCAAGTCCTCTGGATAGTCCAAGGCCTCGTCCAAATGCTCTGGATAGTCCAAGGCCAAGGAACACACCGATATCCTGGTCGTGGGTGAATCGTCTTCCTTCAGCGAACGAATCCTCACGGCGGCCGAAGCTTCGTCCAGCGTGGGAATCTTCACGGTTGCCGAAGGTTCCTCCAGCGTGGGAATCCTCATGGTTGCCGCAGTCTCCTCTAGTGGACGAATCTTCACGGTTGCCGAGGTCTCCTCCAGCGGAGGAATCTTCACCGTCTCCGAAGTTTCCTCCAGGGTGGGAATCTTCACGGTTGCCGATGTCTCCTCGAGCGGGCGAATCCTCACCGTCGCCGAACCTTCCTCCAGCGTGGAAATTCTCATGGTTGCCGATGTTTCCTCCATCGAATCCTCCAGTGAGTCCTCCAGCGAATCTTCCAGTGAATCTTCCAGTGAGTCCTCCAGCGAACGAGGTTGGAAGGGCTCTTGGCTGCGCAGCCGTTGCAGCGCCGGCTCGGCCTCGAGCGGCTCGCTGAAATAAAAGCCCTGCCCATACTCGCAGCCCATTTCCTGAAGAGCCTGTGCGGCAGCCTCAGTCTCGATGATTTCAGCGATCGCCGTGAGATTCAGGCTGCCGGCCATCTGCACCAACGCGGCCATCATGCCCGTGTTAGCCGTATCCGAGGCCGTGCGGTTCACGAAGGGGCGATCGATCTTCACGAAGTCGAACGGAAACAGTTGCAGATAGCTCAATGATGAATAACCGGTTCCAAAGTCATCGAGCATCAGTTGGAGCCCCAAGCCATGAAGGCGATCGAGAGTCTCATGCGCCGCACCCACATTGCTGATGAGCGCTGCCTCGGTCAGCTCGAACTTCAGCACCGAGGGCCGGAGCTGCGTCTCGCGCAGCAGGGATGCGACGTATTCGCTCAAGCCCGGATCTCGCAGGGCCGTTGGGGAGAGATTGACGCTGATGAAGAAATTCTGACCGGCGGGCAGCCGCCGCAACCAATCCGCCGCGAGCCGTACCACCCTGAGAATGATCCAGCGGGTGATCGGCACCATCAATCCGGCTTCTTCCGCAATGCGCAGGAATCGATCCGGAGTGAGGACACCTTCCACCGAATGGTGCCAGCGCAGCAGCGCCTCGGCACCCACCATCTTGTACGTTTGCAGATCGACGATCGGCTGGAACAGCAGCTTCAGTTCGAGCTTTTCCATGGCGACGTGCAGATCCGCCTCCAAGCTCACGAGATTCGCCGCTTGCCCCGCCATGTTCGGCGCGTAGCGGACGATCTTGGCTGTCTCGAGGCGCTTCGCGGCGGACAGCGCAATGTCGGCCTCGCGGACGATGTCCTCCGCGCGCTGCTGGCCGGAATCGACGCACGTGACGCCCACGGTTGCGGCGACCACGAGCCGGTGCCGGCGCAAGTCGAAAGGCAGACGCAATTCCTGTTGAAGGAGCCCGGCAACGTTCAGAGCCGCTTCAGGGGAAGCCAGGTCCAGAATCAACACCGCAAACTGGTCTCCGCCCCAGCGCGCCAGCACGCCCTCGAAGGCCGATGCTGACTTTTCGAAGCGGCGCGCGGCCTGCACCATCAGTTCATCGCCTGCCGTATGACCCAGCACCTCATTGATCACTTTGAATCGCACGATGTCGACGATGATGACCGCGAGGCGCGGGCGCCGCCTCGCGCGCACGTCGCGCAGCGCCCGGTCGAGCCGATCCATGAAATAGCGCCGGTTCGGTAGCCCTGTGAATGCATCGTGAAAACGTGCGTGGTCGAAAGTCTCCTGCAGACTCATCCGCTGCTGCATCTCCACGGCGAGCTGCTGATTGATGGCGCGCAGGCGCTGCCGCGAGGCCGCCAAGGCCGCGCGTGAGCGTTGCAATGCCTGGTTCAAATCGTGAGTGCCGAAGGCAAGCACCCATGCCAGGAACACCAGCAGGCCGATTTCCGAGGCGAGCAGGGTCGCGGGATACCAACCGGCGCGCGGGCGGATCACTACCTGCAGGTAACTTCCGGGAATGGCGGCGGCCGTCGGAAGTCGGATCCTGGCCGCGACCGCGTCGGTCAATGGCTCAGTCCGCGAACTGACGAAGCTGCGCGCGCGGGCGCTGCCGGGCTCGATTTGCGACAGCTCGAAGTCGTAGCCCATGTCGGCCAGCCGCGCCCAGCGGCTCGCCACGATCAGCTCATTCAAATCAGCGTAGGCAACCGACCAACCCCGCGATCGCGCTGCCTCGGGCGCCCCGAGCGCCGTCGCCGCATGACGCGCCATCACCGGATAGCGTATGGCCACGAGCCACAGGCTGCCCAGACGCAACGGACCCAGCACGGCGGAGCCAGGTGGAGCGCCAGGCTCCGCCGACCGCCATTCACTGGCAATGTCATTAGCCGTGGCCGTATCCGCCGGGAGGGAACCCAGCACTTTGTCGTCGTTCGTCATCCAAAACGTCTTGGCCGCCGCCGGCACCGATTCAAGTGACACGGGCGCGCCAGTGTTCGAGGCCTGGGAGGCCGATGTCGCCTGTCGATCGGCTTGATCGGCCAGCTTTTGCAGTGGCGGCTCAATCCTGCCGGCGAAGATAATCGCGTCCTTGGCCGCCGTCTCGCGAGCCGCTGCAGCATGCTGGTGCACACTGAGATCGATCAGACGCGATCCGGCAACCAACACCACGGCCAAGACCACGGCAGTGGGCAGCCAGCGGACGTTACTCTGAAGAACCCACGTCGTCACTTTGGCTGACCCCGATGGCCGACGTGGAAAATATAGTTGAGCATCACCGCCACGCGGCTGCTGCCCGAAAGATCCTGGTAGTCGACGACCAGAGTCAGATCGCCGCGCGCGTGGGCTAAGGGTTTGGTCACGCCCACATAGCCTTCGTTGAGCGTTTTTCCGGGAATGACCAGCTCCAAGCCCAGCACGGTCGGGGAGACCTGGCCAAAAGCGACGCCTCCCAGAAAGTTCACCTTGGGCCCATACAGGTCGATGCGGCCGGCCGTCAAATGCGTCCCGAGATTGCCGCTCACCGAGTGAGCGTAGGAGACTGTCGTCAAGACGTGTGGATTCCACAGGTACGAAAGGCCGAGCTTGGGAAGGTTCCCGTGCGTTTTTTCGACTTCGTACTGCCTATCGTCCAGTTGCACGGACAATTTGTGGAAGTACGTACCGGTCACTCCCGCCGCCACGATCGAATATTTGAACGCTTTCGGGCCGTCATCGCCTGCGCCCTCGTGCGCTTCACCGTAGACGCCGTATCGCGTGTCGCCGAATGCGCGAGTCACGGAGCCGTTGACCGAGGCGAAGGTCCAATGGGCAATGGAGATCACTTGATGTTCGGCCGCGACTCCGGCGAGCGTATCGGCATCGAAATTGTGAAGCCAGCCGATCGATCCGCCGCCGCCACCATGGGTTCCCGGGAGAGTGGAACCATCGGCGCTGAGCACGATCCGATCGTCCGACGTTGCGGTCGGAGCCGGAATCAACACGGGGTAATCCGCACCCATGGCCAGTCTCGGAACGAGCCAGCCTGCCACCAACGCGGCAACGGCAAGCCGCGCAATTCTCATCGCAGCTGCCTCGTGATGCCCGTGAGCAGCGCCGTGCCGGTTCCGAACGAATCGGTTGTCTCCCCCTTGGCGACCGGGAGAACCGACACGGTGACGATACGTTCCTGCTCGCCCTCCAACGTGATCGCGGAACTCGTGACTTGATAAACCCGCTGTCCGATCTCGATGTGCATCTTGCGCCGGTTGGCCAATCCGGGCTCCCACCAAACCTGGCCGCCATTCGAGTTGGACAGCAACCGCGTCGCATCCGCTCCGACTTTCGCGCCGCTGAACAGCCACATTGCGGGCTTGTTGAACGCCAGAACACGCCCTCGTGCATCGATCACCAGGGCGGCGTATTCGGAGGTGTCCAGCGCCGCCTTCAGACAGAAAACTTCGGTGGCATCCTCGATGGTCAAAAGCGCCAGGCGCTGTCCCTTGTGCGCGACATGCAGCACGCGCAGATGCGTCACTCGCAGCTGGTCCGCGATATGGATGACGGTCGACGGCTCATCGCCGTCAGGCCCGACGATGAGTTCCTGGACGATGTCGGGATAAGAGAAACGCACCGCCTCGAACAGATTGCGGCCTTCGAGCGGCGTTTCTCCGCTCTGCAGGTAGGCGATCGCGACGTCGCTGGATGCGGCGATCCGCAGGCTGGCCGGATCGATCAGCAGCGCCGGTAGAGGCAGCCGCTCGATCAGGCCGGCCCACAACTCCTGCCCGCACTCCGCTTCGGTCCTCGCCAGGGCGGCGTGCCCGCTCAGCCGCTCGAAGACGGTGCCGACATATTCGGCCGCCACCGCGCATGAGAAAATCCCGACGGTGAATACTTCGAGCAGTACGCTCAGATAACTCGACGGCGCATAGAAGCCCGAGAATGACCCCGGCGTCGCCGCGGTATGATGGCCGAACAATGCGCTGAGCCACGCGCCGCCGCCAAGCAGCCCGCTCGCATACCAGCGCAATTCCGGAGCTTGGGCCAGAGCCACAACTCCGACGACGCAAACAGCCACCGCGGCAATGAGATAGGGGTGCCAGCGAGACAGAAAAATTGCGCCGATGACAGGCAGTGCAAATACAGTTAGAAACATCGGGTTTTGCAGCGCTCCCGTGTGCTTCCAGATGAAGCCCATCACGATGACGCCGATCACATGCAACACGGTCAGTGCGCGATCGCGCCAGCGGCTTTGCGGTGAGGTACGGGACTCCAGGATCGCCAACGCGATGAGAATCCCGCCCAACGCAAGCAGACCCCAGCTCGCCGGTCCGAGATCCACTTCGAAGCCGCTGGCAAACCATGGGACGCCGGTGGCGCTCAACATAGCGACGATGATCAGCAGCCAGCTGTCGCTCAGCAGTCGAACGCGCGGGTTCTCCCAGCCCGGACGCGGTATCAACTGCGTGCGTTCGATGTTCGTTCTCAAGGGATTACCCCTAGCGTGGATTGGGCTGCGCAGCCACGGTCGCACTGTCCGGGGTGACCAGACCATTACCGAAGTTGTTGTCCTCCAGAAACGGCTGCGAATGCACCTTTTGTCCGTTGGGCGGCTGGAAGTCCTCGACGTGCAGCGCGTATGCATGGGCGCGCACCACCTCGTTGTGCCGCAAGATCGGCGAGTCGCCGATCACATCGATTCCATTGAACTTCGGCTCGATGATGGTATTGCCGACCGCTGTGCTGGCGCCATGAGCATCCCCGAGCACGAAGGCGAGTCCGAAGCCGCAGTTGTGCACCCGGTTGGCCTTCACCAGCGTGTTGGACGAGCCGCGCACCATCACTCCGTACGCCGTGAGCCCTTCCAACTCGTTGCCCTCGATGATTGCGCCGTGGGCATTCTCGGCGACGATGCCCATCGATGCACCGCCGTTGATGCGGTTCCCCCGAATCACCGCGCCCGCGCCAACCAGGTGGACATCGGAGTCACGGGCCCGAATAAAGTCGTTGCGCTCCACCAAGACCGGAATGTTGCCGGCGACGATCCCGATGCCGTCCGCCGTGAACTTGTTGTCATGGATGCTGATGACATCATCGTGCGAATCGGGGGCGCCGCGCACGACCCAGAGGCCGGCGTCCTTGTTCTCCGTAAATTCATTGTTGGCGACCGCGGAATTGTGACCCGCCGCGCCGAAGCGCACACCGAGGCGGTCCTTGAGGAAGTGGTTGCCCTCCACAAGGGTATCGCTGGTGCCGTCGACGACTTCCACGCCGACGTCGCACGAAGCAATGGTCGATGCCGACAGGCGAAAGCGCACGCTACGCACCAGAATTCCAGCGGCCGGACAATTTCTGATGGTGATCCCATCGATCGAAGTATTCGGGGCCGAGATATCGAACACCGGTCCTAACCTAAGCGCCTGCGCATCGATTTGCACCCCCGTGGTCGGGCCCAGCAGTTTCACGCCATGCCCATTGACGAATGCCGGCAGGGCCGTTTCCAAACTGATCTTGGGAACTTCGATCGAAATGCTGCCCGGGCCATTCGCCGTCGCCACCACGAACAGGGCTTCGCGCAGCGTGCCGGGTCCTCTGTCGTCGGCGTTGGTGACATGCACCAGCACGGCTTTCTCGACTGGGCGCAGCGGCGGCGGCGGCGTTTGCGTTCCGCGCCATTGGCCCAGCGCGACTACAACGCCAAGCAGGACGAAAATACCAACGGCTGCCATCGAGCGACGGCTGATTTTCATGGTCACTCTCCCCGATTCTTGACTTCCAGGACAAACACGGCATGCCAGGAGCGCGGCACCGCGCGGCGCCCGAATAGCGCATTGATCGGCAACGAGAGCGCGGTCGCGAGCGCCAGCAGGCCGAGCGCCAAAGTGCCGGGCAGCTTGCGCACGTACGGCAGCAGCCGCGTCCTGAAAGGAGCCGGATCAACGCCCGTCAGGGCCCGCAGTTCCAGATCACAATCGCGGATCAATTGCAGGTACACGTCGCGATGGCGCGCCCTGAACACCGTCGAATCGCAGCGATCCACCGCAGCAGTCGGCGCCGCCTCGAGTAGAATCATGCGTCCGTCGACGCCGAGGTGGGCGGTCATCGCCGCGAGTGCGGCACGCAGCGCGCGTGGATCGAGAATGTGCTGAAGGACGGTGACGCCCAGTACCAGGTCGAAACGTTCACCCACATCGAGACTCGACAAGTCCTGCACCTGGAACCGGCAGCGGCCGGCAACGCCTTCGGCGGCCGCTCGTCGCCGGGCTTGCGCAATCATGGTCGGACTCAAGTCCACGCCCAAAACTTCAGCGCCGCGCGCCGCCAGCAGCCGGCTCCAGCGGCCAACGCCGCACCCTACGTCCAGCACGCGAGTTCCCGCGGCGACGTTCAGCCACGGTTCGAGCGCCAGCCGCTGCTCCAGATGAATCGCGCGATTGTAGAATTCGGGCATCCCGTACGCGCATACCGCCGCCAGCCCGTCGCCGTCGCCCGCGAATCGCCGCGCGCGATCCTCCCAATACGCGTCGGGGCGGTACAGCTGGGGAGCGGGAATTCCTCGCACGGTCATTCGATCAACCCCACCTTTTGCGCGGCGACACTCGCATCCGCGGGACTCTCGTAGTGATCCTGATATATGCGGCGTCGAAACAGCCGGAGCGCAAAGAAATTCCCGTAGCCCACCGTCATCGGCACGATGTGCGCGATCGCGTAACACAGATACAGCGGGACGATGGGCGCCGCATAGGCTCGTTCCGCCTTCGGCACGCAAGTGAACAGCGCAATCACTCCGAGCGCGAGATAGCTGCCGATCGCCGCAGCGAAGTACTCAGGATTGCCGAGAGTCCCCTGAGGCACGAAGTCATCCAGCAGCAAGGTGTCGAGCCCGCCCAAAAAGCTGAGCACCAGGAGTGCCGCGCTGACGATCTTGACCAGATGAATCGCCAGCGCCAGGCCGCCGAGATAGAAGAGGTAGTTATATGCGGCGAACGGCGAGCGGCGGCTGATTCGCAGCACTTCGGAGAAGCGTTCGGTATAGACCTTGATGAGACCGTGGTACCAGCCGGTGCGTTGCGAGAACCAGCGCTGCAGGGAACCCGGACCTTCCGTGCTCACCACCAGGCGTCCGTCGTAATAAATGCGTTCACCATGGCTGAGCAGAATCAAGGCGTTCTCGAAATCCTCGGCGTAGACGGACAGCGAATGTTCGTCGAGCGCACGTGCCAGTGCGCTGCGCCGATAAAAGGACACGCCGGATGTGACGCTGTAGTCCGCGAGGCTCTCGCGCCCGATGCGGAACGCCAGCGCGTACTCGAAAGCCTGGAATCGCGCCAGAAATCCGTCAGGCTCGATCATGATCCTCGGACAGGCCGCGGCGGCGCCGGATTGCTGAAAATCGCTGACGAACTGATCCAAATCGATCGTGCTGCCCTCGTTCAGCCCGCGAATGCGGATGTCCGGATCGATGACCATGACGATATCGATCTGCTCCGGCAGACGCGCGAGCAGGCGGCGCAAGGCGCCAGGTTTGCGCCGGTTCACTCCGTCGTCGAAGCATCGCCATCCAGCCTGGCGCAGCCGCAACACGGTATGGTCCGTGGACCCGTCGCTGATGAGCCACACACGGTGTTTGTAGTGCTCGAACGCCTCCATGAAATCTTGCAGGCGATCCTCGAGATTGAATATGGAAGCGATGATGGCAAATGACGGCGCCTGGACGACACGCCTTGCGTCAGGCGGCAGAATGGCGGAGAGATTGATGGAAAGGCCGCTGCTCCGCCGCCTGTAGCCTCCGCCGGCGGCCAAAGTGTGGCGGCGCCGCATGTACAAGCGCAGGGCGAAGTCGAGCGCGTCCGTATACACGATGAGATTGGCGACGGCGAACACCAAGATCGAGAATCCGACGGTTGGAGCGTCGGCCACGGACAGCACGATCCATCCCGCCAGCAGCACGCATACCGCCAGCGGCACCAGAATCGAGCCTGTCCGCCCGTAATTCATGCGGTCGCGGCAGCCATCGGGGTTGCCGCCGGCCGGAGCGTGGGAAGCCGGGCGTACAACTCCGACCACACCTCACTCTCATCGGCAATGTACTGACCGCGCTCCGCCATGATCGGCAGGGAACTCAGAATCCACAGCAGCGAGCGCAGGCGCGACGGCAGATGGGCGACTTGCCGCTCGAGCGGGCCGAGCATGGCGCCAAAGCTGCGTTCCATGCGCAGTATCGCGTCGGTGACGATGGGATCGACCGGCAGAATTTTCACCGGCTGGTGCCATGTGATGTCCGTTCCCGCCACACGCTGATGGGCGTAGTGCGTTTGAGGCAAGAAATTCGGATCCCGTGCAATCGCCGATCCCGAAAACGGAATCACATACGGATACATTCCGATCTCGCATCCCGCACGCAGCCAGCGATACGCCTCACGCAGCGTTTGCCCGACATCTTCCAGAGTGGCGTGCGGCGAACTCAAGATGAGATCGAGAAATGGCGTCACCCCGCTCGCCAGCGCGGTGGAGAGCATCGGCTCGATATGACGATGGATCTGCGCCTTGTTGAACTCTCCGAGCACCTTCGGCGAGAAGTTCTCAACGCCGAAGCCCAGCACGCGAAACCCCGCCCGACTCATGGCCGTCAGCCGCTCGGAGGACATGGCATCGATGCGGTTGGTGCTGATGAATTGCAGATGCGCTGGAATCCGTCCGCGGTCCTTCGCGGCAATGATTCCCTCGCACAGCGGCAGGATTCGGCGGTCCCGCGTGAATACGAAAATATCGTCCTGAAAGATGATCGTGCGCACGCGCGGATGCGCCGCGACAATGCGCTCGATCATGGTCAGACACTCATCCGCTTCCAATCGCGCCAGGGATGCAACACTTCCCTGAGCCTCGTGCAGAAAGTTGGTGGAGGAGCAGAACGTGCAGCCCATCGGGCAGTAGTTGAGCGTGATGAGCCGCACCGAGCGGATTTCCGCAAGGTGCGCTTCTCGCGCGGCTTTGCTCGGCAATGCCCCGATTCGATAAGCCGATTCCAGGCGCTCCCAATAAGCTGAATACGGCATCTTGTCGTAAGGCGTGCTGTAGATGGCATCGCGCAGTTCGTCCCGAGTCAACGCACGCTGCGGTATCCGGATGATTTTCCCGTCCCGGTTGCGTTCCACCGTTCCGGCAATGCCGCCCAGCGGCTGCCCCGCGCGCAGACGCGCCGCGAGCTCCAGCAACGGCCGTTCGCCTTCACCGAGCACAACCAAGTCGAACGGCCCGAGTTCGAACATCAGCTCCGGACGAAATGTCGCCTCCATGCCGCCCGCGACGATGAACGCCTCCGGCGTCACTCGACGCACGATGTGCGCAAGTTCCAAATCGAATCGCAGCGTCATCCCCGTGGTCGAGACGCCGACGATGTCCCAGGCGCCGCTGCGCAGCTCGCGCTCGAGCGCGCGTTGCGGCGCCTCGCGACAGCAGTTCGGATCGAAGACTTTGGTCTCGATCCCTGCCGCCTCGAGCACGCCCGAGAGCCGCCACACGCCGAGCGGCGGAGCGAGAAAAGTGAATTCGCCGCAGTGCGGATCGTACGGACCGATCAGCAATGCCGAGGGTGAGTTTGAAGTTGGCCTTCGAGCTCCGCCCATGGTGCTTTTTGTTCCCTCGATTGTTGTGCATCAAAAATGCCGCGTCTCGGGGAAAAAAAACATCGGGTAAACACATCGGATACCGTCGGGTAATCACCCGTCGGGTAAACACCTTATCGGCGGACGGGACGAATTTTGACTACTGATCCTGCGCCAGAAGCTGGTCGATTTTCTGCACCGACACCGGCGGGCAGTGAAAATAACCCTGCGACTGGTCGCAGTTCAGCAGCCGCAGCAGCTTGAACTGCTCGGCGGTCTCGACCCCTTCGGCCACGGTCAGTAAACCGAAGGCGGACGCCAGGCCGATGATGGTGCGGGTGAGCGTCATGCTGGTGTGGTCATCGGGAAGACCCTTGATGAAGCTGCGGTCAATCTTGAGCAGATCCACGGGCAACTTGGACAGCAGTCCGAGCGAAGAATAGCCGGTACCGAAATCATCCAAGGCAACGCGTATTCCCGCCGCGCGCAGCTCGCGCAGTTGGCGGCCGGCGCCGTCGATGTCCTGCAACAGCGCGGTCTCGGTGATCTCCAAGTCGATGCCGAAGGCGCGCGGGTCTCGCGGCCAACCCTTGACGAGATCGAGCATGAAATCGATGAACGCGTGGCCCCGCAATTGCACCGCCGAGACATTGACCGCGACGCGCACCGGACGCAGCCCGAGGCTGCGCCAGCGTTCGCAGTCCTGCATGGCGCGCTGCGCGACCCACTGGCCCACCGGAACGATCATGCCGGAAGACTCCAGCACCGGAAGAAACTCTCCGGGGAGCACCAGCCCCTGCTCGGGATCATTCCAACGCAGCAGTGCCTCGAGAGACTCGATGTGACCGGTGACGAGGTTGACTTGCGGCTGGTAGTACAGTTCGAACTGCTCCGCGTCGATCGCTTCGCGCAGCTTGTGTTCGAGCGCCAGCCGCCTGGAGATTTCGCTGCCCATTTCGAGGTTGTAGTGCAGATGCGGCTCGCCGGTTGCCTTGGCATGCTGGAGCGCCGCCTCGGCCTTCTGCACCAGCGTGGCGGCGTCCTCGCCGTCGACCCGGAAGTGCGACACACCCGAGCGGCACGAGACGCGGACGCTGCGGCCTTCGATCACAAAGGGCTGCGCGAATATCGCCTTGTCGAGCAGCGACGCGACGCCGTGGTCGGCGCTGACAATGGTCGGCTCGACCAGCACGAAGGTACCCCCGCCGAGATCGCCCACGCGTTCATCACTGCCGGCGTGAGCCCTGAGCCGCTGGCCCACTTGCTGCAGTATCAAGTCGCCGAAATGCCGGCCGAAGCTGTCGTTGAAATTGTTCAGATGATCGATGTCGAGCACGGCCACCGTCTGGGTCTCTTTGGGATCGAGCCGCGAACGCAGCAGGTCGTCGAGGCGCCGGCAGAAGAAGAAGCGCTTGGCGAGACCCGTGAGGGGATCATAGTGCGCGAGATACTCAGCGGCATCGGCCCGCTGCTGGGAGCGCACCGCGAACGACAACGAGGCGGCGATTTCCTGCAGCAGCAGCAGCTCGTCGTCGTGCACCAGACTCGTGTCAACCGACGTCAGCGAGAGAGCGCCGACGGGTACGCCGTCGACCATGAAGGGCAAGGCCACCACGGATCGGACTCCGTCGGCATACAGCACTTCTCGTCCGAGCAGCGGCGGCTCAGAGACGGTGAGATCGCAGCACATGGTGACCTCACCGGTGCGCAGCGCACGGCCCGTCAGGCTGGCATCGGGCTCCCTGCCGTCGCCAATGGGCAGCTTGTCCGGCGCGACCCTGGGCAATGGCCGTCCGGCGCGAAACCCCGGCCGCGCATAGCGAACGCCGGGTTCGACGCCGGCTTCGACCACCCACACGACCGCGCTGGTGTAGCGGCCGACGTCGACGGCGACGCGGCAGGCTTCCTGCAACAAGAGATCGCGGTCGCGAATGCGCAGCACCGCCGAATTGATCGCGCTCTGCATCTTCAATACTCGCGTCAGCAGCGCAATATCGGTTTGCTGGCGCTCGTACTGACGCCGCGTGCGCAAGGTAGCGATTCCGAAGGCGAGGTCCGCCGCGAGCTCGTTGAGCAAGGCCACATCCGACATGTCGAAGCCGGCAGATCGCTCCGTGTAGACTTCCAGAACGCCGATGCAGCGATTGTCGGCCAGCAGCGGCATGGCCATGGCCGCCGCGTGGCCGCGCTGCTGCGCCTGCTCGCGCCAGGCCGCGCTCCAACGCTCGTCCCCGATCTCATGCACGATCTGCGGTGCCCGTTCGTGCATCGCCCGCAGCGCCGGCGTCTGATCGCCGAGCGTATGCATCCCGCCGAGCGACGGATCGAGTGCTCCGTTGCCCCAGGCGGCGCTCGCAATGGGTTCAGGCGCGGCACCTTCGTCCGCGCTCATGTAGCCAACCCAGGCATACCGATAGCCGCCGATATCGACCAGCGCGCGGCATATGTCCGTGAGCAGCTCGTGCTCGCTGGCGGAGTGAATCAAGGAGCGATTGCAGGCGCTCAGCATCCGGTACTGGCGGCGCAGCTGGGTCAGCCGACCCTCCGCCGCGGCGATCGGATCGATGTCGGCGAGATCCTTGGTGTTCTTGATCATGCCAGTCGAACGCGAGCGGCAAGCTGCTGCGAGGCCGCCGGCAGATCGATGCGGATCGTCGCGCCGTTCCCCGGTTCACTGTCGAGCTGCAGACGTCCGCCATGGGTACGCACGATCTGGTCCACGATCCGCAAGCCAAGTCCGGCGCCGTGCGAGGCGGCCGGCGGCTCGCCGATTTGTTGCCGCAATTCGGCCACGGTCGCGCCGTCCATGCCGCTGCCGTTGTCGGCCACGGTCAGGCGCACGAATTGCGGACCGTAGCCATCCGCGGCGACCATGCCGGCCACGCCGATCTCGATCACGCCGTGCGGCTGGCGAATGGCCCGGGATGCATTGAGCACCAGATTGAGCAGCACGCGCTGCATGGCGACCGGACTCACATCCACCAGCGGCGCCTGCGCATCGACCGCGAGGCGCAGCAAAGTCGTATTTGCAATGGCCGCGCGCATCAACGGCAGCGCGTCTCGAACCACGCTGCCGAGCGACAGCACTCGGCTCTCGGACGCGCGGCCCTGACTGAAACTCAACACTTGCTGGGCCAGATCGCGCGCCAGGGCGACCGTATCGAGAATCTGCTGCAATCGAGCCTCGGCGGCGCGATTGCCGAACGCTTCGGCGCTGAGCGCCAGCGCGTGTTGATCGATGGGCAGCAATAGCGCATGCAAATCACGCGCAACGCCGGCGGCAAATTCGCCCAGGCTGGCGAAGCGCTGGGTGCGCTCCAGGCGTTCGACCGCTTCGCTGGATTCGTATATGTGCGTTTGCATATTTAATATATCAAGTGGCCTGGAGGGGGCGCACTCTAGGGTCCCCAGCCGGTCGCGGGAAATAGGTTAGTTTCCCGAGTGGACCCCGGGAGAGTGTGTAGCAGGGGGCGCGCCTGCGGGCGCGAAGGTCGTTAAGCGTCTACGATTTTGTTGCGGATGGCGTAACGGACCAGATCGGCCAGCGAACCGAATTCCATCTTGCGCATGATATTGCTGCGGTGCGTCTCGACCGTCTTCACGCTGAGCTGCAGCGCACGCGCCACTTCCTTGTTGTTGTTGCCCTCCGCCAGCAATTGGACAATATGCCGCTCGCGCGGCGACAGCGCCACCGCGGCCTGGGTCACGGAATCCTCGCCCGAGCGAAGATAACCCTCGAGCACGAAGCGCGCGACCTTGGAGGTAAAAAACGGCCTCTCGTCGAGCAGGGCTTCGATGGCCTGAACCAGCACGCGTCCGGCGTCCGACTTCAACACATAGCCCATCGCCCCGGCGTCGAGCACATCACGGATGAGCTGCTCGGACTCATGCGCGGTCACGATCAGAATGCGGGTCTTGGGAGTCGAGACACGGAGCTGACGGGTGACGTCGAGACCATTGAGTTCAGGCATGGTCAAATCGAGCACGGCGATGTCGGGGGTCAATTGAGCTGCCATTTCACAGGCTTGGCGGCCGTCGGCGGCTTCCGCCACGATGCTCCACTCCGGCCGGTCCGCCAGCGCCGACACGAGGCCACGCCGGATCAGCTCGTGATCATCCGCAATCAGAATCCGAACCTTGCTCATCGTCGCAACCTCTAAGATGCGAGTTGATCCGTGCGCGCGTTGGCGTTACGAGTCAGCGCCAGCCTGGCCTGCACGAAGGTCCCGCGCGCGCCGCTGCGCACGCCGAGTGCTCCCCCGAGCTGTCGCATCCGCTCGCGCATGCCCGCAAGCCCGACGCCCAAGGCGCCGACATCTTCTACTCTGCCGGACGAGCCGCCGACGAGGATGCCGTGGCCGGCGTCCTCGACCTCGAGGATCACGGCTTCATCCTGCTCGAATAGCCGGATCGTCACCGACGGGCTTTTCGAGTGTCTATGCACATTCGTCAGCGCTTCCTGCGCGACGCGGAATATGGCTAGTTCATGCTCGGGCGGCAGACGCTCCATGGTCTCGGGTAATTCCAGCTCGATTTTGATGTCGCTGCGCTGGCGCAGGCCATCCGCCAGCCACCGCAGCGCGCTCAACAGGCCGATTTCATCGAGCAGCGGCGGGTGCAGCAGGTAGGAGGCGGTACGAATTTCGTTGGAGCATTGACGCGCCAGCGTGACGCATTCGTCCGTCAGGGTGCGCGCGGAGCTCGACAGCGGTTCCACGGCGCGTGCCAGACGGGTGAGACCGAGTTCGAGGGCCGCGAGGCTCTGGCCGGTGCTGTCGTGCAAATCTCGACCGATGCGCCGGCGCTCGTCATCCTGAACGTGAACCAGCGTTGCAGCCAGTTCGTGCAGTTCGTTGAGCACGCGCTCGCGCTCTTCATCCGTCAACTTGCGCTGGCTGACGTCGTGGATGACCGCGAGCGTCAGTGTTTTGCCGTCGGCCTCGAGGCTCGAGAGGTCCACCGCCGCGTAGAACGGCGTGCCCGTGTCCTGCCGCAGATGGATGCACTCGAAACTGGCGGCGCCGCTGGCAAGCGCATGGCGGATCCGCTCTCGGCAGAACACCTCGGAGGAGGCGCCGCCGGGCTGCGTCGCCGGCGATAAGCTCCACAATCGCAGGCCGATCAGTTCGTCCGGGTTGTCGATGCCAAACATGACGGCGCTGGTCCGATTGGCCTCGATGATTCGCTCGCCCTCCAAGACGAAGGCGCCGAAGGCAGCATTGTTGAACAGCGCGCGGTAGTGAAGCTCGCGTCGCCGCAGCGCCCGCAAGAAGTGATTCAGCATCCATGTCGTCATGATCACGAGTACGGTAGCCCCGGCGCTCAGCAGCACGGTGCTGCGCCGCCGCCCATACCAGTCGGTGAGCGCCTCCTCGCGACGCCGCGCAGCGAACACCAGAAACGGGTAGCCGGTAACGCGGTTGTAGGCCACGATCGCCGGCCTGCCGGAAAAGGGGCCGATTCCTTCCACCACACCGGAATCGGCGCCGCGCACAACCCGCTGGAACAAGTCCGAGCCGGCGATATTGCTGCCTTCGGCGGCACGCACCCGTGCCTCCGGAATTGCGAGCAGCAGTGCGGTACCATCAAAGGTGAACAGGCCGACGCCGCTGGCCGATTCAGTCTGCTGGTAGGCGCCCTCCAGGCGTCTGAACGCAATCAACGCTCCCGCCCAGGCGTTTTTCAACGTGCCCTGGCCGAAGCGTCGCGCAATCGGAATCACCTGCTCGCCCGAGTTATCGGGATCAGGGATCGGGCCGCCCACCCAAGCATCCGCCGTCTCGAGGGTCAACGCAGGCAGCAGCCATGTGGGAGGCGCCGTTTGAATGTCTTTGGTTCCGGCGCGGCCGGTCCGCACGAAGTGTTTCGCATTGGCCAGAAACAGCGATCGAACATACTGGCCGCCGGTGAGCATGTGCGCGAGCGTGTCCGACAACTGCACATCGCTGGAGGTGGCGAATTCGCCGCGATACGCCAGTTCATTGGCGGCGGCGAGCGCGGCGCCCACGCCGTCGCCCAGCATGGCTTCGACCTGCTCGTTGAGCGTCCCGCTGACGCTGCGCAGATGCTCGCGTTCCATCCGCAGGGTCGAACGGTAGTCGCTCTGGATACGCTGGAGGGCGAAACTCCAGATCCCGACACACAGAACGAAGGCATAAGCGATCAGCGTCCAGTTGACGGCCGCGGGCACGAGACGCCGCACCAAGCCGCCGCGCGCTCCGAAATGCTCGAGCAACGATCGCGGCGTGCTCTGAGCCAACATGGCTACGCTCGCGTCCGCCTGCCGATCGGCAACGCGACGCGCCTGCTGATCGGCAGCAACGCGAGCGGCGCGTATCGCTTCATTTCCCTGCAATTGCTGCTTCTCATCGGGCGCCCTTACTGGTCCCGCGCGTTATCCGCCCGGCAAGCATGCGCGATCGGTGCGTGCGAAGTAAAGCGGTGCACCCTTCCCGCCTGACCGCGGTGCAGACCTGCCAGGAAGTGTGACGCAACGTGCGGCAGGCATTAAGCTAGGCCACAAACAATAAACCAGGATCGCCTAATGTTACGGAAAGTCTCGGCATCATTGCTTCTCGCGCTCGCGTGCTCGGCTCAGGCCGCGGAACACTTCGACGGCAAGACGTGGTGGGATACGGTGAAGGTGCTCGCCGACGACAAGTTCGAGGGCCGGGACACCGGCAGTCCGGGCGAGCGGCAGGCGCAAGCCTACATCGTCCGGCAACTCGAGGCGCTGGGCATCAAGGCGGCGGGGTCCAAGGGTTATTACCAAACCGTCAAACTGCGCACCCTCGAGGTGCAGGAGGCCGACTCGAGTCTCGCGCTGGTCCGGGACGGTCATGCCCAGTCGCTCGCGCTCGGCGAGCAGGCCTACTTCAGCACTCGCTTCGCGCTGGCTCCCCACGTCGAGGCACCGCTGGTGTTCGTAGGTTACGGCCTCAACGTCCCGGAGACGGGCTACGACGATCTGGCGGGTCTTGACCTCAAAGGCAAGGTTGTCGTGCTCTTCATGGGCTCACCCGCCGAGATCCCATCTGCCTTGAGCGCGCACTACCAGTCTCGCGCGGAACGGTGGAAAGCGCTGAAAGCCGCGGGGGCGATCGGCCTGGTCATCATTCCGAATCCTGCATCCATGGACATTCCATGGTCGCGCATGTCGCTGAACCGAAATCATCTCAGCATGGACCTGGCGGGTCCGGAATTCGACGAGACGGCCGGGGCGCAACTCGGCGTCACGTTCAATCCGGCGTACGCGGATCTGCTCCTCGAGGGAACGGGGCACACCTTTGCCGAGATTGCCGCCCTTGGCAAGGACCGCAAAGCGATGCCGCGTTTCCCTTTACGTGTCTCGGTAATCGCCACCACGCACACGACCACGCAGGACGTGGATTCGACGAACATCGTCGCCCGGATGCCGGGTGATGACCCGAAGCTCAAGAGCGAATACGTCGTGCTGTCGGCCCATATCGACCACCTCGGTATCGGCGAGCCGATCGCAGGCGACCGCATCTACAACGGCGCCATGGACAATGGCTCGGGAAGCGCACTCTTGCTCGACGTTGCCCGCTCGCTCAAAGCTTCGCGCACCCCGCTCAAGCGCTCGGTGCTATTCGTCTGGGTCACGGGGGAGGAGAAGGGCCTGCTCGGGTCCAAATTCTTTGCCACTCACCCCACGGTGAGCGCCGCATCGATGGTCGCCGACATCAACACCGACATGTTTCTACCCATAGTGCCGCTCAAGATCTTGACCGTCTACGGCCTCGCTGAATCCGATCTCGGCGACCGCGTGAGTACGGTGGCCGAGCGCCTCGGCCTGCAGGTGCAGCCGGATCCCGCGCCGCTGCGCAACGTTTTCATCCGCAGCGACCAGTACAGCTTCATCCGCCAAGGCGTCCCGTCTCTGATGATCGATGTGGGCTACATCCCAGGCGCGCCCGAGGAGAAGATCATGAAGGACTGGCGGACCGAGCGGTACCACGCCCCGTCCGACGACACAAAACAGCCGGTGGACCTGGCGGCCGCCGCCGCCTACGAGGAAGTCGTTCGTGCGCTGACCATCGAGGTCGCCAACGACCCCATTCGACCGGCGTGGAAGCCGGACAGCTTCTTTCGACGATTCGCCGGGAGTGTCCATGATTCGCCGGGAGTGCCCATTGAGGCGCGATAGTTGGCCGCGCTGCTGACAAAACTGCGCAAGGCGTTGCGGCAGTCGGCTGATCCGGTCAGAGCGCCGGCCATGCAGTCGTACATCTTGAGTGCGTTGAGTCGCCGGGAGGCGCTGAAGAATATCGGCTGAGCGGTGTCATCTGCGCGCATAATCGGCCCGCGAACAACCAATCGAGGGGTGAAGTCGTATGAAATCATTGTTAAAGACGATTCTGGTGGGCGCCGTTCTTGCGGCGGCGGGTGTCGCGATGGCGGCCGGCGCGGCGGACCCGGTAGTGGGCACCTGGAACTTGAATATACCCAAATCTACCTTTGATCCCGGCCCGGCGCTGAAAACCCAGACGCGAACCTACACCGTGGACAAGGACGGCACATCGCTCAGCGTCAGCGGGGTTGCCGCTGATGGTTCGGCGGTATCTCAAAAAGCCACGTTCAAATATGACGGTAAGTCCTACCCGTTCACCGGTTCAGCGGACTTCGATGCGCTATCGCTGAAGCGGATCAATGGCAGCACGGTGAAATCCACACTGATGAAGGCGGGCAAGAAAGTGGGGACGGCGACTCGTACGGTTTCGGGTGGCGGGAAGCTGCTGACACTGTCGACCAAGGTCACGGGGGCAGACGGCAAGGTCCATACCACCGTACTGGTTTTCGACAAACAATAGGGCTCTCGAGTGGGCGGGAATCGAGACGATTCCCGCCCCGCTCGTGCGGCGGGGACGGCGGGTCGCCAACGCCCGTCGTGCGAGGAAGCAAGCGATCGTATTCCCGCTTGACCACCGCATAACACTCACAGACCTCGGCTTCCAGCTTGGCGCGGTCGAGCACGGTGATTTTGCCGCGGCTGTAGTCAATCACGTCCGCCATCTTCAGCTTGGCGGCGGCCTCGGTCACGCGCTCGCGGCGCACGCCCAGCAAGTTGGCAATCATTCGCTGAGTCATCGTCACCTCGTTCGAGGGCAACCGGTCCAAGCTCAAGAGAAGCGAGCGGCGCAGCCGTTGCTCGATCGCATGGTAGCGGTTGCACACCGCGGTCTGCGCCATCTGCGTGATCAGCGCCTGCGTGTAGCGCAGCAGCAGATGCTGCAGCGGGCCACCGCGATCGAATTCCTCTTTCAGCACGACCGCTCTGAGCCGGTAGGCGTAGCCCCCGCTTTGCACCACCGCACGGCTCGTCGTCGTTTCCCCGCCCATGATCGGGGCGATGCCCGCCACCCCATCGTTGCCGACGACGGCGATCTCCGCCGAGGAGCCATCCGGCGTGACGCCGAGCAGTGACACGATGCTGGTGGTCGGGAAATACTCATATTCCTGTTCGCTGCCGGATTCGTATAGAGCCAAGCCAAAAGGGAGCGGCAGGAGTTCCAGATGGGGCAGCAAGCGCCCATAGTCCGCCGCCGGCAATGCGGCGAGCAGCTGATTTTGCCTGCGTAGAACAGGACGGCTGCGCCGTAGAAACATATTGTCCATATATGAAAATTCCTTCGCTGCGGTGCGCTTGCATCTCACATCTGGCGAAGAATATTTGTGCGCATGTTTCATCACAATCCAGAAATCCCCTGACACGGGCGTGGAACTTTCCCTGAGGATTTACGGCTGCGATCGCCACGCGAGATAGACTGCCACAACCGCCAACAGCATGAGCCATGCACGCCGGCCCTGAGGATCGTCGGTAACAAGCACCGGCCACATTCTTCCGCGCCTCGCCTGGAACGTTTGGTGCGCCGGACCGCGCCTCAATTGCCGCCGTGAAATGGCGAGAACGACTGTGACGTCGCGATGTAAGGATCCCGCGGCGTAAGCATCAACAATCGGCGCTCGTTGGCGCGCTGAATGAACGTGAATCCGTATTCAGGCGTCGCCTCGGCCTGCCATCCCTCGGCCTCGAGGCGCGCGATCGCCGCCTCGATGGCACCGGAAAGGTCAGCGGCGGGCTCTAAGCGCTGAATCTCGAGGAGCTGCCAGTGCAGATCCCACAGGACGACATAGCGCGGTCCGGTAGACGTCTTGAAAGCTGGGAAGGTGTAGCGGCCCATGACCGGATTTTGCGCAGCGGTGCCGCTCGGCGTCCACCCAGTTCGCGGCCACCGCCGGTACTGTACGCTGACACAGGCCATACCCACGCACCCCGCACCCCCAAAATAAAAAAAGGCCCTGAAGATGAGGGCCTTTTTTATTTTGGCGGAGAGGGTGAGATTGCTGCGGCCTTCCCTGGCCGCAGCCCTTCGGGCCGACGCGTCCGCGTCGTCCAAAATCGCTCCAGGCGATTTTGTCGAACTCTGTGAGTTCGTCCACGCACCCCGCACCCCCAAAATAAAAAAGGCCCTGAAGATGAGGGCCTTTTTTATTTTGGCGGAGAGGGTGAGATTCGAACTCACGGTCGGATCGCTCCGACGCCGGTTTTCAAGACCGGTGCATTCAACCGCTCTGCCACCTCTCCAACCGGCAACCTTCCGCAATCCTCCTAAAATACGCACGCCAGCAGCGAATTATACTCGACTGCCTGCTCGATGGCGGATCGGCGCCGGTTGAGGGCTGTGTGTGCCACTGGCCCTCAGGGACCTAGTTACGGTCGCAAACATGGCATTTTAGGTGGTCCGCCGGGAGCTGGGCGGAATAAACCGCTCGCCCAGATGGTCTTGCTCCTGATCGGAGCAATTCCAGCCTTTGGGAAAAAAAATGTCGCAGCTGGCAATGGCAATTCCCCACAGACTGATGCCGGCAATTGCAACTGCTGTGAGTTGTGTAACCCTTCTCTACGGATGCGGTGGTGGCGCTCCCGCTGCTCAGAACACCTACACGGTGAACGCGAGAGTCTCCGGTCTGTCCGGCTCCGGATTGATATTGCAGCTCGGAGGGGGTAGTGACGTTGCAGTCATGGCTGACGGCAGTTACACGTTCGCAACTCCGCTGGCTTCGGGCACGAGCTACCAGGTAAGCGTGAAGACGCAGCCGTCCTCTCCGCAACAAACATGCAGTGTGGCCAATGGCTCCGGAACGGTCAGCGCCGGGAACGTCACAGTCCCCATAACGTGCGTGACGGTGAGCCATTCGGTCAGTGTCACCGTATCGGGATTATTGGGCGCCGGACTTGCATTGCAACTTAACGGCGGCAACAAGCTGCTGATCACGGCGAACGGTACGGTGACGTTCGCAGCCTCCATTGACTCCGGAGCGACTTACGCGGTTTCTGTGGAGACGCAGCCCACGTTACCCGTGCAGACCTGTTCTGTCACCAATGACTCGGGGACGATTGGCACCGCCGACGTGAGCGGAGTCGCCGTCACGTGCATGACGCCGACGCCGGTGTCATTAACCACTCTGTACTCGTTTACCGGCGGCTCTGATGGCGCCGGTCCGAACGGGTCTTTGGTCCAAGGCCCGGATGGAGGTCTCTATGGAACCACATCCGGGACTGTCTTTCGAATCACGATCTCTGGCGTAGAAACGACGTTCTACTCCTTCCCCTCCCCCTCGAGTGCCAATTATGTAGGAGGCACCACCGCGGGTCTCATCCTGGCAAGCGACGGCAATTTCTACGGCACCACGCAAGGCAACGGACTCGGCCACAACATCAGCGGTACCGTGTACCGGATCAGCCCAACCGGCGCTGAGTCGGTGATCTACACCTGGTCAGGAGTGGACGTTGGCGACCTCCCTCTCTATGGTGGGGTGATTCAAGGCAGCAGCGGCCTTCTATATGGAACCGCCTACGGATCCAGTGTCTTCTCGCTCAGTACGACAGGGACTGAGATTGAAGCTCCCGTAAGCTCGGGTGGATGTGATGGGGTGAGGTCATCTCTGGTCCAAGCTCATGATGGCACTCTCTACGGAACGATAGACGGTCAGTGCGTGAGCGGCGGCAATGTCACTGGCTTCTCGCTGTTTAAAGCGGTGCCGGGATCGGGAACGGGAGCAGTGACCACCGCCGAAATCATCGGGAATCTGCCGGGGGGAGGATATCCGTTGATTGAAGGGAATGACGGTAATCTGTACGGGACCGGAGGAGAGGTGAACTCCTCGTGTCCGCTGGGCTGCGGCACTGTGTTCCGGATTACCCCTTCAGGCGCCGCCACTGTGCTGTATACGTTCGGCGCGGGTCCGTCAGACGGTCATAGTCCGTCCGGAGCCTTGGTGCTGGCCCGGGATGGCAACTTCTATGGAACGACCCTTGCGGGCGGAACGCCCAATGCAAACTGTAAGTCCGCGAACGGCTGCGGCACCCTCTACAGAATTACTCCGCCCGGCACTGAGACGCTGTTATATTCCTTCGGCACCAACGCGAGTGATGGCATAGGGCCGAGCGGCGCTTTGCTCCAGGCCAGCGACGGAAATTTGTATGGGACCACCACTGCCGGCGGAACGGCGAACGCGGGCACTGTATTCAAGCTGGTAATTGGTACGACACCTTGAACGGCAGCGATTGATCTGCCGGACCGGCGCACTCTTACACCCTGATCGGCCAAGCTATACTTGACCTATCAAAATAAATTCGGGGCGATCAATGCGGATCAAGAACCTCTGCCTGCTCGGCGTCATCGCCATCTCGAGCGCGACGGGCGCGGCTGCGCAGGATTCACTGCCGGCGCAGCCTCCCATATGGAGTAAGAAACCCGACATCGCCGCGTTCGAAAAGATCGAGAACGACAGGCTGGCCGCGGCACAGCGGGCGATCGACGGAATCGTCGCGGTCAAGGGGCCGCGAACCATCGACAACACCCTGTCGAACTTCGACGAAGCCCTCCGGCAAATCAATGCCGCCGCCTATTTCTCCGCGCTCATGGAAGCGGTGCATCCCGACCCTGGGTTTCGCGACCACGCCACGGCCATGACCCGCAAGGTCAGCGCCATGCAGACGGCGCTCTCGTTGAATCGCGCCGTTTATCAGGCGCTGGCATCGGTGACCGCCTCGCATGCCGATCCGGCCACGCAATACTACCTGCGGCGGCAATTGCTCGAGTTTCGACTCGCGGGCGTGGACAAGGACGACAAAACTCGCGCGCGCTTGAAGGTGCTCAACGATGAACTCACCGAAGAGCAATCCGCCTTCGAGCGCAACATCAACGACGGCGAGAAATCCGTCGAGATTCGCAATGCATCCGAACTCGCCGGTTTGCCGCAGGATTACATCGATGGTCACAAACCCGGCAAAGACGGCGTCATCCGGATCACCACGGCTTACCCGGACTACAATCCGGTGATGAATTTCGCGGTGAGCGACGCGCTGCGCGCCCGCCTGTATCTGGCGTCCAATACCCGCGCCTACCCGCAGAATCGCGATGTGCTGATGAAGTTGCTGCGCACGCGCTACGAAATCGCCACGTTGCTCGGGTACAAATCCTGGGCGGATTACAACGCGGCCGACAAGATGATCCGCACCGGCGCGCATATCGCGGAATTCATCGACGAATTGGACAAGACCGTGCGCCCGGTTGCCGAAAAAGAATTGCAAATGCTGTTGGTGGAAAAGAGAAAAACCGACCCCCAGGCGGCCGCCATCGGCGTTCAGGAAAAGAGTTACTATCAAGAACTGGTGCGCCGCTCGAAATTCGATTTCGATTCGCAATTGGCGCGGCCGTATTTTCCCTATCGCTCGGTCAAGCAGGGAATACTCGACACCGCGGCGACTCTTTTTAATGTCACGTTTCGTCAGGAACCGGCCGCCCCGGCCTGGGATCCGTCGGTGGAAACCTGGGACGTGATCGATGCGGGCAAAGTCATCGGGCGCTTTTATATGGACATGCACCCGCGCCAGGGTAAATTCTCGCACGCGGAAATGTCGCCGGTTCTCGACGGCATCCGCGGCAAGCAGCTCCCCGAAGCCATTTTGATTTGCAATTTTCCGCGGCCCACAGCGGAAGATCCGGCCCTCATGGAATATGGCGACGTGCAGACGTTTTTCCACGAATTCGGACATCTGATGCATTGGATCCTGGGAGGCCAGCAACCCTGGGCCGGGATCAGCGGCATTTCCATGGAATCGGATTTCGTCGAGGCGCCATCGCAGATGCTGGAGGAATGGATCCAGAGCCCGCAGGTATTGGCGTCGTTTGCCCGGGACTATAAATCCGGGAAACCGATCCCGGCCGAGCTGGTGCTGCGCATGAATCGAGCGTCCGCCTTCGGGCGCGCCAACTACGTCGCCCAGCAAAATGGCTTCACGGCGCTGTCCTACGAGCTTTATGAGCTCAAGCCGCAGGACGTGGACCCCGATGCCATCGCCGATCGCGTCACCCGCAAGTACACCCTGTTCAAACCGCTGGAGGGTACGCATATGTATGCCTCCTTCGGACATCTCACCGCCTACTCCTCGGCCTATTACACGTACATGTGGGACAAGGTCATCGCCGAGGACTTCTTCGAACAGTTTGACTCCAAGAATCTGCTCGCCGGCGACACGCCAAGGCGCTACCGGCAAACCGTGTTGGAGCCGGGCGGCTCTGAATCGGCGAATGATCTGGTCAAGAACTTCCTCGGCCGGCCACAGTCTATGGCGCCATTGCAGCGCTGGGTGGCCGCGGAATTTGCCGCCCCGCCGCGTTGAACGAGCGGTTTTTGCCCCCATGGAGGCTGCATCGGGCTGATCCGGCGCCCTCGCCGCAGGGGTGCTAAAATGCGGTTTCGAGCATCACTGGAGGACGATCATGGCCAATTTCCCTAGCAACAACGCCGCCTTTGGGGGCGTTCAAGCGGACAGCCGCAGTGCGTTCATCACGCGCACCTACACTCACCTGGTGGGAGGCATCCTCGGATTCATCCTGGTCGAGCTGGGGCTGTTTGAGTCCGGCCTGGCGGTGCAAATCGCGCGATTCATGCTGGGCTTCAATTGGTTCTTGATTCTCGGCGCCTTCATGCTGACCGGTTGGCTGGCATCGCGCACGGCGCAGACCAGTTCATCGATCGGGATGCAATACTTGGCCTATGGGGCGTATGTGGTTGCGGAAGCCCTGATCTTCGTGCCGCTCCTGTATATCGCCGACGCCAAGGCGCCGGGCGCCATCGACAGCGCCACCTTGGTGACCGTCTTGGGCGCCGGTGGACTCATGTTCGTCGCCCATCGCACGCGCAAGGATTTCTCCTTCCTGCGCGCCCTCTTGATGTGGGGCGGCGTGCTGGCGCTGGTGACGATGATCGGCGGCGCGGTGTTCGGCTTCGCGCTCGGCACTTGGTTCTCCGTGGCCATGATTGGTTTCGCGGGTGTCGCGGTGCTGTACGACACCTCGAACATCATCCATAACTTCCCGGAAGATCGCTACGTCGCGGCGGCCATGCAGCTGTTCGCCTCGATCGCACTCATGTTCTGGTATGTGCTGCGCCTGGTGATGGGCAGCCGCAACTAAGAAGAACCGGGGCGCGGGCCCGAAGCGGCCCGCGCTCACTTCAAGACGCTTATCCCGCCCATGTAGGGGACGAGTACGGCCGGAACGACGACGCTGCCATCCTCCTGTTGACAATTCTCGAGAATGGCGACGAGTGCGCGGCCGACGGCCACGCCGGAGCCGTTCAGGGTGTGTACCAATTCGGGCTTGGACGTTTGGGGATTGCGCCAGCGCGCCTGCATTCGGCGCGCTTGAAACGATTCGCAATTGCTGCAGGATGATATCTCGCGATAGCGCTGCTGCGACGGCAGCCACACTTCCAGATCGTAGGTCTTGGCGGCACTGAAGCCGGTATCGCCGGCGCACAGCGCCAGCACCCGATACGGTAGTTCCAAGGCCCGCAACACCGCCTCGGCGTGGCCCGTGAGTTCCTCGAGCGCCGCATAAGAGTTCTCAGGCCGCACGATGTGCACCAGCTCCACCTTGTCGAATTGATGCTGGCGAATCATGCCGCGCGTGTCCTTGCCCGCGGCGCCCGCTTCCGAACGAAAACAAGGCGAGTGCGCCACCAGCCTGAGCGGCAATTCTTCGGCGCGCAGTATTTGATCGCGGACCAGATTGGTCAGCGGCACTTCGGCCGTGGGAATCAAATAAAAGCCGGGATCGCCGCGCACGGCGAACTGATCTAGTTCAAACTTGGGCAATTGCCCGGTGCCCACCAGCGCCGTGGCGTGCACCAGGTAGGGCACGTAGGCCTCGCGATACCCGTGATCGGCGACGTGCAGGTTGAGCATGAACTGCGCCAGAGCGCGGTGCAGCCTCGCCAGTGCCCCCTTCAGCACCACGAACCGTGCTCCGGAAAGTCGCCCGGCGGCCTCGAAATCCATGCCGATGCGCTCGCCGAGCGCGACGTGATCCTTCGGCGCGAAGGCGAACTGTCGCGGCGTTCCCCAGCGCCGTACCTCGACATTGCCCCCCTCGTCGCGACCATCGGGCACGCTCGGGTTCAGGATATTGGGCAGTTCCAGCTGCAGACTCGACACCTGCGCCTGAATGGCCTCGAGCTGCTGTTCAATTCCCTGAAGCTGTTCGCCCAGGGACTCACCCGCGGCCATCAAAGCGGCTGCGTCCTGACCCTTGGACTTGGCCTGACCCACCGCTTTGGCATTGGCATTGCGCTCGGCGCGCAGCCGATCCGCTTCGATTTGCACGGCTTTGCGCCGCTCTTCCAGCGCCGCGAAGGCCTCGACGTCGAGCGCGAAGCCGCGCCGCGCCAGTGCCGCGGCAACCCCGGTCAAATCGCTGCGCAGCAGTTTCGGATCGAGCACACTGGATTCCTCAGTTCTTTGAATCGTTTCCTATGAAACTACCACATTTCAAGCGGCCTGCTGGATGATCACCTCATAGCCGAGTTGCTGAAGCCTGCGGACGTGGTGGCGGCGGATACGGTCCTTGCTGCGATGTTCGAAGTAATCGGCGCCGAGGTCCTGGTGGGCGGCGCTGTTGCTGAGCATGTGCCAGATGGCCACGAGCAACGAGTGCTGGACAGCGACAATGGC